>JGI12635J15846_10002769_pt1 | contig 15323 bp, 10 predicted proteins | sample BlaSpr_A8_OM2_M2_FD_15846 | JGI IMG/M metagenome (IMG submission 15846) | reverse complement strand
CGTCGCGAATTACCACGGATTGATCTGTTTTCGCTGGCGCGCCGGTGCCGTCGATAACGCGCACGTGTGCCAGCACGATCGTTGACGCGTCTTCGCGAACGAACGGCTTTACGCGAGGGCTGAGGTGACTCGCAGTTTGTGCAATCGCGAGGGCTGGCAGCAAAGTGCTGCACAAGAGCAGGAATCGAATGCGCATCGAGACTCCTTACAACAGACGATCAGCGAAGAACCGCTGAGATATGAATCGCGCAGCCGAGTGTATGGTTCGAAACACGCGAAGACAAGGACTCGCCGCTTCGTTTTCGGTAGCGGACCGAAATTTTACAGCTTTCACCGCTCTCGCAATTTTCTTTGTGCTAGATTCGCGGGCCGAGGTGGTCGATGAGTCGAGTCGTGCGCGTCATTTTCATGCTGGGACTTGCGCTGGCGGCATTCGTGGCATTCAAGGCTGTCAGCACGAAAGGGGTGCCGGCGCATCCACAAACGAACGCCATCCAGGCAAAATATCCGCCCACGACGGAAGGCGACTTCGTCGTCCGCGACTTCAAGTTCAAGTCCGGTCAATCGATGGCGGAGGTCCGGCTGCACTACACGACACTCGGCAAGCCGGCGACCGATGCGCAGGGGCACACGGCGAATGCAGTGCTGATCCTTCACGGCACGGGCGGGAGCGGCCAGCAATTCCTGGCGCCGTATTTTGCGAATGAGCTATTCAATCCTGGACAAGCGCTCGACGCATCGCGCTATTACTTAATTCTGGTGGATGGCATCGGGCACGGAAAATCGTCGAAGCCGAGCGACGGGATGCACGCGCATTTTCCCGATTACGACTATGACGACATGGTTGCGCTGCATCACGCGCTGCTCACCGAGGGACTGAAAGTGAATCACCTGCGCCTCGTCTTCGGCACGTCGATGGGCTGCATGCAATCGTTCGTCTGGGGGGAGACGTATCCCGACTTCATGGACGCGCTGATGCCGATGGCGTGTTTGCCGGTGCAGATCGCCGGACGCAATCGCGTCTGGCGAAAAATGGTGATGGATGGGATTCGAGCCGATCCCGAGTGGAAAAACGGCGACTACACGACGGAGCCCCCGCAAGGGGTTCGCTTCGCGCTCGACTCTCTGATCATCGCCGGGAGCGCGCCGATCCCCATGCAAATGTCGATGCCGACGCGCGACGATGCCGACAAATGGCTCGACAAATTTTTTCGTGATCGCGCGGCAGGGATTGACGTCAACGATTTCCTTTATCAGGTGAACTCGTCGCGCAATTACGACCCGTCGGCCAATCTGGAGAAGATCACCGTGCCGGTAATGTGGATTAATTCGGCGGACGATTTCATCAATCCGCCGGACCTGGGCATCGCCGAGCAACAAGTGAAGCGGCTGAAGAACGGTAAGTTCGTCTTGATATCGGCGAGCGAACAGACTCACGGCCACGGCACGCACACGTATGCCGCGATCTGGAAGCAATATATGGCGGAAATTCTGGAGAAATCAGCGCATTGAGCTTCTAAAGGAATTAATGGGTTGCGGGCCCGGAGGCGAAGCGCGGCCCGAGAGCAATCCCGCCGGGACCAAAGGCGGCAATCATCAATAATCCGCCCATTAGTCCGAGATTTTTCTGGAAATTTACGGACATGAATTCGTGAAGCAGAAACGTGACTGGGATCATGTAGAAGAACATTACGGTCGCTGCGATGCGCGCGCCGAAACCTGTAATGAGACAAAGCGAGCCGGCAACTTCGACCAACAGCGCCACAACGAGCAAAAAGGCCGCGGCCGGCATGTGTTTCGAATTCATGTATTCGACATTGGAGCTCCAGCCGAAAAGCTTACTGTACGCACTGGTCACAAAAATAACGCTGATCAGCCAGCGCGCGAGCAGAGATATAGCGCCTTGCGTAAACGTCGGCACACGATTTCTCCAATGTCTGCGGCGGGACCCGCCAAGGAGCTTAGACGTTCATATGGAAAAATCGTTTCCGGTCTACTCGACGCGAAGCGCGCGCAATGGATCGATTCGGGCGGCACGGCGAGCGGGGATGTAGCACGCGGCGCAAGCAGCCACGGTCAAAACAGCCGCGACACCGACGAACGTGAGTGGATCGGTCGGCGTCACTCCGAAGAGGAAGGTGCGCACGGACTGTGTGAGCGCGAAGGCGGCCGCCAAGCCGAGCAGCACGCCGACGAGCGCGAGGCCCATTCCTTGGCGCAAAATCATGGCGACGATCTCGACGGGGCGCGCGCCGATCGCCATGCGAACGCCGATTTCGTGGATGCGCTGGCTCACCGAGAGCGCCATCACGCCGCCGATGCCTGCGGCCGCGATAGCCAGGGCGAGCAGTGCGAATAGTCCAAGCAGATTTGCCGTCAGGCGCGGCGCCGCGATGGACTCGGAGCGGACTTGCTCGAGCGATTGGATTTTTCCCGCCGGTTGATTGGGATCGACTTCATACAGATGTGTCACGACGGTGCGCGCGATATTCATCGGATCACCTTGCGTTAGCGCGACGAGTCCGGGCGCCATTTGCGGATACTGCGCGTAGGGCACACAGACGTAGTCTTTCGGCGTCTGGCTGAGTTCACGTTCACGGACATCGCCGGCAACACCGACGATTTCCGTCCAGTTCTTGCCTTCGTCGAAGGAGACACGGCGCCCTACCGGATCCTGACCGTGGAAATAGTGGTTCACAACGGATTGATTGACGATGGCGACGCGCAATTTGTCGGGGCGGTCGCGGCCGTCGAATTCGCGCCCGCTCAGAATCGGGATTCCCAGCGTACGGAAGTAATCGGGGGTGACAGCATTGAATTCCGCCGTCGGTTTGTCGTTGGGATTCGCCTGCCGGCCCTCGATCAGAAATTCATTGTTGAATGCGGGCGATTTATCGAGCGGAAACTCGCCGGACATCGCGGCGGACGTCACCTGCGGCATGGCGCGAACTTTTTCGAGAAGCGAATCGGAAAAATTCAGCATGCTTGGATCGCTCATGTATTTCGAGAAATCGAGGCTCATCTGCACGGTCAAAACATTTTCGGGACGGAATCCCGCATCGACGCGTTGCAGGTTGATCAGGCTGCGCACCATCAGACCTGCGCCGATCAACAGGAGGAAGGAGACCGCGACTTGCGCGACGATCAACGCGCCCCGCGTTCTGCTGCGCCGCGCGCCAGTGGTCGATTGCGTGCCGCCTTCCTTCAGCGCTGCGGCGAGGTTTCCGCGGCGGGCGAGCGCCGGCGCTGTGCCGGTCAGAATGCTGACGAGCGCTGCGATGCCGAGTGTGAAGAACAACACCTGAGCGTCGATATGAATTTCGTTGGCGCGCGGAGTGAAGCGCGCGATGAAAGTGGTGAGAATCTTTAGCCCGCTCGTGGCGAGAAGCAGGCCGAGCAAGCCGCCACCGAAGGCCAAGATAAAGCTCTCCGTGAGCAATTGGCGGAACAAACGCACGCGGCTCGCACCCATTGCGGCGCGCAATCCCATCTCACGTCCGCGGCGGACCATGCGCGCGAGATTCAGGTTGGCGACGTTGGCGCACGCGATGAGCAGGACGAAGCCTGCTGCGGCCAGCAGAAACAGCATGGTTGGCTTGGCGTCACGCGTAAGCTCCGCTTTCAGCGGAGTGACTTCCATTTTTGGCGTGTCGTCTTTCGAATAGGCGGTCGGAAAGTCGCGCTGCATCGTCGCGGCCACGGTTGAGAGATCGGCCTGCGCCTGCCCAGGGGTGACGCCCGGCTTCATCGTTCCGAACAGGCGCAACATGCGTCCCTTGCGGTTGGCAATCATCTCGGGGCTGGAGCGAAACGGGCACGCCGCCGACGTCATGTAGACGTCGTTTGCGTGTGGGTATTGGGGAAACGGCGGCAAGACGCCGATCACCACGTGGGGTTTGTCGTTCATGCGAAACGTTTTGCCGACTACGGTCGGGTCGCCACCAAAACTTCTGAGCCAGTATTCGTAGCTCAGCAAGAGCACGGCGGGTGCGCCGGGTTTTTCGTCCGCGGGTTCGAACATTCGTCCGACGAGCGGCTTCACGCCGAAGACGTCGAAGAAATTCCACGAAACGACGCCGGTTTCGACGCGTTCGGGTTCGGCGCGGCCGAGGAGGATGAACTGCATGTTGTGGTACTCGACGATGCCGTCCATGCTGCGGCTCTGCGCGCGATAGTCGATGAGCTCAGGGACGGACGATCGGCCGACTCCTCCGCCGCCAGGGACGGTGCGCTGGCTGAGCATCAGCAGGCGCTCGCCGTGTGCGAACGGCAGCGGCTTCAGCAGCACCGCGTTGACGACGCTGAAGATTGCGGTGTTGGCGCCGATGCCAAGACCCAGAACGATGATCGCGGCGATGGTGAAGCCGAGATTTTTGCGCATCATGCGCATGGCGAAGCCGGTGTCCTGCTTGAGCATCGACCAATGCTCGCTAGGGGCCGTCGTGAAGATGCCTTTGGCGGTTTCCCACCAGAGGCGCAGGATGCCCATTTTGTCGCCGCTGCGGCGCGCCTCTTCGCGCTGTTCCGCGAAGACCTGCTCCATCTCCGGGCCGTAGTCGCCGCGAAATTCGGCGGGGAGTAAGCGCATCAAGAGTTGCAATGGGCGAGAGCGCTGTTTTGAGTCTCTGACTGGAGTTCCGTCGTTCATGGTGTGCCTCGTGTTGCTGAGAGCTGTCGGGACGTTGCGTCTGCGTGCTACGGGAAAACTTATGCCGTTTGCGTGCGCTTCAACAGGCGTCGCGAGCGCGCGAGCGCTACAACTTTTTCAAGCCGCTCTGCTTCGGCGGCGGCGACTTCGCGGCCCTTTGCGGTCAGGCGGTAGTAGCGTCGCCGTTCGTCGTCGTTCGCGGCCGAGGGGCGTTCGCGCCGCTCGATGATCAGGCCGTCGTTCAGCAGGCGCTTGATGATTCCGTAGAGCGTGCCGGTGCTGAGCTTTACTTCGCCATCGGTGCGGAGTTCGACGTCTTTGAGGATGGCGTAGCCGTGCAGGTCGTCGCCGGCGAGCGCGAGTAGCACGTGGAACATCGCGGGGGTAAGCGGAGTTAGAGGGTCGGAAAGTTTTGACATGTATCGGCCGTTCCGTTATGGCGTGTGTAGCTGTATCGCTTGCAACTATAGCGTGTCGCGACATAGTGTCAAGGGATTGTTTGGAGAGGCCGCACGGTGGTGCGTCGCCGTCAGGAACCGAGCAGTTTACAAAAATCGGCCTTGACAGGGGGTGCCTTTTGTGTTATCTTACGTTTTGTATAGAGGCCCGGCGAACTGCCGGGCCTTGTTCCCGCCCCAAGCAGAATTCTCTCCTCTGATTCGAATCCCAAATTTGGAATTGGCATCTCGCTGCTTCAATTGGCGGTGCTAAGTGGTTACGGCTTTAAGGATTTGCGGGCGCGCCATTCCTCAACGGTGGTCTCCCACGTTTCGGAGGGCAGGCGGCCGGAGACGTAGTCGCGTTGTCCGGATGCAATGACACGCATGCCTTGCTTTTCCGAAATGCGCCGCGAGGCTTCATTGGCAATCGCCTTCGGCGCGCGCAACACTGGGAATTCTAGTGTTTCAAACCAGTAGTCGGTTACGGCGTCGCATGCCTCGGACATCAAACCGCGGCCTTGCCACTGAGGAGCGAGCCAAAAGCCGCGATTCTCAGTCTCACTTCTCATCAGGTTGATGATTCCGATCAGTGCGCCGGGTTCTTCTTTTCGGCGGATCGTCCAGAGCCATTGTTCGCCGCTTTCCATGGCCGGCAGGGCACGATCGCGCAGGAAGCTCAGAGCGCCATCGGGCGGATAGGGCCAGGGGACTTTGTTGGCCAGATATTTGACGATTTCCCACTGCGGAAAAATCGCCTGGATTTGCTCGGCGGCGGCGAGTTCGACAGGACGCAGCAGCAAGCGGGCGGTTTCGAGCGTGGGCGTCATGGGCGTCTCGTAAAAGTAATGGGGCGCAGCACGCAGCGCCCCATGTCTCCAAAATCGACCCGGTGATGGGCCTTGTTTTACTTCGTCGCTTCCAGGCTGGCGCGGATTTCCTGCCAGCGGCGCGGGCGCTTGTTGGCCTGCAAAACTTTCTTGCGCAGGCGGATGGATTTCGGAGTGATCTCGACGAACTCATCGTCGGCGATGAATTCGATGGCTTGCTCCAGGCTCAACTCGCGATGTGGAATGAGGCGGATTGCTTCGTCCGCGCTCGAAGAGCGCATGTTGGTCTGCTTCTTTTCCTTGCAGACGTTGACGTCCATGTCCTGCTCGCGCGAATTTTCGCCAACGACCATGCCTTCGTATACTTCGACGGCCGGGCCGATGAAGAGCTCGCCGCGTTCCTGAATATTCCAGAGCGCAAATGCAGTCGATGGACCGGGACGATCGGCCACCAAGGCACCCGTCGGGCGCAGCGCCATTTCGCCGGCGTAATCCGTCCATCCGTCGAAAATCGAGTGGATCAGCGCGGTGCCGCGCGTGTCGGTCAGCAACTGGCTGCGCAGGCCGATCAACCCGCGCGAGGGGATTTTGAAGTCCATGCGCACGCGGCCGGAATTGTGATTGCTCATTTTGAGCATTTCGCCGCGCCGCGAGCCAAGCGTCTCCAAAATGATGCCGATGAAATTTTCGGGGACGTCGATCACCAGGCGCTCAAGCGGCTCGAGCTTCTTGCCGTTTTCGTTGCGGACGACGATTTCCGGCTTGCCCACCATCAGCTCAAAGCCTTCGCGCCGCATCGTCTCGATCAAAATGGCGAGTTGCAATTCGCCGCGGCCGAGGACGCGGAAGGATTCGGGCGTGTCCGTGTCTTCCACGCGAATCGAAACGTTGGTCAGCAACTCTCGCGTCAAGCGATCGCGCAAATCGCGCGACGTCAGATAGCTGCCTTCTTTGCCAGAAAGCGGGCTGCTGTTTACGGTGAAGATCATCGCCAGCGTCGGCTCGTCGATTTGCAGGGGTTCGAGCGGCTTCGGATCGTTCACGTCGACGATGCTCTCGCCCATCTGGATGCCTTCGACGCCTGCGATGGCGACGAGGTCTCCGGCGACCACGCTTTCCGCTTCGTCGCGTTCGAGTCCGCGGAAGGTGTAGAGCTTCGTGATGCGCGTCGTTACCAGCTTGCCGTCGAGCTTGCTGATGCCGACATCGGTGCCGCGCTTGATCGTGCCATTGAAGACGCGGCCGATCGCGATGCGTCCGAGAAACTCGCTGTAGTCGAGGTTCATCACCTGAATCTGTAGCGTGCCCGCGGGATCGCCTACCGGTGCGGGAATGGCTTTCACGATGGCTTCGAACAGCGGCAACAAGTCCTTTGAGTCGTCGCCGATCTTTTTATAGGCAACGCCGTCACGCGCGTTGGTGTAGACCACCGGGAAATCGAGTTGGTCTTCCGTCGCGTCGAGGTCGATGAACAGATCGTAGATTTCATCGAGCACTTCGGCTGCGCGGGCATCGACACGGTCGATCTTGTTGAGCACGATCACCGGAGGAAGCTTTGCGGCCAGCGCCTTTTGCAGAACGTAGCGGGTTTGCGGCAGCGGGCCTTCGCTGGCATCCACCAGCACGACCACGCCGTCGACCATGCGTAGCGCGCGCTCGACTTCGCCTCCGAAATCGCTGTGGCCTGGCGTGTCTACGATGTTGATCTTCGTGTCGTGGAAAAACAGCGCGGTATTCTTGGCGAGAATCGTGATGCCGCGCTCGCGTTCCAGGTCGTTCGAATCCATGACGCGTTCGACGAGTTCCTGATTGGCGCGGAAAATGCCGCTCTGGCGCAGCATGGCGTCGACCAGCGTGGTCTTTCCGTGGTCGACGTGCGCGATGATCGCGATATTACGAATGTCTTGGCTCATGATGTTGACGTCAAAGTGGCTGCTTCCGAGGGGAACGCGCTTCGTGGTGCAAAAGGGGCGCTTGGCGGAGAGCAGATACAAAAATAGCTGCTGAAACAACCAGCAGCCTGGACGAATCTCCTTCTTCTCTAGGTGCGGTCGAGCCAGTACCAGTTTAACAGACGCGGCGGATTGCGGCCAGCAAGTGTATGCTGTGTTGCACAATTTTCATCGTGCGCCAGGCGAAGCTCCCAAGGGGGCATTTAACATGGCCCGTAAGCTTAAGTTGGCATTGGTGGTTAGCGCAGCGTTTTGTTTGGGAGTTGCGGCATTGGCGGTCTCGGCTCGGTCGCGTTTGCAGGACGCCACTGCGGCGTCAGCTCCCGACCCGCACGCGGAAGTGAAAACTCTCAAAATTACGATCCTCTCGACGATGCTCGCGGATGACGGCATCGGCGAATGGGGGTTCTCGGCGCTGGTCGAGGCTGACGGACACAAAATCCTGTTCGACACCGGTGCGCGCCCGAACACCGTTCTCGAAAACGCCAAGGAGCTCAAGATCGACTTGAGCGACGTGCAGGACGTCATTCTCAGTCATTTCCACGATGACCACACGACCGGTTTGATGACGCTGCGTCGCGAATACGCAAAGAAAAATCCAAACGCGCTCTCACGGGTTCACGTCGCGAAGGGGATTTTTCTCGAGCGGCGGGGTAAAGATGGCAACCCCCAAGCTGCGATCGGTGCCACGAATCCGATGATTGCGATGAAGAAGGAGTTCGAGGCGACCGGCGGCAAATTCATCGAGCACGACAAAGTGGATGAGATTTTTCCCGGCATCTGGCTGACCGGTCCCGTGCCGCGAGTTTTTCCCGAGAAAAATTACGCGGCGAGCATCGAAGTGAAAGAGGACGGCAAGTGGGTCGAAGACAACGTACCTGACGATCAGTCGCTGGTGTTCAACACGGATCAAGGGCTCGTTTTGCTGGCCGGATGCGGTCATTCGGGCATCATCAACACGCTCACGTATGCGCGTAAGGAGATTCGTCCCGCTCCGGTCGATGCGGCGATCGGCGGCTTCCATCTCTTTAACGCCAGCGACGAGACGCTCGACTGGACCGCGGATAAGCTGAAGGAGTTCCAAACCGCACAGCTCATGGGCGCTCATTGCACGGGCATCGAAAGCGTTTATCATCTCCGCCAAAAGATGGGGCTTAACCGGCACAACTGTGTCGTCGGAACGGTTGGCGCGACGTTCGATTTGAAGGATGGAATCAAGACAGGTCATATCGCGAGATAAATCGAAATAGAGGTCGAACGCGGAGCTGCGCATGCAATTGAATTTCGTGAAGCCAGGCTTCCTGGCGCGATTTTGTTTGTCAGCTGTTCTCGTTGTGCTGGTGCTGCCCGTCGCCGCCTTGGCGCAAGAGGGCGACGGGGCGGCGCCCGACTATTCGAAAGTGTTCGACAAAATCGAAGTGATGATCCCGGCGCGCGACGGAGTCAAACTTCACACCGAGATCTACGCGCCAAAGGATCAGTCCGGTCCGCTTCCGATCATTCTTGAGCGAACGCCATACGGCACGGTTGACGACAAAAACGGGTACAGCAGGAAGCTCGTCCGCTACGAAGAGATGATTCCCGAGGGCTACATTTTTGTTTTCCAGGACATTCGGGGGCGCTACGGTTCCGAGGGCAAGTTCGTGATGCAGCGACCGGTGCGCGCTTCGAAGGATTCGAAAGCCATCGATGAAGGCACCGATACATACGACACGATCGACTGGCTCGTGAAAAATGTCCCCCGCAACAACGGCCGCGTCGGGCTGCTCGGCATTTCTTACGGTGGATGGCTCACGGTGATGGGCATGCTCGAACCGCATCCGGCGCTGAAAGCTGTTTCTGAGCAGGCTTCGCCCGCCGACATGTTTCTCGGCGACGATTTCCATCACAATGGCGCGTTTCGGCTCAGCTACGGATTCGAATACTCGACGATGATGGAGACCGACAAGACGAATTTCGCGTTCGCCTTCGATCGCTTCGACACGTACGAGTGGTATTTGCGGCTCGGCCCGCTTTCGAACGCGGACGCCAAATACACTCACGGGGCGATTCCTACGTGGACCAACTTCGTCACGCACCCGAACTACGACGAATTCTGGAAGTCGCAATCGATGCCGTACATCCTCACCAGGCCGACGGTGCCGAACCTCAACGTGGCAGGCTGGTGGGATCAAGAGGATTTCTACGGCCCGATGAAGATTTACGAAATTCTGGAGAAGAACGACCCGAACCACCTGAACTATCTTGTGGCCGGGCCGTGGAATCACGGCGGATGGGGCCGCAGCAAAGGCGAGTCGCTTGGCGCGATTTCTTTCGGTAGCAACACCGGCATCTACTTCCGGCAAAAAATCGAAGCGCCGTGGTTCGCTTACTGGCTGAAGGACAAAGGCACGCTCCCGGTTAAGGAAGCGACGGTCTATCAGACTGGAAGCGAGACGTGGAGTTCCTTCGATTCGTGGCCGCCGCGCGCAGCTCAAACGCGNAANCTNTATTTCCATGAAGACGGGAAGCTTTCCTTCGATCCGCCGCAAACAGCAAAATCCGGTAAAGACGACACCGCCTTCGATTNCTACGTCAGCGATCCCGCGCACCCGGTTCCGTATCGCCATCGGCCGATCGACATGACGTATCCCGAGGATCACCCGGGAAGCTGGTTCACGTGGCTCGTCAAGGATCAACGCTTCGTTGAAAATCGCGACGACGTGCTGACGTGGCAAACCGAGACTCTAACCGATGACGTCACGCTCGCCGGCCAGGTCACCGCGAAGCTTTTCGCATCCACCACAGGCAGCGATGCCGACTGGATCGTGAAACTCATCGACGTCTATCCCGAAAAGATGCCGGACAACTGGAAGCTCTCCGGCTATGAGCTGATGGTCGCAGACGAAGTGTTTCGTGGCCGCTTTCGCAACTCATTCGAAAAGCCCGAGCCTATCAAGCCGAATACCGTCACGCCGTTTACCGTCGATCTGCACACAGCCAACCACGTCTTCAAAAAAGGGCATCGCATCATGGTGCAAGTACAGAGTACGTGGTTCCCATTGATCGATCGCAATCCGCAGAAATTTGTGCCGAATATCTTCGAAGCGAAAGAATCCGACTTTCAGTCCGCGACGCATCGCATTTATCGCTCGCCGAAATATCCGTCGAGTGTAGCGATCGGCGTTCTGCCGGCGAGCGCAAGTACAGATTCGAACCCAACGCCACGATCATCGAATTCAGCCGTAGAGAAAAACGCCGGCAAGATGCCGGCGCTACCAACTGCAACAGCATCGTCAGGAGCCACGAATTGATCCGACGCCGTCTTCGTATCTCGTTCATCGCAGTCGCAGCGATCGCAACAATTCTATTCCCGCTCACCGCACGGCACTCTTCGACGCACGCTCAGCAGTCCTCTCGTGAGTACACCGCCGTCTTCGACAAGATCGAAGCGATGATCCCCGTCCGCGATGGCATAAAGCTCCACACCGAAATCTACATCCCCAAAAACGCCTCGACGCCGCTCCCCATCCTCTTCGAGCGAACCCCCTACGGCATCTCCAGCCCGAACTCTTCCGGTGGCTACAGCAGCATGCTCGGCCGATACAACGAAATGATCTCCGAGGGCTACATCTTCGTTTTTCAGGACATCCGCGGCCGCTATGCGTCGCAGGGCAAATTCGTGATGCTGCATCCCGTCCACGATCCCGCCACCGATCCCAAGGGCATCGACGAAGCCACCGACACCTACGACACGATCGACTGGCTCATCAAAAATGTGCCGCACAACAACGGCCGCGTCGGCATGGACGGCATCTCTTACGACGGCTATCTCGTCACGATGGGCATGATCAATCCGCACCCCGCGCTGAAGGCCGCGTCCGAGCAGGCTTGCATGGGCGACACCTATCTGGGCGACGACTTCTTCCACAACGGCGCGTTCCGTCTCAGCTACGCGTTCGAATATTCCGCGCTGCTCGAAACCTCGAGCGAAAATTACAGCTTTCCGTTCGATCGCTTCGATCTTTACGACTGGTATCTCCGCCTCGGCCCGCTTTCCAACGCCAACGCGAAATATTTTCACGACAAAATTCCCACGTGGAACGATTTCATCGCCCACTCAAGCTACGACGATTTCTGGAAGCATCACGCCGTCGCTTACGGACTGAAGGAGCCCACCGTCCCCAATCTCAACGTCGCCGGCTGGTGGGACCAGGAAGATTTCTACGGTCCCACCGCGACGTACGAGCGCCTCGAAAAGGTCGACACAAAAAATCTCAATTACTTCGTCGCAGGTCCGTGGAATCACGGCGGCTGGGGACACGGCGCCGGTAGCTCGCTTGGCGACATTCCGTTCGGCAGCGACACGAGCGTCTACTTCCGCCAAAACATAGAAGCGCCGTGGTTCGCATATTGGCTGAAAGACAAGGGCAAGCTGCCCCTGAAGGAAGCGCTCACGTTCCAGACGGGCAGTGACGAATGGGTGCAGTACGATTCCTGGCCGCCGCGACAAGCGCAAACCCGCAACATCTATATGCGCGAAGACGGAGCGCTTTCGTTCACCGCGCCGCCGGCCGCATCAAGCGGCGACCAGTCCGCCGACGCAGCCTTCGACTCTTACGTCAGCGATCCCGCGCATCCCGTTCCCAATCGCCATCGCCCGGTGGACATGACCTATCCCGAGGACCACCCCGGCGCGTGGTACACGTGGCTCGTTCAGGATCAGCGCTTCGTCGATCAGCGTCCCGACGTCCTGACGTGGCAAACGCCGCCGCTCACCGAAGACGTCACGCTCTCCGGCCAGGTCACCGCCAAACTTTTCGCCTCCACCACCGGCACCGACTCCGACTGGGTCGTCAAATTGATCGACGTCTACCCCGAAAGCGTGCCGCAAGATTGGAAGCTCTCCGGCTTCGAGTTGATGGTCGCCGACGAAATCTTCCGCGGCCGCTATCGCAACTCGTTCGAAAAGCCCGAGCCCATCACGCCCAACACGGTGACGCCATTCACCGTCGATCTGCACACGACGAATCACGTCTTCAAAAAGGGTCATCGCATCATGGTCCAGGTCCAGAGCACCTGGTTCCCGCTCTACGATCGCAACCCCCAAAAATTTGTGCCCAACATCTTCGAGGCGCAGGCTTCCGACTATCAGAAAGCTACCCAGCGGATTTACCGCTCCAGCCAATATTCGTCTCACATCGAGATGTCGATCATGCCCAACTCAACCCAAGCCGCTGCGGCTCAGTAGCTGAGACTACCATCCTGAGCGATGAGGACTACCCGGGCGCGACTCCGGTCGAATCGCTAGCAGTTCGATTCTCCGCGGTAGTTGTGTTACAGCGCGTAACGCCTCGGGTCTTGGCGCCCAAGCGCCAATTTCTGTAGTTATTTATATACTTATCTTAATTTCGGTAACGTCTTTGTCTTTCTTCGATTTACGCGAAACCTTCTTCTGAAATTTCCGTATTCACTGGCAAAACGGAAGTAAATCTCCCGCGTCTATCTGCTCATGGGTGGGGTGTATGTCTCTTTCTGACCTGAGTTCGACAATGGAACCCGATGCGGCCACAGGAGCGGCCCGGACGATCCAGCTCCCTGCGCGTTATATTCGGTTCGGCCCGTTTCAGATAGACCAGCAACGCCAGGAAGTGACCAAAGGCGGCTCTCGCCTTCGCCTCCAGGGCAAGGTGTATCAGGTACTGCTCGCGTTGGTGGAAAAACAGGGCGATGTGCTTACCCGGGAAGAGCTCCGTCTTCGCCTCTGGCCAAATGAAACGCACGTCAACTACGACGCCAACGTCAACACGACGGTCAACAAGCTCCGTCAGGCTCTTGGCGATTCGTGCGAGAAGCCGATTTACATCGAAACCGTGCCGCGCAAAGGATACTGCCTCGTCATCCAGCCCGAGTTTCGGGACTATCCTGCGCCGGCTGGAGCGGCAGTCGCGGATATTAAGGTTGAGGGGCAGGATTCAACCTTGGAAACCGATTCATCTCCGAAGAAAACGGACCTTTGGATCACCATCGGCGTAATTGCCCTGATTGTTGCGGGAATGTTACTCGGAGCGGGTATCACCCGGTTGTGGATTGGACATTTCGATCAGTCGCCGCTTGTCGGACCGTGGCTGTAGTCGCTGTCGGTTACGCTTGATCGATCTGCGAGACGAGCGCCGCGACGTATCGCGCCGGCTACTTTTCCTTAGCACGTCGAAATACGATGCCCGTGCTGCGTCCGGCGTCCAGTTCAAACTCCGAAGGGGTTCCGCCATCGCGCTTGAACTTTACGCTTAGACCCTCCTCGCCCACCGTAAACACATCGGTCGCCGTCGGGCGGAATTCATCCTTCGCAAAGCTATTCGCTCGCGGAATTCCGCTCTTGTCCTGCACCGCCACTACTTTCAGAGCTCCATCACGCACCGCAAGCCGGTAGCTCACGCCCATTTCCTCACTCCAATAATCCCCGGCATACGCGGCGAGTTGGTCTCTCGTCAGCGAAATCGTCGCCGTTTCTTTCTTGCGTTCGTCGTCTTCTTCCGCTGATTTCACGGTTTTCGGCTTCATCACGCTATTCAAATAAACGTCAGCGACTTGCGACGCGCGCCGTGACGGATCGGCGCTGCCCAGGTTGCAGAGAGTCGCCACCGAAAAATGTTGATCGGGAAATCGTAAGAGCTGGGCGCGGTATCCTCCCCATGATCCACCGTGGCTCACTGTGCGCAGCCCGCGATAGTCCGAAACAACAAGCCCCTTCGCGTAGTTCAATTTCTTGCCGTCGTTCAATTTCGCTGTTTCTTGCAGCTCCGCCAGGAAAATCTTCCCACCCACCTGCCCGCTGTAGAAATTTTCATCCCACTTCAGCAAATCCTCGACGGTCGTATGCACCGCGCCGTCGCCCGTCTGCTCGAAATACGAAACGTTCAGCGTGAATCCGTCCTTCTTCTCGTTTTCGTCGTATGCCATTGCGCGTTCCGGCACGAGCGACCGGTGATCGTCGCGATACTGCGTGTGCGTCATCTGTAGCGGCGAAAAAATATTCTCCGCCGCGAACTCGCGCAGTGTTTTTCCGCTTACCCGCTGGACGATCACGGACAGCAGGAAAAATCCCGTGTTGCTGTAGAGATATTCGGAGCTTGGCGCGAAGTTCAGCCCTTTTTGCCGCGTAATCAGCGCCATCGCGTCTTCGTCCGTGGTGACGCTGTCCACGTTCACGCCTGCGATGTCGAATAGCGTCAGGTAATCCCGCAGCCCGCTCGTGTGATTCAGCAAATTCAGGATCGTGATTTTCTTTCCGTAGTCCGGTAGTTCGGGAATGTACTTATGCACGTCGTCTTCGACCGACAGCTTCCCCTCTTTTTCCAGCAGCAAAATGCTGGATGCCGTGAACTGCTTCGACGTCGAGCCGATGTCAAACACCGACTTCGGCGATATCGCCACGTTCTCTTCGATGTTCGCCAGCCCGTATCCCTTTTCGTAA
>JGI12635J15846_10002768_pt1 | contig 15325 bp, 14 predicted proteins | sample BlaSpr_A8_OM2_M2_FD_15846 | JGI IMG/M metagenome (IMG submission 15846) | reverse complement strand
CGTCGGATGAGAGCGGGCGAAGCCGCGCAGGATCGGGTCGAACATGTTCTGCGGACAGCGCACGCGTACCTCAGGACTCGGCCCGGACAGACGGTCTTCCACGCCGCCGGACGGCGTCTGAAAGGCTTCGCGACCGAGCTCGAAACCGGTCATGCTGGTCAGGTAGACCATGTCCTGCGGGTAGGACGGCGGGTACGGGCACGACTTGACGACGTCAACGATCCCCCAGCGACGGCAGAACTCCATCGTGCGGACGTTGACGCCGTCCATCTTCGGCTGGGTGATCTCACCATCCGTCGCCTCGACGAGCATGCAATTAATTCCCCGCCAGCCGAGGTCGCCGGCCAGGGCCAGCCCGACCGGACCCCCGCCGACAACGAGCACGTCCGTATCAGGCATCGTCGGTCAGTCCAGAAGCAGAGTACCGGGACAAAACGCAGCGCACGCCTCAGGTCTCCTCGACTTCGATTGCCATCGCGGGGCAGTTGCCTTCTGCGCGTCGTACGCCGTCTGCCAGCTCGGCACCGGGTTCTTCCTGCAGCACGACGACGAAGCCTTCGTCCTCGTCCTGGTCGAACACCTCGGGCGCGGCGAGCACGCACTGTCCCGCCCCCACGCAGCGAGTACGGTCTGCGACAACCCTCATTGCCCTGCTCCTTCGCTGCCGAGGCCAGCCATGCACGTCACTTTGCTGCCGAACCCGACCAGGTCGCAGGCGATCGTCTCGAGCTGAAAGGCGACCTGCGCATTATCGGTGCAGAAGTCACGGTCGAAACTGACCTCGGCCGAATTGATTACCGCGCCCATGGGAGTCGGCCAGCCACGCAGCGCGTGCACTATGGTCCGCAATTGCGAAAGCGTCATAACCGCGCCTTGCCATCCCGCGCCGGTGGCGATCAAACCGACCGGCATTCCCTGGAGATACGGGCGCTGGTCCTCACGCAGATCCTCAAGGTAATCGATGGCATTCTTGACCAAGCCCGAGACCCCGCCGTGATAGCCGGCCGAAGCGATGACGACGCCGTCGGCGCGGCGCAACTCGGCCGCCAATTTCGCCCCGACCTCGCCTCGTTCGGCCACGCCGGGATTGTACATCGGCAGCTTCGCCAGGTCCGCGCCGACGAATGCGGCGGTGGACGCTCCGAGCTTCTCAGCCAATCGCAGGCACATCCGCAGCGCCGCTTCCGAAGAGGATGCCGACCGGGTGGTACCGCCGATTCCGACTATGTGTGGCCGACCACTGCCTGGCTCATACATTGGCTTTTCCTCTCCGAAGATGATCATCGACAAGGCCCCTTGCGACGTTTATGACGTTAGCCAGAAGGCTCTGTTCGGTAAAGGATCGGTGTCACCGGAACTCGTGACAGTTGTCACCCGGCAGTGGCCGCCCCGGGCGCCGGTCGGCGCCCGGGGCGTGCTTATGACAGCGAGCCTGGCCCGGCCGGTACCGGCGCGGAGCCGAGGTGGGCGATCGCGGGCGCGACGTGCTGCGTGTACAGTTCCAGGCTGCGCATGGCCTCGGGCCCCGATAGGGGGCCGGCGTGACCCATCATGAGCAGGTGCCCGAACCCGCCGACGTGGTCGTAGAACCGCTTGATCTGGTCCACCACCATGTCCGGGGTGCCCGCCATGAGGACGCCGTTCTCGGTCATCCACTCGGGCGATTTGCCCTTCGCCTGCCGGGCCTGCGGGATGGGCGATGTCCCGTTCTTGGAGGCAACCACGCCTTCCGGCGGCGAATAGCCGGGAGGCGAGCCCAGGTACCGCGGCACCTTGTTCGCGTCGAAGTACCAGCGCATCTTGACTGCCGCCGCGTGCGCGGCCTCGACGGTGTCCGCTACGTATACCTGCACGCCGTAGGCTAGCCGGTCAGCCGGCGTCTCGGCCATCCCGTGCGCTTCTGACCACGCCTTCCGGTAGGCGTCGTAGAGGCGCGCGGTGGCGCCGTAGCCGGTGACGAAGGCGGCGAGCGTATGCCCGGCGCGAGCGATGCGGGGCGCACTGGAAATGCTCGTACCGGTTACCCAGACCGGCGGGCGGGGCTGCTGATAAGGGCGCGGCCACACGTTCACGTAGCGGTAGTTCCATGAACCTTCCCAGCTGAACGGGCCGTTTACCGTCGTCCACGCCTTCAGGATCAGGTCGTGGGCCTCCCACATCCGCTCGGTCATCCCGACCGGGTTGCTGTTGGCCGGAAGGACCTCGAAAGGCACGCCCCGAACGAAACCCACCTCTAGCCGCCCGTGCGAAATGTTGTCGATCATCGCCATTTCCTCAGCGACTCGCACCGGATCGCGACGGTTCGCAATCGGATTCCCGAGAATCAGGATCCGCGCGTTCTTGGTGATCCGCGCCAGTATCCCGGCGATGATCGGAACCGCGGGCACGAGACAGGTGGNGGTCTGGTGATGCTCGTTCGCCATGACGTTGAGGCCGAGTTCGTCAGCCGCCTGCCACAAGTCGAGGTACATCGAGTANAGCCGCGCACCCTCGTCCGGGTCGTAGTNGGGAGCTCGGCAAGGACACGCGAATGGAGTCGTACTCGTCAGCGTTCGGCAGCGCCGGATAGGGGCACTCGCTGAAATACCAAGTCTTCATCTTAGTTGGCAGTCCTCTCCGTTGGGACCCCGAGCGGCTTGCCTGGGGCGGGTGAACGATCGGCGTGGAATTCGCGCACGATGGTGGCGACGGCGGCCGGCTCTTCGATGTCGGGAAAATGACCCGACCCGGCCGCGACGAGACTGCGGGCGTCCGGCAGGCGAGAGACGAGTTCGCCGTAATACCCGGCCGGCACCAATTTGTCCCCGGCGCCCGATATGACCAGCGCCGCCATCGAGGCCCGCGGCAGAATCGGCACCAGCGCGGGCTCGTGAAGGTACGGCTCCCACGCGTAGCGCACGAATGACTCGAGCTGAGTCGCGTGCTCGAGGAGCAGGTTAGGGGATTGCACATCGCGCCAGGGGTCGCGCCCGGCCTGCTTGTACAGCAGTTCCCTGCGGTCCTCATCGGAGGTCACCATCACCTCGGCGAACGAACGCTCGTCGCGCGCGTTGAACTTCATCCCAAGCGGGCTGATCGCCACCAGACTGGAGAAGCCGGCCGGGGCGATCGTCGCCATCTCCAGGGCAATCCACGCGCCGAGCGATGAGCCGACAAGGTCGACCGGGCCCGCGCCAAGGCGGTCCAACAGGTCGAGGTACAGGACCGCCAGGTCACGCGGGCGCTTTAGCTGCTCAATCCTCGCGGTGCCGCCGAAACCCGGGTGGTAGGGCGCGATGATGCTGGCTGAGCGTCCGAGGTCCGCAAGGAACGGCGCGCTTGCATGCGGCCCCTCCTCCGAGTGGAGGTAGAGCACCGTGCGAGGGTGATCCGGCTCGATCCGCAGGTCGACCTGNACGCTGGCGTTCCATGCCGCCACCTGATGACTGCTGATAGACAAGATCGTCGACCTTTCNTGCGCGAGCCAGGGAGCCGTAGCAATGTGCCGGCGCCCGGGCTTGAGATAGTTCGATAGCGAGATAGTGCCTGTCGCGATGTGCTCTGTGAACGATCTCNGTCACCGCACCGCGTGAGCGTTGTCACCGACGCCGACCACTTGCTCCTCGCGCAGGTAACCCAGACGCCGCTGCATTTCCTCGTCTGACACGGCGAAGAACTCCGACGCCTCGCTNGCGTTCACGCGATACGGCGTCCACGAAGGCACGGCGAAGACGTCGCCCGCCGCCCAGTCGATCGGCTTGTCCCCGCAGAATGCGGTGCCACGACCGGACTTCACGCAGACGATCTGATTCGCGGTCGTTCGCCACGGCACCCCGGCAAAGCCGGCCGGGTACCGATGCGCGGTCAGGGACATCGTCGGGATGTACTGACTGGATTCGAGTACCACACGCTGCCCGTGCCTCGGGTCGAGTGGCGCCGCCGCCAGCCCGGGTTCAATGTCGGACCATGGATAGACGAACGGGTGCTGGCGGGTGGTCCTGTCGGCGTTCTGCCAGCCGCCCGGCCAGAGTTCGAGGAACATCGGCTCGAGAAGGTGCACGGTGGGGACGTCGAGGAAGTCCACCCAGTAGCCGGGCTTGTCGCCGTCGTTACCATGACCGTGCCATGACCAGCCAGGCGTCAGCACCACGTCCCCTGGACGCATGTTGATGCGCGTTCCGTCGACGATCGTGTAGGCCGTATCCGGCACGTCGAGGACGAACCGAAGCGCATGCGGCGAATGCCGGTGCGTGCGTGCCCGTTCCCCCGGCAGGAGCATCTGATACGCCGCCACCAGCGTCCGGAGCGTTGAGTAGGAGTCTCCCCCTGGATTGACGAGAAAGAGGTTGCGCCGCTCAGCGCGTTCGGTGTCAATGAGGCGCCCGGCCGAATCCAGTCCGGGCCGCGCGTCAGACCACCGCCAGTGCATCGGGACGAAGCTGGTGCGCGGAGACGGCCACAAGGACGGGGTGACCTTATTCCAGCCAGCGCGGAAGTCTACCGCGTCAAGCCGATCATTCAACACACCCAGATCGTTAACATTCTCAAGATCGGTAGTGGTCATGTCGCCTCCAACGGTTTAGTCAGGATTTACAGACTAGGACGCGCTGGGTGTGTACTGAACGATTTAAGTCACCGTCTTGAGGAACCTTTATCACTGGTAGCAACACGGATCAACAAGCCGATGGCATCGGTCATTCATCGCGCCACGAGATCAACGCGTGCGCGTTACCGCGCCGCGCCGAACGGTGCCGAGCGTTCTTGTCATCGACCATTTGCGGATCCGCTAGCCGCAGCACAAGCGCCTCGATTGCGAAGATTGTCGTCTCTATCGCGAATGGCAAGCCCACACTCGACCGATCCACGCGCGAGCCATCGTCCGCCGGCGCCGGGATGAGCGCACTGAGCAGCAGGTCCCGGGTGTATTCCGGCGGCGCGACGAGGACGACTCGCTGGCCTGCCAGGATCCGCGAACCGGAAATCGTAACCTCCGCCCTGGCCACACGCACCAGTACACGCATCGACAAGACAGCCGGAAGAATCTCGGTCGTCGTTTGACGGACGTCCTGCAGATTCGCCCGGAGCCGGGCCCACATTCCGTCGGAGCACAGAATTTGGACGGCAACGCGGGTGATGAGGTTCGCCGTGAGCTGATACCCCGCCAGCAGAATGCTGAGCTTGACCAGTGATTCGTCGACCGCCACGGGCGACGAACCGGAAGCCGGCCGCACTAATGGTGGTGCACCGGACCGGGTGGCGGCGGGAAGCGCGGCGAACGTATCGCGTAGTTTCACGTACGAGCCGGCCAGCCGGACAAGTTCGGCTTCCGGCGTGCCCAGCGCGGCCTCAAACGGAAGTCGAGCCGCATCCGCCGTCCAGGTGATGCAGCGCATCATGAGCTCGGGCGGCACGCCCAGCGCGGTGAGCAGGTTGCTGGCCGAGAACGGAAGGCTGAAGGACTGACACAGCTCGGCCGCACCTGTTGCCACGAATGCGTCAATGCATTGGTCGGCGGCAAGCCGAGACCACTGCGCGACGTCGAGCGACCTCGCCTCGAATAGCCTTCGCTGCTCGTTAAATGCGCCCAGAACTGACGGGTCGGCCGAGGCCAACGCCGCCGGATGAGCGTTTGCCGCCCATAGGTAGGCGGAGACCGCTTCCGGGAAAGGGTCGCCCGAGATGCGCCACGGTGGGATGTCCGCGAAGGCGTGCGACCGGACAATCAGGTCCACGTCAGCGGGACGCGATACGATCCAGGCGGAATCGGGCTCGGAGTAGTAGGGCGGGCCCGGCTGGGAATCATCGTCCATGATCTCCGCCATATCCGCCGATAGCGCCGGCCGCGCGCATGCTTTCAATGTCGGAAGCGGATAGGCCGAGCTCGGTCAGCACCGATTCGGTGTCGTGGCCCAGGGCAGGCGCCGCCCTCCGCTCGGCCTCGGAAATAAAGGAGAGCTGGAATGGCTCGCGCACCGAGGTGACCTCACCCTCGCCCGATGCCGCGACGGTGTACAGCAGGTCGTTGGCAACAACCTGCTCCCACTGCACGACCTCGTCGTACGTCCGCACCTCGCCGACCATCACGCCGATCGCGCGCAGCTCCTGCATCCAGTGCTCCCTGGGTCTGCCCCTGAAGATGCGGGCAAGCTCGGCCTGCACGTCGTATCTGTTTTCGCGTCGCGCAGCCGGAGTCAGGAACCGCGGGTCAACCGCCAACTCGGGCGAATCGAGGACCGCGCACAGGCGACTCCAGTCGGGATCCCACCACGGCATCATGAACGGGCCGTCCTGCGCGTCGAACACTCCGCCAGTTGGGTAACGCCGATTAAGCTCGTGTTGGTCCAGCAGGGTGTTCGTGGCCAGGAACTCGGCCAGCACCGGACCCTGCAGATACAGCGCCGTGGCGAGGAGACTGACCTCAATGTCGATGGGCGGCCCGTCGGGCTCCCGGAGTCGCTGCATCAGCGCCATCACCACCGACTGCGACAGCGCCAGACCCGTCGCGATATCGATCAGGCTCGTCGGGCCGTGCACGGCGCCCTGCATACTCGCCAGTCCGGACTCGGCCTGGACGACCGCATCGACTCCCCGCCAGCCGCTCTTCGGCCCCCGCGCGCCGAACGCGCTCACGCTGGCGTAGATCAGCTGGGGATTCGCTTCCCGAAGCACCTCGGGCGACAGGTCGCGCATGGCGGTGGAACCTGGCCGCTGGGACTGGACGAAGACGTCACAGCCAGCCGCGATCTGCCGTACCAGGGCGGCGCCCTCCGGCGTCGTCAGGTCGACCGCGACCGAACGCTTGCCGCCATTGAACATCTCAAACGCGTATGGGATCTTGGATCGGGCGAAATCCCCCCGACCCGGCGCCTCAACCTTGATGACATCGGCGCCGAACCGCGCCAGCAACATCGTCGACGACGACCCGGCGATGGCGTTGGTAAGGTCGAGTACTCGCACACCAGCCAGCGCGCGGGACTGCGCACCGGACGAAGCCACCACGTTCACTCCTTCAGCAACTGCCGATCGTTGGTTCACTTTCGCGGTAGAAGCCCGCACCGACGGATGCTAAGCCGCTGGCAGAACGCCGGGTACGACTTTGGTCACACCACCGGGCGTCAGGGGGGTGCCCAGGGCGGCGGTGCGGTGGCTGAAGGCTGGCTGCCAATGGTGACGGCGGTCACCGCACCTGGTGATCAATGTCCTAGCCGATGCGCCGCGAGCCGTTCAGGATATTGTCAGCGTATTCATTCCCGTCCTGCTAAGGTCCCGACGACGAGACCGCGTGAATAGAGGAACCGTGCTCGAAGATCTTGATGGTAAGTCCGTCCTTATAGCAGGTGGAGCCGGCGGCCTGGGATCCGCGCAGGCACGTCTGTTTCACTCGTGTGGCGCAAAAGTCATGATTGCTGACACAAACGAGAAGCGGTGTCAGGAAGTCGCCGCCGAGCTCGGCGAGCGCACCGATACCTTCGCACTTGACGTAACTGACGAGAGCGCCTGGATCGCCGCTGTCGCGCAAACCACTCGCACCTTCGGTGGTGTGGATGTTCTTGTCAATACCTTCGGTATCTCGCCGACGAATGACCTGGTGTCGCTGTCGCTAGACGATTATGAGACCGTCATCAATGTGAATCAGACCGGCGTTTTCCTTGGCATGAAATCCGTCGTCCCGGCCATGCGCGAGCGCGGCAAGGGTTCAATCGTAAATATCTCGTCGGGCGGCGGGATCTCGCCGCGGCCAAAACTATTCGCCTATTCCGCGAGCAAGGCTGCCGTAATAATTATGACGAAGTCGGCGGCCATGGAGCTGGGGCGGGACAACATTCGAGTTAATTGCGCCTGCCCAGGGGGTTTCGACACCGGGCTCCGCGCGGCTACCGCACAATCCTGGAAGGACTCGGGTACGAGCGCGGCGGCAGGAAACGCGTACCAGTATCTCCCGATTCCACGGCTTGGGGCTCCCGAAGAGATGGCAAACCTCGTCGCATTTCTTGCCTCGGACGCAAGTTCCTACTGCACGGGCGCGGTCTTCAACGCTGACGGCGGGGCGCTGGCCGGGCGACCCCGGTAAACAGGAGGCAGACGCGCGCTGCCCCCCGCAGTCGGTCGAGCGGCAGGGGGCAGCGCGTTCTGCACGTCCGACGGTGCTAGCGCTCATCGATTCGGTAGGGCATCGCAACGTTCGAACCGCCGGNGCCCTGGCGCACCGCGACCGTCATCGTGCCCACCCCGGGCGCGATGTCGATCGTGATGCGGTCGCCCGCCACGACCGGTCCCACGCCTTCCGCGGTGCCGGTGGCGATCACGTCACCGGGCTCCAGCGTGGTCACCGACGAGCACATGGCGATGATCTCGGGAACGTCGAGGATCATGTCTTTGGTCATCGCGTCCTGGCGCAGCTCGTCGTTGACCCACAGCCGCACGCGCAACGCCGCCGGATCCTCGATCTCGTCGGCGGTGGTGATCCACGGCCCGACCGGCGTGAAGCTGTCGTACGACTTGCGCATCGCACGCTCCTGCTTGCCCCTGACCGTCATGTCCAGCAGGCACGAGTAGCCGAAGACATAGTCGAGCGCGTCTTCCCTGCTCACCTGATGGGCACGCCGTCCGATGATCACCGCCAGCTCCGCCTCATGATGGATACTCCGGCCCGGCAGCTCGGGCAGCACCACCGGGTCGGACGCGCCCGACAGGGACGCGGCCGATTTGACGAAGAACCCGGCGTTGCGCGAGATGGCAGGAGAAGACATCTCGACCTCGTGCGCGCGGTAATTCACGGGAATGGCGATCAGCGTGTGCGGCCACGGAACCGGCGTGTCGAACCGAACGTCGGTCACGGGCAGCGGCTGCGCGCGGGCGGCGGCGTCGAGAAGCTTGTCGGCGACGCCGGCGAAGCTGGCGATCATGCGCACGACGCCGACCGGTGGCCACTCCTGCGGATCAATCTCCGCCGCGTCAGTCACATCGCGGACGGTCTCGTCGATAACCAGACCGATACGTCCGCCGTTGAATCGAGCAATACGCACTGCAACCTCCTAGCTGCGGCTGGTCGCCGGCACGTCATCAGGACCAGTTGACCGGGCGCCGCCCTGGCTGAGCAGCCGGGAGGCGTTCCCGCAGCCAATGGCGGCGAGCTCATCGTCCGACCAGCCGCCCGCGGCCAGGGCGTCCAGCGAATCGCGGGTCATCGTCTCCGGCGCGTAGGGCCAGTCGCTGCCGAACACGATGTGATCAAGCCCGGCCACCGCCACGATCGAGCGGAGCGTGTGCGACGCGGGCGAGAGCGCGGTGTCGTACCAGAACCGGCCGATCCGCTCGAGCAGGGTCTCCTGCTTCATCGCGCCCGTGAGGCGGTCAAGCAGCGGGATCGCGTATTGATGGGCCTGCTGCTCGCCCGGCGACATCGACCGCTCGGACAGCTGGCGCCAGCTGATGTCAGCGACCCGCCAGGCGACGTAGGGCAGCGTGCCCCCGGCATGCGAGAGGATGAACTTGATGTTGGGGAAGTCGTCGATGACGTTCTTGTAGATCAGGTCAACCGCCGTCCTGGTCGTCTCAAAGAGAAACTCGACCAGAAAAGGCGGTGCGTCCAGGTCGGCGAGCGAGCCATAGGGCGGGATCGTCGGATGAACGTGCACGACGCAGGCTCGTTCGCCCAGGATCTTCCAGAGCGGGCGCCAGGCTGGATGGCCGAGGTATCGGCCGTCGTAGTGGGTCAGGACGTTCACGCCGTCCAGACCGAGCTTGTCCAGTGCGTACTCGGCTTCAGCGCACGCGCCGGGCACATCGGGGAGGTTGAGGGTCGCGAATGCCCCGAACCGGTCCGGCCGCTGCGCCTTCATCCAGGCGAAGTAATCGTTGCATTCGCGGGCGAGCGACCGCGCCAACTCCGGGTCGCCGAGTTGCACGCCCGGCGTGGAGAGCGAGGTAATGGCCTGCTTGACGCCGGCCCGGTCCATCATCGCCAGCGCCGACTCCGGCGACCAGGCCGGCGTGCGCACCGAGCGCCCCGAGCGGGCTACCGCCTCGACAAACGCGGGCGGCACAACATGGTGATGAACGTCAATCCGCCACGGATCCTCAGGCACGGGGACCTCCTCCGGCGCCAACCGCTTCAAGCCTCACCGGCAGCGGCCGGAAAGCACGGAACATGTGGCCCATCAACGTCGGCGGCGGCGCGGCGCCGTCGAGTTCCACCCGGACGCTCCGCAGCAATACCGACACAATGTCAGCCGCTTCCGTTCGCGCGAGCGACGCGCCCCCGCACGCACGCCGACCGCGGTAGAAGCTGTGCAGGCTGGACGCGTTCTTACGCGTGAGGTCCAGCTCGGTCGGCCTCTCGTACAGTTGCGGGTCGCGGTTAGCCGCCGCCATAACCACGTAGACGGTCTGCCCCGGCTCGACCAGCTGACCGTCGATGTCCACCTCTTGCTGTGCCTTGCGCGGCCGGTAGTGGTTGGGGGGCTGCAGGCGAAGCGCCTCCTCCACGAAGGCGGGTATGAGCTCTTCGTGCGCGCGAATGTTTTCCTGCAGCGCCGGATCGGTTGCGAGCAGGTAGACAATGCTCGACAGCACATGATTGGTCGTCATCGTCCCGGCGCCAAAGAGCGCACGGCAGGCGGCCAGCACGTCGCGCTCATTCCAGTCATCGTAGAGAGTGGGGCCCGTCTCCCACAGATAGGAAATGACGTCCTGCCCGCGGTCCTGTGAACCCTGCCGGGCACGAATCGCTGGAAGCAGCCTTGCATTCCATGACTCTGCCGCTTCGCGGGACTCGCGCATCACGGTCGCGTCCTGATCGAAGAACTCGTTGAGCCGGTGCAGGGCCTTGATATCTCTCCAGCACGCCTCGAATTCGTCCGGCTGAAGTTCCAGGCCGATAAGCCTGAGGAAGAGCCGCAGGGGCAGGCGGTCCAGCCAGTCGGACGCGATGTCGCCGCCGCCGGCCGCGGTCATCGGCGCCAGCGCGGTCTGGGCCTCCTGAATCATGATGTCGCTGACGTCCTGGCCGAGGATCTTGCTCAGATTGCTCGGCATAAGGAGCCGGACGACGTGCATGTGCTGCGCGCGGTGCTGATCACCACGGACCGCTGCCAGCGCACGCTCGCTGCCGCGGGCAACGCGCACTACCTCCGGGGGCGTGTCGTACCACTCTGGCGTGAAGTGCGTTTCCTCCATCATCTCGATGCGGCGACAGCCGGAATTCGAGACGACGAGCCATCCGCGCATGCCTTCATCCCAGACGGGTCGACCCTCCGCCCTTACCTCTTCGTAAAAGTCGAACGGCAACTGATCTCGCAGAGATTGGAATCCTTGCATCAGATCAATTCCTCCCTATTATCCCCGATAATCAGGATTACACAGTAGGGCGAGCGGACGGTCTTATGAACGATTTTTGTCACTGCCCTGGGGGACCTTTATCACCTGGAGCTGGTGCTAGCGCGCGGCTCAAGAAGCCGATGGCATCGCGATTGAAGTCGGCCGCCTGCTCGATGTGCGGCAGATGGCCGCAGTCGTCGTATACCGCGAGGTGGCCGTCGGGGAGACGGGCGACGATCTCAGCTGCGTAGCCGGGCTCTCTCAGCTTGTCGTTCGCTCCCGCGACGACCAGCACAGGGCAGTGGATCTCCTCGTAGCGGATCCCGTCCGGTACGCCGAATTGCTTGCGCGGCGGCGCGGCCGGCGACCGGAACCGGGCGGCGGCGGTGGCCTCCCACGCGCCCGGTACCACGCTCATCGCGTGACGACGGGCGATGTAACTCGCGTCGTCTGCCCAACACGGGTCGTAGAATAGGACCTCGACGATCTTCCGCATGCCCTCGTGCGTGCAGTCGTAGTCGAGAAGCCGCCTGCGGGCCGGGTTGTCGGGCGCGAATCCGCCCGACGCCGAGAGGATCATGGCGTCGATGTCGGGGAAGTCATGCTGGCCGGCGGCCGCCCGCGCCAGCAGGCCGCCGCCCATGGAGCTGCCCGCGAACGCGGCACGGCAGATATCGAGTGTCTCGAGAAATCGGCGCATGTGGCGCATGCGACGCTCTCGCGCTCCATCGAAATCGAAAACCTTGTCGGTGAACCCGAAGCCGAGCCAGTCCGGCGCGACGACGGTGTAATGCTCCGCGAAGGCGGCTAGGTTCCGCTCCCAGGACAGCTCGGCGCACGCTCCGTACTCGCCGCTGTGCAGCAACACGAGCGTCGGCCCGCTCCCCCCGGTCAGATAGTGGGTGCGCATCCCATCGACGACCAGGTAGTTCGACGTCACGCCATCCATACGGACCCCATCAGGCAATCGTCGTCGTCCGCGGAATCGGCGCGAGGATGTCGCCGCCGCCGTTAGGCACCAAACCGCCGAATTGCTCCCGCCACCAGGTGGCCATTTCGCCGTAGTTAGTCACCCACACGTCCGAATGGGAGTGAATGTGCTCTAGGACACTGCGGAAGATGCGGGCGCCCTCGGGTCGGCCGGAGACATAGGGGTGGGTGCCGAGATTGAATATGAGCGGGTGCGTGGCCGCCGCCGCGTAGTAAGCGTCGAATGCCTGCGTCAGGTATTCGATCGCGTCGCGGACCGGCCTCGGGTTACGGATCAATACCGGCAGATCGTTGACGTTGCCGGCCATCCGATACGGGATCTCAACCATCGTCGCGTCACCGACGTGAAGGAAATACGGCAGCTCATCGTCCTGCAGGTCGCCGTGATAGTCGAAGTCGAGCTTCGCCAGAAGCTCCAGCAGGTCGGGAGTGACCTCCGCTCCCGGCCCCAGCCAGCCTCGCGGGCGCTTACCGGTGAACGACTCGATGGTCGAGATCGACCGCCGGACCGACTCCTCGCGCTCGAGCGGGGCGAGGGCGCCCATTGTCGCGCTCTCGGAGTAGCCGTGCGCGCCGAGCTCATGCCCGTCCTCCACCAGTCCCCCGACGATCGAGGGGAACCGCTCAATCGCGTTGGCGTTGGTCCAGAGCGTTACCTTCATACCGAACTCGCGGTAGATCTCCCGCAGTCGCGGCAGGCCGACGTTAAATCCGTAGTCGACCGCGCTCTCGGTACTAAGGGTGGGCGCGGCGCCGCGCGTGGACGAATAGGTGCCCTGCGGCCTGAGCGGCCCGTCGGTCCCCCACTCCCATTGCTCGACGGCGGTGTACACCAAGACAGCCATACGCGCCTTGCCGGGCCAGAGGCTGGCGCCCTTGCGGTTCTCATAGGGAATCCGGCTTGCCTTGAACTCCATATCTTGCTGCTCACTTTCCGTCGGGGATGTTGGCCCTGCTGCGCGTAACTGACCGCGTTCAACGACAGCACTCGACCAGATCCCGCAGCCCCGCTTCGACCGTCATGTTGCTGATCAAGGCCCGCATCGACGGACGCTACGCCCGCGGCAGAACGCGAGGTACGACTTTCGTCACAGCCCTGTCACGGGCGCCAATGGGGCACATGGCCAGCGCGGATCGGTGACAAACGTCGCTTCCTGCGTGCGTCGAGAAGCGTACCGTCGCTCACACGACGACAGGACGCGCAAGCGACCTCGTCGCGGCGTCGGCTGCGTCAGCTGCCCCAAGAGCGTACGCCGGCGCGCGTCCGAGGGGAGTTTTAGAGTCGTAGTGTCCAGTTCCGTGGATCTCAGCACGGCCTTGCACCGGCCAGCAGCTCCGTTGCTGCATCCGGACCGGTTCTTCATCGGCGGCGCCTGGCTGGCACCCTCAGAGACGTCAGCCTTCACCATCGTCGACTCTGCCACCGAGGAGCCGTACTTCACCATCGCCGAGGCTCAGGCGGCCGATATGGACAAGGCCGTCGTGGCAGCTCGAGAGGCGTTCGACAACGGCCCATGGCCACGGATGACGCACGCCGAGCGGGCGCGCTATCTTCGCCGGCTTGAGGCCGGAATAAACGACCGGGCCGAGGACCTCTGCCAGATCTGGACCCGCCAGAGTGGCATCGTCTATTCGACCACGCATGCCAGAATTGCCACCACTGCGAGCATGTACGGTATGTACGCCGACATGGCCGCTACCTTTCCCTTCTCGGAGCGGCTCGAGGTTGTGCCGGGTAGCAGCTACGGCCTCATCCGACGTGAGCCGGTCGGCGTGGTCGGCGTGATCATTCCCTGGAATGGGCCGCTCCCGATCCTCTCGATGAAGCTTGCGCCTGCGCTGCTCGCGGGGTGCACGGTGATCGTCAAGGCCTCTCCCGAGGCGCCCGGTGAGGCGTATGTCCTGGCCGAGATCATCGAGAGCCTCGACTTCCCGCCCGGTGTCGTCAATGTGGTGACGGCGGACCGAGAGGTCTCCGAGCTTATTGTCCGGGACCCCCGAGTCGACAAGATCTCCTTCACCGGGTCGACGGCGGCCGGCCGACGGATCGCGGGCATCATGGGAGAGCGCATCGGACGCAGCACACTCGAGCTCGGCGGCAAGTCGCCTGCGCTGATTCTGGATGACTTCGATCTCGAACGCGCCGCATCGGTGCTGGCGACGGCCGAATGTCACACGTCCGGACAGATATGCGCATCGCTCACGCGCATCATCGTGGGCAGGGACCGGCACGACGAGTTCACGGCGCTGCTCGCTGACGCGTTCTCCCGCAAGGTGGTCGGGGACCCGTTCGACGCCGCGGTCGAGATGGGACCGCTGGTGTCCGAACGTCAGCGGGCGCGGGTCGAAGGGTATATCCGACGTGGCGTGGAAGAGGGCGCAACCCTGATCACCGGCGGAGGGCGCCCGCCGCACCTGCCGCGCGGCTACTTCGTCGAGCCCACCGTCTTCGCGAACGTCAACAACTCGATGACGATCGCCCAGGAAGAGATCTTCGGCCCGGTCCTCTCGGTGATCCCGGCCGAGTCCGAGGACCATGCGATCGCCCTTGCGAACGACACGATCTACGGCCTGAACAGCACCGTGTTCACCAACGACATCGACCGGGCGTTCTCCGTCGCCACGCGGATCCGGGCCGGCTCGGTGGGTCACAATGCATTGCGGCCTAACGTGCTCATGCCGGTGGGCGGGGTCAAACAATCCGGGATCGGGCGAGAGGGCGGCATGGAAGGCCTCCACCCTTATCTCGAAGTCAAGACGGTGCTCCTGGAAGGGGCGCCCGCGGACCCGGCCGCGAGCTGAACTCATCGGAACGATAGGTCATCAGTCAAGTCGAAGGGACTTCTCCCATGGCAGCGCAGTCGCGGCCCCTGGAAGGCATTCGGATCGTGGATATGACAACGGTCATAGCCGCGCCATCCGCCACCATGTTCTTGGCCGATCTCGGCGCGGATGTGGTGAAGGTCGAGAACCCCGTCGGCGGAGACTTCACCCGGACCCAGCTGCCGTACGTGTTCGAGGTGGTCAACCGGAACAA
>JGI12635J15846_10002765_pt1 | contig 15334 bp, 16 predicted proteins | sample BlaSpr_A8_OM2_M2_FD_15846 | JGI IMG/M metagenome (IMG submission 15846) | reverse complement strand
TCCCGCGCTCAATCATCTGTTCATCGTGGGCACCGGCAAGCCCGGGCCGGCCGAATACAATACGGCGGCGCACGTCGATGGCGCGGTGATTGGAACGATCGCAAGCTTCATTGCGAACGCCGGCAGCGCGAGTGTCGCGGGCGGCGCATAGTCGCGCTCGCGGATTTTGTTGAACGCGCGCACCGAGTCTGAGAATCTTCACTGATGCCGAAGCGAATGTTCGCGCTGGGCGCCGTATTCCTGGCCCTGGCGATTCTTCCCGCCACTCGATGCGCCGCCCAAGCCAGCTCCGGCGACGTGCTGGTAAATCATTTCCTCACGGCAGTCCGCGACGGCGATTTCAGCGCTGCGACGAAACATTTCAGCGCCCGGATGAAAGCATTGTCACCGCAGGGGCTGAAGGGCTCGTGGACTCAGGTTTACGCCAACGAGGGTCCGCTGCTCGGCTGGAAAATTTTCCAGCATCGGAGTCTGCCCGACGGCCACGACGAGGTCAGCGTGCAACTCAGGTTTCGTCACTCGACCGCGAACTCGATCATCGTGGTGAACCCGCCGGCCGGAGAGATCAGGTCGGTACTTTTCAAGCTGCCCGCGATCTCGCCGCCATATGCAGAGCGAACAATGTTCCACTCCGAGGATGTGACGGTAGGCGCGTACAAGTTACCCGGTACGCTGACAATTCCAAAAGGCAACGGTCCATTTCCAGCCGTAATTCTGCTCCAGGGATCGGGCCCGAATGATCGCGACGAGACCGTCGGTCCCAATCATCCTTTCGCCGACATTGCCGACGGCCTTAGCTCGCGCGGAATCATCGCGCTTCGATTCGATAAGCGAACCTACGCGTACCGCAACCTCGATCCGCAGAAGACCACGGCCGATGCGGAGGTCGTCGAGGATGGCGTGGCCGCGGTGCGGATGCTGCGGGCGCGGCGCGACGTGGCGCAGGATCGAATCTTCGTTATCGGGCACGGCCTGGGGGCGATGCTCGCGCCGGAAATCGCGAAGCAAGCCGGTGCGGTTGCCGGAATCGTCATGCTGTCGCCGACGGGCCGCAAGCTGCCGCAGCTGATGGTCGAGCAGGCGCGATTTCTGCACCAATCGTCATCCCTACAATTGACCGAGATGGAACAGCAGGCCGATCAACTCTCGGCGCACAAGATGCCGGCGAAGCAGACCTTCTTCGGCGCGCCCGCGTCGTACTACTACGACCTCGACGCCCGCGATGAAGTCGCTATCGCGCGCAGTCTCGACCTCCCGATCCTGATTCTGCACGGCTCGCAGGATTACCAGGCAGCCAACGAAGACATCCGCGATTGGCAGAGGGGGCTCAAGGGCGACGCGAAGGTGCAGGTCGAGACGCTGCCCTCGCTCAACCATCTGTTCATCGCGGGCGCGGGCCAGCCCGGGCCGGCCGAGTACTACGCGCCGGGTCATGTTGACGCGGCGGTTATCGGCACGATCGCGAGCTTCATCGCAAACGGCGGTGGCACAACGGCTGCTGGCGCCGCGTCGGCGAGTCGAGCGGCGTCGAATTGAAAGCATCGGCAATCATCGTCGCGGCGGGCAGCGGCGTGCGGCTGGGGTCAAAGGTGCCGAAGGCGTTCGTGAAAATCGGCGGCCGCACGATGCTCTCCTATTCGCTCGGCACGCTTCGGCAAGTGAGCTCGCAAGCTCATTCAATAGACGAAATGGTGATCACGGTCCCTGAGGGATTCGAAAACGCGGCGCGCGCCGAAGTCGCCGCAGCCGGACTTGGCGTGCCGGTCAAGATTACTATTGGCGGAATCGAGCGCCAGGACTCGGTTCGCATCGCGCTGGGGCTGACTAGTGCGGAGAGCGAGCTGGTGATCGTGCATGACGCCGCGCGTCCGCTGGCGACGGCGGCAATCTTCGAGGCGTGTCTAAGCGCCGCCGCGCGCGCCGGCGGCGCGATCGCGGCGATACCCGTGTCCGACACACTGAAGCGCGTCGCCGACGGCGCGATCAGCGCGACCATCGCACGATCCGGCCTTTGGCAAGCGCAAACTCCGCAGGCGTTTCGCCGCGACGTGCTGGTCGCGGCACATCGGCGCGCAGTCACTGAAGGAATCGCCGCGACTGACGACGCGGACCTGGTTGAACGGACAGGCGCGCGGGTCGAGGTCGTCGAAGCCTCGACCAACAACATCAAGATCACGACCGCATCCGATTTGGCGATCGTCGAAGCAATCATCGCGTCTTTGTCATCCTGACGTTGGGAACGATGCGAGGAACCTAACCACTAACCCTTCCCGAGCGGGAAGGGGAACCGGAGTGTTGGTAGTAACCTCTTCCCGAGTGGGAAAGGGAACCGGATTTAAGACACTCCTTCGCTCGACGGAAGGCGAACAATCGCGCGGAGGAAATGTTCTTGACGCGTGCTACGCCGCCTCCGGCTCGTAGCCTGCCCTTTCGATCAATTCCCGCGTTCGCGCCCAGTCCCATCCCGCGGTCGTCAGGTACCCGTTGACGAAGATCGAATTCACCGCGTTGAACAAGTCCGCTTGACGCGCGCCGACGTTCAGTTCGCGGCCGCCTGCCGCACGAACTTCGCTGCGCGGATTCAACAGACGGAAGAGGCACGCGGCCTTGAGACATTTCTCGGGCGTGAGCGCGCGCTGCGCTTCGAGCGGTGTGCCTTTTATCGGATGCAGAAAATTCAGCGGCACTGAATCGATCGCGAGCCGCCGCGTCGAGTACGCGAGCTCGATAATGTCGTCGTCGGTCTCGCCCATCCCGATTATTCCGCCCGAGCAGGTCGACAGTCCCGCCGCCCGCACGTTCTCGATCGTCTCGATGCGATCGTCATAGCTGTGCGTCGTGCAGATTTCCGGATAGAAGCGGCGGCTGGTGTTGAGGTTGTGATTTATCCATCCGGCGCCCGCGCGCTTGAGTTCATCCGCCTGATCGCGATTCATCAGGCCGATCGACAGGCACAGCTCGAGCCCCGGCAACTCGGCGCGGATTCGATCGCACGCCTCGCCGAGATGCTCGACGTCCTGCTGCGCCGGACCGCGCATGCTGCAGACCATACAGTAGCGGCGCGCGCCGCTCTCGACCGCGATTCGCGCGCCCTCGACCAATTTCTCGACGCTCTGCATCTTGTAAACGGGGATTTCGGCCTTCGAGATCTTCGATTGCGAGCAGTATGAGCAATCCTCGGGGCAGATGCCGCTTTGCGCGTTGCGCAGCATGCAAATCTTGACGCGGCGGCCGAAGGCAGCCTCGCGCACGGTGCGGGTCGCGTCGAGCAAATCGGCCAGCCGCTCGTCGGGGCAATTCAGAATTGCAGCGGCAACGTCGCGAGCGATTTCCCTTCCCGCCAGAACTTCCTCGACCATGCGATCGAGATCGATATCCTCAAACTTCAACATCACCGATTTCCTTTGTGGCTCGAAAAGATGCGTGCGCCGCAGATTTAGAGGTTTCCCGAAGAAGGATCAACAGATGCATGACTAACTACTCGGGCGGACGGACGGGGGGGCGGTAGATTCGCTCCTGCGGCTCGTCCGGTCTCTCGATCTCCCCTTCCGGATGTTTCACCTGCACCGATACGACGCCGGTGGGTCGCTTGATCCGCTTTGCCGCACCGAGTTGCCGCGTTCGTATCGAGTACGAGATGCTCACGGCCAGCCGCAGCATCAGCAGGATCGTGAACATCACGCACAGCCGGCCAAACAAGTCGTCAAGGCGCGAATAGAGCGTCCAGCCGGCGCCGATCGGCAGGTTGGCGGTCGCAATCGTATCTGCACCGTTAGTCGACTCGATCGCCGCTATCTCCCGGCCGCGGGAATCACTCGCCGACAGCATCCCGCCGCGCGCCGCGCGCGCCAGCGAGAAGCCCGATTCGACCCCGCGCACGACCGCCATCCGCTGATGGATCACCTCCGAGCCCGGCCAATCCGCCGCGGGCGCGACCACCATGCGCACATCATGCGCCGCCAGCTCGCGCGCGGTGTCGGGAAAATCCAGGTCCTGCGAAATCAGCACTGCGGTGCGTCCCCATGGCGGGTCGAAAATGGCCGGCTTCGAGCCCGCCTTGTAGTCGGATTCGAGAACCGGGATCGGATGCTGCTTGGCGTAGGACGCGACGATTGTACCGTCGGGTGCTAAGACGACGGCGATATTTCTCTTGGGCGTGCGCCCGATCTGGTTGAGCCCTACCACCAGCCACACATGCGACATCTTCGCGACGCGCTGGAGTCCGAGCACGACGTCCCATTCGTAGCTCGGCGCAACTCCGATGATCTTTGCGGGCGTGACGACGATCTGCGCGCCGCTGCTCGCGGCCTGGCGCACCATTTTGGCGTATCGCGCGAGGACCTCGGCGGCATCGGCAGGGTCGGTGGACTCGGACTCCGGCACCAGGTCATCGCTGGCGACCATCGCGACTCGCACCGACGGAGTCTGCGGCGTCAGAATCACGCGAGTCCAGCCGGACATAATCACGAGCGTGCAAACGCTGACCGTCATGATCGCGGGATGCTCCCATTCCATGTTCCATCGACGCCGATACCACGCGACCGCAAGCCCCGCCGGCAACAGCGACATGATGAACATCACGCCGCACATCCCGAACCACGACGCGGCTTGCAGCAGCGGCAAGAAATCGACTTGCGAGTAGGCCGGGCTGCCCCAGGTGCCGTGGGGAGATTCCAGCGATAGCGTGTAGTAGAAGGCGACTTCGAAGGTCGGGAAGACCAGGGCCGCAAGCACCCCTGACCATCGCCGCGTCGCCTCGGCCGCACACGCAACGAAGGTCGCAAAGACGATCGCGCCCGCAACATGCGACGCCAGCATCGTCATCAACGGCACCGCGAAACTCTCGCCACCCCANGCCACCAGGTTACCGATGAGAAAGGCGCCGAACGCGAGCTCCGCTGCGACTTCGGTCCGGACTTCGGGTGCGACTGCGAGAATCGGCAACGGCGCGATCAGTGCGCATGCCCACAGCCTGGGATCCAAGGCCCCAAATGCGAATAGCACCGCCGTTGAAGCCGCGCCGAGCAAGGCCCTGGCGAAGCCGCCCACCGGATCGTTGGGACTGCCAAATATCGTGCTGGAACGCGCGGACGACCGAGGGTCACCGGGCCGCAGCAAATCGGCCATTGGGCGCTCGGCCATAGGCTCAGACTTGGTTGCGCGGCGGGCGAAGCGGACCCGCCGGCGTTACCGCGGTCGCAATCAGACCTTCGTTGAGCGAGCCGGAGCGAAAGCCCTTCAGATCGATCGCGACGAATCGAAACCCGATTTTTTTGAATTCGCGATCGATCGTCTCGCGGAGCGCCGGCTCGAACACGCGCGCGATCTCGCTTTGCTCGAGCTCGAGGCGCGCGACCTCGCCATGGTAGCGGACGCGCGCGATTGCGAAGCCCATCGAATGAAGGAGCTTCTCACCCGCCGCAACTTTCCGGAGTCCGTCGGGCGTTATGGTTGTGCCGTAGGGGAACCGCGACGACAGGCATGGCGACGCGGGACGATCCCAGGTCGGCAATCCCATCGCACGCGAGAGCTCGCGCACGTCGGCCTTGGTCATCTCGGCTTCGACCAGCGGATGGCGCACGCGTTTCTCGCTCGCGGCCTGCATCCCGGGCCGATAGTCATGCAGATCGTCGAGGTTCAGGCCGTCGACAATCTCGTCGATACCAAGCTCGGCAGTCTTCGCCTCGCACACCGTGAACAGGTTGTGCTTGCACAGGTAGCATCGGTTGAGCGGATTNGCNGCGTAGCCGGGAATCTCGAGCTCGTTGGACTCGACGAGCAGNTGGCGCGCGCCGATCAATNGCGCCATCGCGAGCGCGGANTCGCGATCCTCGTCGGGCATCGTGGGCGAGGTCGTCGTCAGCGCGAGCACTGAGTCGCCCAGCGTCTCGTGCGCGACTTTGAGCACGAAGGTGGAATCGACGCCGCCGGAAAACGCCACGATCAGGCTGCGCATCGGCGCAAAGAGCGCGCGCATCCGATCGAGCTTCGCATCGAGCGTCGTGTTCTGCATATCAACCGCCTGTTAGATGCCCTCGGCCTGGAAAAGATCCGTCGTCAAATATCGCTCGCCAGTGTCGCAGAAGACCACGACCACGACGTTGCCCTTGCCGAGCCGCTTAGCAATCTGCAGCGCCGCGCAGCAGTTCGCGCCGGACGAGATACCAACCAGCATGCCCTCTTCACGCGCGAGGCGGCGCGAGAACAGGGTCGCGTCTTCGTCGCTGACCGCGATTATCTGATCGTAAACCTTGGTGTCGAGGTTGCTCGGCACGAAGCCCGCGCCGATTCCCTGTATCTTGTGAAAGCCCGGCTCGCCGCCCGACAGCACCTGCGAGTTTTTCGGCTCGACGGCGACGATCAGCACTTTCTTGTCGAGATGCTCGCGCAGGTAATGTCCCGCGCCCGTGATCGTACCGCCCGTGCCGACGCCCGCGACGAACGCGTCGATCCGTTTGAACTGTTGGAGCAACTCGGGCCCGGTGCATCGATAGTGGATGTCGGGATTGGCGGTGTTGCTGAACTGCTGCGGCATAAAGTAGCCGGGATTCTCGCGGCACAGTTCCTCGGCCTTCGCGATCGCGCCATGCATCCCGCGCGTATCCGGCGTCAGCACCAGATGGGCCCCGTACGCGACCAGCAACGAGCGCCGCTCCTCGCTCATCGTGTCGGGCATCGTGAGAATCAGCTTGTAACCCTTGACGGCCGCGACCAGCGCCAGCCCAATCCCGGTGTTGCCGGAGGTCGGCTCGACGATAGTATCGCCTGGCTTGAGTCGTCCGGATTTCTCCGCCGCCTCGACCATTGCCAGGCAAATCCGATCCTTGACGCTCCCGCCGGGATTAAAATTCTCGAGCTTCGCCCAAATTTCGGCATCATCTTTACCCGGGATGCGATTAAGCCGCACCACAGGCGTATTCCCAATAAGATCAAGCGGCGACTGCGCAACGCTGATAGGCATAAAGGGATTCTATCCAGAAAATATGGCAGGTTGCGAATGTTGCTCTCGATGCGCAAAACCTAACCAAAACACCGGGTGCAGGGCTCAGCCCTGCCGAAGGAAGCGTGAAACCCATCGCGGGTTTCACATTCAATAAAGTGATTTCCCCTTCCCTACTGCCGCGGANTCGATCCGATGACGCCACTGCGCTCGAGTTCCGTGATCTCCTCGTCTGTCATTGCGAGCAAGTCCGCGAAGACCTGCCGGTTGTGCTCCCCGAGCAACGGCGCGGGAGTATCGGCGCGTAGCGGAGTATCCGGGAGGCGCGCGACGGCGCCGGGGTAGAGATGCGTTCCGACGACGGCACGATCGATCGCGACAAAATATTCGCGGCCCTGGATTTGCGGATCGGCCATCACCGCCGGCGCCGAATTCACCGGCGCGACCAGCACGTCCGCATCGCGCAGACGCGCGACGCAATCGTCGGCGCTCAAATTCGCAATCGCGCGCGACAGTTCCGCGTCGAGCGCGTCCTCGTTGGCTTTCCGATCTGACGCGATCGCGAAACGTTGGTCATCGATCCCAAGCGCATCGGCGAGGCTTCGCCACTGCTCATCGCTCTCGCACGCGAGCGCGATCCAGTTGTCGTCGCCAGCGCATCGGTAAATTCCGTGAGGCGCGTGCTCGCGATGCCGGTTGCCGCGCACCGCCGGCACCTTCCCAGTGAACTGAAAATCGAGCATCGCGTCGGCGACGAACGGAATCAGCGACTCGACTTGCGCGAGCTCGATCAATTGCCCGCGTCCGCTCCGTTCGCGCTCGCGCAGCGCCACCATCAACGCGAACACTCCATGCAGTCCGCCGACCGGATCGCCCAGCGCGTTGCTGAGCGTGTAACGCTGCCCGTCACCATCGTGATATCCGGTGAGGCCCGTCACTCCCGCCATCGCCTCGACCGTGTTGCCGTAGCCGCGCGCGTTGGATTCGGGACCGTCGCTCCCGAACGACGGCATCGAGATCATGATTAGCCGCGGATTGATCGCGCGGACAGCTTCGTACGCGAGTCCAAGCCGATCCATCACGCCCGGACTGAAATTCTCGATCAGGATGTCGGAGACCTCGATCAGCCGTTTCAGGATTTCGATTCCGCGCACGCTCGCGAGGTCGAGTGTGACGCCGCGCTTGCCGCGGTTGGCGGTGTTGAAGACCGCCGCGCGTTCGATCGGCTGCATCTCGGGCGGCGCCATCGAGAGCGAGCCGCGCCACCAGTCGAAGTGATGCGTGTCCTCGACCTTGATCACTTCGGCGTCCATCTCGGCAAACATCTGGCCGACCAGCGGCCCCGCCCAGCCCATCGAGATATCGAGCACGCGAAGCTTGCCGTCGAAGATCGAGTTCATATCGTGCCCGCTCTTTTCAGCGTCTCGAGCGCGCTATCGCTCAGACCCAAACGTTCGCCGAAGATTTCGCGATTGTGCTCGCCGAGTTGCGGCGCCGGCCGCGACGCTTCGCCGCGATGTGACGTGAGCCGCAGCGGCGTCCCCGGCACGCGAATCCTGCCGAGCACCGGATCGTCGATTGCCTCGAAATAATTGCGCGCCCGCGTCTGTTCCCACTCGAGCAGCTCGGCCACGCTCGGTATCGGCACCAGCGGAATCGCGCGGCGCTGCCCCTCGCGATAGAGCCACTTGCGTTCACGGCCGATGAAAAACTCCTCGACGATTTCGAGGATGGCGTCGTTGTTGAGCATCCGGTTGAGCGCGGTGTTGAACCGCGGATCGGAAGCGAGCTCGCGCCGTCCCATCAGATCGCACAGTCCTTCGAACTGCTTGTCGGTCACGCAATGCAGGCCGGCGTATCCGTCCTTGCATTTCAGCGTCACGATCAAGAACGGGCCGACCGCGAAGCGCTTGCCTGCGCGATTACGCAGGATTCCGGAGTACTGAAAGGTGACGGTTTCGTAGATCATCGTGGCGACGGTCGCCTCGAGGATCGACACGTCGATATGCTGGCCGTGGCCGAGGCCCAGGTCGCGCGCCGCAATCGCCTGCATCGCGGCAACGGCGCCGTAGAGTGCCGCGACGTATTGCGCGAGCGAGCCCGGCGGCGTCAGCGGCTCGCGCCCAGGCTCGCCTACTGGAAAGGTCCATCCGCCGCGCGCGAACAGCACCAGGTCATTCAGCTTACCGTCGCGTTCGGGACCGTCCTGCCCGAAATTCGAAATCGAAATTACTGACAGCTTGGGAAATTTCGGGATCAACTCGTCGGGCGCGAGGCCCAGCGCGGCGAGAGTGCCGGGTGCGAAGNTTTCGATCAGCAGATCGGCGTCGTCGAGCAGAGATGCGAGCAGTTCGCGGCCGCGCTCATGCTTCAGGTTGAGCGTGACGCCGCGTTTGTTGAGATTGAGAAACGCAAAGAGGCCGCCGCGATCCTCGACGCCCGCGCGACGCGGCCCGAGCTTGCGTCCGCCCTCACCCCACGGTGGCTCGACCTTGACGATGTCGGCGCCCATGTCGCCCAGCAGCTTGGTGGCGTAAGGACCCGCGATGAAGTGAGTGAGATCGACGACGCGAAGGTCGCTGAGCGCGTGGTATCGCATCGTCAGCGCGATCCGCGTTCGAGCGCGTCCATCATCTGGCGGTAGTTCCGCTCCGCCAGCGGCATGTGCACGATTTCGAACTTCAGGCGGTCGGGCCCGAGAAAATACAATGCGTAGTAGCCGCCGGGTCCGAACGGGAATTCACCCGGGCCGTCGAGAATCTCAGCGCCGAGCGAGCGCACCAACTCAAATGCGGCATCAACCTGATCGTGTCGCTGCACATTGAAAGCCACGTGATGCAGGCCCGGCTCGTAAACCTCGAATGGATGGGCCNCCAGCTCTGGCTTCGCCTGCCAGANGTTGANTGCGGTGCCGTTGGACTCGTTGATATTGAACGTGAGCCGGCCGCCGGTGCGGTTATCGTCGAAAATTCCGCCGACGGTGTAGCCGAGGAATTTCAGCAGCGGCCCGAAGAACTTCATCGCCTCGGCTAGATCGCTGACGGTGATCGAGACGTGATTGATCGATCCGTGAAGATCGGGTTTCGGAATCGACGGCGTATGTTCTGCCATCGCTCGAATTCATCGCATCGCGCCGCACGCTGTCAACTGAATTAGTGACGCTGTACTCACGCGAGAGAGTGACGCAGACTAAAAAAATGAAAACCAGACAGCTTGGAAAAAGCGGATTGACCGTGTCGGCGATCGGGCTCGGATGCATGGGCATGTCGGATTTTTACGGCCCGCGCGACGACGCACAGTCGATGGATACCCTCGAGCGCGCGCTCGAACTCGGCGTCACCTTCTGGGACACGTCGGACGCTTACGGGCCGCATCGCAACGAGGAGCTCATCGGAAAATTTATTCGCGGACGGCGCGATAAGTTCGTAATCGCGACCAAGTTCGGAATCGTACGAACGCCTTCGGATCCGACCCGCCGCGAAATCAGCGGTCGTCCCGAGTACGTGCGCTCCGCGTGCGACGCGAGCCTCAAGCGCCTCGGCATCGACACGATCGACCTTTACTATCAGCATCGCGTCGATCCCAACACGCCGATCGAAGACACGGTTGGCGCGATGGCGCAGCTGGTGAAAGCGGGCAAGGTGCGTTACCTCGGCCTGTCGGAAGCGGCGCCCGAGACGATTCGGCGCGCGTGCAAAGTGCATCCGATCTCCGCGCTGCAGAACGAGTACTCGCTGTGGAGCCGCGAGCCTGAGGACGGAACGCTCGCGACCTGCCGCGAGCTCGGCGTCGGGCTGGTCGCGTATAGTCCGCTCGGCCGTGGATTTCTGACTGGGCAGATTCGGAAATTCGACGACCTGGCGCCGGACGATTTCCGCCGCTTCTCGCCGCGCTTCCAGGGCGAGAACTTCGACAAGAATCTGCAGCTCGTCGCACAAATCGATGCCATTGCGAAAGACAAGCATTGCACGCCAGGCCAGCTCGCGCTGGCGTGGGTGCTCGCGCAAGGCGACGACATCGTGCCGATTCCAGGCACCAAGCGGCGCAAGTATCTCGAGGAGAACGTCGGCGCGCTCGAGGTCACGCTCAGCGCCGACGACCTCAAGCGCATCGACGCGGTCTCGCCCAAGGACGTCGCGGCCGGCCCTCGCTACCCCGCCGCGATGATGAGTTCGCTCAACCGCTAGCGCGGCTGGAAGCTAGACCTTCGGCACTTCCATGCCCTTCTTAACGGCGGGGCGCGCGCCGACTGCGGCGAGCCATCGCGCGACGCTGGCGCCTTCGCCAATCAGGTCGGCCTTCAGCGATTTGATCGCAGGGAAGCCCACTACCACCCACGGGTAGGTTGCGATGTCCGCTATCGAGTAGTCGCCCGCCATGTATTCGGTCTGCGCGAGCTGGTTGTCGAGCACCTTGATCAGCCGCGCGCATTCGGTGACGTAGCGATCGATGGCGTACGGGATTTTCTCGGGCGCCGCGTTGATGAAGTGATTCGCCTGGCCGAACATCGGACCGATATTCGCCATTTGCCAGAAAAGCCATTCGCGCACTTTGGCGCGCNCGGGATTTTTCGCGGGAAAAAACTTGCCGGTCTTCTCCGCCAGATGCACGAGTATCGCGCCCGACTCGAAAAGCGAGACGCCCTCGTCATGNTCGACGATCGCGGGAATCTTGCTGTTCGGGCAAATCTTCACGAACTCCGGCTTGAACTGATCGCCGTTGCGAATGTTGATCGGATGCACCGAGTACTCGAGGCCGCACTCCTCGAGCAAGATTGCGGGCTTGCGGCCATTGGGCGTCGTCCAGGTGTATAGATCGATCATGTGGTACTTCCTTTGTGGCGGGAGCGATTACTTCGTTGCTATCACACCGCATGATCGCAGCCCACTATATTTCTGTTGCGAAGGAGTTCGGAGCGGGAGCAGAATCTTGAATCGCGCGCGACTTCACCCCTAACCCCCTCTCCCTTCAGGAGTGGGGAATAAAGGTTGTTCGCTCACCAGGAGAACTACCATGCAAAGTGTTGCCGAGATTGAAGCCAGTCCGGAAGTACAGGATTTGCGCAATCGCGTTTCCGGTTTTCTGAGCGAGCTGATTTATCCCAACGAGAAGATTCTCGAGAAAGGCGGCGAGGAAGGTTCGCGCACCTTCAAGGCTATTCAGGCCGAGGCGAAGAAGCGCGGGCTGTGGGCGCTCGGGCTGCCGAAGGAAATCGGCGGAGGCGGACTCGAGTTCATGCCCTACGTGTTCGTCAACGAAATCGTCGGCCGCAGCGAGTATGCGATCGCCGGCCTCGGCACCCATTCCGCTCAAGACGCCACCATGCTGCACCTCTACGGAAATCCCGAGCAGAAAAAGCGCTGGCTCGCGCCGCTGGTCAACGGCGACATCTATCCGAGCTTCTCGATGACGGAGCCAGAAGTCAGTGGCGCCGATCCGACCGGCTTGCGCACGCGCGCGGTGCAGGACGGCGACGAATGGGTGATCAACGGGCACAAGTGGTTCACCAGCGGCGCCAACGTCGCGGCGTTCTCGACCGTGATGTGTGTGACGGAGCCCGACGCGCCCGCGCACGAGCGCTTCAGCATGATCGTCGTGCCGACTGACACCAAGGGCTATCAGATCGTGCGCATCGTGCCCGTGATGGGCGAGACGTCGGGCGGGCATTGCGAGATCAAATACACCGACGTGCGCGTGCCGCTGACCAACCTGCTCGGTCCGCGCGGGCAGGCGTTCACGATCGCGCAGAAGCGGCTCGGCCCTGGCCGCATCTACCATTGCATGCGATGGCTGGGGCAGGCGCAGCGCGCGTTCGAGCTGATGGTCGAGCGGGCGATCAATCGCCAGGCGTTCGGCGGCCCGCTCTCGGACAAGCAGACGATTCAGAACTGGATTGCCGATTCCGCCGCCGAGATCCAGGCCGCGCGATTGCTCACGCTCAACGCGGCGGCGAAGATCGACGCCGGCGACGAGGCGCGCGTCGAGATCTCACTGATCAAGTTCTTCGGCGCCAAGGTGCTGCACGACGTCATCGATCGCGCGATTCAGGTGCATGGCGCGCTGGGAGTGTCCGAGGACACGCCGCTGGCGCGGATGTATCGTCACGCGCGCTTCGCACGAATTTACGACGGGCCCGACGAAGTGCATCGGATGGTGGTGTCGCGGCGAATCGTGAGCGAGTTCAAGAAGGGCCGCAAGTGGGACTTCGGCCGCGGCCTTAGGAGCAAAGGGAAATAATCAGAAACAATCACCTACGCGGTGGGCGGCAGGGGTGACCCCTGCACCCGGTGAAAGAGAAGACGCGAAATCCGCGCAGCGCGGTTTTCGCGAAGGGTATGGCACAGAATTATTTACAGCGCGTTGACGCCACGCTCGCCGGTGCGGATGCGCACGACCTCTTCCATCGGCATGACGAAGATTTTGCCGTCGCCGATTCTCCCGGTGCGCGCCGCACGCTCGATGGTCTCGACCACCTGCGCCGCCAGCTCGTCCGACACGATTATCTCGAGCTTGACCTTGGGTAGAAAGTCGACGACGTACTCGGCGCCGCGGTACAGCTCGGTATGCCCCTTCTGACGGCCGAATCCTTTGACCTCGCTGACTGTGAGGCCCTGCACCCCGATACTCGACAGGGCCTCTTTGACCTCGTCGAGCTTGAACGGTTTGATGATCGCCTCAACCTTCTTCATAAGTCTCCTCTCGGTCGCTTCTCAGTCAGGCCGCGCGCGCGGCGCTCTCGATAGTCTCGACGGCCTGCGCCACCAGCTCGTCCGAAACAATTATCGCGAGCTTCAACTTGGGACGGCCGAGTCCGCTCACTTGGCTGACCGCGAGATCCTGCACACCGATACTCGATAGTGCCTTTCTGACCCCGTCGAGCTTGAGCGGTCTGATGATTGCTTCAATCTTCTTCATAAGTCTGCTCTCGGTGTCGCGGGACGTATGCCGGCCCCACCTCGTCCCAATAACAATTCTCCCAAGTTGGAGCAGGTTCAAGCCCCCAAAATTTGCGCGCGTCAGGATGACCGCGGCCGGCAATCTACTTGGTGAAGAAAACCTCCCGCGCGTGATTGGTGTCGCAATACTCGCGCACCTCGGCAATCTTGTCGCCGTCGAAGCGGATGTCGAAGTGGTAGAGATTGTTGTATTTCCTGCCGTTGGAGGCGACGGTATTCGATTCCGCCTGAATCGCGCAGCGGTCGCCTTCGCAGATGATCGTCTCGATTTTGAGGCCGAGTCCCGTAGGCATCATCGCCTTGAGCCCCTTGACGAGGTTGCGGAGCCCTTCGTGTCCCTTCACCGGCGGCATGCCTTCCATCCTGGTCATGACCTTCCACTCGAAATCATTGGCGACCATCGTGGCGAGCCGCACCGGATCGGGATTTTCAAACTCGCTGAGAAAATCGGTGGCTAATTCCTTTTGTTCCGCTGGTGTCATTTGGTCACTCCTCGCAGGTTTCAGACAGATACCTAGTCGATCCAGCGGGATTGCGCCAACATCCAGCGCCGAGGTCAACGCAAGCGCGATGCCAACGGGCACAGGGCGTTGCGATACGCACTGCCGCATCACAATTTTCGTCGGCTGCGCCCAGCCGAGCTTCAGGGGTGCTTAACTGGCAGGCGTCAGATTAATCCACAGGCACTTGCTAGGACGTGGCGCCGCTGCTGTTGCGCTTGAGCTGGAACCTGGGCTCCTCGCCGCGGGACAGGCGCTGGATATTCTCGCGATGGCGAAACAGGGCGAGCGCCGTCATGAGGATCGCGAGCAGCAGGTAGTGATGAGGGAGGCCGGCGATAGCAACCGCGGGCGGCAGCACGATGGCCGCCACGATAGAGCCCAGCGACATGAGCCGGGTAATCGCAACGACCACGACGAACGTCGCGAGCGCGAACAGGATCACCGTCGGGGAGATAGCGAGCCATATTCCTAATGCTGCGGCGATGCCCTTGCCACCTTGAAAGAAAAGGAACACGGAACAAATCGCGCCGATGAATGTCGCGAGGCCGACCCATGCGATAGTCGCGACTGGAAATCCCGCACTGCGCGCGACGATCACGGGAATCGCGCCTTTGAGCACGTCGCCAGCGAAGGTCATGAGCGCGGCACTGATACCGCCAGCGCGTATTACGTTGGACGTCCCGATATTGCCGCTGCCGACGGCACGCGGATCGAAGCCGCGCAGGCGTCCGACGATGACGCCGGTGGGAATCGAGCCGATAAGGTACGCGCCGAGTATCAGAAGGATCTCAGTGATCACGTTTGTGCTGCTTGGCCCCCGGAGGGCAATTCACTGAAAAAATCGGGGTGACTGGATTTGAACCAGCGACTCCTGCGTCCCGAACGCAGTGCTCTGGCCAGGCTGAGCTACACCCCGTCTCCGGTTGAGCGTGATC
>JGI12635J15846_10002762_pt1 | contig 15336 bp, 9 predicted proteins | sample BlaSpr_A8_OM2_M2_FD_15846 | JGI IMG/M metagenome (IMG submission 15846) | reverse complement strand
GTGACCCAGCGCATGCTCGCCATGTTCCAACGGAAACCGAAATAACATGAGCGCCAATCTCGCCGCGCTGGCTTATCTGATCGCGGGCGTCCTCTTCATTCTGGCGCTGCGCGGCCTGTCGCATCCGGTTACCAGCCGCCAAGGCAATCTGTTCGGCATCATCGGCATGCTGATCGCGGTGGCGACAACGCTCGCCGCGCACCCGCCGGCGGGCCTGGGCGCGTGGGGACTAGTGGCTCTGGCCGTGGCGCTCGGCGGCGGCGCCGGCGCGGTGATCGCCCGGCGCGTGCCGATGACTTCGATGCCGGAGCTCGTCGCCGCCTTTCACTCGCTGGTCGGCATGGCGGCGGTGCTGGTCGCGGCCGGCGCGCTCTATGCCCCCGCCGCGTTCGGTATCGGCACCGAACACGCGATTCACGGCCAAAGCCTGATTGAAATGTCGCTCGGCGTCGCCATCGGCGCCATCACCTTTACCGGCTCGATCATCGCATTTCTGAAGCTGTCCGGCCGCATGAGCGGCAAGCCGATCGTGCTGCCTGGCCGGCATGTCATCAACATCGCGCTGGCGATCGCGCTCGTCGCGCTCATTGTCTGGTTCTTCCTGGCGCAGCACTATCTCGCCTTCTGGCTGATTGTCGCGGCGGCCCTCCTGCTCGGTGTTTTGATCATCATCCCGATCGGCGGCGCCGACATGCCGGTCGTAATCTCAATGCTCAACTCCTATTCGGGCTGGGCCGCCGCCGGCATCGGCTTCACGCTGGGTAATTCGGCTTTGATCATTACCGGCGCGCTGGTCGGCTCGTCCGGCGCGATCCTTTCCTATATCATGTGCAAGGGAATGAACCGCTCGTTCATCTCGGTCATTCTCGGCGGCTTCGGCGGCGAGGTGGCCGGCCCCGGCGCGGACAGCGAGCAGCGTCCGGTCAAGCTCGGCTCGGCAGAGGACGCGGCTTATCTTTTGAAGAATTCCTCGCGCGTCATCATCGTGCCGGGCTACGGCATGGCGGTGGCGCAGGCGCAGCACGCCCTTCGCGAAATGGCCGACAAGCTCAAGGCCGCGGGCGTTGAGATCAGCTACGCCATACACCCGGTCGCCGGCCGGATGCCCGGCCACATGAATGTGCTGCTTGCCGAAGCCAACGTTCCCTATGACGAGGTGTTTGAGCTCGAGAACATCAACTCGGAATTCGCGCAAGCCGACGTCGCCTACGTCATCGGCGCCAACGATGTGACCAATCCAGCCGCCGAGGACGATCCGAAATCGCCGATCTACGGCATGCCGGTGCTGCAGGTCTGGAAGGCCGGCACGGTGATGTTCAACAAGCGGTCGCTGGCCTCGGGTTATGCCGGAATCGACAACCCGCTGTTCTATCGCGACAACACCATGATGCTTCTTGGCGACGCCAAGAAGATGACGGAACAAATCGCCAAGGCGATTTGAGCACGAGCCGCTTGCGAAAGAGCAAGCGGACACTGATCTAGTCGTTTATGAGCGTCGACCCTTCGCTGCCTAATCCGCCATTGCGGCGCTCCGCCCGATCGTCTTCAGCCGGCCGGCCAAATCGTTGGCTGTTGCGGCTCGTCGCTATTCCCGTCCTTGCTGGAGCGGGCTTGCTGATCTATCGCGGACTGCAAGAGCGCTTCGTGTTGCCGGACTGCGATTCAAACCGCGCCAAGGAAACGCTCACCAGCGTCCTTAAAGGGCTCGACTCCGCGCCGCTGCGCTACGAGCCGATCAATACTGTTTCCAGGAACGACAAAGAAGTGGTCTGCAATGCGGCGCTGCCGCTGTCAGACGGCGCCACCCTCAATGTCGATTATCGTTTCTTCTGGCAAGGCAGCTCGGCGCAGATGAGATACTCGATCTCGCGCAGCGAGCCGAAGGCATCAAACAACAACGCACCCGCGGCGCCGCTCCGCTGAGAGAGCGGCAATGACGGCGCACGGTTTCGAATGGCGGTGTTTGTTAGCTCGCCGGCGCCAGCAAATTAAATCGCTGACGGTACGCGATAGGCGGCGAGAAAAGCGCGCACCGCAACGCCAACATTTCGTTCGATCTGCTCGAGGTCCGGCGCCGGCGCAAAATTGAACACGATCGGCTTGAACAGCGCAGCATGGGTGGCTTCCATGAACTGCGCAGCGGCGATGCCGATGTCTTCTATCTGAAGAACGCCGGCATCGACTTGCGCGCTAAAATATTCCGCGAGCCGCGCAATTCCACGCGCCGGTCCGCTCTCATAGAACTTGCGGCCGACCTCCGGCATGCGCTCCGCGATAGCGATGACGGTACGGATTGCCTGTGCCTTTTCAGGCCGGCACAAAAATTTGACGTAGGCCACTCCCAGCCGCTTGAGCACCGCTTCGACGTCGTGATCGTTCGGGTCGAGATCGAAAATTCCCTCGGCCTGCGCATCGCATTCCTGCTCGACAATGGCCTCGAACAATTCCTCCTTGTGCTTGAAATACACATAGAGGGTGCCCTTGGAGACGCCGGCGGCGCGGGCGATGTCGTTCATGCTGGCCGCGTCAAAACCCTTGGCGAGGAACACGGCCCGCGCGCCATCGATGATCTGACGCTGCTTGGCGCTTTCATCTTCCGCCGGAGCGGTTTCGGGGCGTTCGAGGGTGGCTAAAGCGGTCATTTTTGATCCTCCGAGCTGGTAAGGCAGGCTTCTTCGCTCCCTAACCGCCCGTTTTCGTTACCTTATAGCAGATGGATATATATTGACCGAACGGTTCGGTCAATATTGACTTCCGCGTTTTGCCCCTCTATTTTGACCGAACGGTTCGGTCATCTACGGACCTCAATGGAGTGCGACCCATGTATCGCAACCGCGCCGAGGCCACCTCCGCATTCCAGGTTGTACCCGCGGGCGAAGGCGAAATCTCACCGGCCGAGGCCGTGGAAGCGTTGCCGCGACCGCCGCAAGCGGAAGCACCAGTCCAACCCCTTCCGGTGAAGGTCGCATCGGCGCCGGGACCGGTTCGCAAAGCGCAGCCCAAGCGAACTCGGCGGCGGGTGATGTTCGGCGCCATCGCGCTATTGGCCATCGGCGTCGCCGGTTATTTCGGCTACGGGTGGTGGACGGTCGGACGATTCACGGTGACGACCGATGACGCCTATGTGCAAGCCTACAACACCACGCTTGCCGCAAAGGTCTCCGGCTATCTTGCCAGCGTTCCGGTGACCGACAACACCGTTGTCCATGCCGGCGACGTGATTGCGACCATCGATGACGGCGACTACCGCCTCGCGGTCGACTCGGCGCGGGAGAAAGTCGCCACGCAGACGGCGACGATTGCCCGCATGGGTCACCAGATCGAAGCGCAACAAGCCGCCGTCGCGCAAGCCAAAACACAACTCGCCTCCGCACAAGCCGGGCAGACGCGCGCCCAACTGGAATTCGAACGCCAGGTCTTGCTGGTGGCGCGCGACGCCTCGAGCCGGCAGCTGCTCGAGCAGGCGCAGGCCAATCGGGATCAAGGCGTCGCCGGCGTGCAAGGCGCGCAGGCCGCCATCGAGTCGGCCGCCGCCAATGTTGACGTGCTCAAGGGGCAGCAGCAGGAAGCGATCAGCACGCTCGACGAACTCAAGACCGCGCTCGCCAAGGCCGAGCGCGACTTGTCGTTCACCGTCATCCGCGCACCGATCGACGGCGTCATTGGCAATCGCGCTATGCAGACCGGAGACTTTGTCCAGACCGGGCAGCGGGTCGCGAGCCTGGTGCCGCTCGACGATGTTTTTATCAACGCCAATTTCAAGGAGACCCAGGTTGCGCGGCTTCGGCCAGGCCAAACCGCATTCATCGCCGTCGACGCTCTCCCCGAACACACCATCGAAGGCACGATCGAAAGCTTCTCGCCGGCCTCCGGCGCGGTTTTCTCGTTGCTGCCGCCCGACAACGCCACCGGCAACTTCACCAAGATCGTGCAGCGGTTGCCGGTGCGCATTCACGTGCCGCCGGCCATTGCCCGCGAAGGCCTGCTGCGGCCGGGAATGTCGGTGGTGGTGAGCGTCAACACCAAGGCCGACAAAGCCGCTGCCGACGCCTCGCACACGCAAAACGCGGCGCGCTAAAACACGAGGCCGGTCATGGCCCGAATAACTGGCCAAGCCACCACGTTTCCGCCGGCGGCCGCCCTCCCCGCCGAGGCCGAGCGGGTCGATCCGCTCCGCCTCCTCGCGTTCCTCGCCATGTGCTTTGGCATGTTCATGGCGTTCCTCGACATTCAGGTGGTGTCGGCCTCGCTCTCGGAAATCCAAGCTGGGCTCGCCGCCTCGAGCGACGAGATCACTTGGGTCCAAACCTCGTATTTGATGGCCGAGGTGGTGGCGATTCCACTGTCCGGCTTTCTCGCCCGCGCGCTTGGCACCCGCATCATGTTTGCGACCGCCGCCGCCGGTTTCACCATCGCGAGCCTGATGTGCGGGCTGTCCTCGTCGATGGGCGAAATGATCGTGTGGCGGGCGCTGCAGGGTTTCATCGGCGGCGGCATGGTGCCGACGGTTTTCGCCTCCGCCTATGCCATATTCCCGCGCTCCAAACAGCCGGTGATCACGCCGCTGATCGGGCTCGTCGCCACGCTTGCCCCAACCATCGGGCCGACGGTTGGCGGTTATCTGACCGACATGCTGTCCTGGCACTGGCTGTTCTTTATCAACATCGTGCCTGGCATCGTCGTGACCATCGCGGCGGCTACGCTGATCGATTTTGACAAGCCGAATTGGTCGCTGTTCGAACGGTTCGACATCCTCGGCCTGATTTTTATGGCGCTGTTTCTCGGCGCGCTCGAATACGTGCTGGAAGACGGGCCGCGTTACGACTGGTTCGAGGATTCGACCATCGCATTCGCGGCGGTCGTCTCGGCGAGCGCGGCGGTATTGTTCTTCATGCGCGCGCTGACGGCCGGGCAACCGATCGTCGACCTGCGGGCGTTTTCCGACCGCAATTTCGCGCTCGGCAGCATGTTTTCCTTTGTGCTCGGCATTGGGCTCTACGGCCTGACTTATCTCTACCCGGTGTTTCTCGGCCAGATCCGCGGCTTCAACGCGCTGTTGATCGGCCAGACCTTGTTCGTGTCCGGCATTACTATGTTTCTGACCGCCCCGATTGTCGGACGGCTGATGACCAAGCTCGATCCGCGCCTCATGCTGGCGTTCGGATTCACGGTCGTGGCGATCAGCAACTGGCAGGCGACCTACATCACCAGCAACTGGGAATTTGGTGAACTCTTTATCCCGCAAGTGCTGCGCGGCTTTGGCATGATGTTCGCGATCGTGCCGATCACCAGCATTTCGCTCGGCACGCTCAAGCCGGAAATGCTGAAGAACGGCTCCGGGCTGTTCAACCTGATGCGCAACCTCGGCGGCGCGGTCGGACTCGCGGGCCTCAACACCGTGCTCGACAAGCGCATCGACCTGCACCTGGCGCGGCTGCACGATTCCATCACCTGGTCGCGGCAGCCGGTGGTCGAGGCGCTGCACAATTTCGCCGCACGCATGCCGGGCTCCGACGCACAAAACATGGCGCTGAAATATCTGTTCCTGTTTACGCATCAGCAAGGCATCGTGATGGCCTTTGCCGACGTGTTCCTGCTGCTCGGTCTTCTGTTCCTCGTGTTTGCGCCGCTGGTGTGGTTCATGCGCCGCCCGCCGCCGGTTACCGGACCCGCGCCCGACGCGCACTAGCTCGACCGAAACATCTTGTAGGAGGCCGCTATGCCGACCATCGCGCTGTTCGGAATAAATATCGCCTTCGCTGTCACCGCCTGGGCCGTCGTCACGGCACTGTATATCTGGCCGGCATTGCGCGCACGGCCGCGTATCGAGGCGCTGCGTCCGCTGCTTGTCCTGCACGCCTTTCGGTTTGGCGGATTGGCATTCCTGGTGCCGGGCGTCGTCTCGCCGGATTTGCCGGCCGCATTCGCACACGACGCCGCCTTAGGGGACATTATCGCGGCAATTCTGGCTTTGCTTTCGCTCGCAACGCTGCGCAGCAAAGTGGGCATCTTCCTGGTTTGGGTGTTCAACATCTGGGGCAGCCTCGACCTCCTCAACGCGTTTTACCAAGCCAACGCTGCCGGATTGCAGCCAGGCCAACTCGGCGCGGCTTATTTCATTCCCACCGCATTCGTGCCGCTTCTGCTCGTCACGCATGGGCTCGTATTCAGGATTCTGCTGCAAGGCGACCGCGCAGCGGCCCGGGCAACAGCACGTCTCGCTGCATGAGAGCGCTCACTCCTATCGCGAACCGGCCGACGGCGGACCGTACCCGCCCGCGGTCGGCGTCTGGATGACGATCGCCTCGCCGGCGTCGATAATCGTCGCGTCACAACCGCCGAGCTTCTCCGTGCGGCCATCGCGCCGCCGGACCGAGTTTTCGCCGACCTCTCCGTCGCCGCCGCCGCCAAGCCCGAACGGCGGCACGCGGCGGTGCCCTGAGAGAATGGTGCATTCCATCTTTTCCAGGAAACGGATGGTGCGGATAATGCCGTCGCCGGCATTCCAGCGGCCGCGGCCGCCGGACCCTTTGCGGATGTGAAAGTCATCGAGCAGCACCGGAAAGCGGAATTCGAGAATTTCCGGATCGGTCAGCCGCGTGTTGGTCATGTGGGTGTGCACGGCGTCGGTGCCGGGGAAACCTGGCCCAGCCGGCGATCCGGAGCAAATGGTCTCGTAATACTGATAGCGGGCATTGCCTAAATTCAGGTTGTTCATGGTGCCTTGCGCCGCCGCCATGGCGCCGAGCGCGCCGAACAGGCAATTGGTCACCTCCTGCGAGGTCTCGACGTTGCCGGCGACCACCGCGGCGGGAAATTCCGGCGACAGCAGCGACTTTTTCGGGATGACAATGCGGATCGGCCGCAGGCAACCGGCATTCATCGGGATGTCGTCATCGACCATGACGCGAAACACGTAAAGCACGGCGGCGCGGGTCACCGGTTCGGGCGCGTTGAAATTGTCCGGCTGTTGCGGGCTCGTTCCGGTGAAATCGACGGTGGCTTCGCGCTTCTTGCGGTCGACCGCAATGCGCACGCTGATCGTCGCGCCACGATCCGTCGTGATCTGAAACGCGCTGTCGTGGAGCTTGCCGATGACGCGGCGCACGCTTTCAGCCGCATTGTCCTGAACATGCCGCATATAAGCGCGCACCACTGGCAGCCCGAAATGCCGCAGCATGTTGCGCAACTCCTGCGCGCCCTTCTCGTTGGCGGCGATTTGCGCTTTTAGATCGTTGACGTTCTGCAGCGGATTACGGGCCGGGTATTTGCCGCTCTTGAGCAGCGCGTAGGTTTCTTTTTCGCGCAGCCGTCCGCGATCGACGAGCTTAAAATTGTCGATGTAAATGCCCTCTTCCTCGATCGAGGTGGCGTTCGGCGACATCGACCCCGGCGAAATACCGCCGATGTCGGCGTGGTGGCCGCGCGAGGCCACCCAGAACAACACCTTGCCGGCCACGAACACCGGCGTGCAGACGGTGATGTCGGGCAAATGCGTGCCGCCGTTATACGGCGCGTTGATGGCATAAACGTCGCTGGGACGGATTCTGCCGCGGTTCATGCGGATCACAGTCTCGACCGCGCGATCCATCGAGCCGAGATGCACCGGCATGTGCGGCGCGTTGGCGACCAGCGAACCGGCGCCGTCGAACACCGCGCAGGAGAAATCGAGCCGCTCCTTGATATTGACCGAATAAGCCGTGTTTTGCAGCGCCACGCCCATCTGCTCGGCGATCGACATGAACAGGTTGTTGAACACTTCGAGCATGACCGGATCGGCGCGGGTGCCGATGGCGTGAGCGCTTTTGCGCTTTTGCGCGCGCCGCAGCACCAGATGATTCTTTGCCGTCAACCGGGCTTGCCAGCCGTGCTCGACGACCACCGTTTGATGCGGCTCGATAATGATGGCCGGACCACCGACCTTTTGCCCGGGCAGCAGCGTCTCGCGCGTGTAGACAAGGGCGCTTTGCCACTTGCCGCCGGAAAAAAACTTCGTGCGCCGCGCGGGCTTAGGCAACTTGGCTGGCGTGACTTTTCGCGGCTTCTCCTTGAATGTCGCGCCGGCACCGACCGCCTCGACCGATATCGCCTCGATCACCAGCGACTTTTTGCGATCGACGAAGCCGAACCGCGCCTTGTGCGCGCGTTCGAAGGCGGATTTCATCTTCGGCAGCGACACCGGCCGGGGTACGCGCGTTCGCGAGGTATTATAGGCCTCAACAATGATCGGCGTATCAGTACCGGCGTAACGGATATGCGCGCGCGCGTGGACGGCAATCGCGGCGGCGGCAACGCCTTGGCTCAAGACCTCCTGCGTCACTTCGTTAGTGAGTTTCTTCGCAACAGCCTGAAACCTTCCGCGAGCATCCGCGCCGAACGGCTCCTCGATCGCCTGCTGGCGGACACTGCGGATATCGGCCAGCCCCATGCCATACGCGGAAAGGAGCGACGAATAGGGATGAATAAGCACGCTTGTCATGCCGAGCGCATCGGCGACGAGGCAGGCGTGCTGACCGCCGGCGCCGCCGAAGCAATTGAGCGTGTAGCGGGTGACGTCGTAGCCGCGCTGCACCGAGATTTTCTTGATCGCATTCGCCATGTTTTCGACGGCGATGGTGATGAACCCGTCGGCGACCTGTTCCGGCGAGCGGCCATCGCCGATCTCGTTCGCCAAAGCCGCAAATGCCTGTTGCACCGCTTCGGCGTCGATCGCCGCGTTCTGCTGCGGACCAAAAATCTTCGGAAAAAAGTCGGGAATGAGTTTACCGGCCATCACGTTGGCGTCGGTTACGGCAAGCGGGCCGCCGCGCCGATAGCATTTTGGTCCAGGATCCGCGCCGGCGGAGTCGGGCCCGACGCGAAGGCGGGCGCCGTCGAAATGCAGGATCGAGCCGCCGCCTGCCGCCACCGTGTGGATCAGCATCATTGGCGCCCGCATGCGCACGCCAGCGACTTCTGTCTCGAAAGCGCGCTCGTATTCGCCGGCAAAGTGCGAGACGTCGGTCGACGTGCCGCCCATGTCGAAGCCGATGAGCTGGCGGAAACCGGCCTCGCGGCCGGTCGCCGCCATGCCGACCACGCCGCCGGCCGGACCGGAAAGGATGGCGTCTTTGCCGCGAAACAGGTGCGCCGCGGTCAGCCCGCCCGACGACATCATGAACATCAGGCGCGTTCTAGCGGCACCGTCTTCACTCTCCCCTGGAGGGGAAGGCGGAAAATGCGGCGCCACGCCGTTCAGCTCCCCGGCCACCTGACCGACGTAGCGCCGCAGAATGGGCGAAAGATAGGCATCAACGACGGTGGTATCGCCCCGACCGACTAGCTTGATGAGTGGCGAAACCTCGTGGCTTGCCGAGACCTGCGCGAAGCCAAGCTCGCGCGCCAGCGCCGCCACCTGACGTTCGTGGTCGGCATAGCGGTAAGCGTGCATGAACACCACCGCGACGGCCTGGATGCCGTCGGCGAGCGCCCGGCGTAGTTCGCCGCGGACCATTTCGAGGTCGGGCGCGCGCTCAACCGTGCCGTCGGCGCGCACCCGCTCTTCGACTTCGACGACGCGCTCATAGAGCATGTCCGGCTTGACGATGTGGCGGGCAAATATTTTCGGCCGCGCCTGATAACCGATGCGCAGCGCGTCGCCGAAGCCCTTGGTGATGAGCAGAACGGTGCGATCACCCTTGCGCTCGAGCAGCGCATTGGTGGCGATAGTCGTTCCCATCTTGACGGCGCCGATTTGCTCCGCCGGCAGCGGCGCTCCGGGTGCGAGGCCGAGCAGCCGGCGGATGCCGGCAACGGCCGCGTCCGCATAGAAGTCCGGATTTTCCGAGAGCAGTTTATGGGTGACGAGTTCGCCGTCCGGTCGCCGGCCGATCACGTCGGTAAAAGTGCCGCCGCGATCAATCCAAAAATCCCATTTCTCCCGCATGCGTCATTTATAGGGGATAATCGGCAAAGCGAAGCAATCCGGTCGGCGTGCGGCTTGAAATTCTTTGTGCCGTGACCGTTCAAAAGCGGACTTGTTCATGGAGCATGATCTTTTCCGAAAACCGGTATCCACTTTTCGGGATCATGCTCTTTCGCTACTTATTGGTCGCGCGCCAACAGCCCGGCGATGGTCTTGATTTGGTTGCGCGCATATTTCGGCAGCCCGGCACTGATCGAATCGCCGGAGTTGAACGATGATTCGCCCATCAATACCTGCGCGGGGACGAGGTTGCGCAGCACCGGGACGTTCTCGTACTCCTTTTTCTTGTCAAGCACGCTCTCGTCGATCGCAAGCGCCACGAAGGCGGTGACCACGGTTTTGTCGGCTTCGGTTGGGTGGGCCTGGAACACCGCGAACAGCTTTCCGAACTTCATGATCTGATTGACGTAGAAAAGGTTCTGCTCGAGCGCGCCGACCACTGGCGCGTCAATGCCGGTGAGCTGCTTCACGCCGTCCTGGTCGAGGTCCGCGGGCCCGAGTTGCGATAGCTCGCTCTGAAACTCGATGTGGTCGGATACCTTCTTGGCGGAATCGCGCAGCTTGTTCACCAGCAGGATGCCGATCGGAATCCTGCCCTCGAGCTTGTAACTCGATTGGACGCAGATCAGCGGCGTCCGCCCCGTGCACCACTTGCGTTGCGGGTTGTCGTTGCCGGTGCCTTGCGGGTCGTCGAATTTGTCGATGTCGCCCGCGGCGAGCAAGGTGTGTTTAATCGCCGGGTCGATTTTTTGCGCAAACCCGAGCGTCACATAGCGCGATAGATCGAGCGTCCCGGGCGCGCGATCGAGGACGAAGCGCGCCTGCGCGATGTACATGACGAGTTTTTCGGCCATCGGGCCGGCCGGATGGTTGGCGCTTGCCGCTTTGGTAATCGTGGGTTCGGTGTAGCTCGGGAATAGCGAAAGAAACTTCTTTTGAACGGGGTTTGCCTGGGTCCAGTCGGCAAATGGAATAAGATTGTCCGCGCCGGCTGCATCACCCCGAGCATCGTTGAACAGGATGGTGTCAGGCTTGAGCTGCGCCAAATCCGCATTTCCCAGCGAGCGCGAGTCTTCGATACGGAAATCCTGCGCGCATGCGCAGGACAACGACCCTAACAGGCCGACAAGCGCGATGGCATGTCGCATGCAAATTTTCATTTTGGTGGCGTGAAAGTTCAGTTCGCCCGTCCGTCCCAGAAGGATCCGAAAAAGCCGCGCGCCATCGGCTGCGACCCGCGCGACTGCGGCCCCTGACCGGGATAATTCGGCGGCGGCTGACCCGGATAATTGGGCTGCGGACCCTGGCCCGGATAGAAGGAACGCCCATTGGCGAAGCGGTCATCCTCACGCGGCGCGCTCGCCCAATAGCCCTGGCTGCGCGGTTGCACTCCACTCTGACCGCCGGCTTGCGAACCCTGACTATCCGAAGCCGAGGCATCCTCTTGCGGGATCAATTGGTACTGCGTCTCGTTGAAGCGGCCGTCAGCACCGAGGCGAAAATGCTCGATGAAATTGCCCCGGCCGCCGCCGTTAATGCGATTACCGGATGCGTAGTCGATCGGCAGATCGACGAGATGAAGCTGAGCTTCGCGCGACGGCCCATTCAGCGGCGCTTTCGGCGCGATGCCATTCGCCCATATGGTTTCGAGGATCGGCTGGAAGATCGGCAGCGCCACCCGCGCTCCGGTTGCATTGGTGCCGAGCGAACGGCGTTTGCCGTCGCCGTTGTCGTAGCCGACCCACACCGCCACCGTCACGTCATTGGTGAAGCCGACGAACCAGCCGTCGACTGCATCTTCCGTCGTGCCGGTCTTGCCGGCAACGTAAGGCGAGAGCGCGCCGATGGCGCGCGCGGTGCCGCGCGCGACCACGCCCTGCAGCATGGTTTTGAGCTGATAGAACGACGTGCGGTCGGCTGCGCCGATAAATGGCAGCGGAGTCTTCGGATATTCATAAACCGTGTGGCCGCCGAGTTCGATCGAGTCGATGCCGTGGGGCTGCGGCCGCGCACCCTCGTTGGCAACCGCGGCGTAAAACGCCGCGAGGTTGATCATGTGCACCGGCTGCGCGCCGAGCACGAACGGATAATAACGGATGCAGTCGGTGTAGATTTTCGCCGCGACCGCGGTGGCGCAAACATCGTCGAGGCTTTGCACTGGATCGCGGTTGATCCCGCCCTGGAGCAGATGCGCGGTGACCATGTTGACGGAGTTCTCTAATCCCCGCCGCATGGTGTAAAGGCCGCCCGCACTGTTGTCGGCGTTGCGCGGCGACCAAAAATCTTCCGGCCGCGCAAAGCCGCCCTGCTCGCGGGCGATGACGTAGCGGCCGCCGGCCCCGATCGGCGGCAGCGTCAGCGGCTCGTCCGATACCAGCGTGTTCGGTTGCAAACCTTTTTCCAGCGCCGTGAGATAGGTCAGCGGCTTCATCGCCGAACCCGGCTGACGCTCGGTTTGCACGGCGCGGTTCAGTTGGCTCAGCGGATAGGAGAAGCTCCCCGCCATGGCGAGAATACGCCCGGTCTTGTTTTCGATGACGAGCGCCGCGCCTTGCACGCCCGGCCGCACCCGCAATTGCGCTTGACCGCCCAGGCTTTTGCCCTTTGCCGGCTTGGTGTCGACGACGTGAACGTAAATGACGTCGTAGAGGCTGAGCTTCCGCCCAATCTGCCCGAACGCGCCAGTGAGCGGCATGACGTGGCCATCGGCAAGCCCAACCTTAATAAGCCCATCGCCGCGCTTGCCGCCGCCTTTGTCCAGCACCACGGCGGCATCCCAATGGACGTCGTAAAGCGGGAGATGGAGCGCCGTCAGAGCCTGCTGCCAGGCCGGCATGGTGCTGGCCGGCGAAGCTGAAGCGGGCGACACCGAAGCCGGCGGCGCACCTGCAGGTGGCGAACCTGAAGAAGGCGCGGCGCTTTGCCGTCCCGCGCCAAGCTTTTGCACGGCGTCAGCGATATTGGCTTCGGCGCCGCGGAATTGCGCCCGCCCGGCAGATAATTCGTATTGGGCCAACCCTTCCTGCAACGCGACCTCGGCCTCACGTTGCAGCGTCGCGTCGATGGTGGAGTGCACCGTGTAGGGTTCGGCCGTCAGATTGGCGACGCCATCGGTTTTCGCTTCGCGCCCGAGATAGTCGATAAAATGGAAGCCGCTGTCGCGATGCGGCCGCTCGAATGCGGCAAGCCTAGGCGGATTCACCAGCGCCTGGTCCTTCTGTTCGGCGGTGATGACGCCGTCCTCCTGCATCCGGCCGAGCACGTAGGTCAGCCGCTCATTGGCCCGATCAGGATGACGATCCGGATTGAAATAGCTTGGTCCCTTGAGCAAACCCGCAAGCAACGCGCCCTCGCCCAGCGATAGATTTTTCGCCGGCTTGCCGAAATAACTGCGCGCCGCCATCTCGACCCCCCAGGAGCCGCGGCCGAGATAGGCGGAGTTGAGGTAGAGCTCGAGGATTTCCTGCTTGCTCAGCGTCGTTTCGACCCGCGAGGCCACGATCATTTCGCGGATTTTGCGCTCGTAAGTCACGTCGTCGCCGACCAGGAGATTTTTGACGACTTGCTGGGTAATGGTGGAGCCGCCTTGCGGGCGGCCGGGGCCGCCCAGGTTGCCAATGAAGGCGCGGATGATGCCGCGCTCGTCCACGCCGTGATGCTGGAAGAACCGCCGGTCCTCGGCGGCGACGAAGGCTTTCTGCACGTTGTCGGGAATGTCGGCGAGCGAGACCCAAACGCGCCGGTTGCTGGGAGCGAATAGCTCGGCGAATTTGGCCCCCTTGCCGTCGAGCACGACGCTCATGCTCGGCAGCTTCCTTCCCTTAAGCGGCGTTTGATCGGGCAGATCGGTCGCCGCGCCGTTGAAGAATTCGATCATCTGCCCCAGGTCGACGACCGGGTTATCGACGCTCTCGTTCTTGCAGAATTGCCCATAGGCGGTGTTGAGGTCGGCGAAATTAATGCCGTGAAACGCCTTGGCGCTGGCGCCCAGCGCCTTGGGGTCGTCCAGCGCGGTTGAAATCAAGTCGTCGAGGTTGATGGACTCGATGTCGAACGCGGCGCGCATATGCGCGCACCCGTTGCGCAATATCTGCACCACCTCGCCGCGATCCTGTGCCGGGTCAAAATGCGTTTTGACCGCCTGCGGCTGGGTCATGACTTCACTGAGAGCCAGCGCAGTCGCGAATATCTTAACCAGAAGGATGTCCATGTGGGACGCGAGGCAACCGTTTTTGGGGAGCGTTACAAGTCGGAACGCGCAGTATAGCTATCCGATCCTTACAAAAAGACTTTTTTACGAATCCTGCACATCTCCGCATTGCGCCTCGATGACGCAATCTCCTAGCACCGCATGGCGAGCCCGCGCCAGCCTCCGATATGCCATTGACCGGGAAGCTCAAAAGCGCCCCCCTCACGACGCCGCTTTGTCACTTTTTTCTCGCCGCCAATCCGTCGAAATGGCCGTGCCGCTGAAGCCAGGCTAGAAGCACGAGCGCCGGCAGGCCGGAGAGCGCGCAAAGCACGAAAAACCAGGCCCATCCGACGGCGTGCGCGACATATCCGGTGCCAAGCGCAAAGACGTTGCGCCCGAGCGCGGCGAGCGCGGTCAGCAACGCATATTGGGTGGCGGTGTACAGAGGATTGTTACAGAGCGCCGACAGGTAAGCGACGAAGATGACGGTACCGACCGCGTCGGTGAAAAATTCAATGGTCGTCGTGAAGGTCAGCATCGGCACGCTGTTGCCGACGACGGCCTGCCAGGAAAAGGCGAGAATCATCGCCGTTTGCAAAATACCCCCGACCCACAGGCTCGCCGAAAGCGGCAAGGCACGCGCGATAAGCCCCCCGACAAAACCGCCGAGCACTGCGACAATAAAACCGACGCCGTTGCGGATGGCGGCAAGCTGCGGCAGCGAAAATCCGAGATCGAGGACGAACGGCGTCAATAACGCGAAAGCGAGCGCATCGGCGAGTTTGAACAAGGCGACAAACGCCAATGCAGCCACCGCGAGCTTGCGCGTGAGGAAATCGCGAAAGCTGTCGAGCGCCGATTGCAGCGCCCGTCTGATCGAGTTGCGGCGCGACGGGCGCGCGTGTTCGGCTTCGGCCGCCGCCGAAGACGCTGGCTCGACCGCGAGCAGGGTTGCCAGCACGCCGACGACGACAAGCGCAGCCATCGCCAGATAACAGCCGGTCCAGGCCGCGCGATCGCCGAACGACAATCCGCGCAGTGCGGTCACAACAAGGAGTGCGCCCGCGCCTGACGTCAGCGCGCCAACGCGGTAGGCGGCGACGTATGAAGCCATGCCGGCGGCCTGCTCGTTCTCCGGCAGGCTCTCGACGCGAAAGGCGTCGACCACGATGTCTTGCGT
>JGI12635J15846_10002760_pt1 | contig 15336 bp, 10 predicted proteins | sample BlaSpr_A8_OM2_M2_FD_15846 | JGI IMG/M metagenome (IMG submission 15846) | reverse complement strand
GCCGCAGCGCCGGCAGGCTCGACTGATATGCCGGCCGCCCCTGGTGGCGCGGGCCCCGAGCCCTTCGCTGCTCACTACGTCGCCGAATGGCACGACATTTCCGTGGGCACGAGTGATCTGCAATTGGAGCCAGATTCGCAGCCCGGACAGTACCACTACAAGTGGACCATCAGCGCCCGCGGGATATTCCGGCTGGCCTATTCGCACGACCTGACGCAGCAGAGCTGGTTCGGCGTGGTCGACGACCATGTGCGGCCGCAGCGCTATCGGGGCGAGGAAGGCTCATCGTCCGTGGCTTTCGCGTTCGATTGGGAGACGGGCCACGCCTTTGGGTCATCCGAGGGCAAACCGGTGGATCTCGTGCTCAAGCCCGGCACCCAGGACCTCATGTCGATCCAGGTCGAGATCATGCTCGACCTCAAGAACGGCACGCTGCCCCCGACCTTTTTCATCATCGACAAAGACCAGATGAAGGAATTCTTCTACACGCGCGAGGGCACGGCGAAACTGAGTACGGCAATTGGGATGCTGGACACGGTGATCGTGGCGAGCCGGCGCGGCCCTACCGACAGCCGCGTGCTGCGCATGTGGTTCGCGCCGGACTTGGGCTATGTGCCGGTGCAGGCCGAGCGCAGCCGCGACGGCAAGCTCGAGTTCGCCATGCGGATCAAAACGCTGCAGCGCTGATCGCCGCCCGCTGAGGCATCGCCGCATCGCGCCGGCGATGCTCAAGTCTTCGGCAGTGTGACCCCGCGCTGCCCCTGGTACTTGCCGCCCCGGTCCTTGTAGGACGTCTCGCAGACCTCGTCCGATTCGAGGAACAGCATCTGCGCCACGCCCTCGTTCGCGTAGATCTTGGCGGGGAGCGGCGTGGTGTTGGAGAACTCGAGCGTGACGTGGCCTTCCCATTCGGGTTCCAGAGGCGTTACGTTGACGATGATCCCGCAATTTTTCACGAACACACCGGACTCCAAGGCGAAGTTCCCGGCCTCGGGCACGGTCAGACAATACACGTCGTGGTCGCCCGGTATTTCTCGAACAGCGACCACTTTGTGGTTGCGGTACGCGGGGGTACCTCTAAACTTTGCAATGACCTCCGGGAATCGACGAAATACTGACCGGTCGCATCGGAGGAGTGCGGCCGCTCCGCGGATCGAGCCCGTGTCGTCCAGCGCCCGGCGGACCGCTTCCTCCGAGACATCGGCACGAAGATTTATGGCTCGCGCGACCTCCGCTTGCTTCATACGTCGATGACCGTCGTCCCCCGCCCAAGCCTGGGTCATCAGCCGCGAGTGACGCCTTCTCTCGCCCGGTCGGGTAAAACGCCGGAGCGTTGCCCTGCGATGCGCTTCGCGAGTCTCATCGGACGGATTTTGGCGGGCTTCGATAACCCGTCTACGGATCAAATCGTAGCGATCGGCGTGCCAAAAATCCTTCGCTCGGAGAGATTGCACGCGTGTGAAATGCTCGCGCCACGCGGGGTCTTCTGATCTTTTCAGGAGCGCCTGGCGGATTGATGATGCGTGAGCGATGTTATCGAAATCGTCCCCGTAGGTCTCGTCATTGTGTAGCCGTATATGCTCTGAGGCCGGCATCCGCTGGATATTGGTGGGCCGATTATTTCGCCGGTCGAAATCGATATGGTGCCGATGCGTCGCCGGCTCATCCGCATATATCTCGTGCCGCAGGTTCCATTCGTCCGCCAAGCGATGCGTCGGGTAGAGGTGGCCATCGATTGGTTGGTACACCATCTCATAGCCTCGGGCTAAGTCCCGATAGAGGGGCATCAGCGTATCGCGAGGCCGAAGCTCACTTGCCGCGGTCATGCGCCCATCCCGCCTCATGAAGAGATGGTCGGGAGTCGCACGGATGCGCTCGCCGTTGTCCAATTCGATCTCGAGCAGGGAGTCTCTGCCAATGAAGCGGGGTGCGTCTAGACAGGTCACGATCAGGCGCCCGTTCGGCCCGATGCTGTACCCCCAAAATAGCTCTCCAGACGCGTGTCGGGTCGACATTTCCTCGAGCGTGGGCGAGGTTCCGTCGACCAGCGCAACCCGGGTATCCCCGCTGAAGCAACGCGCATAGGTCGAATTGTGGACGATGAAATCGTTGGCGACGAAGTTGTGCAGTGTCGGCACGGTGATGTCGAAGACTTCCTCGAACCCTGCGGGCTCGATCCGCTCGACCTCATCCCATACAGGTCCATCGACGAGCGGACTGACGTACGGATCGCCGGTCATGAGGGCAACCCGCGCAGCGGCGGACATCGGCATGGATTGATCCGGCTGGGTACGAACGTCGAGGGAATTCAAGCTCAGCCCACCAACCCGCGACGCGGTGACGGCAAGCGCCCAGGCCTCCTTGGGCAACGTGTCGAAATTACTCTTGCACCTCGGTTGTGCGGCAATCATCGGAAGCACCGTCTCGTCCAGCACGCGCTGCTTCACCGAGCCGGGCGAAAAGCCGATTCTTTGTGCAAAGCGCAGGATCTGATCCTTGTCCGTGATCTGTATCTTGCACGCCTGGGTCCCGATCGCCGTGGTTTTCTCGCGGATCAGCGAGAAAATTCCGAATCGCAGCAGAAGGTGGTGCACATCCTCGATCAACCGCCGGGAACTCGAGTAGTACTCGAGGAAGAGGCCCCCTTCGGAGTGATAAATGCTGCCGTCGCCGCTGAAAAGTGCCTGCAGAAACAGCCGAACCGAGGGCTCGGGCGCGGTAAAGACGCTTTGCGGGACGAACTTCCGAACGGCGCCGACGTTGAGCCCGAGATTTCGCAGCCAGTCGTGGGCACGATTTCGTTCCGCGATCCCTCCTCTCCCCTTACGATTGACCAATCGATACCCATAGCGGCCCTTGTAAGTGACCTCTCCCAAACCCGAGGCCGCCATCGCGGACTCGAGCAGAGCGACCATGGCCGGATCCGCCGTCGTGTAGGTCGGGCTGTGACCGGGCGTATCGCACTGCCCTTCCGAGATCATCAGCCCGAGGAGAGTCGCCTCCCAGTCGGGGATGGGCGTCTTTCCGAACACGGGAATCTCCCGGGCAACCGCAATACGATCGCCGGGCCGCAATTCGCTCAAGGGCACCCACCGATCGAGCATTCGAAACGGGTGATTCGCCGTTGCTCGAATGCGCAGTCCCGTCCGCGTGCGCAGCTCGAAGACCTCTCGCCGGCCCTGCGGCATGAAGGCCGACACTTTCGCCGGCTTCAGGCGCCAGCCGTCCCAGGCCATCGTGCGCTTGCCCCAGTGCATTTCCGTGATCGGCACATAGGCGCCGGTGTCGGCGTCGACCACGCGAGTATCCCACGTGACGCATTTTCCGAGACAAATCGTCAAAACCGTGCGCGGAATCCGGAAATACTCCACCGTGCTCGCGAGCGCGAACGAATTCGGCGGAATGATGCAGACCGGCCCTTTGAAATCGACGAACGACTTCTCGTCGAAGCTTTTCGGGTCGACGATGGTGGAGTTGATGTTGGTGAAGATCTTGAATTCGTCCGCACAGCGCACGTCGTAGCCGTAGCTCGAGGTGCCGTACGAGACGATCTTTCCGCCGTTGGCGACCCGCACCTGCTCCGGGGAGAACGGCTCGATCATTCCGTGCTCGGCGGCCATGCGCCGAATCCACCGGTCGCTCTTGATGCTCATGTCGCCTCGACGGTGATCTTGGGGAACAAGGAGCTGTAATCCTTGTTCAGGGTCGCCAGACGTGCCGCGGCGCGCCGCGCCATTTGTCTATAGGCCAGTGCCCTCGGACTGCCGGGGTCCGCCGCGACCGTCGGTGAGCCGCCGTCGGCCTCCTCGCGAATCCGAATGTCGAGCGGCAGTTCGCCGAGCAATTGCACGCCGTACTGCTCCGCCATGCGGGCGCCGCCGCCGCTGCCGAAGATGTGTTCGGTGTGACCGCACTGGCTGCAGATATGGATGCTCATGTTCTCCACCACGCCGAGCACCCGGACCTCTACCTTCTCGAACATCTTCAGCCCCTTACGGGCGTCCAGAAGGGCGATGTCCTGGGGAGTCGTGACGATGATGGCGCCGCTCACGGGCACGCGTTGCGCCAGCGTCAATTGGATATCGCCGGTACCCGGCGGCATGTCGACGACCAGATAGTCGAGTTGTCCCCAGCTGGTGTCGCCCAGCAGTTGGGTCAGCGCCTGGGTAACCATCGGTCCCCGCCAGACCATCGGCTGTTCGGCATCGATCAGGAACCCGATCGACATCACCTCGACCCCGTGGGCACGGAGCGGCGTGATGTGCTTGCCGTCGGTGGTCTGCGGCTTGATACCGGCCAACCCCATCATCTGCGGTTGGCTGGGCCCGTAGATGTCGGCGTCCAACAATCCCACCCGCGCGCCCTGCGCCGCCCAGGCCAGCGCCAGATTGGCCGCCGTGGTCGATTTGCCNACCCCGCCCTTGCCAGAGGCAACGGCCACGATATTCTTGACATGAGCCAGGGGCTTCAACGTACGCTGAACCGCGTGCGACGTGATGTCCGACCTCAAATTGAGCTCGAGCCGGGCTCCGCCCAGCTCGGGTTCCAAAAAGCTCTGCAGGACGGGCAGGAGTTCCGCGCCGTAGTCGGCGCAGGGGAAGCCGAATTTCAACTCGACCAGCACTCCGTTGCGTTGCACAGCAACGGACTCGATCGCGTTGGCCTGGGCCAGGGTCTGCCTCAGATAGGGATCGGTATACCCGGCCAGTTTGTCGCGGATCGGCGCCGCGGGGTCTTGAGATGCAGTCATGGGTTTATTCTAGCGCAGGCGGCCCTGAGCGTGCGGTATGGCATAATTCGTGAAAGTGAGAAATAAGACCCTGCCAACGTCCCAGATACGGCGAGAATGTACGTTATTGCAGGGAGCATAATTTAGGCTAGCGAATGAGTTTATTCGCCAACTATCGCGCTGACCGGCTGATCGCCGATGTCAAGTCGAGCGGCAATCCAGGCGGTCCCGTCGCCCAAAAGGCACTGGAGAAGCTGGTTGCGCTCGGCCCGAGCGCTATAGAACCCATCATCGTCGCGCTCACCACCGCGGAAAAAAAGGAAACCCTGGTCTACGTGGAGGCGCTGTCGAAGCTGATCGACGCGAAGACTTTGCCCCAGGTCCTGAAACTCATGTCCGACGCGAACGGCCGGGCCGTCTCCGGCATCGCCTGGGCACTGTCATCGAGCCGCAGCTATCCGCCGAGCGCGCTGCTCGACGCCCTGACCAAGGAGGACATGCCGAAGCCCGCGATCCTCGATGCGATCGCCGCACAGAAATCCCGCTTCACCGTGCGGGAGCTGTTGAACGCCGCCTACCAGCAGGATGCCACCGAGCGCTCCGGACTGTTCAAGATCATCGCCGAAATCGCCGATGAGTCTTCGATCGACGATCTGGTCGCCAGAATCGAGGGGAAGGATCCGTTGGCGCGTCTGCACATCATCCAGGTGCTCTCCCGTTTCAACCGCCCCGACGTGCAGCAGGCGGTGCAGAAACAGCTCAAGGACAACAGCAAGCTGATTCGCTCGGCGGCGCTTTCCGCCCTCGCCCGCATGGACGGGCCGGTCGACATCGCGCTGATTACCAGCATGCTCCGCGACCCTGAGATCGAGGTGCAGAACAAGGCCGTCGATGTAGTCGTGAAAGCGAATCATCCGGATACGGTCAAGCATCTGGTCGAGGTGCTGAAGGACGAGAACGAATACGCGCGGCGCGCGGCGGTCGAGGTACTGAACGCCGTAGGCAACTCCAAATCGGTCAAATACCTGCTCGAAGTCATCGCCGACAGCGACTGGTGGGTGCGGACCCGGGCGGCGGACGCACTCGGCAAGATCGGCGGTCCGCGCGTGGTCGACGCGGTGATGACGTTGGTCAAGGACGAGAACCAGGACATCCGCCGCGCCGCCATCGAAATTCTCAACCAAACCAAGGACGAGCGCGCCGTGGCTCAGCTGATCGAGGCGACTCGAGACCGCGATTGGTGGGTGAGCGAGCGCGCCGTGGATGCCCTCGCCGAGATCGGCAGCACCAAGGCGCTGCCCCGCTTCATCGAGATGCTGCAGGCGGGCGAGGCCAAATCGCTGCCGACCGTGGTTCGCGCCATCGGCAAGGTCGGCGATCAAAAGAGCATCGAGCACTTGCTGCCGATGCTGCAGCGGTCGGAAAACGAGATCAAGGTCGAGGCCATCGCGGCGCTCACCAAGCTCGCCGACGAGCGCCGCGCGGAGACCATCCGCGTGAGGCTCCAGGCGATGTCGAGCGGCGACGGAACCATCAGCCAGGCGGTCGCTCGCGCCATGACGGAGCTCGACAACCGCTTCTCGAGCACCCAGCTGGCCGCCAACCAGCGCGCGTCACAGATGCAGGAGCCCTCGAAGACGCTGCTCATCGAGAACCAGGAACTGGCGGCGGTGATCAAGGAGAACGAGACACAGGCGCAGGCCTCCAAGCTCGACATCGTGACCTTGAAACCGGGCGATGTGATCGAGGGACGCTACAAATTCATCGAAAAGATCGGCAAGGGTGCGTTCGGCACGGTCCTCCTGATGGAGGACACCGTGGTGGAAGAACGCCTGATTCTGAAGTTCCTGAACGCCAACGTCTCCTCCGACGAGGAGATGATGAAGCGCTTCGTGCACGAACTGCGCTACAGCCGCAAGATCACGCACAAGAACGTGATCCGCATCTACGATTTCTTGTACATCCAGGGCAATTACGCGATCTCGATGGAATATTTCCCCTCTCACACCCTGGGCGGGGAGATCGTCAACGAGAAGCCGGTCGAGCTCAAGCGCGCCGTGAAATTCGGCATCGATATCGCGACCGGCATGGCGGTGGCCCACCAGGCGGGAATCGTCCACCGCGACTTGAAGCCGGCCAACGTGCTGATCGACAGCTCCGGGCTCCTCAAGATCGTGGATTTCGGCGTCGCGGCGGCGCAAAGCCAGAGCGACACGCAGCTCACCAAGACGGGCTACGTCATCGGGTCTCCCAAATACATGGCGCCCGAGCAGATCCTCGGCAAGAAGGTGGATGAGCGCGCCGACATCTACAGCCTCGGCGTGATCTTGTACGAACTGTTCACGGGTATCCCGCCGTACTCGCGCGGCGACCACATGTCCGTCATGTACCAGCACGTCCAGGGCAAGGCGCGCCCGCCCGTGGAGATCAACAAGGCCCTGCCGGTGGACCTCAACAATCTGGTCATGAAATGCATGGCCCTCGACAAGGCCAAGCGCGCCCAATCGATGGACGAGCTGCGCGTCTCGCTCGAGAAGTTCCTGTAGGGCCGGGGCCGCGTGGGGGCCTGGTTCCGACGGCGCCCGGGCATCGATCGGATGCCGAACCGGCGGCTCTGTCCGGCTGATGGACGGCCGGGCCTAGACGCAGCTCACGTTTATGACTCTTCGAGAGGCCAAAGGCTCGTAAATCCAAGCGCTTACGGGTAGATTCTACGTTATGGCAAGAATCGACGCCTTCCTCAAGCTGGGTGTCGCCCAGGGATGCTCCGATCTGCACCTGGCGGTTGGGATACCGCCGATGCTGCGGATGCACGGGGATCTCATGCCGATCAAATTCCGCGACCTCGGAGAGGCCGAGCTCGAGGCCTACATCACCGAAGTTCTCACCCAATCGCAGCAGAAGACCCTGCGCGAGGGCAACGATATCGACTTCTCCTACGTGTCCGCCGAGGGCGGCCGCTTTCGTGTCAACGTCTTCCGCAAGGAGACCGGCATCGGCGCCGCATTCCGGGCGATTCCGACCCAGATGCCGAGCATCGAGCAATTGGGTCTGCCGCCCATCGTGAAAAAGCTTTGCGATCAACATCAGGGCATGATCCTGGTCACCGGCTCGACCGGCACGGGCAAGACCACGACGCTCGCCTCGATGATCGATTACCTCAATTCGACCCGCAATCTGAACATCATCAGTCTCGAGGATCCGATCGAGTTCGTCCATCGCAGCAAGTCGAGCCAGGTCATTCAGCGCGAATTGGGCACGCACCTGCCGTCGTTCGCCGAAGGCGTGCGCGCCGCCATGCGCGAGGACCCGGATGTGATCCTGGTCGGTGAAATGCGCGACGCAGAAACGATCTCCATGGCCATGACGGCCGCCGAGACGGGCCATCTCGTGCTCGGCACGCTGCACACCACCAGCGCCACCAAGACCATCGACCGCATCATCGACGCATTGCCGGTCGAAGAGCGCGAGCAAACCAAGAGCTTTCTGGCCTCGAGCCTGATCGCCGTCATCACGCAGGTGCTGCTCAAAACCCCGGATCATCGCGGCCGCCGCGCCGTCTGCGAGATCATGGTGCTCACCAAGGCGATCGGAAAGCTCATCATGACCGATCAATCGCACCAAATTCCGAGTCAGCTCCAGATGGGCAAGGAATACGGCATGCAGCTTCTGGATCAGGCGCTGCTCACGGCCATCAATGCGAAGGAGGTCGACCCGGAACAGGCGTATCTCTATGCCAGCGACAAGAAGCAATTCCAACGCTACGTCACCGATCTGAGCGGCGTGTCCTCGGCCGAGACCGCCGCTTCCTGACGTCATGGCCGCCATCGACGCATTCTTGACGCAGGTTCTGGAGCGCGACGGCTCGGATCTGCATTTTCTGGCGGGGGATGTACCCCGCGTGCGTCAATACGGGGAGCTCAAGGCGCTGCGCCCCGAGCCCCTCGAGCCGGAGATGGTCAAGACGACGCTCTACGAGATCATGCCAAAGCTCTCGGTGGAGCGCTTCGAGTCCCGGGACGGCGCCGACTTCGCTCACAGCATCCCGGGAGTCGCGCGCTTCCGGGTCAACATCATGCGTCAATTGAACGGCATGGGCGCGGTTTTCCGGGTGATTCCTTCCAAGGCGAAGAGCGCCGAAGAGCTGAAACTTCCCTCCGCCGTTCGCGATCTGTGCAAGAGCACCAACGGACTGATCCTCGTCACGGGCAAGACCGGCTCGGGCAAGTCCACCACGCTGGCCGCGCTGATCGACGACATCAACACGCGTGAGAAAGGCCATATCCTCACCATCGAGGATCCGATCGAATTCGTGCACAAGAGAAAGAGCTGCCTCATCAGCCAACGCGAGATCGGCGTGCACGCCACGAGCTTCTCGAGCGCGCTGCTCTCGGCGCTGCGCGAAGATCCCGACGTGATCCTGGTCGGCGAGCTTCGCGACCTCGAGACCATGAGCATCGCCGTCACGGCGGCGGAAATGGGCATTCTCGTCATGGGGACCCTGCACACCAACGGCGCCGCGGCCACGGTGGATCGATTGATCAACGCATTTCCGGCGGACAAGCAGCCGCATGTGCGGACCATGCTGTCCACGAGTCTGCGCGGGGTGGTGTCCCAGCAGCTCATCCCCAAAGCCGACAAGAAGGGCCGGGTCGCGGCGCTGGAAATCCTGATCAACACCCCGGCTATCGCCAATCTGATCCGCCAGGGCAAGATGGATCAGCTGGAAAACGGCATGCAAACCGGCTCCGCGTCGGGCATGCGGCTGATGGACGCGGCGATCCAGGCACTGCTCGATCAGCGCCTCATCACCGGCAAGGAAGCCTACAAAAAGGCGATCAACAAAAGCCGATTCGAGCCGCTGCGCGAAGCGGGTTGAGCCGCCGCCCCCCGGACTGCATTTGCGGCGCCTGCCGGTGCGCGGCCGTGGCATAATTTTCGGATGCCCAATCGACGCCGAATCCTCGTTACCAGCGCACTGCCGTACGCAAACGGCCCCCTTCACCTGGGTTACATCCTCGAGGTCGTGCAGACCGACGTGTGGGTGCGGTTCCAGAAATTGCGGGGCCACGAATGCTATTACGTCGGCGCCGATGACACCCATGGAACGCCGATCATGCTCAAGGCGCAGGCCGAAGGCATCACTCCGGAAACGCTGATCGGCAAGGTCAACGGCGAGCATCGCCGCGATCTGGCCGACATGTTGATCGGTTTCGACAACTACGGCTCGACGCATTCCCCGCAAACCCAGGCGATGTGCAACCGCATGTATCTGCACCTGCGGGAGCGCGGATGCATCCACAAAAAGAGCGTGCGGCAGGCATACGACGACAGCGCGAAAATGTTCCTGCCGGATCGCTACGTCAAGGGAGTTTGCCCGGTATGCGGCACCGCCGATCAGTACGGCGACTCCTGCGAGAACTGCGGCTCGACGTACACGCCGGCCGATCTCAAGAATCCCGTGTCGGTGGTCAGCGGAACACCGCCGGTCTGGCGCGAGTCGGAGCATTATTTCTTCAAGCTGAGCGCGTTCGAGGAACGGCTGATCGAGTTCGTGAAAAGCGGTGCGGTGCAGGAGAGCGTCGCGCGCAAGCTCGAGGAGTGGTTCTCGCAGGGACTCAAGGACTGGGACATCTCGCGCGATGCGCCGTATTTCGGCTTCGAAATTCCCGATGCGCCCGGGAAGTACTTCTACGTCTGGTTCGACGCCCCGATAGGCTATCTCGGCAGCTTCACGCAGCTCTGCGAGCGTAGCGGATTGAGATTCGATGATTTCCTGGCGGCGGATTCGGCGGCCGAGCTGCACCACTTCATCGGCAAGGACATCCTGTATTTTCACGCGCTGTTCTGGCCCGCGGTGCTCGAGGCGGCCGGCATGAGAAGACCGACGAGCGTTCACGCGCACGGCTTTCTGACCATCAACGGCCAGAAGATGTCCAAGTCCCGCGGCACGTTCGTCACGGCGCGGCGCTACCTCGACATCCTCGAGCCGGAATACCTGCGCTACTACTTTGCCGCGAAACTCGGCGCCGGCATCGACGACCTCGATCTCAATCTGGATGAGTTCGTGACGCGACTGAACTCGGACGTCGTGGGCAAGCTCGTCAACATCGCGAGCCGCTGCGCAGGCTTCATCACCAAGAACTCGGCCGGCGCACTCGCGGCCTCGCTCCCGGATCCCACGCTGTACACGGCCTTTACCGCTGCCGGCGAGGCGATCGCGGCCTCCTACGAGAAGCGCGACACGGCGGGCGCGATGCGCGAAATCATGGCGCTCGCGGACCGCGCCAACCAGTACATCGACTCGCACAAGCCGTGGACCTTGGCCAAGCAGCCGGACAAGGCGGCCGAGGTCCAAGCCGTGTGCACGCAGGGCTTGAACCTGTTTCGCGTCTTGATGATCTACTTGCAGCCGGTGCTTCCGCATATGGCGGCCGGGGCACGGCGTTTCTTGCGGGATTCCGACTGGCGCTGGGAAAGCGCCTCGACGCCCCTGCTGGGCACATCCATTCTGCCTTACGAGCCGCTCGCCACCCGGCTGGATTCCAAGGCGGTATCGGCGTTGATCGAGCCCGCGGCGGACGCCGAAGCGGCGCCCGGACAGCCCGAGAGCGCGGCCCCGGCGGCGGCCGCCACGGCAACCCGGACGGCAAGCGCACCGTCGGCGGCAACGGCGGCCCAGACCGGACCAGCGGGGCCAATCTCCATCGACGATTTCATGCGCATCGATCTGCGCGTGGCGAAGGTGCTGGAGGCCGACGTCATCCCGGGCGCAGACAAGCTTCTGAAGCTCCGCCTCGACGTGGGCGAGCTCGGCGAGCGCCAGATCTTCGCGGGTATCCGCGCAGCCTACGAGCCCAAGGCCCTGGTGGGCAGACTCATCGTCGTGGTCGCGAATCTGCAGCCCCGCAAGATGCGCTTCGGTACTTCCGAGGGCATGATGCTCGCTGCAGGTGCCGGCGGGACGGAGATCTTCGTGCTGTCTCCCGATACCGGTGCCGCACCCGGCATGCGGGTGAAGTGACGCATGCAATCGGACCAGGCATCGGCCGATGCCCTCAGCGTCGCGCGCATCGACGCGCTGCTGCCGCAGACTCAATGTACCCGCTGCGGGTATCCGGGCTGCAGTCCCTACGCCTCGGCCGTCGCGCACGGCGAGGCGGACATCAACCAATGTCCTCCCGGCGGCGCCGCCACGATTCGGGCGCTCGCGACCTTGCTGGGCCGGCCCTACAAGCCCTTGAATCCTGCGAACGGCGCCGAGTCGCCGCCGCGCATCGCGTGGATCGACGAGGAGCGCTGCATCGGATGCGCCCGCTGCCTCGCGCCCTGCCCGGTCGATGCCATCGTGGGCGCGTCTAAATTCCTGCACACCGTGTTGACCGATCGATGCACGGGTTGCGAGCTGTGCCTCGCGCCGTGCCCGGTCGATTGCATCGAGATGCGCGCCGGGCCTGCGCCCGCCATCGACCAGCCCGCCACCAACCGCGAACGCTACCAGGCACACCTCGAGCGCCTGGAAAGACGCGCGAAGGAGCGGCAGCTGGAGCTGGCCGCACTCAAGGCGTCCGCCGGACCGCGGGCCGCCGCCCCGTCCTCGTGATGCGGCAACCGTGAATCCGCAGAAACGCCGCGCAATTTTCGAACGGCTCCGAGAGCACAATCCGGCCCCGCGCACCGAGCTCCTCTATCGCACCCCGTTCGAGCTGTTGATCGCGGTCATCCTATCGGCACAAGCGACGGACAAAAGCGTGAACAAGGCGACGGCGGAGCTCTACCGGGTCGCAAACACACCGGCGTCCATGCTCGCATTGGGCCTCACGGGAATCACCCCGTACATCAAATCGATCGGGCTCTACAACAGCAAGGCGAAGAACATCATCGCAACTTGCGAGGCGCTCGTATCGCGGCACGGCGGCGAGATACCGCGCACCCGAGAGGCGCTCGAGCAGCTGCCGGGCGTCGGCCGCAAGACCGCCAACGTGGTGATGAACACCGCATTCGGCGAGTCGACCATGGCCGTCGATACTCACATCTTCCGCGTCGCCAACCGAACCGGCCTCGCTCCGGGCAAGACCGTGCGCCAGGTGGAGGACAGGCTCATGAAATTCGTGCCCGCCGAGTTTCTGAAGGATGCGCATCATTGGTTGATTCTGCATGGACGCTACGTATGCACCGCCCGCAAGCCCGCCTGCCCCCGATGCATCATCGAAGATCTCTGCGAATACCGGCACAAGACGCGGGCCCCCGCGCCATGAGCAGCGACGATGTCCCGCCGCCGTCCGGCGCCTATACCCGGGATCAGCTGCGGCAGAGTTACGCGGACGCGTGGCGAAAACATGTGGCCCGCTCCCCGCTGACGCCCCTGGAAGCGCTCATCGCGGATGTGCTCACGCTGCATCCGGAATACCAGGCGCTGGTGCGGGACGCTTCCACCGCCCTCGCCTTCGACCCGCCGGTCGGCGGGGCACAGGAGAACCCTTTTTTACATATGGGGCTGCACCTCGCCGTCCGAGAACAGATCGCGATCGACCGACCGCCCGGTGTCCGCGCGTTGCGCTACGCGCTCGAGTCACGTCTGGGCGGGGTCCACGAAGCCGAGCATACGCTGATGGAATCGCTCGCAGAGACGCTCTGGGAGGCGCAGCGCAGCGGCCATGCCCCGGACGAGGGCCGCTATCTGGAGCTTGTCAGGCGCCGGCTGAGCTCGCTCGGCGCACGCTGAGCTGCCCTCGCGCCCGTCCTCGAGCGCCAAGGTTACGGAAGTTTCATGCGCGCTTCATCGGCGGGTGGATTGCCCGACGCTATTCTGCGGCGATACCACGCCCAGCATCGGCCCGACGCAGCCTGCCGGCACCATGATCGAGGTACCTCATGCGCACGTTTCTACCGGCGGCCCTCCCCTGCCTGGCGATATTGATGGGTGGCTGGCTGATCGCCGCGGCGGCGGCACCCGGCGGTGGTCCGCCGAAAACGCCCGCACCGGCATCCGCTCCGTTGCCCGCCGCCGCGCAGAAACCCGCCACGGCGCCGATCGACAACGATGCCCCGGCGAGGCATCTCAAGCGAACCGCCTGCCTGAAGGATGCCAAGACCAAGAAACTGGTCGGCTCGCAACGGACGGCCTACGTCAAAGGTTGCATGGGCACTTCCTGACCGTTCAGCGTTTGGGAATGTAGAGGTCCGTCAAAGTCCCCTCGAATGCTTCTGCGGAGAACGCCACGGTCTCCGACAACGTGGGATGCGCGTGGATGGTCAGCCCGATATCCGCGGCGTCCGCACCCAGCTCGATCGCAAGCCCCACTTCGGCGATCAGATCTCCCGCATTCGTGCCGACGATGCCGCCGCCGATCACCCGGCGCGTCGTCTTGTCGAACAGCAGCTTGGTGAATCCTTCGTCACGGTTGAGGGCGAGCGAGCGGCCGCTCGCCGCCCAGGGGAACATTCCCTTGCCGTAGTCGATGCCGCGTGCCTTGGCCTCGGTTTCGGTGACACCGACCCACGCGATCTCGGGATCGGTGTAGGCCACCGAAGGAATGCAACGCGCGTCGAAGGATGACTTGTGTCCTGCCGCGACCTCCGCGGCCACCTTGGCCTCATGCGTCGCCTTGTGCGCCAGCATGGGTGCCCCGGCGATATCACCGACGGCAAAGATATGCGCCACATTGGTACGCATCTGCCGGTCGACGCCGATGATGCCACGCTTGTCGACCTGAACGCCCGCTGCCGCGGCATTGATGGCGTTTCCGTTCGCGCTGCGGCCCACGGCGACCAGGACCCGATCGAAATCCTGCGGCGCGGGCACGTCGGGCCCCTCGAAGCTTGCCCGCAACCCGTCGGCGTGCGGCTCGAGCTTGGCGACGCGGGTGCCGAGCATGATGCGCGCGTAGCGCTTTTCGATCCGCTTCTGCAGGGGACGAACCAGATCGCGATCGGTGCCCGGCATGAGTCCGTCGCTCAACTCGACCACCGTGACCGTCGAGCCGAGTGCATCGTAAACGCACGCCATCTCCAGACCGATGATGCCGCCGCCCACCACCAAGAGCCGCTTGCCTTCCTCCGGCAACTCCAACGCGCCGGTGGAGTCGATGACGCGCGGATCGTCCGGGAATCCGGGCAAGCGCACCGACTCGGACCCGGCCGCGATGATGCATTGTTTGAAATCAACGCGCCGCACGGCGTCGGCCGAACGCAGTTCCAGGGAATACGGGCCGATGAATTTCGCCTCGCCGCGCAGAACCTCGACTTTGCGCTGCTTGGCGAGCACGCTGAGGCCGTTGGTCAGCCTGGTCACGACTTTGTTCTTCCAGCCGCGGAGCCGCTCACGGTCGATCTGCGGCGGTGGAAAGACGATCCCGCAGGCGGCCATGTCCGCCGCGTCCTCGATGACTTTGGCTGCGTGCAGAAGCGCCTTGGAGGGAATGCAGCCGATGTTGAGGCAAACCCCGCCGAGCATCGGCCAGCGCTCGATCAAGGTCACCTTCAATCCCAGATCGGCGGCACGAAACGCCGCGGTGTAGCCTCCCGGGCCGGCGCCGAGAACGACGAGGTCGAGCGCACCCGGGGGAGCGGCAGAAGCCGCGTCGCGCGAGCCTTGGACGCTCCGA
>JGI12635J15846_10002759_pt1 | contig 15337 bp, 18 predicted proteins | sample BlaSpr_A8_OM2_M2_FD_15846 | JGI IMG/M metagenome (IMG submission 15846) | reverse complement strand
TGGTGATCCACCTTGGTGTTCCGCCGCCCTCGTAGTGGTAAGACTCCTGCGGGCTCGGAACATTTGGAGAAATGCTCATTCTTCCTCCTCGGAAAATTTCAATTGGCGCGGAATTCGCTCTTTGGGATTATCCAACGAGACCCCGCCTAAGTCTAATGCCCTTCACCGCGAGTTGGCCACTTTTTTGCCGCCCGATGGGCCCTGGCGTTGCGGCCACCGCGCGAATATGGAAGTGTTCAGCCCGCCGCGCGGCGTAAACTCGCCCTTCACCACGCACCACTCGGGCTTGGTGGCTTCCACGATGTCGTGCAGCATTTTGTTTACCGCATTCTCGTAAAAAATGCCCAGATTGCGGTAGGCCAACAGGTACATCTTCAGAGACTTCAGCTCAATACAACCCTTCCGTGGCTTGTACTGAATGGTGATCGTTCCGTAGTCGGGAAGCCCGGTCTTCGGGCAGACAGAAGAATATTCGGGAAACCGCGTGGTAATCACGTAGCCCGGATATTGATTCGGCCAGGTTTCCAGTTGCGGCAGCTTTGCGGCAATCCCGGCCTGGGCGTGTTCATCGGTATAATTCGGCATAGCATCCTCTGGAACTATTGTACTCGGGAAGTTGGTACGTCCGGCCCTTGCCTCCCTTGGGCATCTGTCCTATCCTGTGGGCCATTCGGAGGGGAATCCGTCCAGCCAGATGAACTGTCCCATCTGCAAGCACGTCAGTGCGCGTCGATCGCGCCGCCAGACGACCGCCGATTACATCTTGAGCGCAATTGGTGTCTACCCCTGGCGCTGCAAAAGCTGCAGGGCGCGCTTCCACGCCCGGGTGATGACTCTGAGCAATTCGCTCCACGCCCACTGCCCGATTTGCGGCAATCTCGCCCTGAAACGCATTTCGTCTGAACACGTGGATTCCCTGTTTGGATTCGTCTGGCGAAACCTGCGAATTCCCGCTTTTCGCTGCGGACCCTGCCGGCATAAATACTTCTCTGTACTCCCCTTGCACCAGCCAGCGGAGCGCGGAGCCGAGGTCTCTTCTGGCGCTTGATGCCAAGTCCGTTTGGCGTCGCCCGGAACTTGCTCTACAACGCGCAATCGATCGATTTCCCCTGCCGGATCAACCCTCGTTCATCCGTGACCACGGCATATCCGCATTTCGGGTCGGTCACATCTTCGAGAAGCAAATCGTAGGCCTTGCCATTATTTGACAGATGCAGCCGAAGCCGCCACCCCGGCACGACCTCCGCCCCGTTCCCGTAAAGCGCGTGCGCCACCGTCGGAAACTCGGATGGCGCCCATCTGGTCCCGTTGGATGAGAAATCGCCGATTCCCACCAGCGTGTCCCAGTTCGTGTAAACTTCGTGCTTCTTGCGGTAGTCCGCTTCCGCCGCATTGATTGCCTTCACCAGATTCTGCGCAAAACTTCGCCGCTCGCGCTCCCGGTCGGAAACCACTGGGGAACCCTTCTGCGCCCAACTCGTCGTTTGGCAACTCATCATCAGAATCAGCAGCAGGGCGGCACTTTGCATTTTTCCACGCATCGCTCTTCCTCTCCCGGTTTGCGCACGGGGGAAAACGGACCGTGCCTAGTGTAATCGACGCACCCCAGTTTCGGCCAAATGTAGGCCCTCCTCACCAGGCCAACCCGGCCCTGTGCAGCAGGCCTTATGCTGGAGTATGATGCCTCTCCTAATCCTGCCATTCCCTCGGCAGGTATACGGACGGAGGTAGCCATGGACGCAGCTGCTCCCTCTCAGGAAGCCGCCCGAGTCGCGGCCCTGGATCGCTACGCGATTCTCGATACCGAGCCTGAGCAAACCTTCGATGACCTGGTGATTCTAGCGGCGTACATCTGCAAAACCCCCATCGCCATGCTTTCCCTGGTGGACGAACACCGGCAATGGTTCAAATCAAAAGTCGGCGTCCAGATACGGGAGACTCCAAAAGAGACTTCCTTTTGCGCGCACGCCATCCAGCAGGAGGATCTCTTCATCGTCCCCGACACCATGAAGGACCCCCGCTTCAAAGACAATCCGATGGTGGTTGGCGAACCCCACATCCGCTTTTACACCGGAGCGCCCATCGTCAATGAAGATGGCTTTGCCCTGGGCACTTTGTGTGTGATCGACCGGCAGCCCCGTGAACTCGACTCCGAGCAGAAAGAAGCCTTGTGGGCCCTGAGCCGCCTGGCTCTCGGACAGATGGAACTCCGCCAGAATTTGCAGCTCCTTAAGGAAGCCCTCAACGACCGCACCCGCGAAGAGCACGCGCGGGAACAAGAATTGAAGCGCCTCGAAGAAAAACTCGTTCGCGTTTTAGGACTGAAAATTTAACGCTGATCCCGCGCTATAATCAGCCCCAAAAGAAAAACGGCCCGGGAATTAAAGCTTGAGCCGTTTGTCCCTGTTACTGTCCCGCTTCTTTCCGCTGGCGTGCGCCGCGGATTTTTCTGTGATTTGAGTCACGTGGTCGCTTAATCTTCTATAGTCCAGCCCGGCCGGGCTTCCGCAGCCCCAGGGAGATCACTCAATTGAAGAGAGTAAGCCTTTTGCTCATGTTCGCCTGCCTGCCAGTAGCGCCGGCGCTTGGCAAACAGCCGGTCCAGGCACCTGCCAGGAAAACTTGCAGCTCGGGAATTATCCTCAAACTAAATTCCGCCGTTGCCTCCCAGGGCGGCCTGCTCCTCGCGGAAATTTCCGGCGCCAAACCCTCTCAGGAATTCTCGGCCGAGTGGGATGGCCGGCAAATCCCCCTATGGCGCGAGACTCCGGGCTCTCCCACCCTTCGTGCCCTTCTCGGCGTGGACCTCGAAAAGCCTCCGGGCCGATACGAATGGAAACTTTCCTGGTCCGCGGATGGCAAGCCCATCGCCTGCACCCTGCCCGTCACTGTGCGCGCCGGAAAATTTCCCACCGAACGCTTGACCGTCGAAAAGCAGTTCGTCCAGCCGGATCCGGAACAGCAGAAGCGCGCCGAGGAAGACCAGAAAAAAATGAAGGCTATCTACGACACGGTCACGCCGGAAGTGTTGTGGAAAGGGAAGTTCGTCATTCCGCTAAAAGGTGTCAGCACCGGCGGAAATTTCGGCCGGCGCCGCGTCCTGAATGGAGAAGCTCGCTCGCCTCACGCCGGCGTCGATTTTCCTGCCGCGACCGGCACGCCCGTTTACGCGGCGCAATCCGGTAAAGTTGTGCTCGCGGAAAATCTCTATTATTCCGGGAACACCGTGGTGATCGATCACGGCTTCGGCATCTTCACGCTCTACGCGCATCTCTCGGAAATCGGCGTCCACGCCGGCGATCCCGTCGAAGTGTCATCTGAAATCGGCAAAGTCGGCGCCACCGGGCGCGTCACCGGCCCGCATCTCCATTGGGGGCTCACCATCGATCACGCCCGCGTAAACGCGCTGCAGATTGTGCAGCGCCAGCCTTGATGCGATTCACCCCTTTTGTTACAGCCCATTCACGCATTTCACGCTGTGGATGGGTCATTCTCGTTCCACGTGCCGCGAAGCGGCGGACTGGGGAAGCGTCACTGTTGTGGCCGCGAGAGGGAACTTCGCCCGCATTCTTGTATGATTGCTTGACACCATTGGTTATTAAGCATACTTTATCAAATTAGTTCACTATAGTTAATATGCCCTGCTTCTTTCTAACTCGTCGCTCCCGGCATGTGCTCCTTGCTTGCCTCTGCCTGCTCCCCATCCACACCCTGGTGGCGCAGCAATCCGATTCTTCGCTTCAGACTCCCGAAGTTTCCACCGACACTCCCGTCCCGGCCCCGGACGACCCGCCCCAGATCATGTTTCCTCATGCCGAGTGGGATCGCCTGTGGCTCTCCGGCCAAGCCAACTTTATTTCCCAGTGGCATCCCGCGTTTCACTCTCCCTATCAGGGAAAAAACAGCCTCACTCCCGAACCCCAGGACGCTACCTCGCGTGTCCTCACGCTCTACACCGGATTGCGCGTCACCCATACCACCGAGTTCATCTGCGACGTCCAGGAGGCAGGTGGCCACGGTCTCAGCGAAGCCCTCGGCGTCGCTGGCTTCTTTAATCTCGACGTCGTGCGCAATACCACGCTGAGCAGGGCGCCCTACATTGCTCGTCTCATGTGGCATCAGATCATCCCCCTCGGCGGCAAGAAAATCGCCTCCGAGCGCACTCCTTACTCGCTCTTCCGCGAACTCCCCGAACGCCGTCTGGAATTTCGATTCGGAAAAATGAGCCTCGCCGACTTCTTTGACCTAAATACCTACGGCACGGATACCAATTTGCAATTCATGAACTGGGCCGTGGACAACAACGGCGCCTACGATTACGCCGCTGACACCCGGGGCTTCACGTTCGCGGCTCTCCTGGAATATCACGACAAAAATTACGTCATCCGTTTTGCCGAAGGACTCATGCCCAAAGTCGCTAACGGCATTCACTTGGACGCGGACGTGAGCCGGGCGCACGCGGAAAACATCGAACTCGAGCTCCACGGCAAAGTTCTAAAAAACAGGCCCGCGGGCATCCTCCGTTTGCTGAGCTATGTGAATCACGCGAACATGGGCGACTACCGCGACACCGTAAATTCCTGGCTGGCGAATCCCACTACGCCGGTGCCGGATATCACCAATCATCCCCTCCAGACGACCGTGAAATACGGCTTCGGCGCAAATTTCGAACAGCCCCTCACCGATTGGCTCGGTCTCTTCGGACGTTGGGGATGGAACGAAGGCCAGCACGAATCCTTCGCCTACACCGAAGTGGACCAGACCTGGCAGATCGGCGCGGGAGGCAACGGCCGCCGCTGGGGGCGCAAGTATGACCGCATCGGCCTCGTCTTCGTCAGCAATGGCATCAGCCGCGACCACGCCCGCTACCTAAGCCTTGGCGGACTGGGATTTCTGCTGGGCGACGGGAAACTGAATTATTCGCGGGAAAATATTCTGGAAAGCTTTTATACCCTGCATGCTTGGCGCGGGATTTTCCCTGCTTTCGGCCTTCAGTATGCGGTCCATCCCGGATACAACGCCGACCGCGGCCCGGTCCTCGTTCCCACCTTGCGGCTTCATCTCGAATTCTAGGGAAGCCCGCGGGCCGGCTCACCGAAAACTTGCCACCTGCGCCTGAGCCTCCGCCAACCGGGCCCGTGTCGTGCGCACGATGGTGGCAAAGCGCTTCGTCAATTCGCGGATGCGGTCCGGCTTGTGCAGCAGCATGGACTCCCGCGGAATCAATTCTTTTCCCACGCTAATCGCCGAGACACCCGCAAGAATGTAGTGCGCCGCATTTTGCTGATTCACTCCGCCGCCTGCAATCAGCGGAATATCCGGAAACGGCCTCTTGAGCATGCGGATGTAGTTATCCGCGCCAACCAGCGAACACGGGAAAATCTTCACGAAATCCGCGCCTGCTTTCCACGCGGCAAGCACCTCGGTTGGCGTCAGCGCGCCGGACATCATGATCACGTCGGGATTTTTCGCCACCAATTGCACGGTTGCCAGGTCCAGCGCCGGGTTGCTGATAAATTGTGCGCCGGCAGCTATGCACTCCCGGGCTGTTTCGGCATCCACCACCGTCCCTGCGCCCAGAATCACACCGGGAACTCTGTTCACCAAATCGCGAATCACTTCGATTGCCCCGGGAACCGTCATAGTCACTTCGATGATCGGTATCCCACCATGGGCGATCTCTTCCACTGCGAAACGCGCATCGTCCGCGGACGACGTCCGGATTACCGGTACGATGCCAACCTCTTCTACCCGGGCACGGAGTTCCTCTTTTTTCATGTTGACCTTGCCCCCGAGCATTCCCCGCCGCGTCCTGCAACCCGCTTCCAATCCGCGGATTCTCCCTGCATTATAGTCGGCGCCCCGGGAAATTCCACTACGCCGCCCGCAATCGCTACGTGGCGAACTCGGTGGTAGACTCGTGACGGGAGCACAACCGAATGGCCACGAAAAAGAAAGCGACCAAGAAACCAAAAAAGAAAACAGCGCCGCGCAAGCCCAAAAAGCAAGTTAAGAAAGTAAAGTCCACTCCGAAGCTTGCGCTTAAGAAAGCTTCCAAAAAGAAAGCCGCGAAGAAACGCCCGCGCGGCAAGGCGGATTCCGCAGAGCTCGTGGGATTCCAGCGCAAGGGACTCGGGTCTTTCACAGGCGGCCAATCCGGTGACATCCAGGGCATTCGAGGCGGCGCCGGCATCGATTCGGAAAGCGTGACCGAGCTGCTCGAAGAAGGGCAAACCTTCGAAGCGGAAGCCGTCTCCGGCGTCGAGAATGCCGCTGATCCCGACGTATCCGAAGTCGTGACCCATGAAGTTCCCGAAGACGATGTTCCGGGGGAATACCAGGACAAGGACTAGCCGCTTTCCCGGCCACCATGCGGATCGGCATCATTTCCGATACCCACGGCCTGCTCCGCCCTGAAGCGCAACGCGCCTTGCTCGGTGTGCAGCTCATCATTCATGCGGGAGACGTCGGCGCCCCTGAAATTCTCACGCAACTCAAACTCATCGCACCTGTCTTCGCCGTGCGTGGCAATGTGGACACGCAACCCTGGGCGCAGGAACTGGCGCTGACCACCGTTGTCGAGACTTCTGGCGTTCATTTTTATGTGCTCCACAAACTTCAGGACCTCGACCTCAAGCCGCACGCGGCTGGTTTCGACGCCGTCATCAGTGGCCACACTCATCAGGCCGAACAGCGCCACGAGGCCGGAGTGCTCTACCTGAATCCGGGCAGCGCTGGGCCGCGCCGCTTTCAGCTCCCCGTGACCCTTGCCCTGCTGGAAATCGCCAAGAAGCCGTGGAAGGTGGAAATCGTTCGGCTGATGGCATCTTGATTCACCAGGGGCACTCCGGGGCGCTGGTGCTGGGTCAGCGGCCACTTGCCAAGAGGGATTTGGCGCCGCTTACCGTCCGCCCTCCCTTTGGTATCGATGCAATCTGCACAAAAAAATGGGTATAACAGCCGGCTTGCCCGGCGCCTTATACTCTAGAACCTCATCAGCCCACTGGCCGGTGTTCCCGCGATTCTCCGCATACTGATAATTGCCGCCTGTGCCCGCCACTGGTGAAGAGAGTACCCAGGTCTTGGCAAGTCATTGAGTACATGTGCAGTTAGCCCGAGAGTAGTGGCTGTTTATTCCAGCATCCTCGCCGCCTGCCTCTGGCACTTGATCCCTTTGTCTGCGGCCCTCAGCTGAATTCAAACCAGAGTTCCTGACGGAAACCGTTCGAGGACCAGCGAATCTTCCCCCGATCCCGGCGACTGCTTTCCTGCTGGGACACATAAAAGCGCTACCCTAAAAAAGTTTGGAAAACTTAATAGAAGTACTGGCGTACTGCAGGGGTGAGGTGTATTTTAGTACCGCCCAGCTATTGTCCTGGAAGCGAGCTGCAGGGCAAAATCATCCGCAGAGTCAGCCGCGCCTGAGTTGTTTCCTGAAATCCGCCCGAGTCCTCTTTCGTAAGCTCGTGCAGGTTTCTCCGGAATTGATGCAAGGACGCGGGAAAGAGCGGATCGATGAACTCCGCAGCGGGAAGGTCCCGATGGGCGTTCTACATTTCCGTTATCGCGAGCGCAGGCGCACCTTGCGCGTCACACTCACCCTCCCGGTGATCGCACATGGTGTGAACGACCAAGGCGAAAAATTTTGTGTGCGTTGCGCGACGCGCTCCATCAACAAGCAAGGCGCACAACTGGTCATGGATGAACCTCTCGTCGCTGGCCAGGATCTTTTGCTGGTGAATGAAAACACCAACCGTTCCACCGAATCCCGCGTCGTCTATGCCAAGAAAGAGCGCGACGGCCATTTTTACGTCGGCGTGGAATTCGTCAACTCTGAAAATAATTTCTGGAAAATGACTTTTCCCCTTCCCGGCGCTCGCCCGCTTCGACGCTCTCTCAACTCCAAGGCCATGGCCTGATTCATCTCTTTCGTTTAACTCGATTTCTTCTTTTTGTTTTGCGCCCGTGCTTATCTTTCGCGGGGGATCTCGCCTGTCGCCCTGTCGCGATGGATTCGCGCATTTGTTTGGGCAGCTTGGCAAGCACGAGTTCGTAGGACTCGCGAAGCAGCTGGGCGATTTCCGCGTCAGGCAAAGCGTCGTGCGATTCCAATGCAATCCACTTTGCGCGCGCCAGATAAGGCGCAGGGAGAATTCCCGGTCTTTCGGTAAGCTCCGCGAAATTTTCCGGGCTGGCTTTCAGTGAAATCCAGATCTTCGCGGGCTCCAGCGGGGCAACGGCAAACATCTTGCCGCCTACTTTGAAGAGCAGGTCATCGCCCCATTGAATCTGCTCCGTCGCACCGGGAAACGACAGGCAGAGCTTTCTCAACTGGTCGATGTTCATCGAATTTTCGCCCGCTTACGGAGTTCAGTCCGCGGCGTACCGCCGGAAAAACGAATCCGACTTCCACTGTGGCTTTGCGGGATCATTCGCCGTTGAAATCAGCAGCCGGCGGGTGAACTCTTCATACGTCGCCGCGGCTTGCAGGTCCACCGGCTGGTTCACGTCGTCCGAGGGCGCGTGGTAACGGTTCGTCAGCCACTCTTTGAAGATTTTCTGTTCCGGCGTGCCCAGCTCAAAGCCAACGTCAACCTTCACCGCCGGCACTCCTTTTTTGATGAAGCTGTATTGGTCGCTGCGAATAAACGCATTGCGCAGCGGCTCCGGGTCGGCAATGGGCTTGATGCCCATTGATTGCGCAATCTTTGCCGCACTTGTGCCCAGGTCCGATTCTTCAATTCCTTCGATCTTCAGGATTTTCAGCGGCACGATAGGCAGGAACATATCTACGTTTATGTCGGCAACAATCGATTTTGCCGGCACCGTCGGATGCGCCGCGAAGTATTTCGACCCCAGCAGGCCTTTCTCCTCCGCGGTCACCAGCAGAAAAATCACCGAGCGGCTGAGTTTCTCGGGATGCGCCTTCAGGCTTGCGGCAATGTCCATCACCAGCGCGCTTCCGGAGCCATCATCCATCGCGCCGTTGTAAATCTTGTCGCCGTTGATGGGCGCACCGATCCCGATGTGATCGATATGCGCAGAAAGAACCACAAATTCGTTCTTCAATGCGGGGTCTGAACCCGGCAGCTTGCCCACCAGATTCGCCGATTCCACCTTTTTCGTCAGCACGGTGGCATCGGCCTTCAGCGATGTCGCCAGCGCAAAATGCGGCAGCGGCTTGCGATCCTTGCCGAGCGCTGCGATTTCCGCGAACGTGTCGCCCGATCCGGCAAACAGGCTTTCTGCCGCCGCCGGATTGAAAATCACGCCAAGCTGTTGGCCGGGAGTTTCGTTGAATTCCGCGCCGGCCAGATCCATCGCCGGGTGATTGCGGTTCAGGGAAATTCGCGACCAGGGAATGTCCATCGAAGCCGGGTTCATCACCGCCACGACTCCAATCGCCCCCGCAGCCTTTAGAGATTTCCAGCGCTCGCCCGCGGTCTGATAGTGGGAAGCAAGAGCCGTCGGGACATCCGATGGCGAACCCGCAAGGTAAACGACGATTTTCCCTTTCAGGTCCAATCCGGCCAGCTCATCCAGATTTTTTTCCTGGATTTTCAGCCCATAGCCGGCGAAAACCAGCGGCGCGGTCACCTGGACGGATTCGTGGGTCGCCCTTGCACTGAAAAACGCGTCGTCCGCAAACGAGAGCGGCTTCGTTTCGCCGTTCGCCACCAGCGCGAGCGAAGACTTTGCCTCATCCAGTTCGTATTGCGTGAACGAAACCGGTTGGTAGAAGCCGTCGGTGCCGGCCGGCTCAAGGCCCGCCTTCTTGAACTGCTCCACGGCATAAGCCTGCGCTTTTCGCAGTCCTTCACTGCCGGTGTCGCGTCCTTCCAGCGAATCGTCCGCCAGATATTTCACGTGCGACCACCACGAGTTGCCATCAAAGTGGGAAACATCGGCTTTTTGCGCCGCCGCAGCAACGCCCAGCGCCACGAACAAACCAACGGTGACAATTGTTTTCAAAGGTGTCTTCACAGGTTTCACTCCGGGAGCGATTTTGAACGCATCGAGAATAGCAAGGAAGCCCCGGCGAGTCACGCCATCGTCGGCGCGCTGCTGCAGATTGCGATTGAAGGTTGGATTAGTGCGATTGGATCAGTGTGGCCTGGGCGGAGACGCATTGCCAGGTTCCGTCGATCTTTGCCCAGGCATCGACGTATCTCCCGCGCATCGTGGTGGTCTTGCCGGCTTTGCTCCACCTGCCGCGGAAGATTCCGGTGACCACCGCGAACTCGCCGTAGGAATGGATGCTCAAGTCTTCGCTGACCAGTTGTTCCGGCGCGGAAGTGTCGTTCTTTACGTAGCTCAGGAATTGATCCCGCGTCCGCAGAGTTCCGTCGTACTCCACGTAAACCATGGTCGGGGCGAAGATATGTGAGAGCGCCGTGGTGTCCTTGGCTTGCTCAGCACGATTCCACAGATTCTCGAGCGCCAGGATCTTACCTTCATCCTCTGTGTATTGCGGCCTTTCTTGAGCAAACGCAATCCAGCCGAACGCAATCGCAAGCACGATCAGCACACACCATTTCCGCATGGGAAGCCTCCCGGAGAAATAACCCCGGAACGCATACTAACGCGAGCGGGACTTCTGGAACTAAATGAGGCACGGGACGCCGGCTTAAAAGTTAACAGGAGCTGGGGACATACATCGGATTGGGAATTGCCATCCCGTCTGGACGGCATTGGCAATTGCGGCCTAATTTCCTTTGTCGTAGGGAAAACCTTTGTCCGCCCAGTCCGTGGCGAAATCCTTTGGGAGCAGAAGTACACGAAGATTCTTGAACCCCAACTGCTGCAGCGCCTTGAATGCCGGCCGAATGTTCGGGCAGCGGTCCAGCGGGCAGCATCCGCAATAAATAACCAGATTCGTCGAGCGGGGAAGTCCAGCGGCCCATGCAGCCAGCTCTTTCAGGCCCTCTTCGCTTCCCGCCGTTCCATGGTATTGAGCGCCCTTGATGTGCCCGGCGCTGTATAACCGCTTGAAGCCCACGAAGACTACCGTCGGCGCGGTCTTGGAGTTCGGGAGCTCCTTAACCAGGTCGGTGGGCAGGACGGTCTGGGCTTTGGTCCAGGGATCGGAATCGGCCTGAATAGAGGAGGGAGAAGTCAGGGAGATCAGGCAAGCGATTGCGAGCAGCAGGGCAATGTCCAAAGACCCACCAAACATTTTTGACGACATTTCGATGGACCTCCCTTGGCAGTCAACGCGTCCCATCATTGATCGACGCATTCCGGCTTTCGTTGATCCGCCATCCTATTTTTTCATGGAAGCGCGGGTGCGCTGCAGCTTGACCGCGGATGTGCGCAGCGTTTCCGGTACATTTTTGTTCATGGACAGCTTTTTCAGGTCGGCGGCATTCAGCACCGGCAGCATATGCAGGGTCACATCCAGCGGTGTTTTTGGATTGTTGACGAGATTGCGCACCACCACATAGTTCTTGCGGAAATTGCGGTTGCCCGCAATCTGACGGAGTATTTCATCGGTCAGGTTCGGCATGGCGGCAAACGATTCCACTTCCTGATCGGTCAGGCGCGGGGACTGCAGCACGGAGCGTTGCACCACTTTATTGCTATCCCGGATCAGCGTGCGCCGTGCTTCGGAACTCCCTTTCATCGCAAATTGCACGCGTTGCGCCACGGTCATGCGGCTGATCTGCTGCAGCAGCGTCTGGCGCCTGCCCGGGTCAGGCTCCGCCTCGGCGGCCGCGTCCGCCAGGTGTCCCTGATCAACATGAGTGCTGCGGAAATCCTCCAGAATCTTTTTCTGTTCGGGGGTGACGAAGGCGGAATGTTCCAGCGTCGCCGCGAGGTGAGGATTCGCGGTGACCCGATCCAGTTCTTCCAGCAGGTGCTGCACGATGGCGGGCGAAAAATAAGGAACCAGGGGAACCAGGCATTCGGCGGGGCAATGCTTGTTGGCGGCCATCGCTTCCGCGATTCCCGGCGTGCGCGGGATTTTTTTGGCGACATAGGAAAACAGCGCGGGGATCGCCGTTTCACGTTTTGCGGCTTCCACGAATACCTCTGGCGCAATCGAGAACAGCGCTTCCTGGGCGCGCGTGGAGATTATTTCATCGGGGTCGTCGGAGAGGACGCACAAAATTTCCGCGCGGTCGGCGGCGGAGAGGTGTGCGCCCGCGGCGCAGACGGCGATTTTTCTTTCGCGCGGCGCTCGGCCGTGGCGCAGTTGATCGAGGACTTCAGGGCTGAGAGTTTCCACCGGATGCCTGCCTTAAATTCTTCCTTGTCAGGATTATTGTACCGGAGGTTCCGGGCGCGCCGACGGGCGGCATTGCCTCGCCGTTCAATTCCAGCAACACCGCGCTGGAGTCGGCGGCGGTCACGACAAATGAGGTGTCGGCGGGGAAGTGGCGATTCTCGCCGGGACGGATGGTATTGTCCAGGACCAGATTTCCGTCGGCTTGCACACGGACATGAGTTAGGGTGCTCGCCGAAACGGAAAGATCCAGCGGTGATTGCCCGGCGACGGGTGGGTTGGCGGCTGGAAGGGAAGCGCTATTGGAGGGCGGCAGCGGAGAAGCGCTCACATTCAGAGATGCGTTCGTCGAGGGGGAGGTGTTACTAGCCGTGGGCTTCGGCGCGGAGTGCCGGACAAATCTCCGCCAGCCGTAGATGCCGCCATAGATAACCGCGGCCAGCAGGAGCAGAATGCCGAGAACGAGTGCCACGGGAATCCATACCGGTGTTGGAGGAATGCGGTCTTCGATTCTTTGCGAGTGTTTCTGGGCGAGTTGGTCCGCATGCGCTGCGTACGCCAGGTCGTACTCCGCGAGAAACGCTTCTTCGTCCAGGCCGAGGTAGTGGGCGATGGAACGGACGAAGCCGCGGTTGAAGACGCCGCCGGGAAGTTTGTCCCATTCTTCGTTTTCGAGCGCTCCCAGAAAACGGGAGCCGATGCGCGTTGCCTGAGTAATTTCCTCCAGCGTAACCTCGCGCAATTCCCGTTCGCGTTTTAGGCGTTCTCCGAAATTTCCCCTGGCCATGCCCCTATCCGTAGCCTTGAGTCTATCAGTGGCTGGCGACAAGTGGCCAGTGACCGGTGGCGAGTGACCCCTCAGCTTCGCTCGGGGCAGGCTGGTGATTGGTGACCCTTCGGCCCCGGTGAAGCACGCGGGGCGCAAAAACCGCGCATCGCTCAGGGGAGGCTGGTGAGTGGTGAAAGGCGAGATGATCGGTCGTTCGACTGGGCTCAGGGCAAGATGGTGGAAGAGTGAAGGAAGGCTGGCGGCGGAAAGGGATTGGTTGGACCAGGGGCCCCCCCCTCCCCCGGTTTTTTTGAACAAGAGTGCGGAAACGATTGAAGACGCAGGGGATGGAAGGGATATGAGAAATGAAAGAGTGCGGAAGTTGTTAAAAGGAAAGAGTGGAGTCTGGAAGAGAAGAGCGGAAGAACGTGTGAAGAAGTTGGATTGAGGAAAGGGCGCAGGGTGGAAAGAGAGAAGTGCCCGCGCGAACATAGGTCATTTTCTCAAAGAATGTACATGTCGATAACAGTATTCTGTAGTACTAGAACGATTTTGCGTCGAAAGGGTAACGGGGGAGAAGGCAAAAGTTGATAGTTAAAAGTTCAAAGCTCGAAAAGTGAAGAAAACGTGTACGTCTGTCCCCGGCTCTCCAGCGCTAGGGCTCGATCCCGAGCTGTCGCCGAGCTTCTTCGTAACCATATTCAAGTGCCCTGGTCATAAAGTCCACGTATGCTGGGGGGCGGCAGCTTACAAAGGCGGTCAGGCGGCGGAGATACTTACGGTCCTGTTTGAACGGTACCTGTTCCTTCAAGCCTAGGGTTTTGATAATTTCTTCGTCGGTGCGCCCCGAGGCTCGTAGTATTCGCGTCCTCCTGATGATGTCAGACTGGGGATAACGCGACTTCTTGAAAATATCGACGATCTTCAGAATTGTACAGCCTCGTCCTACATGAAGAACCGCATTACACATGGGGCAGACGGTTTCGAGGTTCTCGGGAGCATTGTTCTTGTGGTTCCCATCGATATGATGAACCACTTGCCATTTGAGAGTCCTGAACCCGCAGTAGCGACATGTGTGATTGTCCCGACTGCGGATATGGACTTTTATTTCTGCCCAATCTCTCGGGTCTTCTTTGTGCCGGACGATGCGTGAAGTGGACTTACTCTCGAACACGATATGAAAATCCCAGGTCCGCCAGGTCTCAGGAGGGGCGAACTGGGGGAATAGCTTTTTGTACTTGGGACCAAGTGCGTGTTTCTTGGATGGCAAAGCACTAGGCTTCATTCTCAAAACCTATCACTGTTGGGCAGTTTGATCTAAACACGCTTGAATCTATTGACATCTAAGGACGCGGAGAGGATATCACTTCAACAATTCCCGCGAAAGAAAAGGGCCGTGGAGGGTTCAGGGGTTGAGAAGTCTGCGCTAAATGGCTCGGAATCATGTACAGCAGAGGTATAATCAAGCAAGATCGGCCGAGAGGCTTCTATGACCATTGAACAACAAGTCCTCGAAAAACTGCGCGATTTGCCGCCTGACAAGCAAAAGGAAGTGTTGGACTTTGTGGATTTCCTGAAGGAAAAGAACGGCCCGAAAAAGCCGCGCCGCAGCCTGCTGGGACTGTGGGCGGACCTGAACACACACATCACGGAAGAAGATATCGCTCAAGTACGCCGCGAAATGTGGGGCAACTTCCCACGTGACATCAAGCTATGAGCGCGGTGCTGGATACTCACACAGTCCTCTGGTATTTGGAAAACTCCCGGGAATTGTCAGCGGTTGCCCGGACAACGATTGAAGATGCTGTCCGCGATGCTCGCGATGTGCACGTATCGGCCATTTCCCTTGTGGAAACGGTTTACCTTGTTGAATGACGGAGACTTCCACTTACTGCTCTGCAACGACTGCGCTCGGCTCTTGCTGATCCAAACTCAGGACTGTTCATTGCAGCCGTCGATGGGGGTGTTGCCGACGCGCTCCAGAATATTCCGCGCGACGTTGTTCCCGACATGCCCGACCGCATCATCGCCGCAACCGCCTCCTACCTTGGGCTTCCGCTCGTAACTCGCGACCGACGGCTACAGGCAGTCGGAATACAAACAATCCGGTGAGGCGGATGGTCCGGCCTAAACACACTGGAATTTATTCACATCTAAAGGCGCGAGGAGGATATCACTTCAGCAATTCACGCGAAAATAGAGAGACGCGGAGGGCGCGACCACCTAAATGCAGAGAAGACGAAGAGCGGACCCACCCTATGTCCACCGCGGCGGACATAGGGTTGATTGCATAAGAGCGAAGGCTCCGTTCGGAACCGAGTATGCTTCTGTTTGGAGAACCG
>JGI12635J15846_10002756_pt1 | contig 15353 bp, 13 predicted proteins | sample BlaSpr_A8_OM2_M2_FD_15846 | JGI IMG/M metagenome (IMG submission 15846) | reverse complement strand
TCTGTGCAACGGTAGCCTGAAATGCCGAGGTTGCATTCTGCAGCGCACCGTAACCCAGACCCGCGCGATCTTCGATGTACAGCGAGTAACCCGATCCGTTGCCGAGCCCCTGGATGGGCGGCGGCATCAGGGCGTAAGTTATCGCGCCCTGGACATGGGAAAACTTCTGATTGAGCTCAGCGACGATCTGCTGGGCCGTCTTGCGGTGGTGTTTGAAGTCCGTGAGACGAATATAGGTCGTCGCAAGGTTCGGCGTGTTGGCAAGCTGCAATGCGTTATAACCCGACATCGCGGGCAGATACTCCACGCCGTCGACTTCGTGAGCGGCTTGTACCATCTGCCTCACGACATCGTCGGTACGGGCAAGCGATGCACCTTCAGGCAACTTCGCTCCACCGAAGACGTAAAGCTCGTCTTGTGCCGGGATGAAGCCACCGGGCAGGCGGCTGAACAGAACATAGATCGATCCGAGCAGTACGGCGTAGACAAAGAACATGCCGCCACGGAAGCGGAAACTCCGCCCAACAGCCCCTTGATACGCCTCGGAGCTTTTCTTGAANANCCGATTGAAGGGACGGAAGAACCAGCCGAAAGCGAAATCGATAGCACGTGCCAGCCAATCCTTTGGAGCTCCGGGCGTATGCAGAAGCTTCGCTGCGAGTGCAGGCGAAAGCGTCAGCGAATTGATCGCGGAAATGACCGTCGAGATCGCGATGGTCACCGCGAACTGCTTGTAGAACTGGCCGGTGATTCCTGTAAGGAACGCCATCGGAACGAAAACAGCGCAAAGTACGAGTGCGATGGCAATGATCGGTCCCGAGACTTCTCTCATAGCCTGATGCGCAGCCTCCCGCGGAGTCAGCCCATGTTCGATGAATCGCTCGACGTTTTCGACCACAACGATGGCATCGTCGACTACGATGCCGATCGCCAGGACCAGGCCGAAGAGGGTCAGCGTGTTGATCGAATACCCGAGTACGTAGAGCCAGGCGAATGTTCCAACGATGGAGACAGGAACCGCGATCAGCGGAATGATCGAGGCTCGCCACGTCTGAAGAAACACAATAACCACGATCACCACGAGAATCACGGCTTCGATCAGCGTCTGTTCCACCGCGGCGATCGAGTCCTTGATGAAGTCCGTGGGGTCCCAGACGTTCTTATATTCGAGATCCTCCGGAAATGCTTTCGCCAGTTCCGCCAGCTTGGCGTCCACCTCTTTGGACACGCCGAGCGCATTGGCTCCGGGTGTCAAAAAGATGCCGACGATAGCAGTGTCGCGGGTATCGATATGGGGATGGAGCGTGTAGTCACTTGATCCAAGTTCTACTCGCGCGACGTCCGAAATGTGGACGACCTGGCCGTTTGGGCCAGACTTCAGCACGATGTTGCTGAACTCTTCTGGTGATGTGAGGCGTCCGCGAACGTTGATCGAGGTGAGAAAGTCCGGCTTGTTCGGCGAGGGCTCAGCGCCAAGTTGTCCCGCGGATACCTGCACATTCTGTTCTCGGATAGCATTCACGACATCGTCTGAAGTGATGCCGCGGGCGGCCAACCGGTTCGGATCGAGCCACACACGCATCGAGTAGTCGCCGGAGCCCACGAGTTGCACGTCGCCGACGCCATCCAGCCGTGACAATTCATCCTTCACATGCAGGACGGCGTAGTTCCGCAGATAGAGCGCATCATGCTGCCCGTGCTTCGATAGCAGCCCAACATACATCAGGGGTGTCGGTGACTGCTTCTGCGTAGTCACACCGAACTGACGCACTTCGTCCGGCAGACGGGAGAGCGCCTCGCTGACTCGGTTTTGCACGCGAACGGCCGCGGTGTCGGGATCGGTACCCGAACGGAACGTAACGATGACTTGAAGGCTGCCGTCTGATCCGGCGACAGACTTCATGTACATAATCCCTTCGACACCGTTGATCGCTTCTTCGAGTGGTTCAGCAACCGTCTCGGCGATTGCCTTGGGGTTCGCACCGGGGTAGTTGGTGCGAACGACCACACTCGGCGGGACGACCTCGGGATATTGTCCCGAAGGCAGGATGGGGATCGCGATGAGTCCAAGGCAAAAGATAATGATGGAGAGAACAATCGCGAAGATAGGACGGTCGATGAAAAATTTCGAGATGTTCATTGTCGTGGCTCCCTTATTTCTTTCCCGCCGCGGCGATGTTGGTGAAGCCCTGATTCGACGCTTCCATCTCGGTCGTCTTCGGAGCAATAGGAGCATCTGGGAAAAAGATCAGTTGAAAACCTCCCACAATGACGCGGTCTTCCGGAGTCAGACCGGACTTCACGATGCGCAATCCATCCGCCGTGCTGCCGAGGACGATGTCCTTACGCTGCGCTGTGTTCCCCGGTCCAACGACGTAAACGTACTTCCGGTCCTGGTCCGTTAGAACGGCTTTGTCGTCGATCAGCAACGCTTGCCTGGGAGCAGCACTCTGCAACTGAACGCGCGCAAACAGGCCGGGTGTCAACGTATGGTCCGGGTTGGGAAGCACGACCCGAGCCCGAATCGTACCGGTGGATGGATTGAGTTGGTTGTCGACAAAGTCGATGTGACCCGCGTGCGGGAAGCCCTGCTCATCAGCCAAAGCGACACGGACTGGATTCTCGGAGCCGACACCCGTACCGGAATGTGCGCTCTGCTGAAAGCGCAGGTAGCTTTGCTCGTCACAGTCAAAGTAGACATAGACTGGATCGACCGAGACGACCGTGGTCAAGACAGTTTGGTCTGCCTGGGCGAGATTGCCTAGGGTCAACTGTGTCCGGCTTATCCTGCCATCGATCAGCGAACGGACCTCTGTATAAGAGAGGTTCAGTTCGGCGGTGGCCAACGCCGCCTCAGCGGCTTTGACGCGTGCTCCGCTCTGGAGCAGGTCGGAACCCCGGTTCTGAAGCTCTTCCTGGGAGACCGCATCCGACTGCTTGAGCCGCTCCGCACGGTCTTGCTGAATCTTTGCGAAGTCCGCCGCAGCATGCTCCCGGTCAAGTTCAGCCCCGGCATTGTCGGCCGCATCCTTGTAGGGGCGGGGATCGATCACGTAAAGAAGGTCGCCTTTGTGCACCATCTGCCCTTCGCGGAAAGCGATGCGGTCGATATAACCGGTCACGCGCGGCCGAATGTCCACATAGTTCGTTGCCCAGACCCTGCCGTTGAACTCGTCAGAGACGCGGACATCTCTCGTAATGACCTGCGCCGCGTCGACCGGAGCGGCGGCCGGCTTCGGCTTCGCTTCCGATGCCTGCTTGCAACCGACGACTGCACCGGCAGTCGCGCACAAAACGATCAACCTTAGCGCCGCGCTCGTCCGCGATGCTCCTCGTTTGAGAAAACCTTGCATGTAGCTCCTCCGAAATTTGTGCATCGCTCGCTTCCCGCCCGGAATCGGGATGCTTTTAGAACGATCGTTGCAAAATAGATGCCGAGTTGGATTGTTCGGATTCGGGGAGTCGCAACTTTTTTTGGAACGTATACTCCAATAAGAGGAGGTAGATGACCGATGAGTCAGCGCGGGCGCCCAAAAACCTTTGACCGGGAGACAGCTTTAGAAGCAGCAATGTTGCTGTTCTGGGACCGTGGCTTCGAACAGACCAGCGTCGATGAACTGGCAGCAGCTATGGGAATCCGCACGTCTAGCCTCTATTCCTCGTTCGGAGACAAAGAAGCCCTCTTTCTTGCTGCGGTCGACCACTATCAAGCTGGTAAGGGCAGCATCTATGACATCGGGGTCAATGAGGGCAAAACAGCCAAGGCGGGTTTTACCAACCTGTTTAAGCTTGCTGCGAAAGAGATGACGCGCAGTGACCAGCCTCGCGGTTGTATGCTTGCTGTCGCGCTTCCCACCTGCTCTCCCAAATATGACAAGCTGCAAAAAGAGTTGCATCGCCTTCGGCCCCTTTCTGAGACGATCTGGGTGACTCGGTTGCAGGCAGCCGTGCAGTCCAAAGAGATTCCTGAGTCGACTGACCTTCATCTCTTGGCCACGTTTCTGAGAACAACACTTCTCGGGATGTCGCTCCAGGCACGTGCTGGCGCAAGCCGAGAAACTCTTATGAAGATCGGCAAGCTGGCACTTCAGACTTGGCCAAGCCCTCCGCCCGTGAGGGCGTGAGGGCTTGGAGGGTGAATTCGGCTTCTCGGGAGGAATTGCTCCGTTCGTTGAAATTCCGGGCGAATTATGGCCAACTCTGGCGGCCCATTGACAAGGTCGCCCCTAAATCACGTCCCTGTAAAGTTAGCCGCGAGTCACGAACTGAGTGATCACCGCACGGAGCGGCGACGGGAACCAATCTCCTGCCTTCAATCGTGATTTGCTCGACGCTCGTTCCATTGATCCCCTTTTGTCCAGTCCTTCCACCATGGTTATGACGATCTGATCGGAAACTTGCTCAGGACACCACTTCGATTGCCTCTACCCGTGAGGGATAAACGCCAGGTATTCTCCAATGCTGGCGACCGCCTCATGCGGTCTCTCATACGTCCAGACGGCATTTTCCGATTGAGAACCGCATAGAGGGATGCTGTAGTAGCTGCAATCGCCCTTGTATGGACAATCGGTGTAATGGTCCGTCCTTACGAGCAAAGACATGTCCGCATCATCACGTGGCAAGTAGTAAACGGGCGGGTATCCTTTCTCCTGCAGCAGAAGTGCTCGCTGGGATACAGCGACTATCGTTCCAGCGACCGTTACACGGACCCTTCCTTCAACTGGTGAGATCCTGATCGGGTGATCATTGCGAGGGAGTTTTATCTCTTTGCCTTTGGTCGAAGTGTTATTCATTGCGTTCTCATGGTGTCAGTTAGAGCTTCGAACCGCCATCGACGGGAATACTGGCTCCCGTAATCCATCGCGCCCCGTCAGATGCTAAAAATGCGATCACATCGGCGACGTCTTCTGGCTTGCCAATTCTCTTAAGTGATTGCATTCCGAGAACAAACTCACGTCCCGCTTCTGTCTTCGTAAAGCTCGACATATCCGTGTCGATTACTCCCGGTGCGACAGCGTTTACGCGGATGCCGCTCGGCCCGAGAATGGCCGCCCAGTTCTTGACGAGAGTTTCAAGTGCCCCTTTGGTAGAGGCATACGCAAGAATCGAAGGGTTTTCTAAACCGGGTTTGCCCACCACCATACGGGCCCCGAGAGACGAGACGGCAACAATGCTTGAGCCCTCACCAAGAACCGGCAGCAGTTGCTGCAGCAGAAAGAACGGACCTCGAACGTTGGTCGCAAAGAGGCTGTCAAAATCCTCTATCGTGTGATCCGCGATGCGGGCCAACTTGCTGATTCCTGCGTTGAGCACGAGTACATCCAATCGATCGCCGACGATGGAGCGGACCTGTTTGGCAAGGAGCGACGCACCCTCCGGAGTTCCCAGGTCCGCTGAGAATGCATCCGCGTGCCCGCCTTTCGTTCGGATCTCGGCGACCAGAGATTCGGCTTCCTGCGCCGAGCGACCATAGTGAACGACGACGTGTGCGCCGGCTTCAGAAAGCGCAGCTGCGGTCGCGCGGCCAATTCCTCTTGATGCGCCCGTCACAAGCGCCGTTTTGTTGTGAAGTGTAGTCATTGTCCTCTCTCTTCCTTTTCAGTTACCGGATAAAACGAGTGGGCATCTAGAGTCGAAGGAGAGCCGACTCCATTGGGACGTCGGCTCTCAATTAGGCCTGCACGGATGCGTCTTTCTTCAGGCTCCTGTACCGAATGCGTGCGTTGGTTCAGGCATTCATTCCGCCATCCACGGTCAGATTCGCCCCAGTGATGTACGAGGATTCAGGCCCGGCGATGAAGGCCACCATTGCGGCGATCTCCTCAACGTGCCCGTAACGGTCGAGCGCTGTGGCGGCCTTTTGCGGTACCGCCCAATCGCCCGAGGCGGGATTCAAATCCGTGTCGATTGGACCCGGCTGAACGTTGTTGACCGTGATGCCTCGGCTCCCAACCTCTCTGGATAATGCCTGGGTGAACATCTTGACGGCTCCCTTGGTGGCCGCATAGGGCACGAGTCCGGGCGCAACGGCACGTTCGCCTACTGCCGAACCGACCATGATGATGCGGCCGCCATCGTTCATGTGCTTCAACGCCGCCTGCGTTGTAACGAATACACCGCGGATATTGATGTCGATCACGCGATCCATCTCTTCCAGCGTCGTCTCCTCGAACGGTTTCGGAATGGCCGTGCCGGCATTGTTCACAAGGACATCGAGTCGACCGAAAGCCGCGACAGACTTTTCGACCGCATTCTTGACTGCTTCCACGTCGGCTGCGTCCGCCTGGATCGCGATAGCCTTTCCGCCCCCGCGTTCAATCGCTTTGACCACGGCGGATGCCGCGCTGGCATCCTTCGCATATGTGATGGCCACGCTCGCTCCATCCGCGGCCAAGCGCTTTGCAATCGCTGCGCCAATTCCCCGTGAACCGCCGGTAACGAGTGCTACTTTCTTTGCTAACTTAGACATAAATCTCCTTTGGTTTCCAGTGAACTGCTTCACGGGATTCGACTGACTGCGATCTTGTTCGGATCTGTCAAACCCTCTATGTGATGTGCCAGTCTTCAATCAGATTTGACACTCTTAGGAATACCGGCTATTCCCAAAGGGAATGCACGCGCAGGAGGGGAAGTCTTCGGTCTGCGTTTTCTACTGCTCACATTCAAGTCGGTGAATCGTAATTTTTCTTATTGAATCCATTCCAGATAGGAATGTGGAGGATGACGTGGACAAATTCGATGCGATGCAGGTGTTCGTCCGAGTAATTGAAAGGGGGAGCTTTTCCGCTGTTGCGAAAGAGCGTGGAATTGGTCAGCCCGCCATCAGCAAACAGATCGCAGCACTTGAAGATGAGCTCGGCACCGAGCTAATTCACCGCACGTCTCGTTCTATTGCGCTGACTGAGCCAGGTCGGGACTTTTACGAGTCTGCTTTGCGCATTCTCGACGACTTTGAAAACGCGACTTCACGAATCGGTCGGGGCCAGACGGCCCCCAAAGGACTAATTCGTGTGACCGTTCTCCCCACGTTTGCACGGCTCCATATGGTCTCAAAGTTGCCTGCTTTTTTTACTGCCTACCCCGAAATAGCAGTTGAGATGGCCGCGTCGGAAAGCCCTACAACGATCATCGAAGAGGGCTTCGACCTGGCGATCCACTCAGGTGATCTCCCGGACTCCAGCCTGGTTGCTCGTAAATTGGGGCAAACGATGACCGTCCTCGTCGCCACTCCTCAGTACGTCTCAAGACATGGCGTACCGGAATCGCCAGAAGCCCTCCAGCGCTTTCGATCGGTCCTTTTTATCGAGCGAGGTTCTGTTCAGCCGTGGAGCTTTGGGCCCGGGCAAGATGCGAAACGTGTGATCCCCATAGGAGTCTTTCGAACAAACGATGTTGAGCAGGTACGAATGGGCGTCCTAGAACATATGGGGATCGCCCAGGCACCAGCATGGCTCTTTGCAGCAGAACTCAGAGAAGGCACGGTTATACGTCTACTTACTTCGTTTGAACGAGCAGTGCCAATCCTTGCCGTCCGGCCCGCCAGCCGCCGGATGTCTGCTAAAGTTCGCATTTTCATCGAACACTTGGAGAAGAGTTTCGCGCCGTGCTTCCAGTTCAATCCGCGATCTGGTTAGGCCTACGGTGACGCTGAACACGCTAATCAATTAGATCTGAGCTCTCCCGCCGTCAACGAATAGTTCAGGACCCGTGACGAAACTGGAGTCATCCGACGGCAGAAAATGCGCTGCTTTGGCGATTTCATCGGATTCCCCCATACGGCCCATCGGGTTGAAAGTACTCGTGCTGCGTGGCGCACCTACCGAAATCTTCAAGCAGAGCAGCTGGTAGATCTCGTCCAAACGTCCTTGCTAAAATGCTCCTCGTCTTAGCTCCTCCGAATGTTCCGGCCTCGATGCGTACTTCACCACCTGCCAGAGTTGCGATTCCGAGTGCGCACCAGATGCACGGTGCCCACCAGCCCATGCTGTCAGTTTCCACCCAATTGAGCGTTGGAGAGAGTGAAAACGGCTGAATGACCCACGGTTCGGCAACTATGAGGCGGTCTTGAAGCCGCTTAATATCAAGTTCTTCCTACCCTACAAAGGCGAAGGCGATCATCCAGATCTGTGAGGCTCGTATTGGGGGCGATCTACAAGCAGGCGACGCCTGCGTTGCTGATCCTGGGTGCGCTCGCCGGCGCTATGCAATTACTGGATGCAGGAATCGGTCTGTTTCAGCATGATCTTCGGAAATGCGCTGGGCCGCTCTTTATCGCCGCCCTTCAATTCTTCGTGGTGTATCTGCTTCACAGATCCCTGCGGATCACGACGCAAACCACGCGCGGATAATCGCATCCTACGGCCTGGCACTTCCAAGTTCGCCCCAGTTGCGCGGTGAAGTCACTCCACACCGATCTCCCCACACCATACGAGTACGGCGTTGGACGTGAGTTCCGTGCCGTTGTCGCTGACGATCGTCTTACATGTGGCTGTCGATGAAGCGGAGGGTGCGGCCCCAAGGGATTTGAGCTGCTTCGGGGGCAAAGCTATCGCGTTCGTCGCACTGGAAGCCGTGATCAGCGTTATAGGTGTAGACCTCGACCGACGGCTGCTTCGACTTGATCGTCTCGACGTAGCTCATCGGGATGTGTGTGTCCAACTCACCGAAATGCAGCATGGTCGGGACTTTCGGGGACTGATCGGCCACGATGTGGCCGCCGTAATAGCCGACTGCCATCGAGAAGCCCGGCAGATTGGTCGCCGCGTCATAGCTCAGCGTTCCGCCGAGGGCAGAATCCGGTGACCGCGATCTTGCCGACGTCAGCGATCGCCTCGCGCGCGGCAGCGACGTCGAACATCCAGGCCTGCATTGGTGGATTGGCGACAAAGCGCCTTGCGACCTGCACTTCTTCCGGCGAATAGCCGCTTTCGAACCCCGCTTCAATGCGATCGAACAGGGCCGACGCAATCGCGACGTAGCCGAGCGCAGCAAAACGGTCAGCGACCGAGCGGATGTGACGATTAACGCCGAATATTTCCTGAATGACGACGATTCCGCCGTTGGGCGTCCCCGCTGGATCGACACGATAGGCATCGAACTTGTGGCCGTCGCTGGCAGTCAGTGTGAGGTGCGTTCCCATGGATGGAATCCTTTCGTTTTGAGGAAAACTCAGTGCGCTGGGAGCGGTTACCGCGCGGCAACTTATATTCGGCCGTGCCGGAATGCAATCTTTCGGCGTATCTCAATTTTTCTGTTTTAAAATTTTCCGTGCTGAACTGAGTAGTTCGTCGGAAAGTGTCGGATCACTTTTTTTCACGGCACGGGACAGCACCATTGCGCCCACTAAGCCACTAAACAAAGCCATAGCTTGTTGCCTTGCTTCCTGCTCGTCTCCACGAATGTGCGCGGCGATTATATCGAGATAGGTTTCAATGCCTTTGACGAAAGCAGTTTGAACTGTTTTTCCACTTCGCGCGGCATCGCCGGACAAGGCTGGTGCTGGGCACCCTCCAGATTTAGTGTCGCGATGCGTAGGGCTGAGATACTGCGCGATGAACGATGAAAGCGGTTCTTGTGGATGTTTCGCGGATGCAAGCTTTTCCGATAAATCACTTGCGACACCATCGAATGCACAAGCAATTGCTTCAGCCGCCAACGCATCTTTGGATTTGAAGTGGTTGTAGAATCCGCCATGCGTAAAACCGGATTCCTTCATGATGTCGGCGACGGAAACATTTTCCACGCCGTGCAATCTGAACATCCGCGATGCAGTTTCGACAATGAGATGCCGATTTTGTTCGGCTTGTCCTTTAGTTAAACGCAATCGTTACGCTCCTTCGAGATCCCTTGACAATAATGACAGTCACCATTATTAATACCATTATTGATGATGACTGTCATCAAAACTATTTGTTGGATGGAACCAATGCATCAAACGTCGCAAACCGAAGTGGACAGCACAATGCCTGCCACCGACGAGACCCGCAAACTCCTTCCCATCTTCCTCGTCGTGCTGATCGATGTGCTCGGTCTGATGATCATCCTCCCGCTGTTCCCCTTCGCGTGAAACACTGCGACAGCCTATGGCCAATCCTCACCCACGTCACAATCGCCTCGAACTTTCTTTGCGGCAAGTTGTTCACTAGCTAAGGAGCCTAACTCTAAAACTCAATCCTTCCCTGAAACGCAATCATGCGCGGCGAAGTGTCTCCTCCAAGTCCCACACCAAGTAGTCCGGTAGGTGGTGAAGTTGTGCTTTGCAGTGTCCCGAATCTCGATATGGCAGAGCCGGGGACGCCAGCTTGCACCGTCTCGGGCAAAGCAAAGTTAGGGTGATTGAACGCGTTGAACATCTGGCCGTCGATGCGCAGCTTGATACCTTCCTTGATGGGAAAAGTCTTCGTAATGTATATGTCAGAATTCGTGAAGTGTGGACCACGCACCGAGTTACGACCTGAGTTGCCGAACTGGCAGATCGTGGGATTGTCGCTCTGTATGCCACGCCTGCCGGTAAAACATGCCCCGGTCGTCGGATCGACCACCGAGATGAAGGTATCCGGGTTCAGCCACTGTTTTGTTCCTGCTACAGTTACACCGGGATAGGGAGTTTTGCGGTAGAGCGGCACGCCGGACACTTTGTTGGCATAGTTTGGCACAGCGAACTGAACGGTTTGCGAGGGGTTGGATGCCTGAAAGACACCATTCCCATTTGCGCTATAGGCCTGGCTAAGCACGCTGAAGGGTAACCCGGAGTGCAGGAACGCCGTTTCCGAAAAAGACCATCCTCCGAGGATCTGTCGCAACACCGGGCTAGATGAGTGAAACGGCACCTGATAGATCCCATAGGCGGATACGTTGTGCCGCACATCATAGTCGCAAGCCCCATATTGTTTGCTTAACTCTCCAGGTAAGGGAGATTCCAGGCCCTGAGTGGAAAAGGCAAGCAAGCCGCCATTCGATACTTCGTCCAGGCAGTGGCTGAACGTGTAGTTGCCGCGAAGCGTCAGGCCGCCCCATTGTTGCGTGTAGGCAGTCTGCAACCCGTTATAGATGCTGTTGGCACCGGTTTGAAACTCGGTCACATTTCCAAAGCGCTGATCGAGCGGCTGCTGGTAGGAGAATGGCGCAAAGCATCCGTTGCAGACGTTCTGATGGCCATTGAGCTGCACTTGGTAGGGTTCGTGCAGTCCGCGAGTTCCCACATAGTCGGCGCGCAGGTTGCCGCGCGTACCGATCTGCTGTTCAATCCCGAGGTTGTACTGGTAGTAGTACGGAGTCTTCAGAGTTCCAGTCGGGAAGGTATTCAGACCTACGGCAAGAGGACAGGTTGCTGAGCCCGGCTGGATACCAGCACAAGGAGCGCCAGCAGAGCTCAAGTTTGTCTGAAACGACTTATTGGCGCTGGCTGCCGCGTCAACAGCGCTTCCGGGAACGCCGGGGGCTATCCCTAATCCACCGACCTGTCCGCCAATGCCGCCAGTGAACGTGGGATCGTTGGGTGCATTCATCAGACCGCTATCGGCAATCTGCTGCGGAATGATGTCGTTGAATACACCGAAGCCGGTATGGATAGCGGTACTTCGACGAAGTTGGTATGCGAAAGAAGCGCGTGGCTGATAAGCGAACAGCGGGGTTGCCGGAAAGAGGTTGTGAACGCTGCCCAAAACAACCTGATTGAACGGTTGGCTGGTATTGTGTGAGGCATCCAGAAAGGAGCCAGCTGTGCGGGAGAATAGACCCTGTGGGCTGGTGACGTTGGTATTCCAGGTCACGCGCATACCATAGGTGATCGTGGCTCTTGGCGCTGGCTTGTAGGTGTCCATCGCGTAGTATTCAAGGTTACCGACGCCCACTCTTTCCTTGAGCGAGACTGGGAAGTTCTGGCTTGCGGTATACGCAGCGCCATAGGTGAACTGTGCCAGGTCGTTATACGTGATAGTCGGCACGGTACCTTCCCCAAGGTCATAGTCGCTGGTGTCCACACGGCGTGTGTTCACACCGAGGTGCAATGTGTGCTGTCCATGTGTCCAGGTCAGGTTATCGTTGATCTGCCATTGGGTGACCTTGCGCCCTTGGGGGAACGTATTGTTCAAGCCGCCAATGGTGGTGAAGGGCACGCTGTCACTGCCCGAGGTGAAGACGATGGGGAACGTCTGCTGCACCTTGGAATAATTGTTTGGCTCGAAGATGCTGGAGTACCAGCTTGCTCCGGGATTGAACTGGTTCACAAGTGTGGGACTGAAGACGTGCGTGTAGCCGGCCACGAGGGCGCGCTGCGGCTGGGGTGAAAACGCATTGAAGATCGAGTTGATCGGATCAGTCCATTCAGCCTGCAGGCCTGTGTCCTGTTGGAGGCGATACCAGATGCTGTCTTTGGCATTGATAGTGTGGTCGATCTTCAGAACAATGAGGTTCTCACTGTCCTTGTTGTTCAAAGATCGCTGCCGCTGCGTCGCGCAGCCGCTGCCGTTGAGCAGTGTGCCATTTGTTGGAGCGGGTAACGGGTTCCCGGAGGCATCGAACGGGCAGCCTGTGATCGCTACCGGCGATCCGCCAGGAGCAGGCAGCAGCGAAAACATATTTTTGTAAAACGGGATCTCTGCAGGTTGGGCAGGAAGATTCGTACCCGTGACTGGATCGAGCCCACCTGTAGCAAGCTGGCCCAGCACATACTGCTGATAAGCGGGTGTTGGTAAGGTTGTCGGCGTCACGAGCGGCAGTGCGATGCGAATCCCCTCGTAGTGAGCAAAGAAAAAGAGCTTGTCCTTACGAATCGGCCCACCTACGCTGACTCCGAACTCATTCACAACATCACGCGGCTTTTGGGCCACGTCTCCAGGGGTGTCGTTCGCGTGTAGAAAATAATTCTGCGCGTTAAAGCGAGAGCCGTTGTAGATTTCGGACACGTCGCCGTGAAATGCATTCGTACCTGACTTGGTGATGAAATTGACCTGGGCCACGGCGTATCGGCCCTGATCTACCGAGAAGGAATTGGTGTTGACGGTGGCTTCCTGCACGGCGTCCAGTCCGATGACAAGGTTGGTTGCGAGACCGATATTCAAACCCAGCCAGGGGTCGTTCGAGTCGTAACCGTCGAGAATGTAGCCGTTTGAAGTCGCAGGTAGGCCGTTAAACTCGACGTTGCCATACCCACCGGCCGCCTTCGCATCGCTGGAGGAGCCGGCCGTGTTCATCAAAGCGCCCTGCGCGAACTGCGCAATATAAGTCAGGTCCTGTCCAGGATTCGGCAGGTTCTTCATCGTCTTCTCGTCGATGGTCGTTGTCGTATTTGGATTATCGAGACTCAAAAGGCCTTGCTGCGCCGAGACTTCCACCGTTTGGTTCGAGGATTCCGGGTGAAGTGAAAAATTCAATGCCACATTCCGTCCGACCTCGACTGCAGTCGGCTCGGAAGCTGCTGTAGCGAAACCGGAAGCCCGTATGGTGACCTGATAGGTACCAGGATTCACCTGAGAAAAAAGATAATGTCCGCTCACATCCGTTTTTCCGGTGCGGATTGCCTTCGTATTTGTCTCCGTTGCGGTGACCGAGACATTGGGAACAAGAGCGCCAGTCGCATCCGTCACCGTGCCTGATATGGCGCTGGAGGTTCCGCTTTGGGCGTGAGCCAGGAAAGATATACCTAGGATAAGTAAAACGAGGTATCCAAGGTTAACTGCCTGTTTTAGATGCAACTGCATTAAGGCCTCCTTGGGGATTGTTTGCGGAATTTACCGTCCGCGAAAGTTTCGATGAGGAGCCGGAGGTTCAGCCCGGCGATGACGAAGAGCAGCGTATACCCGTAGCCCGATCCACCCGCTAGGCCAGTCGCCCAGTTACCGGGTCCGTGTAGCCAACTGAGATCAGGAAGCCAGGTCCGACGAATCTCAGAAGCTGACGATAGAAATAGGGAGGTTGCGAAACCCGCACCGTTGAGAAAACGTCCGGCATGGACGCTTTAGAGGGAGCTTCGACTTTGAACGTTGGAGGAGTAGGCATAGGGACGAAACCCGGAAATAGGCTTAGTCAGTATGCCATAAAAGATAAACCACGGTTAACTATTTATTTTCGCTTACGTTCAGGTGATGGCGCTGCGCGTACCCAGATACGTTCCGCTGCAGATTTGCCGATGATCGTCGGACCGCTAGGAGTCTGAATGCGCCAGGTGTCGTCGTAGTTGCGTTCGAGCACCCTGACCGGAGCATTCGGACCGATGTCCAGCTTGTGCAGGAATTGCAGGAGCTTTGGATCGCGTTCGTAAAGACTGGAGACAACATAATCGGTATGTTCCTGCGCCTCGGTGAGGGGTAGCATACCCCGGCGTTTTCGCTGCGCCGGAGCCTCGGGAAGCACCTCATTTCCGTGTGGGCAGACGCCTTTGTCTCCGAGCTTCTCGATCAGCTTCGCTTCAAACGCAGGTGATACGGCGTGCTCCAGACGCTCGGCTTCAGCATGGATCTCATGCCATTCCATTCCAAATATTTCGGAGAGCATCCGTTCAATCAGGTGGTGCCGCAGGGCAGTTCGGTACGCAGTCTCTTTGCCCTTCGCGGTCAGACGCAAACCGCCATCTGCCTTAGCATCAATAAAGCCGTCCTGCTTGAGCCGCTTGACAGCCTTGGTGACGGCTGGAGGAGAAACCTCCAACCAGTGAGCCAGGAGAGCGGGGATGACGATACGCCCCTCACTGTCGGCTTCGAGGATAGCCTTGAGGTAGTCCTCTTTGGAGATTGTGATCTCTTCGGGCATGACGATTAGTTAACCATGGTAAAGACCGTTTGTCATTCAGCAATAGCAGCTTGTTGTTCTATGAATACAATCCAGTCCGTTATTCCCGGGTTGTCGGCAACACGGAAGTAGTCCTCCGCAAGCTCAGTTAACGCATAATCGCCGAGCCGCTCAGCGAGACTCATTCCATCTCTGTCAACGTGGACTTCCCGCAGCTCGCCGGCGGATTCCCACCAGCCTCTCCTCATTGCACGACGGCACAGAAATCAAGCAGACGCTCCAATCCACCGATGAGCTTTCCGATGCCGTTTCTGTGGTGAGAGGCATCGTCTATCCGTTTATGTCGTTCGACGAATCGGCGTTGTCGGTAGAGGTTACCGACGTCCCGGTGGATGATGTTTTGCAGCTTTGCGTAGACACAATTGCGACTCTCGTCATCCCGGGAATTGATAAGCTCATCCAAAACCCTTAGACAGTTGGGAGAAGGTGAGCCTGCGGGTCGGGAAGTTGCCTATCGCCCGCTTTTCCTTATGGCGCACTACTATGAGACTACGAGGCACATGGTCGCACGGCTGGGCGGCAACATCGCCTAACGACTTGCAAGTCATCTGTGGGTTGGGCTGGAT
>JGI12635J15846_10002755_pt1 | contig 15353 bp, 12 predicted proteins | sample BlaSpr_A8_OM2_M2_FD_15846 | JGI IMG/M metagenome (IMG submission 15846) | reverse complement strand
CCAGCGCCGCTAATCAAGCCGCAGCAATTCACCGGCTCGCCGGCGGCACAACGCCGTTCATGCGCAGATATTCCACCATCTGTCCGTAGTGGTCGGATCCGTGCGACGCGACCCCGGTCGCCAGCGCCAGCCGCGTCGCCGATCCAGCTCCAAATGGGTTCTTAATCGGCTCTACCAGATTCTTCTCGTTGATCGTCTGGACGGCCTTATGCACATAGGTAAACGAATCTTTCAAGTAGCTGACGATCTCCGCCTTCGTCTTCACCGACGCTGGCCCAGCTTCCTCGCCTACATCCACGGGAACCTTTTCGCCAAGAATTGCCGCGCCCAAGACATAGTTCACCGCCGCCACATGTTTCGCTTGCTCCCCGAACGTGCGCACGCCCTTGAACTCGCCATTGGTCGGCGCAAATCCGAACTTGTCCTCCGGCATGGCCTCCGCTGCCGACACAAATTCGCGGTCGACATTCATCACCGCCCGGTCCAACACCTGCGCCACGGTTCGGGGTTCGTCTTTCGCATGGTTCTGCTGGGATGCGCCAATCACCGTCAGAGCCAGAACTGAGAATGCAACCCAGCTTAACTTCTTCTTCACAATAAATCCTCCGGTTTAGATTGCAACGCAAACGGCCACTGCCCGGTCTTCCAGGCGCGAATCATATAAATCGCCAGGCCCGCCAACAATATCACCACGGCGTATCGTACTTCCTTCAGTGCGTTCTCGCGATTGAAAAGGATGAACAGAAATCCAGCAATCGCCACCAGTGCCGGTAGCGGATACAGCCACATGCGAAACGGCCGCTCCACCTCTGGCCGAGTCACCCGGAACACGATCAGCCCCACGGCCTGCACCAGATATTGCAAGACCAGGCGAATCACTACCAGAGCTGCAATTGCATCCCTGAGCCGCAGAAAGCAAAATGCCGCCGCCACCATACCAAGCGCCAACAGCGAAACATGCGGAAAACGATGCACCGGATGTACCTTGGCAAACGCCCGGAAATAGTTCCCATCCAGGGCCGCGGCGTAGGGCACGCGCGAGTACCCCAGCGTCAGCGAAAAGACCGATGCAAACGCGGTCACGATTACCAGTCCCGTAACCAACCGCGCCGCCCACGCCCCGTAAATCTTCTGCATGAACAACGACACAACGTACAATCCGCTGTTGTTCTGTCCCGCCTGCAGCATCTCCCGCCAAGGAACGACGGCCAGAATGCACACGTTCATCATCAGATAGAGACAAGCCACCACCAGAATGGAAAGCAGCAGAGCCCGCGGAATATTCCGCGTGGGATCTTTTATTTCATCGCCCAGATAGCAAACGTTGTAATAGCCCCAGTAATCATAGGTGGCCACCAGCATGGCCCCACCCAACCCGGTAAAGAAAGCGGGCGATAAGGTGAACGCGCCAGGAGGAAAATCAAATGCCCGCGCGGCATTGAAGTGGGTTAGTCCGGCGAAGATGATCCATCCGATGGTTCCCATCACGATCAACCACAACCCTTTCGAAAGGCGCCCGATCACCGTGATCCGCCGATAGAGTAGCAAGACCGTAACCGCGCAGATGAATATTGCAAGGGCGGTTCCAGGAGTTACAACCCAACTCACCTGGAGTGCGCCCGCCCCGGGAATGTGCACAGCCGCAGTATGCGCGGAATAAACCGTTTCCAAAGTCGGCCAGTAGTAAGCGGCGTAGCCCGCCAACCCGATGCAGCCGCTGGCAATCGTAAGCGGAGCGCTAAAGGAAAGTTGCCAGATAAACAGGAACGAAATCAGCCGCCCCCATTTCTTCGGCCCATAGATCTCGTTCAAGTAGCGATACGATCCGCCGGATCCAGGTAGTGCCGAGGCCAATTCCGCAGACACCAACCCGTCGCACACGGCCAATAGTGCGCCCGCCACCCAGCCGAGCAGCGCCTGCGGTCCGCCCATCGCGCTCAAAACCAACGGCATGGTGATGAACGGACCGACGCCGATCATGTCGATCATGTTGAGCGCAGTCGCGCTACCCAGCCCCATCCCGCGGATCAGTCCGGACGAATTTGAATTGCTTTGAGGTGCATTCTGCATATGTGAGTAGAGACGCGTGCCACGACTGCTATGGAAGCAGCAACACCCTGCCACTCACCTGCCGCCGTTCAAACGCCGCATGCGCGTGGGCCGCATCCGCCAACGGAGACATGCGATCGATTCGAACGGAAAGTTTCTCCTCTCTTATCCATGCGACTAGCAACTCAAGATAATGAGGATATTCCTTGATATAAGGGCGTCCGCTCGTGCGGGTGAGAAACAACGAACCTTTTTCTTGCAGTTTCATCAGGTCGAACGGAGGCACGTAGCCGCTGGACTGACCGTAAACCACAAGATATCCTCCGGGAGCAAGGCTATCGAGGCTTGCCTCGAAGGTATCCTTACCCACCCCGTCGTAAACCACATTCACCCCTCGGCCTTCGCTGATCCGCCTCGCTTCCTTCGCAATATCGGACTGCTTGGAAATAATGACCTCGTCCGCACCCGCGCCTCTGACAAATTCAGCTTTCTCCGCAGTCGACGTAACCCCAATCACTCGTCCCCCCCGAATTTTTGCCATCTGGCAGAGTAAGAGCCCAATACCTCCAGCCGCCGCATGGATCAAACACCAGTCCCCGGGCTCTATCGGATAAGCAAAATGAGTAAACGCGTAAGCCAGAAATCCCTGATTCATGCCGGCCGCGGCCTGCTCAACGCTGATCCCATCGGGTACGGCGATTAACCATGCGGCAGGAGCAAGAGCATGCGTGGCGTAAGAATCCCCCGCAAAAACCACGCGATCTCCCAGGCGAACATTCTTGACCTCGGTGCCGAGTTTCTCCACCACCCCCACTCCCTGGCTGCCCAGAGTTGCCGGCAGGTCCGGTTCGTTCGCGCGCCCACGCCGGTAGAACGCTTGCCCCACAAGTTCTCCACGCCGCTTCTGCACATCAAGAAAGTTGACGCTGGCCGCTTCCACACGGATTAAGACCTGTCCCGCACCGACCATTGGCATCGGAAGTTCTTCCCACCGCATCACATCGGGACCACCGTAAGAGTGAATGCGAATGGCGTGGATAGAACCTGCTGAATTTTCTCGATCCATATTTTTCCGTTTGATTTTGCCGTAGCTTTTTAAGATGGAGGCGTGCCGAACTGCCCGCTTTCAAATCACCTCTACTGCTTCTCATGTCCCGCGCTCAACAGATTCACAAAAAGCCGCACTGCTCCCGGCACTCCCGCCGGTAACTGCCGGAAGAATGCGTATCCTGTATAGATATACGTTCCCTTGCCGTAGTGCGCCTCGAGCAGCCCACCCTTTTGCTCATCTTCACCCGGATCATGACAGGCCAGCAGAGGCTTGAAATGGTCGTCCCATTTGTTCATGAAGTAGAGTCCGCGCTCCTGCACCCAGCCGTCAAAATCGTGCGTCGTGATGGCATTCGGGAAGTGGAACACCTTATCGTCCGGCGCCAGAATCTCCACCGGAGCTTCCTCTAGCGAAACACGCGCGCGGCTCAACTCCGCGGGATAAGGCGTGAAATGCCCGCTATTGAAATCGCCGACGCTGGTGTTGTATTGCACCACCAGCGTTCCGCCAGCAGAAACATAATCGAGCAATTTTTTATCGTTCGCCACTACGTCTTGCTGCGTGTCGTAGGCACGAATTCCCAGCACAATCGTTCCGAACTCGCCCAGATTCTCGCTGGCAAGTTTTTCCGGTGCAATCAAGGTAACGTTCATTCCCACCTGCTTCAGCACAGTGGGAATGTCATCGCCCGCGCCCATGATATAGCCGATCTTCAAATCATGCGGCGCCTTCACGTCGACAATGCTCACGCGCTGTACCGCCGGCTGGTAGTAATAGAAACTCCCCAGGTCTTCGCGTGCCACCAGCGTATAGCCTTCGCTGAATTTGTCGCCTTCCGCCTCCATAATAGCGCGCACCTGAGCCCGGCTCTCCTGCAAGCCGGCAGGGAACACCTTGAACTGAGAATCCTTTTTGTCGCCCCGCCCCGCAACCTTCACCGCCAATTGCGTGGGTTCCGATCGCCAACCTGCGGGCAGCTCCAATCGCACCGAGCCCTGCGCTTCACGGTTCAAATTACTGGTCACCCCCACCGTCACAATTGAACTCTCTCCATTGTGCGTCGAAATCACCTGCGTTCCCGGTTCAAGCGCGACTGAAAACGCCGGGACCACAGCCACAGGGCGCGCCAGTTCCTGCCCCTCTTCGTCCTTAAACTTCGCTACCACGGTCGCCCCAATTCCGTTTTCCGGTTGTGCGCCACTGCCTTGCGCCCCTCCGTTCGCAACCGAGTACTCAACCCGCGATCGCAGCGCCGGCGGCGGAAACGGCAGCGTTGCATACTTTTCGTTGTCCACGTGATTCACGCTCTCCGTCTCCGGATTGTCGCGATGCCAGTACGGCCTCGTGTACTCCGCGCCCTTCGGCACTTTCAAACGAAACACTGCGTGTACATCGCCGCCTGGTTTGATGGCCACGCGCTCGGTCTTGTCGGAGATCGTTCCCCAACCCTTCGGTACCTCTAACTTCACGGCATCGACAAAGAGTCGCTCTCCCGATCCGTTATGAAAATCCACCGCCACCAGAAATTCCTGCCCCGGTGAAACGGTAGTCATCGCATCCGCTTCTTTGGCCAGAGCGCGAGTCGGCACGGCGCGCGAAGTCACAGTCGCCTCCAGGCTCACATTCAGAGCGTCGTTCAGCGCCGCTTCCGCCTGCTCGCGTTTTTCCGCAAGCCGCGTCAGCAAGTCAGACTGAACACCCGTGTCGACATGAGCCTTTTCAATTTCGCTATACGCTTGCCGCAATTCGGCTACCACTTCCACCAGAGGCTTCACCGCCGCCGCTCGATCATTCGCTTTCGCGCGCTCACCCGCTTGCGCAACCCTATTCGCGGCTTCCGTCAACTCGTGTCTCAACTGCGGAAGCTTCGATTCCTCGGTTCCCAGTCGCTCTGCCAATCCCGGCAACGTGGTATCCATTCCATCAAAAAAATCTTCTTCGTGCCCATTCTTGTCCAGCTTTGCGGGCTTTACTGAATCCACCAGCTTGTAAAAAGTGAACCGGTCTCCCGGATCAACCGTCCAGTTTGCCGATCCCTGCGACATCTGGTGCCGCAATCCTCGCATCGCGAACTGCACGTACGACATCCCTAAATCCCCGCTGTTCTCGCCGGTGTTCAACTTCACCGTCCAATTCGCATCGGGACACGACATCGCTCCAAATCCGCACACGTTGCCGATATAAAGCTTTTTCGCCTGCCAGGGCTGGAGTCCCTCTGCGATCTGCTCGGGAAACCGCTTCGGATCGCCCGCCGCCCGGAACGCCTCCTGCGTCATGATGCTCGAGGCCTGGTGGTGCCCATGCCCATCACGGCTGGTTCCGGAAAAGCGCGCCACCAGCACATCGGGACGAAACGTCCGAATCACCTGCACCATGTCGCGCAGCGCGGTCTCGTGGCCGCCCCACTTGGCGAAAGTCTCGTCTGGGCTTTTCGAAAAGCCAAAATCAGCCACCCGCGAAAACCGCTCCTGCACTCCGTAGTATTCGTCCGCAGCCAGTAGCTCCAGCGTGCGCAATACGCCCAACACATCCGATAAATTGCTGCCCACCTTGTTCTGTCCGCCCTCGCCACGGTTCAGCGTCATCAACAAAACATTGTCGCCGCGTCCGCGAGATTCAAGCGTCAGCATCCCTCCGTCTTCATCATCGGGATGCGCCACCGTCTGCATTAGAGCCGCAGTCGTCCCCAGCCGCCGCAGCATGAGACGCAAACCAAGAATTCCCTGATCCTGCGCCAGCGCGGCCGGGGTTCCCTGATACGGCAGTTGAGGAAAGTCAGTAACGGTCGTCGAGCGATCCGGAGTCGCCGCATCTCCACTGCCGCGCGGCGACGCCGCCAGAAGAATGGGGAATACCAAAAACAATAAAAATGAGGTCCGGACGATTGAAGTTTTGGCGAGGCGCCGTGCTGCCCGCCCCAGGCCTTTTGCAAGATGGTCGCATCCCAGGAAGTTCACCTTACAAGAATGCGGCCAACCCCCGCTTCGACGCAAATTCTTTCACCGAGCAACCCTACGAACGCCCGCAGATCTCGCGAACTGACGACTGCTACTGCCCACGCCCTTCTTTGAGCGTCTCCTGGCACGTGCTGGCCGCGGTCAGCACTTCATTGAAAGCCGTTTCCTTACGCAGGTCCTTCAGCAGGGGATCATCCAGCAACGCCGAATAGGCGCAATAATTTTGTTGCACCGCCGCCTTCAACAATCGCAACGCGCCATCTTTCTGGCCGCAATACGCCATCAGCGCCCCTACGTGATACCACGCCTCCGGATCAGGCTCCATCATCACCGACGATTCCTGTTCCCGCACAATCCTGTCGATGTCGGCCGGACGCTGCGCCTGGGTGCACGCGATCATCAACTCGCGGTGATAGGTCGGGGCCTTCGCCATGCTCCGGGCCGCGTCCCGTGCCTGCGCCAAATTTCCCGCGGCCAGATATTCATAAGGCGTTACCCAGGCAGCCCACTCTGAGCCTGCATCCAGGTGGATGAAGTCCATGGCGCGGTCCGTCTGGCCCAGCTCAAGGAACGCCCAGGCACACGACCGGAAAATAAAGTTTCCTGGGTCCAGCGCACGAGCAGTGTTGCACTCCAGCACTGCCTGCTCCTGCATGCCCGCGTACCGCAAGACATAGCTCAATGCGAAATGCGCATCCCCGCTCTGCGGCCTTCGCCGCACCAGGTCCGTCGCCGCATCGTAGGCCCGGCCGAGTTCGCCGCGTTCCACGCGATTCGTAATTAAATTGCTGGCCGCGGCCACGCGATTCGGATCGAGCGCCAGTGCCCTCTCATAGGCTGCGTTCGAACGTTGGAACATCTGCTCGCCGCCTCCGCCATACACCGAATCGTAGTAATACCGCAGCCCCAGCGCCTCCCACCCCGGTGCATAGCCTGAGTCTTCTCCGACCACGTGCTCCAGCACCGCGATCGCATCCTTGTTCGGCTGCGGATCGTGGGGCAACGCAAGGCTATGCAGATAGAGGTCGTAAGCTTCCTGGCTCTTGGGGCGCGATGCCGTACTCAAGGCGCCTCCGGCAACTCCCAGCGCCGGCAACAATCCCTGCTGAACCTGCGTGCTCAACTGCGATTGCAGAGAAATCAAATCATTCACCGATGCCGTCGTGCTCCCTTGCCATAACAGTCGGTCGTTGGCTACGTCAATCGCTTCCAGCGTAACCGTCAGCCGTTCCCCCTGCCGCATGAAGTGCCCGGTCAGCAGCCTGCCCACGTGCAATTGTTGCCCAACCTTATGTGGATCCAAGTCCAGCTCCACATACCTCCGCGTCACCGAGGACGGCCTCACTTCCAGGGACCGCGAATAGCTCAGCACGCTGGTCAACTCATCCGCCAATGCGAAGCGGAGATAGTCCACCGTGAAGTCGCCATTCATGTTCTGCAGCGGTAACACCGCGATCGCATTCTTCTGCTCCGCGTTCGCCACTTCTCGATGCTTCAACCAGTAAGCACCCACCGCGGCCAATACCGTGCCCAGCATCGCCAGGCTTCCCAACAGCAGCCAGAATTGCCACCGGCTGCCGCTTCGGCCAAACGTCTTGCTCGCAACCCGGAGCCGGGCGGGGTGCAGCGCGCTTTTTACCTGCCCGGATTCGCTCTCCCGCTTGAGCTGTTGCAGGTCCGCTTTCATCTGCGTGGCGCTTTGGTACCGCGCCTTGCGGTCCTTTTCCATCGCCTTGCCGATGATGCCTTCCAGCTCCACTGGAACCTTCGGATTCAACTCTGACGGCGGAATTGGCTTGTCGTGCAGCACCGCATCCAGCGTCATCAGCGAATTTTTGCCGGAGAACGGCTTTTTCCCTGTGGACATCTCGTACATCACCACGCCAAATGAAAACAGGTCGCTGCGGAAATCAATCTCCTCGCTTCGCGCCTGCTCCGGTGACATGTAAACCGCCGTCCCCGGAATCACCCCCACCGCGGTTAACGAGTTGTCCGCCGCACCTCCGTCGCTGTCCGTCCCAACGTTATGCACCAGCTTGGCCAGACCGAAATCCAATACCTTCACCGGTCCGCTGGGCGTCAGGAAAATATTTGCCGGCTTGATGTCCCGATGCACGATTCCCTTGGCATGAGACGCGGCCAACGCGTCCGCAACCTGAATGCTGATCTCCAGCAGCTTCTCCGTCTCCATCGCCTGTCCGGCGATGCATTGCTTCAGGCTTTCGCCCTCCAGCTTCTCCATCACGATGAAGGGATGCCCGTTGTTATCTTCAATGCCGTGGATGGTGCAGATGTTGGGATGATTGAGCAGCGATGCTGCTCGTGCTTCCCGCTCGAACCGTTCCAGCGATTTGGGATCGCCCGTAAGATTTTCCGGTATGAACTTGAGCGCGACGTGCCGTCCCAGTTTCAGGTCCTCAGCCTCGTACACCACCCCCATACCACCGCCGCCCAGCTTTCCCAGGATGCGATAGTGGGACACCGTCTGACCGATCATGAAGAGAGGACACTCCCGAACGCGGTAATGTTAGGCTCCGCCAGTGATCCGGGTCAACTGGACCTATTCAACAATTTAGATGCGGCTTCGATTCGGAAATGTAGCCCCGCCCACGGGAGATAGGTTCGCCGCGTTTCCCGAAGTGACAACTCCGCGTCCTTATTGTGTACTGCTGCTACACCGGGAGGCATCGAAGGCGTCTATTATGAATCTAGCAAATCAAAGGGATCCCGGCAGTTCGCTATGGCCCACAAATTTAGGACTGCATCCGAGTTACAAGAAGCGATCCGCAGCCGAGCCGTGGAACTGTACCGGCGAAGTGGAAAGCTGGAAGGCCAGGACGCGGAGAACTGGTATCAAGCCGAAGCTGAAATCGCGCGCGAAACTGGCGCTCACCTCACTCGCCCGGCAGTCGTGATCAATGTCGAAGGCGTCGTTTACACAGGAGAATATGACCTTGCTGGCTCTTGCGAATATCTGCCGGGGGAATGGAAAGCCGGGGATCGCGTCCCAGTGCGATTAGAAGGCGACAAACTCTTCCTTCGCCGCCCCAATGGCCGCGAACTCGAGACCAGCGTCGTCAAGAGAATCGGCTAAAGTCATCCCTGAAGTTTCGCCCGGAAAATAGCTTTGCCTATCTAAATCCGCGTTCTACGCCCACAGCCCCGCCGACGCTCCCACCCACTCCATATTATGGTTATGGTCCACACCCATCATCAGGCCGCGTCCCATGCGGATAATGGTCAGCACCGCCTGTAACCGCTCCTCCCAGACATACATCACTCGTACTTCCGCCTTCGTTCCACCAAACGGAGTCTCGATCACCGGCTCAAAGTGCAGCCGCTCCTGCAGGATATAACCTGCTCGCTTGGCCGCAGGTATCGCCTCAACGTCTTCCTTTTTCGGCGCAATCACCACTCCCAATCCCGCGAAAGAATAAAGAGGCTTCAACGCATAGTTCTGCAAGTCGTCCGGAATCTGATCCAACCGGTCCAGGAACCAGGTTTTCGGCACCGACTCATGTCGCAGATACGGAATTGAAAATTTGCTGATACGGAAATACCAGTTCGGATGCCCCGCCCACTCCACGTTAAGATCGTCCCTCCAATCGAAACCTAGCCTTATTTGTTTGCGCTGCAATTCGTCCACGATCGCGCGGTTGTAGATCCGCCGGATCGCAACTCGCCCGCCGTTCCGCTCGTAGTAGAGCTCCGCCCCTTGCTTCTTGATGGCCTCGATGTCGACGATCCTGACCCCCAGCATCTTCTCCGTCGCCATAAAATCCGGCAGCGTCTTCTGCTCTTCTGGACGAATCTCCATCAGAATCACGTTTTCCGGATCGTGATTGCCCACAATCGCGTGCCGTAAAAGTTCGCGATAGGTTTTCTCGTCGAGCCCGCTCAGAAAGAACCGCAGCTCCTTCCCGCCTTCAAGTCGATCGATTCCGAACACGTCCACATAGGTTTGCGCCACGGCCACCTGATAGGCATAAAGGGAAGGGAAGGCCTGCAACTCCACCAGCTTGGGTTGCAATTCGCCCTGCGCGTCACGAACCAAACCAAAATCCACCTGCACAAATAACGGATGCGCCGGCTCGTTGGGCACCCGGAACTCCGCCGGAATCGAACCATCCGACCTTGCCCGATACTCCGCGCTCTCCACCAGTTGTCGGATTAATTCTTTCCCATCCTCCATCATCCGTTCCAGCAAGCTCTTCGGGAAAAAGCACGGCGTCTCCGACAGTCGGAATTGCACGTGCGTTCCAGCCGCGTCATCGATCCGCCGCAAGAATTTCTGATATTTTTCCGGAGTAAAGTTCTCGTTAAATTGTTTTCTTAGGAAGGGAATCATGGCAGGAGTTGAAAACGCGGGTATTTATTCGTGGATTTCCATACTTCGAATCAATCCCCGATCCAGCGAATATACATGCTCAACCATTCGATCCAGCAAAACCTTACCATCCAGTTCACGCACTACTTGATGAACGCTCACCGCAACTCGGCCCGCGCCATCGGGCTCAAACTTCACCGGATCGACATGCGGATCGAGCACACCCCACTGCCGCGTCCAGTATTCGCGCACGCCCGCATGGCCAAAAACCTTGCCGCCTTCCATGCCGTTCGGCCATTCCACATTCGGTTGCATGGTCGCTAAAGCTGCGTCGATGTTACGAGCGTTAAAAGAGCTATAAGCTTTTTTCAGCATCTCCATCGTAGGTGCGTCGAGCGTCAATACCATCTCCGACATGAGTCACTCTATGCTTCCACCAAAAACTTCCCATCCTGCATGATCTGCTCGTCGTCCACCCAAATATTGAACTTCCGGCCGACCACATCGATATGCGTCGTGCAATCCCACTCCGCGCCGGTGTGCGCCCCGTACGGATTTCCAAACGCAATATGCACTCCAGGATATTTCTCATCCTGCAGAATCTGCCCAATCACATCCTTCAAATCGATGTTCGTTCCAATGGCAAACTCGCCGACGCGGTCGCTATTCTCGTCGGTGTGGGTGTACTTCCAGAAGTCGTCTTCCAGTTCGCGATTCACCGAGTGCGCCTCGGTCAAGCGGTTCCCCTTCATGTGAAGGGTGAGCGGCGTGTCTTTCAAGCTGCCAAATTTAGTGCATAGATAATCGCCGACCACGCCATCGATCACAAACGTCCCATTCACCTCGCCCGGGGTCGTGAAGATTTCTCCTCCAGGCAAATTCCCCCACTTCTCCGCGGAAATAATCCCGCTGGTTTTCAGCCAGTGATAGTTCGGATTCAGATCCGCCGTCAGGTCCGTGCCAGCCGCGGTCTTCGCCCGCACCCGCCGCGCTTTGCGTACCATCGCCACCACCTTCGCGCTCAGCCGGTCCACTTTCTGAAAATCCGCCCGCATGCCCTCCAGCATAATCTGCCGGTTGATGTTCACCATGTGCGCATGCCGGATCTTGTGCCGGTTCACCACATCGGTCATCTGCATCCTTGACCGCAATTCATTCTGTTGCGCCCACACCGCAAAAATCGAAACCTGACTGGTCTCCAGATCGGCAAGAATCTCGGCCGGCAAATCCTTCAGCGGGCGCTCCGCAACATCTTCGAGCACCCACACCCGGTGCGGCGAGCCCGCTTCCTCCAACTCCTTTACAATCGCCGCGGCAATCTCCCATGTCGCATCGTCCGTTATTACGCAAACCTTCTCCTCCGGTTGCACGCGCAGGCAAACGCCCACAGCATTCCGCGCACCGGGAATATATTCAGGATCGAAGGAATTTGCGTCTCGGATGCCCCATCCCCGAGATTGGGTGCCCCCATTTTCGCTTCCTTCGCGAGAACAGGGGTTTTTTGCTTCCGGTTTTACTGGCCCAGCGGGAATGCTCATTACCCCACTTTTCTCACGTTGGCCGGCTCCTCTTCCAAACCCGCCTCCGTCTCTTCCATAATGTAGTCGACAACTTTTTTCAAATCGCCGGTTTCCCGGTACACCCGCAGCTGCCGATCCGCACCGCTGCCGCCTTCCAGCATCGTGTGGATGTATTCCAGCTCGTCGCGCGAGTCCAGTTCATCCACCACGTCATCCACAAAATCCAGATATTCCCGGATCAGATCGCGCGCCGGCACTTCCGTCTGCTTGCCGAAGTCGATCATCTTTCCGTCCATGCCGTAACGCGACGCCCGCCACTTGTTTTCCATGATCAGCGCCCGGCGGTACAGGCGAAATCCCTGATTTGCCGTATGCAGCTTATACAACTTAGCCACCGTCGCCTGAATCAGCGCCGCCAGGGCAATCGTCTCATCGGCTCGCATGGGAATGTCGCAGACCCGGAACTCAATCGTATTAAAGAACGGATGCGGCCGGATATCCCACCAGATTTTCTTCGCATTGTCGATGCAGTTGGTCTTGATCAACAACTTGATGAAGTTTTCGTACTCGCCCCAGCTCGGAAAATAATCCGGAATGTTCGTCCGCGGAAACTTGTCAAACACCTTGCAGCGGTAAGATTTAAGCCCGGTATTCATCCCCACCCAGAACGGCGAATTCGTCGAGAGCGCCAGCAGGTGCGGCAGAAAATACCGCGCGTGATTCATCATGTGGATCGCCGTCTCGCGATCCTCGATTCCGATATGCACATGCAGCCCGAAAATCAGATTCGCCCGCGCCACCAGCTGCATGTCCTCAACAAGATTTTTATACCGGTCGTCGGGATTGATCTCCTGCGTCCGCCAATCCGAAAAAGGATGCGTCGCCACCGAAGCCAGCCGCAATCCATTCTCCTTGGCCAGCCGGATAATATCGCGGCGCAGCATCTTCACTTCCGCCTTGGCCTCCTTGATGTTCTTACAAATGCCCGTACCCACTTCCACAACCGACTGGTGCATCTCCGCCTTCACCCGCTCTTGCAACAACAGCTGACCTTTTTCCAGGATTTCGGCGTGGATGTGCGACCGCAGATCCCGCGTCTCCGGATCTATCGTCTGATATTCCTCTTCGATCCCGATGGTGAACGTAGGCTTCATAACCAATCATGTAGGGACAGTCACCTTCGGCTGTCCGCCGAGCGAACTCGCTTCGATGGGTGCCCTTTCGCGCGCTGTTTGCGAATAGACGGGCAAATTCAGACGTACCAGTATAACAACCGCGGCAAGTGCCCGGCTCAAAAGCTGTGATGGGCCTGGAACCAGGACAGCCAGAGGAAAAGACCTACAAGAACGAGCATCAATGCGCTCAAGCAGATTGACACGCTGGAAAATAATCCGCGAATCCAATGTCCGGACGAAAACGCCCGGGACAGCAAAACGATCGCGATCACTTGGCCGATCAGAACCGTGCCGATGCCCCACACAACGAATATCTCCGTGAGACCGCCGGCCACCACGCCGATCCCGGTTGCCTTCTGCCTTGAGATACTTGAGAGTGTGTGAACCAGGCCAATCAGGATTGGAACCCAGGGTGCCCACGCCAGCACCACGCCCCAGAGAAAGCGCCTTTTCTTTAGTTCATCGTCCACTTAGTTCCTGTCATGTCCGGGGCTATGTTCTCCGCCGGTGGAGAACATTTTGCGGAGCGGGAATCCCTCATTACTTCGCAGTCTTCCCCCGCTTGCGCTCCGCCACCCACGCCGGCTCGCCCTTGCGCGCCGGTTTTTCCGCCGGCGGCTTTCCCGCCAGAAATGAAGCCCACCGCAACTCCCGTGCGGGATCTTCTCCTGTCACCGCCATCTTCACCGCCATCTCCGAGACCGCATTCACGATCCAATCAAAATTCTCCTGCCCCACCGACGTAATCTCCGCATCCGGCGCTGGATTCAGAAAATCGATCGCATAAGGCACTCCACCCTCCACCGCAAACTCCACCGTATTCAAGTCGTATCCCAACACTTTGCACAACGTCAGCGCATCCTTTTCAATCCTGCCCCGTAAAGCCTCCGTAGACGGCGGCGGATTTCCCTTCACATACCGCTCATGATGCGGCAGTCGCGGATCGTACTTCATGATGTGCACCTTTTCCTGCCCCACCACGTAGCATCGGTAATACTCTTCAAACACCACCCCATGCTGTAGGGTCATGCACAAGTCGCCGGTCTGGTTGTAATGCTCGAAGAATTCCTCCGGTGAGCGCACGTGATACACATGCTTCCACCCGCCGCCGGAATAAGGCTTCAGGAAAGCAGGGAAGGCAACATAATCAAACAGCTCCTGCCAGTTCAGCGGATAGATCAAATTCCGCATCGACCGGTCGGTCGTTCCCTCCGGATGCTTATTGTGCGGCAGAATCACGGTCGGCGGAATCGCCACGCCCAACTTATGAGCCAGGGCATAATTAAAAAATTTGTCGTCCGCCGTCCACCAGAACGGATTGTTCACCACGATTGTCCCGTGCAGCGCGGCATTCTTCAGGTAAGCCCGGTAGAACAGAATATCCTGCGAAATCCGGTCGATAATCACGTCATATTTCCTGGGCTCATCCATCCGTACTCCGCCCACCTGCACAAACTCCGCCGTCACGCCCTCAACGCCCATGGAGTTGATCTTCTCCACCACCGCCGGCGGAAACGTATTTTCCATGCCAAACAAAATCCCAATCTTCTTCATAATTCCATCTCCACCTATAAGTGGCTTGTGCGCGACCGAACAGCCTCGTTCGAAAGGGCTGGCAAACGCGCCGTTACTTTACGAATTCGCCTGCACCGCCTTTTGACCAGGGATCGTATCTCAGGGAAAACTGAATACGGTCGCCAATAGTTGGATGGTCGTAAAACAAAAAGACATCCGCCGGATTCGGATCCGGGTCGGCCAAATCTATTTCACCAAGCTTTTGAAATGCCTGCGCTGCGACCTGCCCGGAATCCGGGGTGAGACCGTGCGTTACCTCGAGGCCGTACTGATCGGCCTGATGCTCCTGATGACGGCTGTAAACGTTCGCCCAGGGACCGGCCAGGAACCAAAATACGGACAATAGGAACACTAGCGCCGGCAACGATGCCCAATCGTCCAAACCACGAACCGCCCAACCTGGGCCCCAGCGTGCGAGGACCCAACCGATCAAGCGATAGCCCGCATAGAAGAAAAGCAGGAAGAGTACGGCAAAGAACGCGAGACTCTTGGGGACGTGGAGCAGAACGTAGTGGCCCATTTCGTGTCCCGCAACGAACACAATTTGCGGAGTTTTGGCCGCGGCTATGGTGGTATCGTAGACTACGATTCGTTTTGACGCGCCAATCCCGGTGACATAGGCATCGACGGCGGTGGTTTTTTCGGACGCGCCCATCCAGAACATGCGCTCCTGAGGAATGTTCTCTCCTGTGCGCTGCA
>JGI12635J15846_10002751_pt1 | contig 15366 bp, 14 predicted proteins | sample BlaSpr_A8_OM2_M2_FD_15846 | JGI IMG/M metagenome (IMG submission 15846) | reverse complement strand
CTTGCTCACCAAGCTTTCGAACGACAGAGTGCGCCTGAAGCTGCTGCGCTCCGGTGTAGGAGCGATTACCGAGACCGACGTCCTACTAGCGTCCGCGTCGAACGCCGTCATCATCGGCTTCAACGTGCGTCCTGAGCGTAAGGCCCAGGAAATCGCCGAGCAGGAAAAAGTGGACATCCGCCTGCACTCGATCATTTACGAACTGCAGGACGAAATCAAACGCGCCATGACCGGCTTGCTTGAACCTACCATCAAGGAAACCTATCAGGGCCGCGCCGAAGTGCTCAACGTGTTCCGCATCCCGAAAGTAGGCACCGTGGCCGGTTGCAGGGTCAGCGATGGCCTGATCAAGCGCGATTCCGAAGTCCGCTTGCTGCGCGACAACGTACAGGTATTCAAGGGCAAAGTGGGATCGTTGCGCCGCTTCAAAGACGACGCCAGCCAGGTCACCAATGGCATGGAGTGCGGCATTTCCATATCTAATTATGGAGACATCAAAGTCGGCGACGTGATCGAAGCCTTCGCCACGGAGAGAATTGCCGCCGAAGCAATGGCGTAAGAACAGCTTCTGGTTCCCGGCTTCTAGTGCTCGTGTGAGAACTGGAGACAAGAACCATCTCATAAATGGGCCGGGAAGGGCACGACGTTCCGTCGTGCCGTCCAGGGCCAATAAAGACGAGGGCTTTAGCCCCTGAGGGATCTGCCCTGCAGTTCCGGCTTATTTATCAAGATGGCTTCCAGAAACCGGAAACCGGGAACTGCCCTTGATCGCCTTCCTCACCCTCGAACTTCACATCGAAGCCGCGCAATCACTCAAGGACAAACGGCAAGTGGTTCGCAGCCTGAAAGACCGTCTGCGTGCCAGCTTCAACGTTTCTGTTGCTGAGCTCGAGGCCAGCGGGCTGTGGAATCGCGCCACCATCGGCGTGGTAAGCATCTCCGATTCGCGCGATTATCTGGATGGCTTGATGAAAAATGTCGAGCGTGCCGCCACGCGCATCGCCAACAACCACGGAGCAGAAATTGACGACTCGTTTGTGGAGTACCTCTAAAAGCCGTTGCCTTAGGAATGGCAGTTGTTCCGTGGAATTGACGCGATATTACGCCAGCTACCTCACCCGCAGAGTGCTCTCTTTCGACACTACGGGAGGCTGTTTCTCTGGCCTCATGAGGCAGAAGCTTTCGTCCGGTGAGGCGATGCACGCACTCGGCCAAAACGTGAAGCGGAGCTCACGCGCCGCCTGGAAGGCGATATTCCGGGGTTATGCTGGAGTCCACGCAAGTAGAAGTCGCGTTGCGACCGGTCGGTCTCCCGATTCCGAATCGTATATCGAAAGACAGTGCAGTCAATGCTGCCGCTGGTTGCTTCAGTGCAGCCAGCTGTAGACCGACTGGATGCGGGGTTAGCGGGAAGGCCGCGGCGAACTGCGACGTCAAACGAGAACCTGAGCGGGCCTAGTGGGACCCAGCGGAAGTTTGCTGTGCAGATCCTCCCGCAGTGTAAGGTGAAAGCCCGGCAGTTGGAGCGGGTAAGGGCTCTGAGCGAACGCGGCAGACGTAGAGAGCATGAAGCAGAGCGAGAACGGCGCCCACTTCATAGCGGCTGAGAATACGCGATGGCTGGTGGCGTTGCCCCCGGCTCGTTGTTTCGTTAGAGCTGTTGCTAACTAGGCGCTCACTGACCCACGCTCATTGATCGCATGATGAGTGATGTGGCGATTTGCGACAAGCGAGCGCTAGTATTATCGTCTCGGGCGTGGAGATAGACGCGGCGCACAGTGCCCTGGTGGACTTCTTCGCAGCCTTCGTGTTGGTTTCACTCCCTTTATTGGTCTCTTCCGCAAACCGTCCAGAGCAGATGGCCAAAGGGAGGCCTTCGCCGTCAGCATCAGCGCGGAGGACCCTGCTGTAGAAATCAGCCCCAACGATTACACAGTCAAAGGCGATTCACATTTGTTCATTAGGGTGCGTGTGACAAACACGTCTAAGCAGGACATCTTGATTGGTGACGATTCGGATTCGAGGACCAACGTAGATTGTTCTAACTATTACAATATCCGCGACAGCGCCGGCCATTTCGCTGCGATGCGAAAGATCAACCATCCCGAGATTGGATCGACCGGACACGGGTGGGCGACCCGCGTCCTCAATCCGGGAACGAGCAACGAGCATGGACGTCGCCAGCGATCGAGTCACAGGCTTGCACGATCTAAGTTCAGCCCGGCGAATACACAATTCAAGTCTCGCGAGCGGTTCACGAGGATCATCTCGAAAACGGCCTCATGAAATCGAACGTGATCAAGGGGATGATAGCGGGATAATCGTTACTCAGGCAGGGCGATTGTTGTAAAGGCGATCGCACTCATGCGCGGCCACGGTGTGAATACAACTTTGTGTGACTGACCGAGCGAGGCATCTGTTAATCCCGGAACAAGCCACCGTGAATCGAGCGGGCAACTCTATCCTCTTGTTACCTCTGTACTTACCGACGCGGCACGAATGTGGGCGACAAATAGCACTCTATGGCCCACACGTGCGGCCAATTTTCTGATATTCTCAACAGTTTTTACTTCGAGGTGTCCGGTGGAAAAGCGCGGGCTCAAGTATCATCGGGGGCGGTTGGGTGAGGCCTTGCGCGAAGAGATTGAAACGCTGGTAGAGGGAGAGCTGGCTGACCCTCGCATCGGCTTGGTCCGTGTGACCGCTGTGCATGTGGCCGATGATGGCCGTTCGGCGCAGGTTCTAGTGGATGTGGATGGCGACGACCGGGAAGCGGAGCGCAGTCTCGAAGGCCTGCTTGCCGCCAAAGAATACATAAGGCACGAATTGGTGGAGCGCCTTCGCCTGAGGCGCGCGCCAGAATTGTATTTCCGGCTGGACCGCTCGGAGCGTGAAAAGGCGCGAGTGGAAGAACTATTGGCTCGGGCGAAAAAACGAGCGAAGTCTCATGTGTCGTTGAAACCCAGCGAGAAAAAGGCATAGCGATGTTGCGGGACGTTCTCCATCAAATCGAGCAGCGCGACCGTTTCGTGCTTACGTCGCATGCGCGTCCCGATGGCGATGCCATCGGGTCGGCACTGGCATGCTGCCAGATTCTGCGAACGATGGGAAAGCAAGCCGACGTTGTGTTGCACGATGGCGTGCCGCGGATCTATCGCGGGCTGCCCTTTGCTGACCAGGTCCTGCAAGCTGATCGTATCGGCGGGAATTACGACGCCGCAATTATTTTGGAATGCGACAGCATCCACCGCACCAGGCTGCAGGGGCTAGAAGGCCGCTTTCTGATCAGCATCGACCACCACGTCAGCGGCCGCCCGTTCGCGCACGTCAACTGGATCGATCCTCATGCTGTGGCCACAGGAGAAATGGTCTTTCGCCTGGCTCGCGAAGCTGGAGCGCCATTATCTGCGGAAATGGCAACCTGCCTCTACACCGCGCTGATGACCGATACCGGGTCGTTCATGTTTCAGGGGACGAACGAACATACCTTCGCTCTGGCGCGTGAACTGGTGCTGGCTGGCGCCGATCCTTCACACTGCGCCCGCAGTATTTATTTTGCGCACTCGGTCGCCAAGATGCGATTGCTGGGCGAAGCTCTGCGCAACCTCAATACCGAAGGCCACGTCGCCTGGACCTGGGTTACGCTACAGCAAATGGAACGCTGGGGTGCGAAGGAAGAAGACTGCGAAGGCCTGGTGAATTATGTGCTCTCGATTGGAGAAGTCGAAGTGGCGGCTTTCTTCCGTGAACTTCCCGACGGGCGTTTTCGCGTAAGCCTGCGCAGTAAGGGACGACTCGATGTAGCGCAAGTCGCGGACGGTTTCGGCGGCGGTGGCCACGCATGCGCCAGCGGCTGCTCGGTCGATGGTCCGCTCGCCGATGCGGTCCGTCAGGTTCTGGAAAATCTGCGCCGCGGGCCTTCCGTGCAGTAGGTTGCGGATTTCAGCTTGCGTACTCCAATCGTATCCACCAGGAATTATCAGTCAGGAATTATTAAATGCCGTCCGCGCGCCCGAGAATCCCGGCTTCATGACCAATCGCTCTCGCACCGACTCGCTATTGCTCGCGGGCTTTTGCGCATTTTTGTTTTTTTATGGCTTGGGACAGTTCGGCCTCATCGGAGCCGACGAGCCACGCTATGCGCAAGTGGCGCGCGAAATGTTGCAGCGCCATGACTGGATCACGCCCGTGCTGGGCGGCCAACCGTGGCTGGAAAAACCGCCACTCTACTACTGGCAAGCCATGCTGGCTTGCTCGGTCTTCGGCGTAAGCGACTGGGCCGCAAGGCTGCCTTCGGCGATCGATGCTACTCTGATGGTGCTGGCGGTATATTTTTTCCTGCGGCGTTTCCGGCGCGGATTTGAACTTGATGGCGCGTTGATAACTGCTTCTTGTGCGGGAATCATCGGTTATGCTCGCGCCGCATCCACCGACATGGCGTTGGCTGCGGCTTTCACCATCGGTCTGCTGGGCTGGTGGGCCTGGCGCGAATCCGGAAAGAGAATTTACCTCGCCGCCTTTTATATTTTTATGGCGTTAGGCACTCTTGCGAAAGGTCCGGTAGCGCCGTTTCTTGCCTTCGTGGTAATCGTGTTCTACGCATTCGCGACGCGCGAATCGCGGCTCGTTCTGAAGACTCTCTGGCTGCCGGGGATTCTCTTGTTCTGCGCCATCGCCCTGCCATGGTATATCGCAGTACAAACGCGCAATCCGGAATTCTTCCGCGAGTTTATCGTCGAGCACAATCTTGGGAGGTTTTCGAGGAACCTTTATCATCACACCGAGCCCTTCTGGTATTACCTGCTCGTAATCGTAATCGCGCTGCTTCCATGGACAGTTTTCTCCATCGCGGCTTTCAATCAGTCGATACGATCGGAGTGGGCCGAGAGGAAGTCGAGTACGGCACCGCGACATAGCCTGGAAAATCACTTCGGCATTTTCGCCTGCTGTTGGCTCGTTGCGCCGGTGGTATTTTTCTCGATCTCTCAATCCAAACTCCCCGGCTATATTCTTCCCGCGCTCCCGGCGGGAGCGCTGCTCTTAGCGGACTATCTGGCCCATGATCAGCAAAGTGAAGTTCGATTTAAAAATGAAGATAAACAGAATGAAGATAAACAGAATGAAGATAAACAGAATGAAGATAAACAGAATCAAGATAAACGCGTTCCCACGTGGTTAGTACTTTTGCACGTGCTGGTTGCCGCTGCTCCGATAGTTCCGGCATTGCTGATCGCGTACCTCGTCATTCAGCGCTGCCTTCCCGGAGGTCAGCCCATGCTCGTCGCTCTGGGCGTCGCATTTGCGCTTTGCGCGGCGATCGCACTCACCCTCGTGCGCCCGACCGGTCTGCGAATGCTGCGCTTTGTCACGCTGATTCCGGTTGTCCTCGCGGTCGGAGCCGTATTGAAACTTGGTTCAACCGCGATTGACCAAACCCTTTCCGCACGGCCGCTTGCCCGGGAAATTTCGGCAGTCGAGATGCATCCCTTGCCGCTCGCGGTTTACCATGTTCCCCGCGAACTCGAGTATGGCCTCACCTTTTACCGCGATCATTTAACTTTTAACTATGACTGGGGGAGAGTTCCTCAAGAAGAGCACTTGCTGGTGGCCCCGGAGAATTCGAAAACAGAAATTGAGGAACTGGTGGCTGGCCGCCACGTCTCTGCTCTCGGTCACTACGCACCCCAGCACGTCGACTACTATTGGGTTGCTGCCGCCAGGGGAAATTCGACGCACTAGAGCGCTGGATGATCGGGGTTGAATGTTGCTACCCTATGTTCCGCCCGGTTTGCCTCGCGTCTTCGAACGCACTAAACTCGGAGTTCTGCCGCCGCGCACCAAACCAGAATGCTGTGCTAAGTTTGCAGGAGCCCCGTGGAGATTCTCGATCTCAGACACTTTTCCTCCGTAGACTTGCGCCCGTTGCTCGATGACGAGACGCGAGTCTGGGCGAACCTGCTCTCCTGGGACTACACCGGTTCGGAGGAGATGATCCTGCGCTATGTGGACGCGAAGATCCTCCCCGGCTACGCCGCCATCGAACGCGGCCGTATTTTCGGCTACACCTTCTTTGTGTATGAAGGCAGCAAGGGGGTTGTGGGAGATCTGTTCGTTACCAACGGCAACCGTCTTCCCAACCCGCGCGAGGTGGAACTCAAGCTGCTGACGCATGTGATCGAGACTCTGCAGCAGTCGCCTGGAATTCATCGGGTGGAAGCGCAGTTGCTGGCGCACGAATCGGGAAGCGTTGCCCGGCCGTTTCTGGATCAGGGATTTCAGCGCCATCCGCGCCTGTTCATGGTTCTAGGGCTGGGAAAGATTTCCTCAGTCATCCCGCCCAGCCATCCTGAAGTTGAAATCCGTCGCTGGACCGAGGCCGATTACCAACCCGCGGCCGCCGTGATTACCGCGGCTTATCGCGGCCATGTCGACGCCCAGATTAACGATCAGTACCATACGTTGAGCGGATCGCTGCGCTTCCTGAATAATATTGTGCGCTTTCCGGGCTGCGGACTGTTCGATGCAGAGTCGTCGTTCGCCGCCCTCGATCGCAAAAGCAAAAATCTGATTGGATTAATTTTGTGCTCGCGCGTTCGTGGTGACGTTGGCCATGTAACCCAGGTGTGCGTGCTTCCCGAATATCGCTCGCGCGGCGTTGGCGAGTCTCTTCTGGCCGCCGCAGTGGGCAGCCTCCGGAAGAGGGGATTTTCCATGCTCTCCCTCACCGTCACCGAAGCAAATCTTCGCGCGGTAGCTCTCTACCGGCGTTTGAATTTTGAGTCGAACCGTGTGTTTGACGCCTTTGTATGGGCAGGGTGAGGGGAGCCTCTTAGCCATTCGCTTTTGGCTCTTAGCCTGTCGAGTGCGTCTCCGAGGTTGAACCGAAAAAGCCAAGAGCTAAAGGCCAAAAGTTATCTTCTGACCAGCCACATCGCCCAGCCCGCTACCAGCACTCCGCCCATGAACATGACGAAACAATAGAGACCGTAGCGCACCATGTCGCGCGTAGTTTCGCGGTGCGTGATGCCGAACACTACGGAGGCAAAAAGTGCGAACACAAACGCCGCGCTGAAGTGGGTGAGTTGGACGGTCATTGTTTCTTCCCGATGGCGATATGGTAGGCATCGGCCACGGCTATGAAATTCAGCAGCCCGGCGACGATCATGAACTTGGTTCCATAATCCGCTATCGCGAACGCGATCGCACCCTGTCCTCCATTCATCGCCAGGGTCGCAATATACATTCCGCCTGCGCCCAGGTCGCCAATGAATCCGAGAATATCCAGAATGTCGCCGCCATTCGCCTTATAGATGTGCCCCTGCATCAGTAGTCCGAGCACGAATAAAGTTGCAATGGAGACGAGGAGTAACAGGCCCCGAATCCAGCGTCGCTGTATCAGGTGGCCTGCCCCGGGAATCAGCCAGCCGACGGCCGGCGCGATGACAGACATCATGCTGGCGGGCTGCGCCGGTTCAACCGCTTTGGCTTTTGCTGTCGTGGAGTTTGCCATCAGATGATTACGATCTCACGTTGAATGTTGCCCGTCACCTCCGCCGACTTGGGTCGCACCAGCATGTTGACTTCGCTGCGTACTCCAAATTCCGGCAGGTAAACACCGGGCTCGATCGAGAAGCAAGAGTTAGGAAGAAGCTGCCGCTCGTCATGGATCTCAAGATCGTCCATGTTCGCTCCATTGGAATGGACGTCCGTGCCGATGGAATGTCCGGTACGGTGAATGAAATATTCTCCATAGCCTTTTTGCTTGATGTGATTGCGGGTGGCGCGGTCCACTTCCCATCCCGCAATCGCGCGCCCGGAGCCGATCGCATCCTTGACGGTCTTTACGCCCGCGTCGCGCGCGTCGCGCACAACTTCGAAAACTTCGCGCATCCGTCCAGACGGCGCTGAACCCAGAAAGCCCATCCATGTGATGTCGTAGTAAACTGCATTCGTGACATTCTTTTTCCCCCACACGTCAAGCAATATCAGATCGCCGCCGCGAATGGGAACAGGATGATCGGCGCGCGGCTCATAGTGTGGATTTCCAGCGTTGGAATTGACCGCCACGATCGGCGGATCGTCAGTGAGCAGGTTCTCGCGGCGAAACGCTTCCATGAACCATTGCTGAATTTCATGTTCGGTGGTTCCACCGTTGCCCGCCCGCCGTCCAATTTCCTTGAAGGCCGCCGCCACGATCGAATCCACGCTGTCGCGCGCCGCAAAATGAGTCTTGATCTGCTCTTCGCTCCAGGTAGCTTCAAACTGCGCCACCAGGTCAGCGGAGCTGACTATATTCTTTCCCAATCCACGCAGTAGTTCTACCGTCCCGGCATCGACCAAAGAAATGGTGAAGACAATATTATTCGGCGAATACTGCATGGCGATATCGCGATAGGAGGCGAGCATCGTCTTCAGGCTCTCAAACAATTCCTGCCATCCGGAATATTGGAGCCTGCTGCCGGGGAGGGAGTCGAGGTGTCCGGCTTCGATCTTGTGCACAAGCTTGACGGGTTCGCCCTGCGCCGGTATCAGATAGAACCAGCGCCGCGTCACCATCAGGCTCTCCGGCAAACCGAGCACCCGATAGGCGATGGGATCGCGATGATGATGGTCGTAAAATAGCCACGCGTCGATGTTGCGTTCGCGCAGCGCAGATTGAATGGCGGCCAAGTCCATGAGCAAACCTCTATTGTAAACAATGGAAAGCATTTGGGCGAATCCGGGAAGAGTCTCCCGCCAGCCTAGGCGAACGGGTTATTTCTACGGGTTCTTGCTGGAGAGTACCCGCTTCTTAACCTCCGCTGGAAGCGTCTCGCAAGCGGTACGAAGCACCAACCTCGGTGAACTCTCGCGAATCTGCATTAGATAGGGAACGGTCCGCTGGGCGTCAAATTTGGCTGTCTCGCGCAACAGCCAGCCTAACCCTTTTTGCACCATGTCGTCCTTGTCCGCCAGAAGCGAGTCGGAAAGTTTTGTGATTTCGGGAAAGAACATCTTCGCGCGGGCACCGCGAATCAGGGCTACACAAGCCGCTCTCCGGTGCCAGCGATTTGGCGACCTCGCCCAGCGGAAAACTGTCTTTGCGCGCGCGGGTTTAGCCGCGACCATCGGAGAAATCAGGGAATGCACCAGCGCGTCGTGATCGGCCCAACTACGAATCCGGTCGAGCCAGGATTCGAACAGCTTGAACTCGCGGTCGCCAAGTTCCGCGTCGAGCTTCTCCAGCAAGAACACGGCGGCAACTTTTTCTTCCAGCACCGGGCCGGAAAAGAGATGATCGGCGATCTTAACCAGAAAATCGAGTCCTTGATCTTTTTTCACCTCCCGCCGAAACCGCACCGCAGCGCACCGCAGATCGGCTGTGTACCATCCATGGGACTTAATTTCGTCTTTGAAAAACCACTGCACGCCTTTGGCATGTCTGGAGGAACCGCCGTCTTTCAGCGCGCGGCGAATCTGCGCGGCTACGACTGCTGGTGTGCTCTTGAGCTGAGGCATAAATCACCGAACCATGAATCGTCGAACCATGATCTATCGAACCATGATCTATCGAACCATGATCTATCGAACCATGATCTATCGAACCATGAATCACGGGACGAGATTCATGGCACTCGCACGAACCGGTCGTAGATCCACAGCAGCGCGGCGGTAGCCACGCCCACGCCTGCGACTACCCACCACATCTGTCCAGGCTGGTGCGTAACTTCTCCGAAGTGATGGATCAGCGTCCCGCCGAACCAGCCACCGATCAGCGATCCGATTCCGATCGGTAAAAATGCAAATCCCATGTACGTGCCCTGCTGTCCCGGAGGCGCAAGCCGTGAAATGTATTCGTAGTAGCGCGGCTGCTGCGTGATCTCACCAATCGCTACCACAATCAGCGTCGCCACCGCCATCGGCACGCTGGGATGCAAAACCAGAAGCAGCCAGGCCAGGCCTGAAATCAGCGTCCCCAGCGTGATGCCGCGAAATGCCGGCATCTTCTGTGTGACAATGCTGACCACCATCTGTAACGAGATAACCGTCAACGAATCCCACATGAGCAGCATTTCGGTGTTGCTGTTCGGGTTGACATAGTCATGGATGTAGATCGGAAGAATAATGAATTCTTGCCAGAATGCGATGTAGTAGCCTGAAAAAATCAGAAGAAAAAGCATGAACCGCCAGTTCGAAACCACTGTCACAAAGTTCCTGGCGACTTGGCCAAGGCTTGCCGTCTGCACTTCGTCGGCGCGGCACGGCTCCTTGAACAGGAGCAGCACAGCGAAGAACATGGCAAAAACGCTCAGCGCCGCCATGTCGAAGACTTTCTCCACGCTGAGATGTTGGTGTACCCACCCCGCCAGGAAAGGCCCTGCGGCCCCGCCGACGTTCACCAGCGTGTAGTAAATCGAGTAGCCAATCGAGCGCACATTTTCCTTCGATGCGCGCGCCGTGGTCCCGACGACGGAGGGCTTCACCAGCGCAATACCCAGCGCGGGCAACATCAATACAATCGCCACCAAAACTACCAGCGGCATTCTCTCGCGCACCGGAGCGAGCCAGGGCGCGCCAATCGACCCAAGCAGAAAGTAGGACGCGCTCAGAATCAGGTAGGCCAGCGACAGCGCTCGACGAAAGCCCATTCGGTCCGCCAGGGCTCCGCCAAACGCAGCCAGGAACCAGACCAATCCGCCAAACAGCCCCGCCAGGCTGCTGGCGCGCTCTACGCCAAAGTTCAAACTTTCATGCAGGTAACGCGGCAGCGAAGCGAACGCGGCGTAGTAGGACAGCCGCTCGAAAAGTTCGCTGATATTAGCGACCCAGAATGGCCGCTCGAACCCGGTGCGAATTTCCTGGAAACGTTCGGAAAAGCTCAAAGTGGCTCCTGGTCGCCTGTGTGGCGCGGGCGCTCTCGCCCGCGTTCTCGCCACGGTTGCAGCGGGCTGGGTCTATATGTGATGGAGGCTGGTCCCAAGGCGTTTTCTAATTTCCTCCATCGAGAGTCCAGTCACGCGAATCACTTTTCCGCGACCCCTCTGGCCGGAGACAATGGTAACGGAAGATCGCGGCACCTTCAAAAGCTTGGCGAAGAATTCGATGCAGGCCCGGTTCGCTTTGCCGTCAATCGGCAGCGCGGTGAGAGAAACTTTGAGAGCGTCGCCGAGTTCGCCGGTGATGGCATTTTTCTTGGCGCGGGGATGGACTTTGACCGCAAAGGTCACGGCGTTTTCTGTCTCTTGAATATTGATCAAGAATTCTTTCCCAACGAGAGGGCAGCTTCGATCAGTAGCAGCAATCCCACCAGCGGCACTTGCGGGTTGTGCAGCGTACGCGACTTTCCGATGCTCGCCATCAGCGCGATCGCAAACACCAGCATCGTTACATTGGCAGCAACGCAGGACAGCTTAAGACCTTGCACCCCGCGGCCATTGCGAATGCGCAGCACATTCAGCATGGCGGTGAATAGAACGGCCAGCAAAGTTCCAAGAATCCAGATTCTGCCGGTATAAGTTCTGGGCACGAACAGGCAATCCACGATCGGCAGAACAAAGAGCGTTCCCGCGCAAAGCAGATCTAAGATATTCATGGCCTCGCGATCCCGCCGCTGCCTATGTGGTTAAGCTTTGATTCTTTCCCCGAAGATCGCCGTCCCCACGCGCACGCAAGTCGATCCCTCTTCAATCGCAATTTCAAAATCGTGCGACATGCCCATGGATAGATCGCTCATGACGATGGCTGGAAGATGCCGCACCGCAATCGCATCGCGCAACTCGCGTAACTTGCGGAAGTAGGGCCGTGCATCTTGAGGATCATCGGTAAGCGGAGGAACGGTCATCAGTCCGTGGAATACAAGCGCTTCCAGTCGGGGCGCAGCGGCCAGCAGTTCCTCGAGCGTGGGTGAATCTGGGGCCATGCCGCCCTTAGACGCTTCACCGCCCACGTTGATTTCAATGAGCGCGTCCAGCGTTTTACCCAGATTGCGGGCCGCCGCATCCAGCTTTTCCGCCAGCCTCAGTGAATCGACGGATTCCACGGCGCGAAATAGTTCCGCGGTTTTTGTGGCCTTATTGCTCTGCAAATGCCCGATCATGTGCCAATCGGCGTCATGCAAATCCCGAAGAGCTTCTGCTTTCCCGGTAAATTCCTGGACCCGGTTCTCGCCGAACAGGCGTTGTCCCGCCTCATAAGCTTCGCGAATGCTCTCTGCCGGCTGTGTCTTGCTGACCGCCATCAGGGCAATATCGTGAGGACTCCGGCCGGTGCGCCGCGCAGCGGCGGACATACGCTCCTTGATCAATGAAATGTTGGCGGCTACGGACATAAGCATGAGAATGAGAAGAAGACGTCGCGAAAATATTCTTCGCTGCGCGAAGGATCCGTGCGAAGGGTGGACCCCGCGAAGCTATGCTCGTGCCCAACTCACTACATCATCGCTGTAGGCGGCGCGGGTTCGTTCGGATCGCCCGCGGCGGACGAAGGCATAAAAATCATCAACCCTGCCAGGCCCGCGAGCACGATCATTCCACCCACCAAATAAGATGGATCGCTGAAGATCTGCGGCGGATGGTGCGGCGCGCCCCACTGGGGGACGAACTGCAATGCTGCCCAAACCAGGCCCAGCAAGGCTTCTCCGGCGATCAGTCCGGAAGCGACCAGTACTCCGGCATTTTCCACCCGAGCCTTCTGCGCGCTATTGAATCCGCGGCGTTCGGCGACCCAATCCCCAACTGAGCGAAATACCCCGCCGACGAAAATCGCGAATGTGGTTCCAAACGGCAAGTACATGCCGACCGCTACCAGCATCGGACTCTTCACCTGCATCATAATCATGGCAATGCCGAACAGGATTCCCACCACCACCAGCGGCCACGCCATATCGTGGCCCACAATTCCCATGGCCAGCGCCGCCATCAGTCCAGCCTGTGGCGCGGGAAGTTCCGCTCCGCCAAATCCCACGCCGCCTGCTCTTATGTTGCCCTCGTGCAGCAACATCAGCGGAAAATACATCACTAGGCTTGCCACCACCACCGCGATCAGTTCAGCGGCTTGAATCTTCTGCGGCGTTCCACCCAGAATGTAGCCGACTTTGAAATCCTGCAGCAATTCGCCCGCTACTGCCGACGAAACGCACACCACCGCGGCTACGCCCAGCACCGCGGCCACTCCCGAGGTTCCGGAAACACCCAGCGCCACCATCAGCAGCGCTGCAATCAACAACGTGGAAAGAGTCAGGCCGGAGATTGGATTATTGGATGAGCCAATAATCCCCACCAGATTGCCGGATACGGTAGCAAAGAAAAATCCTACCAGAATCATCACCACGGCCGCCAGAATGGCAGGCCACAGAAGATGTGAAATCCTGATGTAGAGCAAACACATTAGCACAAACATTACCGCAATCAGACTGAAGACGATTTTCGAACTCATGTACCGTTCCGTGCGTGCCAGCTTCGCTTGTTGGTCGGCCGTTTGGCGCAGATCGGCGATGGCCTTGCCGATTCCGGCGGTCAGGCCGGAGCGCATTTTGAATAACGTGTAGGCTGCGCCCACCAGCATTCCACCGACGGCAATCGGACGCACAATGTATCTCCACACCGCATCCGCCATCGTCGCCCAATTGTCCGGAGTGTCAGCAGGAAGGTAGGCTTTAAGCTGCGGCCCAAGAAAGAAAATTATCAACGGAACCAGCAGCCCCCACGCCAGAACGCTACCCGCAAATTGGATCGACGCCAACCTGACGCCAATGATGTAGCCCACCCCCAGGTACGCCGGACTCACGCTCGGCGCCGCAAAGATAGTGGTTCCTCCGGTCGCCACGACGTGTGTGCTTCCCGTCCCGCCAAGACGAACCTGACTGTGTCCTAAACTGCCAACCCCCACGTGAAGATCAGTGTCGGCCGAGAACAAGCCAAATTTTCCGAGAATATATACCAAGCCGCCAAGGCCTATATTCCAGAAAAGATATTTCGCCGCTTGCGCGCCGCGCTGCCCGGCTTTGTGAATTTCGGAAGCCGCTAATGACTCTGGGAAGGGCAGCTCCGGATCTTCCACCATGGCGCGACGCACCAAAGAAATAAACAGCACCCCAAGAATGCTGCCCACCATGATGAGCGCCGTGGATTTCCAGTACGCGTCGGCAAACCGGAATGAAGGCCAGGCTTTGGCCAGAAGAAACGCAGGCAGCGTGAAGATTGCGCCGGCAGCGACCGACTCGCCGATCGATCCTGCCGTGCGGGCGATATTTTCCTCGAGCAACGATCCTTTCCACGCCCGCATCGCCGCCATCGCAATCACTGCCGCGGGATACGTTGCCGCGATCGTGATCCCCGCGCGCAATCCCAGGTACGCATTGGCCGCTCCCAGGACGATTGTCATTAAGAGCCCGAGGAGCATGGCGCGCAGTGTAAATTCCTTCATCTCCATGTGCTGCGGAACGAAGGGAACATGTTTCTTGGCGCCGGTTCCTGGCTCGGGGAGCACTGGTGCGCTCATAGGCGAAATCCTTTTATTACGGCGTGAGATAAAAGCGATGTTGTCCCCAACCACGCAAACACGGAACCGCGCACGTTAGCATGCGGACAGGCTGCTTTACAAGTGAGATGCGGCTCCGTTCGGCTCCGTGGTGGTGCCGTTTGGTTTTCTGCACCAAGGCGTCATCCCGAGCGTAGCCGTTTTTCAGGCGGAGCGAGGAGCCTGCACTGAGCGAAGTCGAAGGGATCTCCCGCTTAACCGGCCTGGTGCATACGTCAAACTGTACCAGCACGGCGGCTTCCGGCATGGTTAGCGATCGAAGTAAGAAGTGGCCGAAATCAATTCCCGGTCTAAGAATCCCGGCACAAAGGGTCTCCACCCAAGCGAAAACCCGCTCAAACGTTGCCACTTGCTTGTTCGTCGCCTTGAGGTAGAATAGCGTTAATTCGTCTGGAGCCCCTTTGCAGTTTCGTTCGTCCGAGGTGCACTGTGACAAAAAACTTCCCCGAGCCGCTGCCGATGCCGATGCAGCGGTATCTTAAATTTCACTGCGACGATTGTGGCGGTGAGACGGGCTTTCGTTCGCGACGCCGCACGTTTTCCGAGCGCTATCTTCTTCCCATTTTTCTCCTGCAACCGGTGCGCTGCGCGGAATGTTTTCGCAGAGACTACCGTTTGATCTTCATGCCTGTGCGGGAACGGCTTTCGGAAGTGATTGGAAAGCGGCCGGCCGCAGCCGTTCCAGCGCCCGATACACGCAACGTTGCCTAGCAGGCGCCAACGCCGTTATACTGGCGGAGAAGCAGGCAGCGCGGAAGCATCCCACTTTTCGTGGGCATCACGGAGGCCGTCTTCAGCAGTAGTGAAGACTCAATTCGGGCTATCCAGGCCAAAGCCGCAGGGGCAGGG
>JGI12635J15846_10002750_pt1 | contig 15368 bp, 7 predicted proteins | sample BlaSpr_A8_OM2_M2_FD_15846 | JGI IMG/M metagenome (IMG submission 15846) | reverse complement strand
GCTGTTGCTTCAGCGCGAACTCGTTGGCGTCCTGGCCGCGCGGAAACTGCACCCGGAAACACTCGATGCCCATCGCGATCAGTTCTTCCGCATGTTTCGCAGCCGCTTTCTCTCCCGCTTCGTCGCGGTCGTATGCGATGTACACGCGCTTGGTGCCGTGTTTGCGAAAGGCCTCCCGGTGGTACTCGTTGAACCCGTTCACGCCGTAGCTGGTGGTCACGTTGCGATAGCCCGCGCACCAGAACGTCAGCGCGTCGATCAGCGCTTCGCACAGGATGATTTCTTTCGACGCGATCAACGCCGCTTCGTTCCACACGCCGCACCGTGGCCCCGGCAGATACAAGTGGTATTCAGTTCCGGGCCGCAGATTGTCGTTGATCTTGCGCCCGTACATCTGCACCACTTCACCGTTGAGATTGAGGATCGGGATCACCAGCGATCCCACGAAGTGCTCGTGCCCGCTCTTCTCCCGCAAGATGCCCAGCTCCTCCAGGCGTCCGCGCTGGCGCAAACCTTCGACGCGGTTCTTGTCCTGCAGGCGGTAATTCAGCGAACGATTGGAAAAGCCCAGCCGGAAGTGCTCCACCATTTCCGCCGATTGCAGGCCGCGCTTGAGGAGATACTGCTGCGCTCCCGGCGTCTGCTTCAGCGTTGCGTGGTAGTAGTCCACCACGATGCCCAGCAGTTTTTGATCGTCCACCGTCGTCTCGAACAATGGCGGCAGCTTGGGCACGGTCGAGATTTTCGGCGGCGGATCGGCGGCGCTGGCAACGGAAGGAAGATAGTTCCGCTTGAGCAGTTCCGCAGCGTGCGTAAAGCTGATGCCCTCGGCCCGCATCACCCACTTGATGACGTCGCCGCCTTCGCCGCACGCGCCCTTGCAGTCCCAAACATTTTTCACCGGATCGATGTTGAGGCTCGGGTTGGTGTCTTTGTGAAAGGGGCAGAGGCCGATGAGTTCCTTGCCGCTGCGCCGCAGCTTGATGCCGCGCGCCTCCGCCAACCGCTGGATCGACACTTCCCGCTTGATACGCTCCTTCAGCTCCGGGGGAACATACGGCATCGGCTCTCGGCTCCTTCCTCCCGTTTTCCGGGTTCCTCGGAAAAACCTGTCAAGAGGAAACTTGAAAAAGTATGCGATTTTAACTAGGTCAGAAAATACGTTAAAATGTTATATCAGTCAAGAGAGATCGCCCCACCATGGAAACCAGCCCTTACACTGCCGCCATCATGCCTCGAAAGAAAGCGCCTCAATCGGTCCCCGGATCGGAGCTAGAACTGCCCCGTGAGCGGCTGTCCCGTCTGCGGAAGGAGCGCGGTTGGACTCAGGTGGAGCTAGCGGAGCGACTCGGCATTTCGCAGACCTTGATCTCGGACTATGAGCGGGGTAGGCTGCGGCTGAACGCAGACATCGTGGTGCGGTTTGCTAACGCGCTGGAGGTCACCGCCAACGAACTGTTGCAACCTACCGGACGGCAACACTCTCTGCGCCGCAAGCCCAGCTTGCGCGTGCTGCGCCGTTTGGAGAAGATCGAGAAGCTACCCCCTCATCAGCAGAGCACGCTGCTAAAAACCATCGACACATTTTTGCGGGGAGCAGCCGCTTCGCGCTAGAACAACCATCGAACCGAGGCCGGACAGACACCGGACAAAGCCCGGACGCTCACCGGACGCGACGCGCTTTCCGGCTCTGCGCTTTCGTTGCGCCGCATGGCGCAAGGGATGGTGTCTGGCTGCGAGACCTGCCTTTCTGGCTGCGCCCCGGCTCCCATTTTTCAATCACATTTTTCGATAGCTGGAAGCAAACAGAGCGGAGAGGGAGCCGGGTCAAGGGCGCGCGGTTGGTGCGCGTTCATCGGAGCGAACGCGCAGACCCTTGACGCGGCTCCCGCGCTCGGTACACTCTCCAGCGAAAAAATGGGATCACCGCTTCCCCTCGCCGCCGGTTTTTTCTGGCTGCGGTTTCTTCCTGGCCGCCTGCTGCAACTTGGCGGCGAGCTGGTGTTTCACTTCGCTGATTTGGTCCAGCATTTTGTCGAACGCTTCCGGGGCCAGCTTCTCGCCTGCCGCCAGGGGCCGCAACACGTTGACTAGCAGCAAGCGGACTCCTACGATCTCGGCTAGCGCCGGATCGTGCCTCTCGGCATCGCTGGACGACCCTCCCCGCAGGATCGCCTCGCGGCACCATTCCCCGAGCGTCCGTCCGTCGGCCTGCGCCGCTGTTTCGAGCAGGGCGTACTCTTCCTCGCTGACTTTGAATCCGATGGATTTCGTGCGCAGCGGCGGCTTCACCATGTCGGGGCTTCCTATTGGGGATTAGAAGCCGAGACTAGCAGACGAGCTTCAGAATCAACAAGTTCGCCTGCGTTAACTTCAGGTTGCTGTACAGCAACCGCGATGGCGGGATTTTCCTCTAGCCGCTTTGCTTTCTTCAAGTTCGCGCCCGTTAACCGAAAGTTACCGCGCAGCACCCATTCGGGGGTGACGTGTCTCCCCTACTCCCGACGCCGCAGGCGGCGCGCTTTTGAACTGCCCCGATACCGCACAGCAACCCCGCCTCGAAGGCCAGAACCTCACACCAACAGCGGCTCGGCGGCTAAAGGAAAAAGCTCTCCACCTGACTCAGCAGCTCCCGGATCGCGGATATAGGGTTCGGGAACGCCAGCGGCAGACACCACTCTGCTAGCTCTGGTGATTCGACGAAGGTCACTTCGCTCTCAGAATCAGGAGTAACATGACTGCCCCGATGACGACAAAGATGCCATAAAGCGTAACTTGCCACCCACCTTTTGGCGTCAAGCTGTCGTCGCCTGCTAGCTGACGAACGTAGGTACCGCTTTCAACCTTGGACAGAGTTCTGTGCCAGCGATGTAATGCGAGGTACGCCACCAACCCACCCACAAGAACAACAACGCTCCTTCCTCTCGTGAGCGGTAGAAGCCTTACGCCCAGCGCGGTCAGTGCGAACGGCAGCACCAGCAGGCCACCAGCAACGAATTGGGCGGCAAAAGCTTTCCGGTGATAAAAACCCAACATAAGCGCGAGGGCGGCGAGGAAGAAACCAACAGCCCCGGAAAGCCCAAGAGGGAAGGGATCAGCGAGATCGCCGAACTTCGCAACCAGTCCGACCAGGAAGAAACCGATAATTCCAATCGGAATGCTTCTGCGCTCCGCCTCGTTCCATGCAGGTCCCGGTTGCAATTGAGCGATCTTCATTCGCTTACCTACAGTTGATCGCCGATCCAATCGCCGCACCCGCGGTTGCTGCGCCTGCAACGGCTAACGTCGTACCCGTAGCGGCCGCAGCCCTTATCGCAACAGCGGTGCCAGTCGATCCTAGGCCCGCCAACCGTGCAAGCTGCCCGGCAACGTAAGGTCCAACTGGGACCGATGGACCGACAGCGGTCGGGAGACTCGTGGCTGTGAGCAACGCCGCCGTTTCCTCGGCCATGTTCAACCCTTGATTAAACAGCTTTTGAGGGTCTACGGTGCCGAATGTTGTGTTGGAAACATTCTGGTTCACGCACTCTGTAAAGCTCTGTCCTGGCTGCCTTACGCCATGAAGGAGACCGTTCCCGAGGGTACTGAAGAATGTTCCCCACCACGAAGGCCCGTTGTTTGCGGCAACAGCGGGACCCGACACGGTTTTCCCGGCCCACTCCGGCAACCCTAATGCGAGCGTGGACTTAGACCACTCGACGCCCCGATGCAGTGTTGGTTTTTGACCCGCGAACCCCTGATGCGGTTTTTGGCTCTCACGCTCACTCGCGCTGATGCACGTCTCCGCGCACCACGGCGCGAACGAAGAGAGCATTTTTTCTTTAGCCGCTGTTGTGGACGTTGCCAGCACTCAGCCGATATTGTAGGCCAGAGCAGAAGAGAACGCAGCTTAAAAGGCCGGAGGGAGCGGTTTTCGGGCCTTTCTAAAAAATGCTGTCAAGAGGATTCGGGAAGATTTTTTCCACCGATCTTTTCACTCTAAAAATACAGTGCCTTGCTGTGGGCGGATTTCGGCCTTCCTCGAAAAACCTGTCAAGAAGATTCTTCAGCGTCCCGCGTAAATTTCCACGTACGGCAGGATATACGTGATTGGTATATGGGTCAGCTCTCTTCCTCCTTGTCCTCGTGGGCTTCCCGGTCCAGCGCCGTGAGCAGTTCTTCTGTCTGGTTGGGGCGCGGCGCTGGCGGCTCCTGGAGCGCTGGCTCCAAGTGGGCGGCGGGATGCGTGTTGGCGTACACCTGCTGCAACGTGCGCAGCGCCACGTGCGTGTAAATCTGCGTGGTCTGAATGTCCTCGTGTCCGAGGATCACCTGAATGTGGCGGATGTCGGCTCCGTTCTCGTGCATGTGCGTCGCCATGCAGTGCCGCAAGAGATGGCACGCCCCCACTTTGCCGAGCTTCGCGGCCTCGATATGTTGCCGCACCATCCACGTCAGATGATCGCGGCTGATCGGCTCGCCTTCGGCAGAGAGAAACACCGTGAGGTCGTCGGGATCGAGCGCGAGTTGAGGGCGTACTTCGCGGATGTATTTCTGCAACCATCCAATCGCCCGCTCCCCGATGGGCACGTAGCGGTCCTTCTTCCATTTGCCCTGACGCACGAACAGCAGGCCCCGGTCCAGTTGCAGGTCGAACAGTTTCAGATGAATGATTTCCAACCGGCGCAGTCCGCTGGCGTAGAACACTTCCAGAATCGCGCGATCGCGCAGGCCCAGCGGATCGGCCAGATTCGGCTGCAACATCACCTGTTCGACTTCCGGGATGGAGAGGATGTTTTTGGGCAGCACTCTCCCCAGGCGCGGCAGGTCGATCTCCGACGCCGGATTGTGCAGGATGTGGTTCTGCCGCGTCATCCATTTGAACCACACGCGCAGCGGCACCAGGCGCGAGTGCTGGCTGCGAAACGTCAGCGGCTCGCCGTTCTTCTTGCGGTAGAAGAACAAGTACCGCTGATAGCGTTCCAGCACCGGGCGCGTGATCTCCGTCGGCTCATGCAGGCCGTGCTCATAGGCCCACTGGAGAAAGAAGCCGATGTACGCCTGACGGCTCTCCACGGTGTGCTCGGAGTAGCCGCGCACGCGCAGCGCGTCCAGATGCTCGCGCATGAGGGTTTCGAGCGGCGTCTGTGATGCGGCTTCGGATTTGCGCTTCTTCGTAGCGCGGGCCATCACTTCACCGCCGCGCGTTTTACGAGGCCGTGGCCGTTCGGTTTCTCCGCGCCGTTTGGTTTGGGTACGACTACGACGGAACGTTGCGGGCTGCCCTGACCCTCGGCCCCCCTATATGCGTTTCCGCGAAGCCGCGAAGTTGAGGCCGAAACCCTTGCCAGTGTTGGCGATTCGTCGTTTTTTTCGGGGCCGCGAAGTGCCCGCGAAGCCTCCGTGAAGTCGTCATTGGACCCCGCGAAGTTAGGGCTACGACGCATTTCCTCTTCTTCGTCCGTCGTCGTCGCCAGTTGATAGACCACCAGTTGACCCTGATTGCCGCCGCGCCGCACCAGCAAGTACTCCATCTCTTCCAGCCGCTTCAGATGTTGCCGCAACTGCGTGTCGCCCCATTGCGTGTACTCGCGCACGGTGCGCCGCGTGAAACGATACACCGGGATCTCGATCCGCAAACGCTCGCACTCGGCCTTCGCCATTTCGGTGATCAGCGCCAGCAGCTTGCGGGCCTGCGGACGCAACTCGTCGAGCGACGGCTTGAGTCCCACCTGGTCGGCGAGTTCTCGCGCCAGCCTCACGTCCTGCTCGGTGGCTTCGATGTATTCCAGCGTCTCGTTATCATCGAACGGAATGCGTTTGATCTCCCGCTGGTGCTGATGCAACAGCGCAATGGCGTCGATCAGCGTCAACAGCTTCATGTGGTCGCGCCGCGCGCGCGTCATGGTGTCGGGAAACTCGCCCACGTCGTGATTGTTCACCACCGCGATGGGACGCAAGAGGCGCTGCGCGTTGCGATGCAGCCGCACCAGTTTGGCCCGCTTGCGCCGCAACAGATGGCCTTCGATGGTGCGCGCTTCCCGCTGCCGCCGATGAATCGCCCGCGTCTGCTCCCGGTCTTCGTTCACCGTCAGCGCAATGCAGCGGTTCAGCAACTCCTCGTCCACCTCGTGCGCCGTGGTCGTGAGAAACAGCATCACCGGGCCTTCCACCTCGTAATCGTGCGTCACCAGCTTGCCGCTCACCGGGTCTTTGCCAGTGGAAGCGATATTGAGCTTGCCTTCCGACTGCAACAGCTTCAGCGGATACGACGCGGCGTCGGCTCCGCGCTGTTCCGAGATGGCGAGGATTTTGTGCTTGAGATTTTTCTGCCCCATGTAGAACAGAGCTTGCCCGGTCATGGCCGTGTAGCTCTCGCGCTGTTCTTCCGGCACGAAGTCGAGTACCGCTTCCATCAATGAACTTTTACCCGCCGAAGATGCCGACTGCACCACAATCGCCAGAGGCTTTTCCAAGAGACGCGACACCGCGGCCAGATACGCAATGCGCTTGTTGGTCTCCTCGCCCACCACCCCGCATTTCTCGAAGTCCTCCAACACTCGCTCCAACAGGCGCGGATCGCGCAGCAGTTCGAGCGCGGCCGCTTCTTCCTCGTCCGTCATGATGGGTTTTTCTTCCCCTGGCGTTAACGCCTTCCTCAGCATCTCCCGCTGCAAGTCGGCCAGCGCCGTCCACAACTGGCCCACCTCGCGATGGATCGTCTCTTCCTTCGTCGCCAGTTCGTGCGCCGCCTGCTTGATGAACGCCGCGCGGCGCAACGAACTCTCCATGTCGAACGTGTCCCCGTGATAGCACCACTCGCCGCGCACGTTCGTGCCCGACACCTTCACGTTGACGTGCATCTTGCCCCGGCTGGTGCATTTGTCGAGATTCAGCACTCGGTAGGTGCGCAGCCCGATGGTCACGATGACTTCGCCGTTGTCGATCTCCACGCGCGGCTCGGCGGGCGCAGCCAACGGCATCGGGCGCTGCACGGTTTCTTCCTGGGGAGCGGCTTCCTCGCGCGGCACACTTTCCGAAGCGGCGGCTAAAGAAAGAACACTCTCTCCCGCCGTTGAGGGAGTTGGAGCCTCGCTTGCTATTTTTTCTTTAGCTGTGCTTTTGGGTTTTTCTTCCGGCAGCGGCACTGCCTTGGATGGTTCTGGCGGCTCGTCTGGATTTTTCATCGGCTCTGGTTTTCGTTCCTCCTCGGGCGCCGGCGGCGCCGGCATGGCTGGTTTCATCCCCGCTGGAGTGGGCCGCTGGCCTTTGCCCAGCCACGCCGCACTGGTCAGAGACATCCCCAGCCACTTCGCCGCAGGCTGTTGCTTCAGCGCGAACTCGTTGGCGTCCTGGCCGCGCGGAAACTGCACCCGGAAACACTCGATGCCCATCGCGATCAGTTCTTCCGCATGTTTCGCAGCCGCTTTCTCTCCCGCTTCGTCGCGGTCGTATGCGATGTACACGCGCTTGGTGCCGTGTTTGCGAAAGGCCTCCCGGTGGTACTCGTTGAACCCGTTCACGCCGTAGCTGGTGGTCACGTTGCGATAGCCCGCGCACCAGAACGTCAGCGCGTCGATCAGCGCTTCGCACAGGATGATTTCTTTCGACGCGATCAACGCCGCTTCGTTCCACACGCCGCACCGTGGCCCCGGCAGATACAAGTGGTATTCAGTTCCGGGCCGCAGATTGTCGTTGATCTTGCGCCCGTACATCTGCACCACTTCACCGTTGAGATTGAGGATCGGGATCACCAGCGATCCCACGAAGTGCTCGTGCCCGCTCTTCTCCCGCAAGATGCCCAGCTCCTCCAGGCGTCCGCGCTGGCGCAAACCTTCGACGCGGTTCTTGTCCTGCAGGCGGTAATTCAGCGAACGATTGGAAAAGCCCAGCCGGAAGTGCTCCACCATTTCCGCCGATTGCAGGCCGCGCTTGAGGAGATACTGCTGCGCTCCCGGCGTCTGCTTCAGCGTTGCGTGGTAGTAGTCCACCACGATGCCCAGCAGTTTTTGATCGTCCACCGTCGTCTCGAACAATGGCGGCAGCTTGGGCACGGTCGAGATTTTCGGCGGCGGATCGGCGGCGCTGGCAACGGAAGGAAGATAGTTCCGCTTGAGCAGTTCCGCAGCGTGCGTAAAGCTGATGCCCTCGGCCCGCATCACCCACTTGATGACGTCGCCGCCTTCGCCGCACGCGCCCTTGCAGTCCCAAACATTTTTCACCGGATCGATGTTGAGGCTCGGGTTGGTGTCTTTGTGAAAGGGGCAGAGGCCGATGAGTTCCTTGCCGCTGCGCCGCAGCTTGATGCCGCGCGCCTCCGCCAACCGCTGGATCGACACTTCCCGCTTGATACGCTCCTTCAGCTCCGGGGGAACATACGGCATCGGCTCTCGGCTCCTTCCTCCCGTTTTCCGGGTTCCTCGGAAAAACCTGTCAAGAGGAAACTTGAAAAAGTATGCGATTTTAACTAGGTCAGAAAATACGTTAAAATGTTATATCAGTCAAGAGAGATCGCCCCACCATGGAAACCAGCCCTTACACTGCCGCCATCATGCCTCGAAAGAAAGCGCCTCAATCGGTCCCCGGATCGGAGCTAGAACTGCCCCGTGAGCGGCTGTCCCGTCTGCGGAAGGAGCGCGGTTGGACTCAGGTGGAGCTAGCGGAGCGACTCGGCATTTCGCAGACCTTGATCTCGGACTATGAGCGGGGTAGGCTGCGGCTGAACGCAGACATCGTGGTGCGGTTTGCTAACGCGCTGGAGGTCACCGCCAACGAACTGTTGCAACCTACCGGACGGCAACACTCTCTGCGCCGCAAGCCCAGCTTGCGCGTGCTGCGCCGTTTGGAGAAGATCGAGAAGCTACCCCCTCATCAGCAGAGCACGCTGCTAAAAACCATCGACACATTTTTGCGGGGAGCAGCCGCTTCGCGCTAGAACAACCATCGAACCGAGGCCGGACAGACACCGGACAAAGCCCGGACGCTCACCGGACGCGACGCGCTTTCCGGCTCTGCGCTTTCGTTGCGCCGCATGGCGCAAGGGATGGTGTCTGGCTGCGAGACCTGCCTTTCTGGCTGCGCCCCGGCTCCCATTTTTCAATCACATTTTTCGATAGCTGGAAGCAAACAGAGCGGAGAGGGAGCCGGGTCAAGGGCGCGCGGTTGGTGCGCGTTCATCGGAGCGAACGCGCAGACCCTTGACGCGGCTCCCGCGCTCGGTACACTCTCCAGCGAAAAAATGGGATCACCGCTTCCCCTCGCCGCCGGTTTTTTCTGGCTGCGGTTTCTTCCTGGCCGCCTGCTGCAACTTGGCGGCGAGCTGGTGTTTCACTTCGCTGATTTGGTCCAGCATTTTGTCGAACGCTTCCGGGGCCAGCTTCTCGCCTGCCGCCAGGGGCCGCAACACGTTGACTAGCAGCAAGCGGACTCCTACGATCTCGGCTAGCGCCGGATCGTGCCTCTCGGCATCGCTGGACGACCCTCCCCGCAGGATCGCCTCGCGGCACCATTCCCCGAGCGTCCGTCCGTCGGCCTGCGCCGCTGTTTCGAGCAGGGCGTACTCTTCCTCGCTGACTTTGAATCCGATGGATTTCGTGCGCAGCGGCGGCTTCACCATGTCGGGGCTTCCTATTGGGGATTAGAAGCCGAGACTAGCAGACGAGCTTCAGAATCAACAAGTTCGCCTGCGTTAACTTCAGGTTGCTGTACAGCAACCGCGATGGCGGGATTTTCCTCTAGCCGCTTTGCTTTCTTCAAGTTCGCGCCCGTTAACCGAAAGTTACCGCGCAGCACCCATTCGGGGGTGACGTGTCTCCCCTACTCCCGACGCCGCAGGCGGCGCGCTTTTGAACTGCCCCGATACCGCACAGCAACCCCGCCTCGAAGGCCAGAACCTCACACCAACAGCGGCTCGGCGGCTAAAGGAAAAAGCTCTCCACCTGACTCAGCAGCTCCCGGATCGCGGATATAGGGTTCGGGAACGCCAGCGGCAGACACCACTCTGCTAGCTCTGGTGATTCGACGAAGGTCACTTCGCTCTCAGAATCAGGAGTAACATGACTGCCCCGATGACGACAAAGATGCCATAAAGCGTAACTTGCCACCCACCTTTTGGCGTCAAGCTGTCGTCGCCTGCTAGCTGACGAACGTAGGTACCGCTTTCAACCTTGGACAGAGTTCTGTGCCAGCGATGTAATGCGAGGTACGCCACCAACCCACCCACAAGAACAACAACGCTCCTTCCTCTCGTGAGCGGTAGAAGCCTTACGCCCAGCGCGGTCAGTGCGAACGGCAGCACCAGCAGGCCACCAGCAACGAATTGGGCGGCAAAAGCTTTCCGGTGATAAAAACCCAACATAAGCGCGAGGGCGGCGAGGAAGAAACCAACAGCCCCGGAAAGCCCAAGAGGGAAGGGATCAGCGAGATCGCCGAACTTCGCAACCAGTCCGACCAGGAAGAAACCGATAATTCCAATCGGAATGCTTCTGCGCTCCGCCTCGTTCCATGCAGGTCCCGGTTGCAATTGAGCGATCTTCATTCGCTTACCTACAGTTGATCGCCGATCCAATCGCCGCACCCGCGGTTGCTGCGCCTGCAACGGCTAACGTCGTACCCGTAGCGGCCGCAGCCCTTATCGCAACAGCGGTGCCAGTCGATCCTAGGCCCGCCAACCGTGCAAGCTGCCCGGCAACGTAAGGTCCAACTGGGACCGATGGACCGACAGCGGTCGGGAGACTCGTGGCTGTGAGCAACGCCGCCGTTTCCTCGGCCATGTTCAACCCTTGATTAAACAGCTTTTGAGGGTCTACGGTGCCGAATGTTGTGTTGGAAACATTCTGGTTCACGCACTCTGTAAAGCTCTGTCCTGGCTGCCTTACGCCATGAAGGAGACCGTTCCCGAGGGTACTGAAGAATGTTCCCCACCACGAAGGCCCGTTGTTTGCGGCTGAAAAACTAAGGGCAGACTGGGCTGCTGAATGCAGCTGCCGGTCTGCCCGAAGTTGAAAACGGAATCCAGCCGTCTAGAACTTAAGCTTGAGCGCGAACTGAATCAGGCGCGGGTTGTTCACGGTGTTGTTGATCACTCCGAAACTGGAGGTCGAGTTTATGTCCATTTCTCCGGTGCCTGCGGCACCTGCCAGGTAGTATTGCGGATGATTGAAGAGATTGAAAAACTCCGCCCGGAATTGCAGATTCATCCCCTCCCGGAACGACAACGGAATGTCCTTGATCAGGGAGAAATCTGTATTTACGAAACGCGGACCGTAAACCGGCGCGCGAACACCGGTGCCGAGTTCTCCGGCAGGGGCGAAAGCGAACGCGCATGGGTTGAACCAATTCTGAATTGTGTGAACTTGTGTGGGACAGCCCGTTTGTCCGCCCTCGTTCCCGCCCTTGTTGGGGTCACCCACTTGGTTCGGACGCGAGAAGTTATTTCCGTTGTAGGAAAAATCCACTCCCGAACCCTCACTGCTGTCGACCACGTACAACGGGAATCCCGACGTGGCCCTTTCGATCAGATTGACTTGCCAATGCCCCAGCGCGGCATCAACCGGACCGTTCCAATCGCCACCCCAATGCTTGCCCTTGCCGAACGGGAGGTTATAAATGATGCTGGCAGTAAAACTGTTGTTGAGGTTGAGTTCCGATAGACCCCAATCGAGCTTCGCAGTTCCCGGCAAAGGATAATACAACGCCCCGGGATTCGTACCCAAGCCGTCGGGCATGCCGTTGTCAAAATTGCGGGAATAGGTGTAGCCGATCAGTGCGTAGAGTCCATTTCGAACACTCTTGGTTTCAGCCTTGATCTCAACTGAGTCGTAGCGGGCCTGACCGATGCTGTTGTTGGTGTCGACAGATTGAAAGATTCCTCCGCCCGGCTGGTTTGCCGCGTACGGGAAAAACCCAAAGTTGCAGCCCAGCGTGTAGCCCGCGACGGGATTGGAGCCGTCCGAGCAGGCATTGGGATCATTCAGATTTTCGTTCAGCTGGCTGGTGAGAATATGCGAGCTGCGAGTCCCCGCATAGCCCACGGTCAGCACTACGTTGCCGGGGACCTGACGCTCAACGTTGAGGTTGAACTGCTGGATCATACCCTGCACGAAATTGCGATTCTGAGCTTGGATGGATCCGGTGTAAGCGGTAGGGTTCACGGGTGAACTATAGACGGCACCAAGGCCGCCGTTGACGGTCGTGGAAGAAGGAGTGCCGACCGGAAGGAGGAAGCCTCCTGACAATGAACCGGCGGCGGCTCCATAGGTGAGGCAAAAGGTGCAGGGATCGACTTCCGCATAGTAAGGCGGATTCTGCCACAAACCCTGCCCGCCCTGATCCCACGAAGAATCATGGTAGATGGCATAGCCGGCACGAACCACCGTCTTGTCGCCTCCAAAGGGCTTCCATGCCAGGCCGATGCGGGGCTCCAAGGCCTTCTTGTCAAACTGAATGCCGACCCTTCCGTCCGTGGCCACGCAGTGCGTGCAGCCGGTAACTCCGGGGCTGCCGGCGGGGACGTACCAAGTGAGGTCGGTAACGTCGTACTCCGCCTGGCGATTTTTGACCTCGGTTTCTGGCGGAACGATTGCCCATGCGAAGCCCAGGTTCAAGGTGAGATTGGGGGTTACGCGCCAATCATCCTGAATGTAAGGGCGAAACAGTTTGAAGCGGCGGCCCGTGGTGGCCCCGAGGAAGGTTTGATCGTGAGCGGCAAAAACACCCATGCTGCCGACGAGTAGGTCGGCAATATCATCGCCGGTTGCGGTGCCAAAATTTACGACGTAACCATCCTGAAACGCATTGTTGCGCACGTTCATTTCATTGGCGCGATAGGTCATGCCTATACGGATGTCATGCTTGCCGCGAATGAGATCGATGGTGTCGCCTGCCGAGTAGACGTTCGTCCCGCCCTGATAGGGCGCGTAACCGCGGTCACCAATGGAAAAATAACTGCCCATCTGGAAGGAAGTGAGGCCGCAACTTTCGCAATCCTTGGTTGACTGGTTCAGGCTGGCTGGGTAGCCGGTGATGGTGTCACATGCGGCACCTAGATCCGCGCCGGGAATGCCCAGATTTGCGGCTTCGCAAGTGCCTGTGCCGAAGGAGTTGATGTGATTGAAGATTCGGTTGTATCCGAGGTTGAGTTGGTTGATGGTGTTCGCGGAAAGCACGTGAGTCTCGGATACCATCGCGTTGCGGCCGTGGTTCTCGATGTGCTGGTTGCTGCCGAAGGCATTTTCTTCCGACCAGGTTGGCGATCCGCCGGGGACGAAGTTGGTTGCCTGATCGTAGCTGAAGCGCGCAAAAATCGAGTCCTTACTGGAGAAATTGTGATCGACCCGAATATCGCCGGTGCCTTCGTTCAGTTTGCGCACGGGCAGGTTAACGTAGTTAAACCCGGTGGCGCTTGGGGAGGCATTCGGGGCGGGGTAGAGTGCGGCCACGGCCGCACCTTGCGCATTGACCAAGGCTGCGGGAATGACGGCGCAGGCTGTCCCTGGGGTCTGGCTTCCGTCGGCTAGCACCGGTTCCGGAGTAACCGTGTTTCCCACGCATTGAAAAGGCTGCCCTGAGTAAGGGTTGTTGAGCGTCGTCGCACCCAAGGCGGTGGGGCCCTCCTCGTAGTTGCCGTTCGCGTCGGGAGTGACTTGGGCAACAGTCGGAACAAAGCCCGTGAACGGCACGCCTTTGCGCTGCATCTTGGCTTGATAATCGATGAAGAAGAAGGTCTTGTCTTTCTGAATCGGGGCGCCCAGGGAAAAGCCAAACTGGTTGAGATTGAATTTACCCACGCTGTTAATAAACGGAGTCGATGCGTCGAGCGAAGTGTTGCGGAAGAATTCAAACAGGGTGCCGTGTACCTGATTCGTGCCTGCTTTGGTCGTGACTAACACGGTTGGGCCGGCGCGCTCTCCATACTCCGCCGAGTAGTTATAGGTCAGGACCTTGAATTCCTGGATGTCGTCCATATCCGGGAAGATCGCGATTCCGCCTTCGTCGAGTTGGTTGTTGTCGTTGCCATCGAGCAGCCAATCGGTGCTCTGCTCGCGCGATCCGCCGACCGAGAGCGAAAATGCGCCGCGCGTGGCCGCTTCACTGCTGGCGGCCTGGGTAAAGAAACTGTTCGGGTTCGTCGATGAAGTTGTTCCAGGAGTCAGCGTCGCTAGTTGGACGAAATTGCGGCCGTTCAGCGGAAGGTCGGCGACTTCCTCGGCGGTGATGACCTGGCCGAGGGTTGGGTTCGTGGTCTCGACGGCTACTTCGGTGGCGTTGACCTCGACAGTCGAGCTAACGGAGGCGAGGACGAGCGAGAAATCAATCTCGAGCTGTTCGGCGACTTGCAAGCGGATGTCTTTCTGCTCGGTGGTCCGGAAGCCCTGCGACTCTACGTGGATCGTATAGATGGAGGGGGGCAGCAGGGGCACGAGGTAGTGGCCCGAATCGTCGGTCTTGGTTTCGCGGGTCAGGCCGGTGGCTTGGGAGGTGATTCTCACGCTCGCGCCGGAGATGACGGAGCCGGTTTTATCGACAACGTTGCCGGAGAGACTGCCGTTCGCTTGACTATAAAGACTTGGACAGAGGAAAAACACCGGACACAGAACCACGACGATCAGCGCTATTCTCTTCAGCATCAATCTCCACCTCTTGCGGCCACCGTTTGTTTCGACCAGCGTAGTGACGACCTTATGGACTCAACTCTCGCGCGGGCAAAGTTCGCCCCAAAATACTGGGAGTTATCCCTTTTTAGCGATGGGCCATATAAATAGATTAGAAATGCAAAGTCAAGAGTTTTCGTGGCTAAGGGGCGAATGCGCAGTGGCCAAAATCGGGAATTCAGTTTTTCATAACTCTGTACGTTTTAGCGGATTCTTGTCGGCGTAGCGGCTCGCGCTGGTTAATCGCGGACGGGAGGCAACTTTTGGGCGAGCGGAGGCGCACGGAGTCACTTCGCGGCTTCTAATTTCCGTAGAATTCGGATTCTGCGTTTGCTTGAGGTTTCGAGCCCGCAAGATATGAGCGTGGGTCAGCCGTTGGCGCGAGCGACGAGCAAGATTCCCACACAGTAGAAGACGAACATTAGAGCGAGATACATTTTCGCTTTGCCGGGAGCGCCGGCAAATTCTTTCCACGCAAGGACTCCCCAGAGCGCGGCAACCATCGGCGCGGATTGTCCGATGGCGTAGGAAATGGCGACTCCCGTGAAACTGGCGGCGACGAGATTGAACACCATGCCGATGCCCCAGATGAATCCTCCGAGGAGTCCGAGGGCGTGACCGGAGATGGGTCCGCTGAAAAAGCCGGAGAAGCTTACAGGTTCACCGGCGAGTGGATGCTTCATGAAATAAACATTCCAGATGGCACAGGAGAGCAGCGCGCCCAGCGTGAGAAAAACG
>JGI12635J15846_10002749_pt1 | contig 15369 bp, 10 predicted proteins | sample BlaSpr_A8_OM2_M2_FD_15846 | JGI IMG/M metagenome (IMG submission 15846) | reverse complement strand
GACATCCTGCGGGAGTACGGAACCGCGATCGATCTGCACGTCTCGGCCGATCGGCATGGCAAGACCTATGGCATGAACTTGCTCGCCGCCAGGGCGCAGGCGCCGGTGCTCATCTTCACGGATGCGAACGTCATCATGGACCTCGCGTGCGTGAGCGATTTCCGCCGCTACTTCGCCGATCCCGAGATCGGCTGTGTCTGCGGCAACCTGGTGTACACCAATCCGGGCGACTCCGCGACTGCCGCGACCGGAAGCGCGTACTGGCGCTTCGAGGAGGCGGTGAAGAAGCTCGAGATGGAAAGCGGCTCGGTGATGGGCGCCGACGGGTCGCTGTTCGCGATCCGTCGATCGCTTCACTGTCCGCCGCCGGCGCACATCATCGACGACATGTACGTGTCGTTGATGATCCTCTGCGCCGGATACCGCGTCATCCAGGCAAGCGATGCCTTCGCCTACGAGGAATCCGTGGTCTCTTCGCGCGAGGAGTACCAGCGCAAGATCCGCATCGCCTGCCAGGCGTTCAACGTGCATCGGCTGCTCTGGCCGCAGTTGCGCCGGCTGGACGGCGTCACGCTCTACAAGTACGTCTCGCACAAGCTGATCCGCTGGTTCACGATCTATCTGCTCGGGGCGAGTGCGCTCGCCTTCGATGCGGCGTTGCTCGCGTCAGGCCACGTCGAACTGGCGGCCGGTGGCGCCGCCTGCGCGGCGGCAGCGCTGCTCCTGGGTCGTTTCTCATCGGTGACGCCGTTTACGCAGATCACCGAGATCCTGTCCGCCTTCGCGGGCACGGGGTTGGGCGTGTGGCGCTCGTTGCGCGGCGAGCGCTATCAGACCTGGACGCCGGCGGCGTCCATTCGCAAGTGACCGGCGAGGGCATCCCCCATGTCAACCCAGACCTCTCTGCACCAGAAGCGCGATTTCAACGCATCGCTCAACGGCTATCGCGGGTTCTGCGCCCTGCTGGTGTTCGGCTTTCATTTGGGCAGCGCGGGGGTCGTGGCGCTGCCGCACGGAAGCTGGCTCGAGGACGGGGCCACGGAGCTCTGGACCTCGCTTGCCTACGGCGTCGAAATGTTCTTCATGATCTCAGGCTTCGTCATCCTGGGGAGCCTCCTGCGTCATGCGACGTTGCGCGGATTTCTGCAGGACCGGTTCGTGCGCATCTATTCCGCCTGGATACCGGCGCTCATCGCGGTCACGGCCGTATGCGTCGTGCTCCGTATGAAGATGTTCGCCGGCGCGAGCGTCCCGGCCGGGCTCGGCATCTTCGTCGGCAACCTGTTCTTGCTGCCGCCCCTACTGCCATTGCCGCTCGTCCATCAGGGCTCGTGGAGCCTCTCCTATGAGTGGGTGTTCTATCTCTCGGCCGTGGCGGGACTCTGGCTCGTTCGGCGGCGAGCCTCGCAGTCCTGGCCGATCGGGGCGTGGGTCGCGCTCTGCGCCTTGTTCGTGTGTCTCTATCCGCGCTCGCTCTTTTTTCTGACCGGCGTCATCGTATTCAGCGGGCAGGCCTGGTTCCGCCGGCACGAGCGCTGGCTGAAGGGGCCGCTGGCGAGCCTGCTGATCTTTCTCATCGCCTGGCGGCTGACGGGCGCCGACAAGTCGAGCTACGGGGATACTCTGTTCACGTGGATCGGCAATGGCCAATGGCTTGCCGCCGTGGTCGCCTTTCTCGCCTCGCTCCATCTGTTCGCGAGCATCACGCTCGATGCGAGCCGGCAATTCGCGTTCCTCAGAAGCCGGGCGTTCCAGTTCCTCGGGACGATCAGCTACAGCTTCTATCTGTGGCACGCGCTCATCATGTCCGCGACCAAGCGCGTTGCGTTGGGTTACCTCGTGCCGCGCTACGGAGTGCCGGCCGGATTTCTGTTCTTTCTGCTGTCGAGTCTTGCACTCGGGCTTCTGGTGTCCTGGGCCTCCTGGTCGCTGTTCGAGGTCCGACTCGCCCGGCGGGTTCGCAAGCTCTTCGCCCCGAGCCCGCTGACAGCCGTCGCGCCGCATCTCCCCACCCTGAGCGCGCCGCCGAACGGCCATCGCCTGCGGTGCCTCTGGATCGCACGCTACATTCCGTATCCCCTGGATGCCGGCGCCAAGGTGTATTCGGCCAAGCTTGCCGAGTCCTTGGCGGAGGCGGGCGCGATGGTGCGGTTCCTCGGCTTCGGCGATGTCCGCGCCGTGCCGGAGCGCGGCGCGGGAATCGAATGGCGACAGGTGCCGGGAAACAAGCGCGGCTACGCCGCCGCCGCGTTCAGCTCGCTTCCGATCGCGGCAGCGATCGATGCGACCCGCGCCTACCGGACGCTCCTCGAGTCGCAGCTCGGGGAGCGTTGGGACGCCATCGTCTTCGATGGATATGGCAGCGGATGGGCGTTGAATCGCTGCCTCGCTCATCGGGGCGAGGCCAAGTCGCCGCCGGCCGTCCTGGTGCACGTATCGCACAATCACGAAGCCAACCTCTGGCAGCTGATGGCCGGCGAGTGTCGCGGATCGGCGCTCAAGCGCATCGCCCTGCGAAGCAACGCGAACAAGGCGAGTACGCTCGAACGGCGCCTGGTTCGCGCCGCGGATCTGCTCACCACCGTCAGCGACGAGGACCGGCGCTCCCTGGGTGCCGCGCTGGACGACACGCGTGCGATCGTCCTCACGCCCGGGTATGACGGTTGGAGCGCGCCCGCTCGCCGCATCGGCGCGGACACGCCCCGGCGCGTCATTCTCATGGGATCTTTCCAGTGGGTGGTGAAGCGCGAGAATCTCGTGCGTTTTCTCGCGCTCGCCGATCCCGTGTTCCTGGAACACGGGATCGAGCTCGACGTGATCGGCGACGTCCCGGCCGATCTCTTGCCGGAGCTGCGCGCGCGTTGCCGCGCGACGCGCTTCCACGGCTTCGTCTCGGATGTCGAACCCCTCTTTGCGCGCGCGCGCCTCGGCGTTGTGCCCGAATCCATCGGCGGCGGCTTCAAGCTCAAATTGCTGGATTACATCTTCGGACGTCTGCCGGTCGCGACGCTGTCGCAGGCGGCCGCGGGATTGCCGCCCGAACTCCGCCGCACCCTGCTGACCAACGACACCCTCGACGGCCTGGTGCGCGCAATCGTGTCTCACATGGATCGGATCGGGGAGCTCAATCGGATGCAGGAGCGCGCGTTCGCGCTCGCCCACGAGCGTTACCGCTGGAACACGCGCGGCGATGAACTGCGGCAGGCGATCGCCAAACTGCAACAGCAAGCGGCGCGCACGGCCGCGGATGGGGACGGTCTGCCCGCGTCGCGGGTGGATCTGGCCGTGAGCTGACTCAACGCGGGAGATTCCATGATGGACGCCGATCGAATTGCGCGCGAGCGCGAGTATCACAATCTGAGATTTTCCGACGATTCCGAGCGGGAGACTCGCGTCGGGCGTTTCTATTCGGCCATCCGCTACGGCTTCGATCTGTACGAAGCACGGGTCGCCGAGCATTCACGCCGCCGCAGGGTGCTCGAGTACGGCTGCGGCACCGGGAGCCTCGCCTTTGGCCTCACGGAGGAGGCCGGCGAGGTCATCGGCATCGACATCTCCGATGTGGCCATCGAACGGGCCCGGCGCGAAGCAGCGCGGCGCGGGCTAGAGAACACGCAGTTCCTCGTGGACAACGCGGAATCGATGCAATTGCCCGACCGGCACGTGGATGTCGTGGTGGGCAGCGGCATCGTGCATCACCTCGACATTCCGAAGTCGATGGCCGAAGTGCGACGGGTTCTGAAGCCGGGCGGCGTCGCCATCTTCGCCGAGCCGCTCGCGCACAATCCGGCGCTGCAATGGTACCGGCGCCGGACCCCGGAGCTGAGATCTCCGGACGAGCATCCGTTGACGACGGCCGATCTCTCCGCGATCGCCCGCGGCTTCGCATCGGCGAAAGTGACCTATTTCGGATTGGTTGCCCCGGTACTGGGCCTGGTGTCCGCCGCTCCGAATTCCGACTCGTTCACGACCCGGCTCACCTGGTGGCTCGACCGGGTGCTCTGCCGCGTGCCCGGACTCAACCGCTACGCGTGGTATTGCCTGATCGAGTTGAAGAATGGATGAGCCGGGTTAAGCGACCGTGGAGGATTCTCGCGATGTCCGCGATCGCCTGCTCGCCGCTGGTGAGTGGCAGTCGCGCCTCCGCGGCGTTGCAAGACCCGAGCTCCTTCCCGGGGTCCCAGGGACCGGGCACCTACCCGGAGTCTCAGGGACCGAGCACGTACACGCTCTTCGCAGCCGAACAGCTGAGTTACGACGACAACCTGTACCGCCTGCCCGCTACCGCCAATCTGGCGGAGCTGGTGGGAGCGGGCGCGAGCCGGCAGGAGATCATCGATACCGTCTCGCTCGGCACCGATGTGCACTGGTACGACGCCAATCAGGACGTGAGTGTGCACGGTCGGGCCGACGACAATCGCTTTCTCGACAACGACTCGCTCAGCAACTTCTCGGGGCAGGGCGATCTGACCTGGGATTGGCGGCTTGGAGAGAAGCTCTCGGGGCAGGCGGGCGCGCAGTACTTTCGCGCGCTCACGAGCTTCGCCAGCACCAATTACTATGCGCGCGACATGGTCGACCGGGTCGATTATTTCGCGGGGGCGCGCTATGGATTGGGACCGCAGTTCACCCTCTTCGGCGGGATCGACGGCGCGGATACCTCGCTCAGCGCGCTGCCGGAGCGGATCTATGACTTTCGCAGCAAGGCCGGCAACGGCGGGGTCGAGTATGCTTCCGCTTCGGGCAATACCGTGAGCGTCGAATACCGCTACACCGACGCGCGCTTTCCGACGGTATTCGTGCTGAACGGTGCGCCGTTCAATTCGGACTACGACGAGGACACCGCACTCGTCACGGTCAAGTATGTCCTCTCGGCGGCGACACAGCTCGAGGCGAGCGCCGGCTACCTGAGGCGCGGCTATCCGTACTCGGAGTTCGCGGCGTTCTCGGGTGCCATCGGTCGCGCATCGCTCCAGTGGCAACCGACCAATGCGCTGCAAGTCGTGTTCAAGGGCTGGCACGAATTGCGCGCTTACGTGGACTCGGAGTCCGATTACTTCGTATCGAACGGCGGCAGCATCGAGCCCGAATGGAAGGCGACGCCGGCGCTGACGCTGTCGCTCGCGCTCTCCTACGAGAACCACGACTACATCGGATCGAGCCCGAGCGCGCTCACCTACGCGTCGCGGCACGATATCGTCACCACGCAACAGGCGCGGTTGACCTACAATCCGGCGCCTTTCCTCACCGCGACGCTCACCTACCAATATGCGCGCCGCGACTCCAACCGCGCGACCCTCGAGTTCGACGACAACGTCGTGACCGCCAATGTCACCTTCAAGTGTCAGCTGTGAGAATTCATTTACTCGAGGCGGTACACGGCAATTTCGGCGACGAGTTGAATCGCTGGCTGTGGCACGCGCTGCTGCCCGGAATGTGGGACCAGGACGGCGATATCCTGTTCGTGGGCATCGGCACCATCCTCGACCGGAACCTGCCGGGCGCCCGCACGTCGATCGTCTTCGGGACGGGAGCAGGCTACACCGCGCCGCCGCCGGACATCGCCACGAACTCCGCTCGCTGGCGGCTCTATGGCGTGCGCGGACCACTCACCGCGCGAGCACTCGCGCTCGACCCGCGCCTCGCCCTGACGGATCCGGCGATCCTGCTCGCGACGCTCGAGGAGTTCCGCGGGCTGCCGCGCCGGGGCGTCATCTTCGTGCCTCACTGGAAGAGCGTGCGCTACGGTTACTGGGAGCGGATCTGCGCGTCGCTGGGAATCGAGTTCGTCGATCCTTGCGGAGATTCGAAGGGCGTGGTGCGACGCATCGCCTCGGCCGAGAAGGTGATCGCCGAATCGATGCATGCGGCCATCATTGCGGATGCCTTCCGCGTGCCCTGGATACCCATTGCGCTGTCGCGGGAGGTATCGCCGTTCAAGTGGGTCGACTGGGCCGCGTCGCTCGATATGCCCTACCGGCCCGTTTGCCTGCCCGCGAGCAACCGGGTCGAGTCCTTGCGCAACGCCTTGCTGCAGTGGAGCGTGCACGCCAACACCATGGACTATCCCGCGCCCGCCGCGGTGGCGCAGGGCTGTCGGATGCAGTTCGACACCATGGACAGCCTCATGGCGGATTTCGAGATCATCGGCCGCCGCATCAACCAGGCATGGCGCTGGAACGCGAGCATCGGGCTCGAGATTCTGATGAAGCGCCTCGCAAGACTTGGGCTGAGACCTGCGCCACGCGTGGGAGTCGGTTACAGCGAGCGTCTATTCGACAGGGCGACGGAGCAACTCGCCCGCCTGCAGACCAGCGCGGGCAACATGAGTGCCGATGCTGCACACACCCGTGCGCTCGACCGGACCCTGGCCCGGCTCGAGGACTTCGCGCGCGACTGGCGGCGCGGCACGTTGCCCCGCCCTCTCGCACCTTAACCGTTCGTAGGTCGCAGCGTTACGGACACCCGCCGGTAACTTTCCGGAAGTCGATCTTGTGGCGATGGCCGGGTCCCACCCCCACGTCGGCGAGACTATTGACATAGAAGCACTCTTGGTTCTCCTCAAAGGTAAAGCCGTTGAGGGCGACCGTCTGAAGAGTCAATGGGCCTGTCGGCAGCGGTATCGGCGACGGAGAAGCCGCCCACTGCGCGAGCTGAGGGTTCCAGCGGGCAAAGTTCACCCTCGAGTCAGGCGCGGTCCACGCCACGAACAGCGCCTGGCTCGACTGAGCGGCGGAATTCGGCGCGCCTGGAACGGTCAGCACGCCGAGAGCGGGCGCGACGTGGGACTGCGCCGGGATCTGAATCGCCTGACCGGACCATGAGCCGTTCGACAGCGGAAGTGCCGCGGACGCGACCGACACCGTCTGTCCGTTTGGCGCGAGCCACGCGACGTACAGTCGATCCTGATAGAGCGCGAGGGCCGGGCCCCTGCGCGCATCCGTTCGAGCGTTCGGGATGGGCAGCGGCGCGATGCCCCACACACCGTTGATGTAGGTGGCGTACTTGATGGCGCCGTTCGGAGTGCTCCATGCCGCGTAGAGGGTCGCGCCCGCGCCGGCCAATGCAGGAGCGGCGAGCGTGCGCGCGCATGCATTTGCGTCGCACAGCGGACCCATCGAGTTGAATGTCCCGCCGTCGTTCGACGCGTACAGGTCGATGCTGTTGTCGGCGTCGGGCGGGGTGGTCGCGAGATAAACACTCTGCGCGCCCGATGCGAGCGCCGGCGCCGAGACGGTCAGGGCACCTGGAATTTCGCGCTCGGTCGTCGAATTACCCTTGAACGTCGCATAGCGCACCTTGTGAGCTTCAGTGCCCTCGATGCCTGCCCAGGCGAGCACGGTGACGTTGTTGAAGTTGGTGAGTGCCGGACCCTCGCGGCTCAGCGCGCCCGGCAGGTCGGCTGCCGACGAAACGCAATATCCCGCGACGATCGCGAGAAGGCCGGCGACGAAAGAAGTGATGAAGCGACTCATCGTAGATCTCCCTGTTGGCGGGCCCACGGCCCGAGTGTAATGCCCTTCCCTCCTAAAGGCGTAATCCGCGTGCCAATCGCCTCATCACGCGGATCGATTGGACATAATGTGGCGCCGGGCCGATCATGTGCCCCGCTTCGACGTCGATCTGAGAGACCCCATCAGCGCCAAGAATTGCGGGTTGTGGCGCAACTCCTTCAAATCGTCGTCCGCCATCAGCCCTTCGGAATCCTGGTACCCCCGGGCAACTGCCTCGCGAAGATAGCGCAGCGACTCATCGTATCGATTGGCGGCAGCCGCGACGCAGGCGAACGCATACCATACCGCCCAACGGTTCTCCTGGGCGGCGTTGCCGTCGAGCGTCTCGATCGCACGGTGAAACAGATCGCTCGCCTCGAGGTAGCGGTGATTGTAAGCCATTGCCCGGCCGAGGTTGCGCAGCGTGTCCAGCGTATCCGGATGCGCTTGGCCGAGAATCCGCTGCTGCACGCTCAGCGTCTCCGCGGCGATTTTCTCCGCCTCATCATAGCGGTGCTCGCGGATCAAGATCGCCGCGAGGTTCGATTGAGATATCAGCGTGGTCGGATCTTGCGGGCCCAATACGCGCTGCTGCACGGCGAGCGTCTCGCGCTGCAACGTGTCAGATTCCTGGATGCGTCCTTCCTGCAGCAGCATGTCCGCGAGGTTCAGCTTCGAATTCAGCGTTTCGGGATGCTCGGTGCCGAGGACTCGCAGGCGGATCGCCAGCACCTGACGTTGCAGCTTCTCGGCTTCGGGCAGACGGCCTGCATCGGCGAGCAACGCCGCGAGATTGGCCATGGTCAACACGGTGTATTGATGCTCTGCGCCGAGCACGAGCTGCTGCGCCGTCAGGACTTCCCGATAGAGCGCCTCGGCCTCAGGCACACGACGCTGCGCGGCGACCACCCAGGCGAGGCTGGTCATCGCGGCGAGTGATTGGGGATGATCGGCCCCGAGGACACGACGATCGATCGCGAGCAGGTTGCGGTACTGCTGTTCGGCTTCGGCATAGCGCGCCTGATAGCCGAGCGCCCGGGCGAAGTGGTTGGTGGCAAGCAGCGTTCGACTGTGCTCGGGCCCGAGCGTCCGCGCTGAGCCCTCCATCGCCTCCCGCGCCAGACTCTCGCCGTCCCGATAGAGCCCCTCATCCTCCTCGATGACCGCCAGATGATCCAAAGCTTCGAGCGTCAGCGGAGCTTCGGCACCCAGCGCGCGGCGCTCCTGTGCGAGCGCCTGGCGTTCAAGCTTTTCCGCCTCTGCATCGTGTCCCTCGCGGTCCAGAATCCACCCGAGCTGGGTCATCGATTCCAATGTGTCGGGCGCGTCCGGCCCATGGAGACTCAGGCGGGCATCGAGCGCGCGCTTCGAGAGGTCGTGCGCTCGTCCGTAGAGCCCGAGATTCAGATAGGTGCTCGCCATGACGTGCAGCATCTGCGACTGAACTTCGGCATCGTGAGCGAGGCCGGTTTGCATCTCGTTCGACGCCTTATCGAGGATCTCGCGCGCCGTGATGCTGTTGCCGCGCGCTTCGCTCGGGTCCGCAACCTCGAACATGCCGGTCATGAAATCGGTGATGCGACTCGCGCGGTCGCGCTCGCGATTGGCGCGATCGCGCTCTTGAGTGATGCGGCGCAACTCGATTCCCTGGACGACGGAGAAGGTGGTGAGCAGCACGATCAAACCCGCGGCGATTCCCACCGTAACCCTGTGCCGCCGGGCATACTTCCGCAAGCGATAGGCCGCACTCGCGGGACGTGCGACCACAGGCTCGTGGTTCAAGTGGCGACGCAGGTCGGCGGCGAGCTCGGATGGGGTGCCGTAGCGCCGCCTCCGGTCCCGCTCCAGCGCCTTCATCGTGATCGAGTCGAGATCGCCGCGCAGTCGCTGCACCAGACGCCTGGGGTCCTCGCCGCGAGCACGGGCCACCACGATCGATGACGCCCGATCGCTACCGAGCTTGGCGCTGGGCGCGGGCGGCTCCTCCTCACGTAATTTTCGCAGCAGCACATCGAGCGGGGGTCTCGTGCCCATCTTCACGTCGAACGGCTGATAGCTGGTCAAGAGCCCGTAGAGCACAACCCCGAGCGAATACACATCGGTACGCGTGTCGATGTCGCGAGCGTCGGGATCCACCTGCTCCGGACTCATATAACCGGGCGTCCCGACGAATTGTCCGAGCAACGTGAGCTCGCCCTCGGCGCCGAGCCTGGCTGCCGCGGCCTTGGCGATCCCAAAATCGATGATCCGCGGAACGGGCTTGCCATCCAGCTCGACCACCAGGATATTCGCGGGCTTCAAGTCACGGTGGATGACGGCCTTCTGATGCGCATGCTGTATGCCGTCACACACCTGAACGAACAGCTCCAAGCGCTCCGGAATCGTGAGCCGCTGCTGGTCGCAGTACTTGGTAATAGGCTGCCCCGGTACGTACTCCATCACGAAGTACGGCTGGCCTTGCGAGGTGGCACCCGCTTCGAACACTTTGGCGATGGCCGGATGATCCATCATTGCGAGAGATTGGCGTTCGGATCGAAAGCGCTGCAGGACCGACTGGTCGTACATTCCCGCCCTGATCAGCTTGAGGGCGACCTGGCGTCGCACGGGCGTGATCTGCTGGGCGAGCCACACCTGGCCCATACCACCTTCGCCCAGGATCTCGAGGAGCTGAAATCGTGACTCGAACAGATCGCCCGGCGCGAGGATGCCGGGGAAAGCCGCATCGCCTCCGTCCGCAGACGCGAACGCCGACCGTGACTTCAGAAAACTCGAGCGGGCATCCGCATCCGCCGCGAGCAGCGATACGATCTCGGGACGACAGTCATCGGGACACGCTTCATCGATAAACCGCGCGCGTTGTTCCGGAGTGAGCTGCATCGCCTCATGCAGCAGAACCTTGACACGCTCCCAGCGCGCCTCGTTCACAGCGAGCTCGTCCGGCTCATGTGCCGAGCGACTCGCCTAAGTTCATCGTATACGAGAGGCAACAGCACGGTGAGCGCCTTTTCGTCACCTTCGGTCCAGTGACGTAAAAGTCGAGAGACGGGACCGGTTTGCTCGTCTGCCATGATGGCCGGTTTCTCGATCCCCTTTTATGATCGAGCCTATAACGCGGAGTCTGGACGCGTCAATTTGGTCGCGCGCGCGTCGCGCACATTCGTCTCTCCGCATGGTGCGGCGCACTCACGGGTCACATCATTCCCTAGGGCGTCTCGGTGCGTTTCCACTTCCGATCGAAGCCGGCGCGCACGAAGTCGAGGAAATCACCCAGCAGCTGCCGGTCCAGAAACGCAGCCGCGCCCGTGAACACGAAGGCGCCCACGGGCAGGAGCACGGTCAAGCGCAGCAGAGGACCCCAGTCCGGGGGCAGCTGCAATCGCGTCTCGATCACCGCCGCGGTCATCAGCAAGGAGGCGAGCAGGGGCCGCAGTACCCCGCGGGACTGCTCGAGCACTCCGTAGCCCGTCGCCCGTCGCAACACCGCCGTGGAGACCAGCGCGAGCACGCACTCGCTCGCCACCCAGATCGCGATGGCCGCGGGCAGCGAGCCCATGCCGAGCGCGGCGGTGAGCCCCAGCATGAACACGAGTTCGGCGGCCAAGCCCACCAGCGGATCCCGGGGCCGCCCGAGCGCGGTCAGCACGGGCGTGATCAACAGGCGCGGCGCCTGTACGAGAACGAGGAAGCCGAGCACCATCACGTAGGGCGCACTCGGCAGCCAGCGGCGGCCGAATAGCAGCTCGATGACGTCCGGCGCCACCGTGGCCAGTCCGACGAAACAGGGGTAGAGCACCAGACAGGAAAACTGCGTGGAGAACTGGTAGGCGCGCTTGAATCGCATCGGATTCGCCTGCAGCCCCGCCAGCATGGGCAGCGCCACTTGCGAGACGGCCGTCGCGGCGATGGCCCAGAACACATCGACCACGCGGAAGCTCAAGTTGAGATAGCCCGCCGTTTCCACGCCGAGCAGGAATGACGCGAGCAAGGTGTAAATGCGCCGGATCGATGTCGACAGCAGCAGCCCGCTCACCGACAGCGCGCCGAAGCCGATCAATTGCCTGAATTCGGCGTAGCCAAACCGCAATCGAGGGCGCCGTGCGGCGTTCACCCAAAGGACGGCCGAGCTGATGGCGGCGATCAGGATTTGTTGCAGCACCAGGCTCCAGAGCCCCGCACCCAGGCACGCTGCGGCGATGCCGATGGCGCCGCCCGCCAACCGGCCGATGAGCGAGCGCATGGCCAGCGAGCGAAACTCGAGGTCGCGGCGCTGCCGGGCGACGAGCGTCGCACTCACGCCGGAGCACGGAAATACCAGCGCCATCCAGGCGAGCACCGGGACCGCGCTCGGCCGATGCACCAGAGCGGCAAACAGCGGCGCCAGGGCCCAGCAGGCGAGCGCCATGATGAGGCTCAGGACGAGGGTGGCGCAAAATGCCGTATCGAAATGCCGTTCGGTGATCTGCGGCCGCTGCACCAGCGCGTTGTGAAAAAGCATGGTGACGAGCACGCCCAGCACCTCGATGAGGGCGAGCGCCGCGGCGTACAGGCCGAAGTCCGCGGCCGACAGGAGCCGCAGATAGACGATCAACGAGACGAACGAGATCAACGCGAGGCCGCCGTTCTCGACCGTGCTCCAGACCAAGGACTTTGCCGTCGTGCGGCGATTCACCGTCACGGGCGGATTCTCCGTCACGGACCGGTTCCCCAGAACTGGCGGCGGATGTTCGGCCCCAGAAGCCGCAGCCCCGATAGCCGCTGGACACTCTGCAGCGGATGCCGGAGTAGTTCGCGCTTGAAGAATACCTGCCGCAATAATCCCGGAGACTTGCTGTGGGCGCCCGCGTGGCCGATGCGGTAGACGGCGCCGGGGAAGGGCAGCGGCTCGAGCGGNCGATCGCGAGCGGCCAGGTACTCGCGGATGAAGATGTGGCTGCCGAAGAGCGTGCGGACGATCGCGGAGTCGGGCAGGGGCCTGCCGGGGGATACGTCGTACAGATCCGCCCGGACGATGTGCGAGGTGCCGCAGAAGGTGGAGAAGTCGGCGTACTGATAGAGGAGTTTGCCGCCGTCGCCCCACAAGTAGCCTTTCTCCACGTACCAGCCGCTCTTGCCCCGATGCTCCGCCACGAAGCCCGTCAGGCGCCGGCTCACCAGGTCATCGTCATCCACCACCATCACGTAACCGGCGCTGCCCGCCGCCAGGATCCCGGCGAGCACGCGGCGGCCCTTGTCGATGCGGCAGGCGTCGCGGAACGCTTCGAGGTCGTTATCGCCTCGCTCGAACATCGGATTCGGGGGAAAATCGACCTGCTTCCACAGGAACCGTGGCGGTAGTTCGGGCAAGTCCGCTCCCGCATTCGCGATGATGATGGCGCGCCAGCGGGGATCGTCCTGAGCGGCGATGGAGCGGATGGTCTGCTCGAGGCGCCGCTTGAGGGCGCTCCAATCGGGGGAGTTCTGCGGGTGACGCAGAGGAATGACGAAGGTCAGGAGGGGATCGGGTTCCGGGCTGTCCATGGTGCGTTCGGTTATGCGGCGGCTTCGGTGCGGGGGCGGCGCCGTGTCAGTGCCCACATCGCGGCCCCGTGCAGCCCCGGGCGCAGCGTTTCTCGATAGGCGGCGAATAGCGCGAACGCCGTCAGCGCGAGCCAGCGCGGTGATCTCAACCCGAGCCGCCGGGCATAGCGCTCATAGTACTTGCCGAAAAAATAGCGCGTGTAATAGACGGACCAGTAGAGCCGCTGCAGCCGCCGCGTTCGCTGGCCTCCGGTGCGAACCTGCGACAACGGCAGATGAAAGCTATGGCACTCGTTCGTCACATAAATATCGAAACCATTCACGAACAGGTTCATCTGAAAATCGGTCTCCTCGCGATAGCCGTTGCCGCGGGCGTAATGGCCGTCGAAGGGGAAGGCGAGCAGCAGGCTCTTTTTCGTGAGAATGATGGCGTTGGTGATCGGCAGCGCGAGGTCGCAGGCGAACTTCGCGCCATTCACGTATTCGCACAGTAGCGGCCGGAACGGCTTGCCCCGACGCAATCCTGAGCCGAAGCGCTCGAGCGCCTGCGCCTTGCTTTCGCCGGAGCGCAGGTAGATGCGCCGACCCGACACGGCGCCCGCATTCAGCGCCTGAAGCTTGCGCGAGAGGACGCGCGCGTAGCCGGGCTCGAGATATTCGTCGTCGTCGCAAAACAGGATGAGCTCATTGGAGCTCGCGGCAATCCCGACGTTGCGCGACTGGGACGCTCCCAGCCTGCGGTCATTGGTGAGGATGCGCAGGCGCTTCTCGGGGTGGTGCTGCGCGATCTCGATGAGTACGGCGCTGGTGTCGTCCTCGCCGGCATCGATGACGAAGATCAATTCGCTCACCTCGTCCTGGACGAAATAGCTCGGCGCCACGATCCTCAAGGTATGGGCGCGATTGCGCGTCGGGACGATCAGCGTGATCACGGCGCGGGTTTCCAGATCCGGATGTAGTCGATGACATAGTCCCACTGCGATTCATTGGCCTTCATGCCGGAGAGATTGGCGCCCGGCAGGGTCATGCCGATCTGATTGGTGACCAGGAGATTGGCGGGCGGCGCGCGCCACTCGTAGTGGGTCTGCTTGATCGGAACGCCATCGAGCAGCCAGATCGGGTCATCTGCGCGCCAGTCCAGTGCGAACACGTGGAAGTCCTCGGAAAAGTCGAAACCCGGGGTGTATTCGCCCTTCACGAACTTGGTCCACAGGTCGTGCGGATGGCCGAACTTCTCGGGCTTGCCGCTCGATTGCACGTTGCCCGTCATGACGCGGGTCTGATTGCGTCCCTGCCAATTGAAGAATTCGAAGATGTCGATCTCGGGCGGCCAGGGTAATGCCGAGAAGGTGCCGTTGTCGTACTGCACGCCGGGTGCCAACCAGAACGCCGGCCACGAGCCGAGACCGGACGGGAGCTTCGCGCGCATCTCCACGTACATGCCGGGTGTGATGGGGAGCTTGGCGCGCAAGATGCCGGACTCGATGCCGCGAGGCCATAAGCCTCCACCGGGCGGAATGCGCGCCTTGAGGGTGAGAGTGTCGGTGCCGAATACGTGCAGCGAGCGCGGATCACCCTCCGCATAATCGCGATGGTAAGACCAGTAGGTCGGCAGGCCGTCGAGCTTGCCTCCGGCCTGGATGTAGCGATAGTAGAAGCTTCGGTCCAAGTCGGCCCGGCTGCGGATCGTGGCGTCGCTACGATGCGCGCCGAACGTCCAGTTCTTGACGAGCTCGAAGGCGCCGTGCTGACCGTACGGGGCCGTGAGGTCTGCTTGGGCCTCGCCTGCGCGGGGCGCGACGCAGGCCGCCATCAAGCCGAGGAAGAGCAGCCCGGCACTCCGGATCCTGAAGTGCACCCGAGCGCTGGATGGAGTCAAAGCCGATCCCCTGTATGCGGCGCAAGCGAGGCCTACGATGAGCCTAGAATAGGGGACCCGCGCAGGGAGCCAGAAATGTCTCCATTTGAGGACGTACTGAATTAAACCTAGCTGCGCAGGAGTTTGTTACCGCTAAATTCGCACGGCGCTCTCACTGCAGCGTGATGGTGATCGAACCCGTGCCGCCGCCCGTCGCCGAGGCGCCTGCGTTCGACGCTGCGGCATAGGTGGTTCCGGACGGGCCTATGCTGCCGCCCGCACCACCGCTCGTGCCGTCGGCGCCGGCGCCGCCGCCCCCGTATCCGCCGCCCCCACCGCCCGCCAGATCGTTGTTGGTATCGTTGCCGCCGGCACCGCTTCCCACGCCGCTGCCGCCGGTCCCGCCGGGGTACGCGCCACCGCCGTTCGAGCCGCCGCCCCCGCCCGGTCCGCCCGAACCGTTGCCGCCTGCGATGCCGCTGGGTCCGCCATACATAAAGC
>JGI12635J15846_10002748_pt1 | contig 15370 bp, 15 predicted proteins | sample BlaSpr_A8_OM2_M2_FD_15846 | JGI IMG/M metagenome (IMG submission 15846) | reverse complement strand
CAGTAGGCCGCCAATTGGAAGAGGTGGCCGTCATATGGGCGGCCGGACGAAGGAGACTGGCTGGACTTCAACTCGACCGGAGCGATGCCGTCTTTGACCCGAATCAGGTAATCCGGTTTTCCGCTGAGACGATAGCGATTGGATACGAGAGGTGCTGGCTGTGGAAAGGTGCTGTCGACGTCAGCGTAGAGAATGTCTCGCGCGGGGAGGCCGGTTCGCGCGAACAGTCCGCGCCCCACGAACCATGCCAAGGCCGCGGCGATGAGGGCAATGAGGAAGAACATCGTCTCCGGTCCATTTCAACGCGCGTGGGCCCAGAACCAGTAGGCCGCAGCAAGCACCACGGCAACGAGCAGAGCGCGAGTTGCGCCATTCATTACGCCCCGGGCTCGATCCACGCTGCGAGCATGCTGCTGATGATAGGCAACGCCGGCATGCCTCTTCTCAATTTGCACCAGGCTGGGGCCGACGCCGCGGGCGTTTAAATACCAGGATCTTCGGCAAAAGCACCAATCTGCGATTTCAGAAGCGCGAATGACATCACGATTGGGCATAGTCGTCTCAGCAGGCAACCTTGACCTGATTGAATGCGGCCGGGCGGAAGAAGGTCAGCCGCTCTGTGACCACATCCCGCTCTATTTTATCGCCGCGCCTTCGACGGCGGCGAGACGACCATCTGCGGAACGTTTTTCTCAAGAGAGAGGCTGAGCACGACGGGACGTTGCACATCAGTCGGATGATAGCGACTTCTCAGCGATGTCGACACGCGCAGGCGCAAGCGCGTTTTTCAGGAGTAATCCTCGACGTCTCCTCCCTCGACGGCGCGCGCGAAGCCGATCTCGTTGTAGTGGAAGCCGTAGAATTTCTCGGGAGTTGGCCGCAGTCGTCAGGGCCGCCCGTTGCCTTATTCTTGCGGGCTGAGCGGGGACTCTGGCTTCTTTCCCACAAATTCGACCACTCCCCGACCGCGGACCGGTCGTTCGCTGTGATCAATAGTGCGCAAGCCGGGAACTAGCGACACCAGCTCACCTTTGTCTAACGGTTTCAAGTTGGATTTTTCCAACGCGATTTCCGAACCCCAATGTACGGCCATCTTGCAAATGAACAGGCCGCCGGGCCTCAGCGCGGAAACGATTTTAGGAAAGAGATTCCGGTCCAGGTGATAAAACAGGACGATCAGATCAAACCGTTCAGGTTCAAAGTCGTATTCCGCCGCGTCGATTGCAAAGAGATTGATTTTGACATTCAGCTGACCGGCAGCTTGGCCGAGTTTTCCAATTGCGACTTCGGAAAGATCCACGGCGCTCACATGCCATGCCCTCTCCGCCAACCACAGCGTATGCCTGCCCAGCCCCGCCGCCAGGTCCAGCGCTCTGCCGGCGTTCCGAAACGACTGATCCACATGCTTCTCGTAAGCCGAAACAAAAAATGGGTCTGGCTTAGTCAACGAAGGCAGACCCTCCTCGTACTTGCGATCCCAGAGCGGCCTGTTGCCTTTGTCGTTCATCGATCGAGTGTTAAAGCCGCTGCGCCATTGCTTCGATGACTGCTGCGCGGCAACAGCCGTGCAGAATTCAGAATGAAGGTCATCTCCGAGGCAACATGGATAAAGGCCGCGAGCAGAGGTCCGAGCAGACCGCAAGCGGCAAGGACGATCCCGAGCGCATCGACGGCCAGCGTGCCGGCAAAGTTCTGCCAGATGGTGCGGCGGACACGCCGGGCTACCCGCAGCGTTTCAACGAAACGGACCAGATCATTACCAAGCAGCACCACATCGGCGCTTTCGCGCGCCACGTCCGTGCCTGAGCCCATTGCAACGCCCACGCTCGCCTCGACCAGCGCCGGAGCATCGTTCACGCCGTCGCCGATCATGGCAACCATCCGACCCTCACTCTTAACGAAAATCCGAACGCGCGCGAGCTTCTCCTCCGGAAGCGCTTCAGCCACGACTTCCTGGATGCCGAGTTGGCGCGCCACGGCCTCGGCCACCGCTTTAGAATCGCCCGTGAGCAGGACCGTGCGCAGGCCCATTTTGTTGAGCGCATCGATGGCTTCTTTGGCCTCGGGGCGCACGGTATCCGAGATAGCGATCACGCCGAGGATTTCGCCGTCCCGTGCCACAAAAACATCGGAGGCGGCTTCTTTATCGTGGCTCAGAGACGAGGGCAGGATAACACCCCGGTCCTGCATCAAAGCCCTGTTGCCGACGAGAACGGTTGCGCCGTCCACAAGAGCCGTGATGCCCCTGCCCGGCGTATAGTCAAAGAGTTCGGGCTCTCTGATTGCACGGCCCAACGCCTTTACATAGGCAACGATGGCCTTGCCGAGCGGGTGCTCGGAGCGCAGTTCGGCTGAAGCGGCCGCGTCCAGTATTTTCTCCTCGCTCACACCGCCGGCGGAAACGATGCGTTGCATTTCCGGACGGCCAAAGGTAAGCGTGCCCGTCTTGTCGATAACCACCATATCGACACGCCCAAGCGTTTCGAGGTGCACGCCGCCTTTCACGATCGCGCCCAAACGCGCGCAACGGCCGATACCGCCCAGGATGGCAAGGGGCGTTCCGGCAGCTATGCCGCACGCACCGGCGACGATGATCACCGAAATCGTGGAGACGATGTCCCGCGTAATCAGATAAGTGAGCCCTGCCGCGCCCAGGGCGAAGTAGACGAGATATCCGGCTAGCCGGTCGGCCAGCCGTTGCACCGGCGCACGCGAGCGCTCTGCGTGTTCGACAGCCTCGATAATCTTGCCATAACTCGTGTCGCGGCCGATCCGTTCAGCGCGGATTTCGAGCGCGCCAGACTGGTTGATCGAGCCCGCGAAAACATGGGTGTCTGCGGTCTTTTCGCTCGGCATCGACTCGCCGGTGATGCGGGATTCATCCACGAATGAGTGACCCGACAGCACCGTGCCGTCGACCGGCATGCGTCCGCCAGGCGCAACCAGAATGGCATCGCCGATACGCAGCTCTTCGGCGGACACGGCCTGGATTGCACCTGAGCGCCGCACGGACACTTCACGAGGCAGGAATTCCAGGAGATCGCGGATCGCCTTGCGGCCCCGGCCCACGGTCAGACCTTCAAGCACCTCGGCGACGAGCACAAACAGGGTGATGATCAGGGCCGTGAAGAACTGCCCGATAGCGGCAGCGGCGACGATGGCTATCGTCATGGAGAGTTCCATCGTCATGCGCCGCTCCAGGACGTTCTCGAAAGCTTCCTTGAGGATGGGCCAACCGCCGACGACGAGGCCCGCTATGCCGATCAGGCTCACCGAAGAGAACGGCTCCCAAAGCTTGAACCACACCGCCACTGCGGCAAGCGCTACGAGAGCGATGCGGGCAGCTTCGAGCCAGTCGAAGCCATGGCTATGATCGTGGCCCTCCTCGTGGTCGTCGTCATGATCGTGGCCGTGGTCATCGTGCGCTGGCCCCTCTCTCTGGTCTAATGCGGCGGGCGCGGTTGTGCGCACGCTTGCCTGTTCCGCCAATGTCGACGGGTCGCCCTGTTGTCGCGCCATATTTTCAGTTCCTCTCATTTCAAATAAGCCTTCACGATTTCGGCAAATTCCTCGGCACTCTTCGCCCGCGCGTCCGCGTTCGCCGCACCGACCACGTGCTCCAGAATGTGGTCCTCCATCACTTCGCCCATCAGACCATTCACGGCGCCGCGAACAGAAGCGATGAGACGCAGCACGTCAGTGCACTCGGTTTCTGATGCGAGCGCGCGTTCGACGGCCTCGACTTGGCCGCGTATGCGTCGCACACGGGCGATCAGCTTCGTTTTCTCGCGGATAGTGTGTGCCATATGTGTCACTTTCATTATAGTATAGGGGAGTATGTTATCGATACAGAGCGCACCGTCGACGCCAAAGCGTTTTGGGCGGCATTCACTCTAAGTTTCAGTCGCACCCACGACCACGAATCAAACGATACGAGTTCGGCGGGAAGGACCTGTTTCGGCGCTTGCTGCCGAGTACCTGGGCATGGGCGGTCCTTCAAGCCGTTCGCGAGGCCGCTCGGCGCAAGGATGCGGAGTTTCGCCGCCAGGACCACAATCCGGACCGAATCCTGTCCCTCTTCAGCTTAGGTTTCGAGTTGGACGAGCGGCTTGAAGAGAGACTTCAAGATCTCAAGGCGTCCGGGCGAACGCCTGTGGAAGCGTTGCCCTGTTTGGTGGATGGCATCGAGGTCAGTTGGAATCGCGACCGCTTCACCGACTGGATAAGAGGCCACGGCCTAGTCGAAACTGCTACGGCACCAGTTGGCCGGCGCGTCAAGGGTGACCCACCGACGAACCTCGACCAATTGGTGTGCCGCCTTATCGGTGCACTCGTGCCGCTGGCTGAAGGCTACCCGCTGCCCCACTACAGGAGGGCGACTTGAGCGAGCGACCGCGAGAGGCCACGCAGGTGCACTCGCGCCTGTTGAAGTGCGCGCTCGAGGTTGATGACTCTCGCGCCTACTGGGCGCACACTGACGGATCCGCGAGGGTCGAGGTGCGCCGTGCTTTCGATGAGTACTGGTTCGGGGCTCGAAGCCTCTCATGGATCGAAGTGCTCGTGGCAAACATGCGGGCGCGATTCGATGCGTTCCCATCAGTGCTCGAGACCCTTCATGGATGGCCCAGCATGGGACCGGACACACGGTGGGCCATCTGCCATTGGCACCTTCAGTTACCCGTCAAATGACATAGCGGTCAAGCCGTTTTCTGCTGACCCATCAAATCGAAATCCTCACCACGATATTGCGAAAGTCTGATCGCCCGTTACGTCTCTTCGAACCGGGATGCATGATGGGCGATATTCCACCGGGCCAAGCCTCCGGCCCCAAGCGTGAGCCTAAAGCGTTCGGGCAGCTCTTCCCCTCTTTTCGCGATAGGGAGTTCCGTAATAGTGATCTCCGGAACCATCCCTCGTTGCAGGCAGTGCGCCGTGAATTCCTCGACGAAGCAGCACAGGCGGTCGAGCATGAAATCGATGAACGCTGTGAAGGGTTGACCCGAGATTTCGGGTTCCGCAGCCGCGACGCCGATACCTTTCTGCGAATACACCACGCGCGGCAGCGTCCAGCCCTTATGCTCGATAGCGTTGCGGCTTTCAACAAGGGGCTCCGACCAGGTACGAGTCTGCCTCAGGTATTCGGCGAGCAGTGGGTCCGTCGCCTGGAGTGACGCGATGCCAGCCTCGAAGGCGGGTTGCTGCTTGAACATGAAGCCGATGTTTACCCCGAGTTCGTTGGCGAGGTCCTGCATGCCTTGTTTGAGCGCGCGGACCGCGGCATTCAGGAAACTCTCGACCTCTTTCCTTAGCTCCTTGTCGACGTTCTCGTCGATATGGATCGTCTTCCCTTGCAACCTTGCCATCTCGCCGGATGCGATTTTCCGGGTATGCTCGGCCCACAGGGTTGCTAGCCCCTTCGCCGTGGCCCGCGCGTTCATGAGCGACGACATTACGAACTCGTAGGGCTTGTCGAACGTCTCGCGCTTGGCGGGATCGGGATAGATGATGTCCCTGATGCGCAAGATGCCCAGGTACAATCTGGCCATGAATGGCGAAGCCGATCCTTCGTCCGCGAACTTCTGGACGATCCAGTTCGGCTCGGTTCGGCGAACCACCATGTTCGATTGCCGCTGGAACCGGGCAAGCATTTCGCCGAAATTAGCGGCGGTAATTGGCAGGACGTAGGAAATCTGCAAATCCGGAGGACGACGCACGACACCTGCCTTTTTGAGCGCTTCCGCGCCAAGAAATACCATGAGGCCGTCGAGAGGAAGCTTGCCCTTGAGCAGCAGCACGCCGCCATCCTGCCACGGCAGGAATTCAATCGTGGAAAGGAGTTCCCCTTTCTGGTCCTCGATGCGCAAGGGCAGCGGCGGAAAATAGCGGTCGTTGTAGAACTGCCGCGGCACGGGCTGGATTTCCCCCCGGAGATTGTATTGATACCCGGTGACCATCACGGCGGTCTTCGGCACCGCTTCCAGGATGTGGCTGAAGTTAGGAACCCGCGCGCCCGGAGAAAAGATTCCCAGGTGCGCGACAAGAAGCGCCGTCATCTGTCCGAAAGCATGACTGCCCACGGCCTTCATGATCATCGCCACGTACATAGGCGGCGTGTAATTGGCGAGCGCCCCTTCCGCCGGCGGAAGGAACAAGCCCAGTTCTCCATCGCCCGGAAACTGGCCGGCGTAATTGATCGTTCCCGTGTTGGCTACCGCGACCATATCTGGCCATTCGCGGGCGGGCGTCCCGGCATTCAGCCGGTGAAGCTCCTCTGCGAGCTCTTCCAGCGGCACTGCGGATCGCAGCGCGTAAATGACGCCCAGGGTGACGCTTGTGCTGGGCACACCATCCGTGCGCGGCGCGGGGGCCTTTTTTAGCCTCTTGGCCTGCGCAATGCGGACATAGGAAGCGCGCAGCATTTCGATGTCGGCAACTTCACACGCGTCGATGACGGCGGCCACCGTGTTAGCTGGGATCGCATTTACATCTTCGCCGCCGCCATGCGGGGCGACGTAGACGATGGAGGCGAACGGCCCAGCTGTGCCGCCATCGCGGTCCACGGCTCGTCCCGGAGCAATCTTGTACGGCCAGCCGAGGAACTGTCCGAGGGCCGCATTAAGCTGCTCCGCGAGATTGGCTCCGCTGGCGCGCGCGAGGTTGCGCCCCGCGTTCTCCGCTGCTTGTGCGACCGGGTTGATGTTCGCGCTCTCCTTACCCTCTTCCGTCAAATCGAAATCCTCTCTGTGATGTTACGCCTGGCTACTCACACAGGTCTCGTCAAACAATACATTACTCCCGCAGTATCCTGGTCCCGATAGGTGCCGGAAGTGCGTGCGGCTCGCGCGTCAATGTTCGCCAGTGACATCTTGATATCGGGGTAGGACTGGCCGCGATGAAACAGGCGGATGGTTTCGGCCAGGACCAGTGTTGACGCGATGGCTCCAACGAAAGGAACCGCGATCGCCTTGCCAGCGAGGTTGTAACGTCCGCATTCATCGCCGCCAATCCTGACGTAAGCGGGATTCTCGCGCGCCATGCGCTCCTCGTGGGCTACGGTCCGGGCGACTTCATCAGGTGAAGGATCTGGCCAGAGTTCCGCGACTGAGCGCGGGTTCGGAAAGGTGTGAAAGCTAATGGTATCGAAGTTATTCGGCGTTCCTCCGAGACCACACTCGACGACCCGCAAAAATTGCGCGGTAGCGAGATTACGGCGCGCGGCATTCGAATCGAAACCGCATAGAGCCAGGCCGGGTTCCCCCGGCTCCGTGTTGCGGCGCCGGAAATTCTCGTCGAACGGGCGCTCGATGAACCTGGTGCGGAAGCCGCGCTGTTCCAGCCAGCTTCCGCAAGCGCGGGTCTTGTAGTGACCGATATTGCCTCCGGTCAGGAGCAACCCCGTCTCGATGTTTTCAGGCTCAACCTTGTCGTAATCGTTAAGGTAAATCTCCACGGCGCGCGGATCGGCGTAAGGCAAAGTCGCCGCCGCCCAGAGGTAGCCGTTGCCAAGGTGACCAAGTCCTAAGGTCCAGAAGTCGCGCGGTAGAAACTCGACGGGAACGCCGATCGCCAGCGGATCGGAAACCGGAAGATCGGGCCGCCATAAAGATAGGGCGACGACGCGGCGTGTCGCCTCTATACTTACCTCGGCAAAATCGAGGAATAATTCCGCGATTGCGAACGCCCCCGCAAGGACGCCGGAAAGAGAGCAGTATTCGCGTTCGGGTAACCGACTCACCTGCGCGGCGGGACCGACCTTCGCTATCCATCCGTCGAATGTGGCCCGCAGGGCGCGACCGGAGGGATTGGCGTTGCCGAATACGACGGTGCTGCCGTCGAAGCTGGTGGCCTGGTCTGTAATGGTGGCAGGTCCGGCGACAGACGCGAGTGCCTGCCCGAAAGTCCAGTTCAGGGAGGGCCAGGGCAAGAAAGGGGCATCAGCGAGACCGTGTTCCAGCGCGATCCGCACGGCACCGGGAAAGCAACGCGCGGCGATGTTGGCGGCCGTGAGGACCGCAACCTGGAGCGTGTAGGACTGGGCCACGTCGCCGCCGCAACACAGGGTGACGCTGTAGCGCCGACGCTGGTCCAAAACGGCCTCGACTGCTGTTTCATCCCGATCAACCAGCAGTTTTGAAATCCGTGAAAAACGCCCGTCAGGAATATCCATTGTGCTCACCATAGGGTCAAGTTCACTCGCCGGGCTTTCGAATTTGACTGATAACTGCGCCATTTGAAGCTGCCGAGGTACTCGTATACGCCGACTTCCTTGAGATGCCACCGGGGCGTGCGGCCAAAATTTGGAACGATCAGGGCCGTATGCCCGACGATCGGCACCATGGGGTGTCTCTGGTCAGTCCAGCTTTGTTGCACGCTTCTACCCGGATGGGTGTGCACGTCGGCAATTACGCGCAGCCCGCGCTCACCACAAGTGCGCCACAGCGCAGAGTAACCCACCGCGTGAAACTCGATGGCTCCAGATTGAAGGGCGGTTGGGTCGAGGTCGTCGTAGCAGATGAAGGCCGTCACCTTTCCGGCCGTCGAGCTTGTGGGAGCCAAAAGGAATGCACCGCTTTCCCGCTTTCCGGCTCCGCGTTTCTTGAGCTGCGAAATAACCTGCGCCCACAGCGCGCGAGGAATTTTGACCGCACCGTTGTGGACGTCAGAGGCCAATATAATCTCCGCAATTCAAGAGCGAGTGAAATTCTTCGAGGTAGTCAACGATGGTGTGCTCTGGAGTCCAGCGCCGGCGCGGATCGTCCTTGGCGCCCGGCGCCCATTCCTTCTTATGGCTATCGGCAGCGACACGGTCGTAAGGGTGATAAAACGCCGCGTTGTTCCAGTCCGTCCTGAAAACCTTAGCGACCCGGCTTCCGGACTTTCCTTTCGGTCGCCGCTTAACTTCGAGGGCAGACTTGGTCGCCGGGTCCCAGAAGTTTCCGGTCGGCGGTACACCTCTATACCCGCCGGCGTCCATTGCGATGTTGAAGCGGTCCGGCGCGCCGGTTCTCGGAGCGGCGGCGATCCAGAGAAGCCGCTTGGGCCATTCGAACTCGGATAAGAGCTCGGGCGCTGGCAAGCCCCACCGGCCTTGCTCCGCGCCGAGACGAAACTCGACGGACGCGATGTCTTCGTCAAACAGCCGCTGGTCAGGCGTTTCCATCCAATGAGCCCTGGGGGTTGATCTCCGTCACGATCGTGAAGCAGAGGTTGCAGGTGCCGTGCTTGACCAGCTCGCCGAGATGCTTGTCGCCGCGCGGCTTGTCAGTGGTATCGCAAATTTCCAGAACGTAGTCGGTTGAGGCGTCCGGGTCCAGCCGGAACTTCTTTTTCGCCCATTGCGTAACCGTGGCCACGGTGGTGGACGGCGAGAATTTGTGGCGCTTGGTCTGGCCGTTGAAGGTGATCTCGGTGGCGACGAGCCGGCAGGTGTGGCAGTGGACATGGCGGTGGCGTTCGATTTCGAGGACCTCGATCGTGAGGTTGATATCTACCGGCTCTTGTGCGTCCGCGCCGTCCTCGATGGTGTCGGGCTCCACCAGCGCTTCCTGACATTCGCCCACGAAGACGAGAATTTCGTTCCCGCCCTCGCGGATAATGCCGCTGCGGACCAGGGCCTCGCGAAGGGTTTCGTTCGAGGCCGCCAAAATCGGCCGGGGCCTGGCGCCCTGGCCGTGAAGAAAGAGTTCAGTTTGCTGCGTGATCATGTCTTACTCCTTTTCCGGTCAGCGCCCGGCCGGGACTTGCATTCGGCGGAGCGCGGTGTAATAGTAGCTGTCTGAAGGGACAACGGCCCATGTCACCAGCATGAACCTCCAAATACTGGCCAGCTTGCGGTTTAATGGACTCGTTGTCCACTCAGACAACAGTTTACCCCCGCGGTAACACCCGTGTCAAGGAGGATGGATTTGGCTCTGACAGGATTAGGTTTCTTGCTTCAGCATTTGCGGGAGGAACGGCGCGACTCGCTGCGGGATGTGGCAAAGCTTGCCGATATCGATCACGCTTACTATTACCGCCTGGAGACCGGGGGCAAGGAATCTCCCTCGGACGACGTTTTAGCCAAAATAATCAAAGCCCTGAAAGCGGGAGAGCGCGAGGCGGAAATGCTTCGCTACCTGGCGAAGCACCCGGAGACGGACACGGCGCTGGTCGAGTATGCGCTGAAGGATAAGACCGTGACTTCAGAGGAATTCTCATCCGCCGCCGGCGCGGTCTTCCGGGGAAATATCCGCCCCGACTATCCGAAGCTGATCGAACGCGTCCGCAGGATGCTTTCAATGGAGGAATGAAGATGGCGATGGATGAATTTTCGGTTATCATGGAGGCCCGCAAGATTGTGCGTGCGGTAAACCCCACGGCCATCCCCGCGCCCGTCGAGGCCTACGTCGAGCGCGTGGGCGCGATACTCAAAATCGACATGAGCCTGGCTGACAATGAGCCCGGTTGGTCTTTCGACCACAAGGGGAAAAAATATATTTGCGTCAACGGAAAGGACAGCCCAGAACGGCAGCGGTTCACGATCTGCCACGAGCTGGCGCACATCGTTCTCGGGCTGCCGTCCGAGCATCAGGAAGTGCCCTCATCAAGTTATGTAAAAAGAGCGCAGGCTGAAATCTACTGCGACATTTTCGCCGCCGAACTGTTGCTTCCTTTCGGGTTGTTCAGGCCGCTGGCGGACAAGGCGGAGATCAGCCTTGTCTCCATCGACGCTCTGGCGAACAGGTTCAACGTCTCATTTATGGCCGCTGGGTCCAGGTTTGCAGCCGTTCTTAAGGCGCCGTGCGCCTTCGTATTCTCTGAAAAAGGCAAAGTCAGATATGGCGTAAGGTCCACTGCACTGCGGGATGCAGGCGCGTGGATTGCTCCTCGGATCGAGATTCCGCAGGGCTCGCTCTCGGCGAAGCTTCGCGGCGGCGTGGCGTGCGACGGTCCGGAGGAAATCGAAGCCGACGAGTGGTTCCAGCATTGGGAACGCGGCGGAACGCTGCTGGAAGAAGCGCGCCATCTGGATCGATTTGATCAGACGCTGACGCTGTTGTGGTTCGAGGACGAAGTTCCACCGCCTAAACGCGGAACGGGCAGAGACACGGAGATTGAAGAGGACGAGGATGTGTTGTTGAAGGAATTGGACGGCGTGCTGCCATGGCCAGGCAAAAAGCGCCGCCGGTGATGCGCCCGTTCGTAAAAGCCATCTAATCCCACAATGAAGTGTCTGCCAGCGGTTGCAGGTTCATCAGTTCGTGCCAGGGCCTGCCCGGATACTCCCGCGCTTCGCGGTTTTCAAATCTGAAAGTCGGCAGCTCCGTGAGCAGGCCGCCGTATGGTCGTTCTGCCCACGGATTTAGATACAGGCAAGCGTAAACCTGCCCCATCAGGACTGTGGCGGGCCATAGGTTCTTCGTAAACAGCACTGCGCTGACGCGCCGGTGATTGGGCGCGCTTTCCGTTCCCCAGAAGCCGCGCGCCAACTCATCCGTCATGCCGGCGATCGTGATGCCTGGCCGCACGCCGAAAAGCGTTTCCTCGAAATCGCGGTCGGTGAGCATGACATCCGCAGAATTCATGGCGATGACGTAGGACATCGTAAGTTGGCCATACTTGCCTGCTTTTTTCTTGAGCGCATCCCGCAGGGGATATGACGGGCCGATCCATGTTCTGCCCCAGGCTTCCTGCATCACGGTTGTTGAACGGCTGCTGCCATACCTTGCGCTCGAAAACGCTGTGAGCCTGATCAGCCAACCGTCAGAGGTTGAATAATCCGGTATTCTCACCATGCCGTCGCCGCTCCCGGAGTGCGCGGCGATTGCATCGACAATGTTCTTTCGTAAAGCCTTCTGCGGCAAGTCATTCGCGCCTGCTGTCAATTCGTTGATGCCGAGCTTGTAGCCGTCAAGTTTCATTTTCCGCAGAAAATCCCTGATACGGTCACCCCGTGGATTGCCAGCGGGTCCGCTGGCGACGTCGGTTGACGTGCGCGCCTCCAGGATGAAGCGGTCCCCGGAAGGCGGGCGCACGAGAAAGTCAGGCCGCTTGGAGTTTCCCGGAATGCTTGGATGGAAGTCGAGCGTGCAATTCTGACGGCGTAGAAATTCATGCAGGAACAGCTCTTGAAAAGCCGTGCCGAACTGAATGTTGTCGCCCGAGCGGAAGCGGGAACAGAATTCGCCTTGCTCGGAGATGGGGACGAGACGCAGCCATTCTTCCATCAGGGCGCGGCTGGCCGCGCTGCCTGGCTTTGTGGAGCGGTTCAGATACGCGAAAACGCTCTCGGACAGGTTTTTCCTGCTGTTGTCGTCCTGCTCTGCGTCGATGTCGAATATGGTCACGTTCTATTTCCTTCTATCCTGATTACGGCAACGTGGGGCGCTTTTCAAGAGCGCGGCGCGGTGGATCGCGCTCGTTTAGGGCATTGAGCTGTCCGGCGAGTTTTTCGATATCCGTCGGCATAGCCGATCGTGGCGCGCCTCGCGGGCGTCGTCAATGCTTTTGCGGCCAGCCTATCTATATCGGCTGCTTTCTACTGACAGACTTGACCGGACGGGGATGCGTCGCCGCCTCTCCCAGCTTTTTCCATTCCTCGTTGCCAATCAGAGTCGTCTTGATGATGCTCAAATCGCTGCACCCCTTGATCGACTTCAATGTCGCCTTCAGATTGGCGTACAGCGCGCTGTGAAGCCACGGGCTGAGGGTGATTCTCGTAATGCTGGCCAGGGGGACCGGGATATCGAGGGCCGGCAGCGTGCGCTTGGAGGAGGTGTAGATGATGCGGAACTCGTCTTCGTTTTCGAAGGGATACCGTTTGAGAAAGGGAAGGTCGGCCACCTTCAGGGTCCTGCCCCGGATTTCATTCAGTTTGAGGTACGTGACTTCTTCCGCCTGGATGCCGGACACTTTCCTGACGGCTTTCAGCAGGGCATCGCGGTCGAACTGCACGCACACCCCGCCCGATCCGTTTGCGAAGACCCGCCAGTGATGGTAGGTCTCCGCGGCCTGTGTGAAGCAAAGGGCGAGCACGGTCTTGAGATTCTCCTTCTCCTTGTAGAGGCTGAGATAGTAGGAATCATTGCTGTCATCCCAGGCCCTCGGGTCGAGAAGCGTGATTTTCCTGTCGGTCAACAGGGAGATCAACGCCGGGACGTCCGTGTAGCGCCGAAGAAAATCGCTGCCCATTGGCCATGCTCCCTGTGCTCGCCTCGCGAACCCCGTTGCGATGCTTCTTGCTATGATCGGCGGTCGCAAAGGGTCCGCGCAAGGGGCTACAGGCTACGAGCGGCCCGACGGATTTATCGGCGGGGTCCTAGTTCGATTTCCGGTCGCTCTGGGTCGGCTGCGCGGGCTGCGCCGAGCGCTTCTGGAAATCCCCGCACGCCTCTGGGCCGAAAAATCGTCGCGTCCCGGCAGGGCTTGCGAGTCGATCGGCATACCCGCAGACCGTTGTTTCCTAAAAGTCGGTATTTCATAATTGTTCCCTTTCCGAAGATGGTTGATCTAGCGTTCCCAGGCCAGCAGGCAGAGGCACCATCGGCGGGTCTTTGGCCGGTTTCGCGGCTGGAGGAAGGACAATGCTTCTCCTCTTCTCGCGAGTTTCATTGCCGACGTGCGGCGGCTCGCGGACGCGCAGGCGCTGCCGAAAGGCTGATATCCTGCGGATTTCTCTGGGTCTGGTTTTGCTCGTTTGGAAGGTCTCGCGAACGCAGATTGTACCGATTTTGCACCGAGTCCCTACTTTTGATGCTTTTGATGACTTCAGCGACTTTGTCGAATCAGTAAGTTACGGAACTTCAAAAACCTGTCAAGTTCGTGGTTCGAGCCCATGCCGGGGAGCCACACCTTTTTTTTCAAGAGTTTAGAAAGAACTTTTCGTATCGATGTACCGACTTTTGTACCAAGCTTTATCGTGCGTAACCCACTGATAGTAAGACGAGTAGCACGCAGGGCATGGATTTGAAAATCGAATCCATTAAGAAAATAGGATGCGGTCCAGTCGAAGGCGGAAGCCGATGACGCTGCGCTCGGGGCCGCCGTCACTGCGCCCGAAGCGCGAGTCAAGGCCTGGAATGTTGGTGCAGGGCAACGTGCGGATCGCCATGCTGATGGCAATCACCGGGACTTGACCATCGCGCGGATGTCGCGGTTCAGGTCGTCGATCATTGTGCTGTTGCCGCCGTTCATGAGGCTGATGATTGCTGAGTATCGCAACGGGTCGTTGCGCTGGTTGTCGGTGGCGATGGGAAGTGCGGTTGCCGATACTGGTTCCCGGAGGCTCAAGAGCACCATCGCATTGGCAATCGCGTGCGCTTCCGTGCTCGTGAGTTGCTCTGAGATCATCGTTGAATCCCACCTTCGCCGCCGCCTTGGACCCATAAACCTGCCGGAGCGGCAAATTTATGGGTCCAGTCACAACCCACGAATCAAATGATAGGAGGTTTCGCGTGTCCCGCCTCAATGCCAAAGTTCGCTGCAACTACTACCCTCTGTCGCTCAGAGAAGCGGAAAGAATCCGGAATCTCTTGCGGTTTCCGATCGAGCTGTTTTCGGCCTTGGATCCTTGCGTCGGAGACGGCGCGGCGTTCGCTACCATTACCCGGGATTCCAGCGCAAGACGCTACGGAATTGAATTGGATGCCTATCGCGCGGAACAAGCCGGGCCGTCACTTACCAAGATTGTTCAGGGAAACTGTCTGGAAACCCATTGCGCCGTCGAGTCGTTCTCGCTCTGCTTTTGCAATCCCCCGTACGACTGGGCGCTCGCGGGGAACGCTCGGGAGCGACTTGAGGCGGTGTTCTTGAATCACATCTTCCGGTGGCTGATTCCCGGTGGGGTTCTCCTTCTGGTGATTCCAGCCGAGCGCGCGACCGACTGCGCGCAGATCCTCGCTTCGCACTTCAAACGTGCGCGGGTGCTTCGCCTGTCCGATCCAGAGTCGGTTCGCTACCGCCAGGTCCTCATTGCCGGCATTCGGCGGACGCGCCGTGAGCGCGAACAACTTCGTGACCGCGAGATCAGCGAGGGCCGTTATCGCTTCACCACGCTCGGACGCGAGTACGAGAGCTTGCCGGAACTGGCAGCCTCGTGCGACGACCCATACGCCGTGCCGACCAGTGGGCCGGCAGCACTAACGTTCAAGGGCCTGCCCCTCGATGAATTGGAGGATCTCGTTGCGAACTCGCCGGCCTACCGGCAAACAGCGCGAATTCTCGCGCCGGAACCAACCGTTATCGGAGGAAGGCCACTCACACCGCTGCATGCTGGCCAAGTTGGCCTGGTCGCTTGCTCTGGTCTGATCAACGGAATTTTTGGCTCGGGTGAAGAACGCCACATCGCGGCGTGGAAGAGCAAAAAGGTTACGACGAAACTCACCGAGGAAGA
>JGI12635J15846_10002746_pt1 | contig 15380 bp, 13 predicted proteins | sample BlaSpr_A8_OM2_M2_FD_15846 | JGI IMG/M metagenome (IMG submission 15846) | reverse complement strand
GCATCGATTTCACGCGCCGCCAGAAGCCGTTCCGTCCGATAACGCATTGGATCGTGATCGAGCGGCGGCTCGTGAGCGAGGCGCGTGGGCATCGATACGCGGGTGCGCAGCGGAAAACCCGATAGCCACGTGACGGCCTGATTGACGCTCAACGCGCCATCGTCACCGCCGAGTGCGAGCGCGCCTGCGCGCGTCGTCCGGTTTACTGCCTTGACGATCCGGTTCAACGCTTCGATCAGCAACGCCGCATGCGGACCGGGCAGCGCGGCCGGTTCATACACGACCGCCGTATAACGCGCCGCGCTTACGCGCTCGGCCAGCGTCGCAAGCGCGTTCGCCATGCCGGTATCGTCGCGGATCGATGCTGCATCGCGGCCTTCCGTCAGCGCGGACCAGATCGCGAGAATGTCATACGGATCGGCGTCCTTGAGGATCGAATGCGTACTGGTGTTTTCAACGATATCCGCTGCGGGATCGACCTCGCAGCCGACAAAGATCAGGTCGCGGGCGTGGTCCGTTCCGCCGAGCACCCGCTCGTAAAAACGCGGATAACGCGCGGACGGCTGGCAATCGAACACGATCAGCAGATCGGCGCGTGCGCGTACTTCGGAGAGCGTGGTGAAGAACGCGCCGCGATCCTGCAATGCGGCTGTCGATGCCGACATCGCGTCGCCGTGCAGATGATCGAGGATCGCGCCGCAGCCGGCGGCCAGCGGATAGAGCGCACGGATGCCAGCTACGTCGGTCGCGAGACCGCCGAAGAGCGGCCGGGATGTGCCCTTCAGGATCTCGACGGCGCGGCGCAGTGCCGACTCCAGGTCGGTGTCCTGACCATCGACGGACGGCTGGCTTGCACTGGGCCCACTGAACCACGTCAGCGCGTGGGCGAGCCGCGGGCAATCGACATCGGGCGCGTCCAGGGCGCCGTCATCGTGCACGATGGTCGTGATGTCGTCGCAGAGCAGGGGGCAGAACGGGCAGGTCCAGTCGCGCACGCCGGACGGGGATGCCGCAGCGGATAGGGACGATGAAGGCGCGGCGGACGCGCCCGGCGTGCCGGCACTCGATGGAGGAGAGGACGAAAGATGCATGGAGCCGTGAGTGCAAAGTCCATGCCGGTTTTTGAATCAGGACGCCGGTTTGTTGCACCGCCAGCTCGTTTTCATGCACATGGGGCGGGCAAACGCGGATATCGGGGAACGACGCCGACAACCGCGCCGCAGCCGCTTACAGATCGCACCCGATGACACCCGCTGCGCAGCACAGTATGTGCGGCGCTGGAACACAGTGTCACCCGCGGGGCACGGTCGTCGCAGTTCCTTGCCAAACGATTACAGGCGAACCGCCGACGCGTCCGTTGGCATGGATATTGTGTGATCGGCTCAGAGTTTTGCAGTTGACGGCAGATCGAGTTGCCGGTCGTGGATGGCGGACGCCACGAGCCATGCAGCAGCGCCGCTTTCAGCCGCGGCCGATAAGTCGGCAGCATGGCGGATACCGCCAGCACCGATGAGTTCACGATCGCCCGCTTGCGCCCGGATGGCGGCGAAGGTGTCGAGGTCGGGACCCTGGTAGGAGCCCACGTGATCGAGCGTCATCACGATCACGCGTGACGGCCACCACGACGTGTCCGGCCGGCTGGCAACCGGATCCGCAAGATCGGTAATAAGGCGCCCCGCTCGGTGATCGAGCGAGAGCACGGGAGCGAAACCGGCGGCTTCGGCGTCGCGCAGTGCATCGGTGTTGAGAAGGGTCTCGGTGCCGAAGACCGGCACGAGCGTCGCGCGGCCGGACCGCTGAGGACCAGGACGGATAGTTTTGATGCGATCGAACAGCGTGCGCATTGAAGGGAAATCGATGTAACCGGCATCGAGCCAGATTTCGATGGGAGCTTCACCGAACCCGTTGAGCAGTTCAGCAAGGAGGCGGGCGTGATCGCCGAGCTTGAGGATCGCACCGAGGTCGGCAATGTAAAGCGTGCGCGTGCCTGTCGCGGCCAGCAGCGCACGAGCGACGGCTAGCGGCTCGCTGGTCGCGCACAGTGGGGACTCGATGGGCCGATACCGCGCGCGTTCGCCACGCATGGCGCGCACGGCCTGACCGTCGAGCAGATCGAGTACGGGTATCACCTGCATGGAAGGAACCCTTGACCAAGTTATTCGTGTACGAGTATCTCACCGGCGGCGGCATCGATCCGGCACTGGCCGGCGAGGCCAGCTTGCTCGATCTTAGCGCGCTCATCGTGGAAGGCCGTGCGATGCGCGATGCCTTGGTGAAAGACTTGCTCGACCTCGGCTGCGTACAGGTGACGTTCGCCAGTTCGCGCTTTGAAACCGTCTCCGAAACCGTCGATCCGGCGCGCAGCCATTGCAGGGCGATGCCCGGTGAATCGATCACCGGCTTCGTCGCGCGTGTCGCCCGGCAGCACGACTGGGCGTGGATCATTGCGCCCGAATGCGACGGCTTGCTGCTGCGCCTGCACGATTCCGTGGGCTCGGCGCGCTGGCTTGGATGTTCGAAGGAAGCCATCAGGATTGCATCGAGCAAAAGCGCGACGGCGGCTTGCCTGGAAGCGCACGGTATTGCGGTGACGCCCGCGGTGGAACCCGGCGTGAGCGCTGTCACGACGAATGCGCAGGCGCGCTGGGTCGTCAAGCCCGACGACGGCGCGGGCGGTCTCGATACTTTCGTCTACGACCGTTTCGACGATGCCTGCGCCGAGTACGACGCACGCGCGGCGGCCGGCCGGAATCCGGTCCTGCAGGAATGGGTCGACGGCGAGCCGTTGAGTCTCTCGCTTGTCTGCGGCGAGCACGATGTCGAACTGGTCAGCATCAACCGGCAGTTGATCGGCTTGCCTGACACGACGGCGCCGGGCAAGAAGGAACACGTAGTCGAATTCAGCGGCGTAGAGGTCGATCAGATCGACCGGCAGAGCGAGCAAGGGATGGCGCTCGAAGCGTTGGCGCAACGGGTGGTGGCGGCGCTGCATGGGTTGCGCGGTTTTGTCGGGATTGATCTCGTGTGGCATGCGCAGCGCGGGCCGATCGTGATCGAGGTCAATCCGCGGCTGACGGCGGCGTACGCGGGCTTGTCGGCGCGGCTCGGGCGCAACCTCGCCGGCGATCTGCTCAAGGCGCACGGCGTGCAGCACGGGTGCGGCGCCAATGCCGAAGCGTGTGCATCGGGAGTGCGCTCATGAAGGCCGATACGGTGGTCTTCGGCTGGGATGTGGGTGGCGCGCATATCAAGGTGTCGATGGTGACGGCATCTGGCGAGTTGCTCGACATCGCGCAATGGGCGTGTCCCTTGTGGCAGGGGCTAGGGCATCTGGAGCAGGTGATCGACCATGTGTTCGACCGCTGGCCGCTTGCCCGTGAGGCTGGCACCCGCCACGCGGTCACCATGACCGGTGAGATGGTCGATCTCTTCGCCGATCGCGCGGAGGGCGTCAGGGTCCTCGCGGATATGCTTGCGCAGCGGCTTGGATCCTCTACGCGGTTTTTCGGGGGAGCGGCGGGCTGGCTCGCAGCCAACGAGTGTGCCGATGGCTGGCGCGACGTGGCATCGGCGAACTGGCTGGCCACTGCGCAATGGGTCGCGAGCCGTGTAAGCGACGCGCTGCTAATCGATATAGGCAGCACCACTACGGATATCGTGCCGATTGTCGCGGGGCGCGTTGTGGCGCGTGGCTGTAACGACGCGACCCGGCTTGTCAGCGGCGAGCTGGTGTATCAGGGCGTTGTGCGTACGCCGTTGTGCGGCGTATCGCATCGCATTGTTTTCCGTGGCGAGCAGGTCAACGTGATGAACGAATGGTTCGCGACGACGGCGGATGTCTATCGGTTGACGGGGGAATTATGGCCGGCGCACGATCAGCATGCGAGTGCCGATAACGGACCGAAGACCGAGGCGGCAAGCCGCGCCCGGATTGCACGGATGATCGGTCACGATGCCCGCGATGCCGGGGAGCACGAATGGCGGGAATTCGCGCAAACGTGGCGTAGTGAGCAGATGCAGATTCTCGCGGCTAACCTCACGCGCGTGATGGAAGCGCATCTGGCGCTTGCGCGCGCGCCGCTGGTGGGTGCGGGGTGCGGGCGGTTTTTGGTCGAGGCACTGGCGCAGCGAGAGGGGCGCGGTTTTATCGACTTCGGTGAGCTGGTTGATGCGCCCAACGCTAGCCTGGATTTGCGGGAATGGGTAGCTACCTGCGCGCCGAGTGTGGCGGTGGCGTTGCTGACGTTGCACGGAGTACGCGAGCCCGCCGTCGCGTGGTTCCACAGTACGGCTGCAAGTTGAAACGAGCTGACGCGAACGTGTGGCGTTGTGTGCGGGCGGAGTCAAATCAGAGCGAGGACATGTCATGTGGGTGGTGAAAATCGGGGGAAGCCTGAGTCACGACCCGTCGCTGCGCGAGTGGCTTACCCAGCTTTGGGAAGTGGGCGGCGGGCGGGTTGTGATTGTGCCGGGCGGCGGGGATTTCGCGGATACGGTTCGCCAGTACCAGAGCGAGTGGCGGTTTGGCGATCTTGCTGCTCACAACATGTGTCTGCTTGCCATGGCGCAGTACGCCATTCTGATGCAGGGAGTGTTGCCGGAGCTGGTGCTCGCATCGAACGAGATTCGCATTCGCCGTGCGTTGCGCGATGGCCGGGTGGCAGTGTGGGTACCCACCGACCTGATGCGCGATACGCCTGATGAGATGACCAACTGGGACACGACGTCGGATAGTCTTGCCGCGTGGTTGTCGACTACGCTGAATGCCGAGCGGCTGATGGTGGTGAAGTCGTGCGCGGTGGAAGCGGGAACGCCGCTTGAGGCCCTTTCGTCGAAAGGGGTGGTCGATGCACGCTTCGTCAAGCATGTGAAGGATGCTAACTACGTTGTGGAGATGTTTAATAAGGGCGACGCCGGGTTGATGCGGGATAGGTTGTTGCACATTCCGGTTGTTTAGAGGTTTTCGCTCGCGCCGGTGGACGGGTTTTAGGTTTTGGTGGTCGGTGGTGGAGTTGATGCAACCCCGACCAAGTGCAAACGAAACCTCCGTTCATTGAGCATCCGCGACCGCACTCCGATGCAACGCATCCGCCCATTGCGCGACCCGCACGGGATCCAGGCGCCCGGCACGCCCTCCCTCACATAGGGCAGTGCGAAACCCCACAATATCCGGCGCCAGCTCACGAATCTCCGCCAGTTGCGGCCAGCCAAGCGACCCCGCCAGTCCAGTCATCGCACCGTGCTCGCCGGCTGCTCGCAAGCAAATCGCCAGCGTATTCGCATCGACGCAATCGAAAATCGTGCGGCCGTCTTTGATGGCGGTATCGAAGACAATTCCTGCAAAGCCCAACTCCGCCGCAAAGCGAGTCAACTCCACATCGATACCCGCATCGCACAAAAGCACCGGCATGACCGCCGCCGGCAAGTTCGCGAGCTCAACCAGGCAACGCCGCGCCGCGGCCCCAGGCGTCACGCCAACCTTCACATAATCCACACCCGTATTGCTGACTTCGATCACCCGTTCCGTGATTTCATCGATTTCCTCGGTCGCCACATCACCGATGGTCGCGCTGATCGGTTTCACCGGATAGGTCGCGCGCAACATAGCCACGATCCGCGCAATCTCGGGCAAGGACACGTCGCCCAGCGCGCCACTGCCCGGCTCCTTCAGATCGATCAGTTCGGCCCCGGCCTGCGCGGCATCCAGCGCTTCTTCAGACGAGCGAACGCTCGCGAGCAATGCAGTCATGACAGACTCCGGAATGATTCAGCGTCGCTCGGACGTCGACGTGTTCAACTCATGCTGTGGCGCAGCGCCCGCGCGATGACGCGCAACCGCCGCCGTGATCCAGTCCCACGCAATGTGCTCCTGCTCGCCCGCGGTTTTGTCGATGGCAATCTGCAAGTACGCCATCTCGTTGTCCACCTTATCGGCCGGCAACATGAACAGCCGGCTCACCAGGATCGCACCTTCGACTACCGCAGCCTGCGCGCGATTAAAGCCGGCAAACGGCGCATGTGTCTCGCTAAATACTCTTTTCATCCGCAGCACCGGGCGTTGCGGATCATCCTGGAACGTATCCAGTTCAAGTTCCGTGTGCGCCAGCGAGTCCGCCAGCCGCACGCTGTTCACCCGCGTGGCGGCAAGCGTCGGCCAGTCCCTTGAGTAACCCGTGACGCAGCCCGCGAAGACCCGCACGTCGGTCGTGAAATTGATCACGGCCGCGCGCGTAGCGACGATGTTATCCAGCGTGGTGGAGGGGCGAAACGGGGCAAGAATTGCCAGACCGTCCTCAAACCGGACGCCCATGGGCGCGATGTGAGGCCGGCCATCGTGCGCCGCAGTCGTGACGATCGTTTCGTAAATCATGGTGGGGAACGCTGGTCATGGCGACGCACTAGGAACCGGCGGTTTATCAACTTCTTCGTTAGCTGCGGCAGCTCTCGTCAACTGCAAGCCAGCTAACCTTTCACGCTAAGCCGCACGTCAGTTACCTGTAAACACCGACGGGCCGACGGCGGCGCCTGGCGCTTAACGCGTTGCGATATACATCGTGATTTCGAAACCAAAACGCATATCGGTGTAGCTCGGTGTCGTCCACTGCATAGTCGTCTCCATCAAGTTATCCAACGGAATGCCCGCGCAACGCATTGTCGCAACGCAACGTAACTCCGCAGCGACAAGCCGCGCCGACAAGCACCACATGCAAGCAGCGTGCCAAAACACGCGCGTCTTGTTTGGAACGCATACGGAACACGCCGGCGGGATGACGCAATGGCGAATGCGCCTGACTGTCGCGGAACCGCAGCAAAGTGTCCCACGACGTTCTGGCAAGCGGCCTTAGGGAGTACCCCACGTTAACGGATCGCTTAAGCCTGACGAAGAAAATCGTGAATTCCCCTCGGGACGGCTCGCGCTTACATTGCAGTCACAGCGCAGGCCCCTTTCACTTTTCATCCGCCTGGTCACCACGCGCTTCGTTGCTCTGGCAGCGCGTTCTTCACTTCCGAGGAAACGTAATGAACGACTTCACCAAGGCCGCTGTCGAGCCGGCATCCAACGCGTCGATCCAGCGTTCCCGCTATTCGGCGGGCGTCATGAAGTATCGCGAGATGGGCTACTGGCAGCCCGACTACGTCCCGAAGGACACCGACGTGATCGCCCTGTTTCGCATCACGCCGCAACCCGGCGTCGATCCCGAGGAAGCCGCGGCGGCAGTGGCCGGCGAATCGTCGACGGCGACCTGGACCGTCGTCTGGACCGACCGGCTTACCGCTTGCGACATGTACCGCGCCAAGGCGTATCGCGTGGATCCCGTGCCGGCTTCCAGCAGCGCGGAACCGCAGTATTTCGCGTATATCGCCTATGACCTCGACCTGTTCGAGGAAGGCTCGGTCGCGAACCTGACGGCGTCGATCATCGGCAATGTGTTCGGCTTCAAACCGTTGAAAGCGCTGCGGCTCGAGGACATGCGCATGCCTGTTGCTTACCTGAAGACTTTTCAGGGACCGCCGACGGGCATCGTGGTCGAACGCGAGCGGCTCGACAAGTACGGCCGCCCGCTACTCGGCGCGACGGTGAAGCCGAAACTCGGACTCTCGGGCAAGAACTATGGACGGGTAGTGTACGAAGGGTTGAGGGGCGGCCTCGATTTCCTGAAGGACGACGAGAACATCAACTCGCAGGCATTCATGCACTGGCGCGACCGTTTCCTCTTTTCGATGGAAGCAGTAAACCGCGCGCAAGCCGCCACTGGCGAAGTCAAGGGGCACTACCTCAACGTGACGGCCGGGACGATGGAAGAGATGTATGAACGCGCCGAATTTGCTAAGGAACTCGGCTCGTGCATCGTGATGATCGATCTGGTGATCGGCTGGACCGCGATCCAGTCAATGGCGCGCTGGGCCCGCAAGAACGACATGATCCTCCATCTGCATCGTGCAGGACATAGCACTTACACGCGCCAGCGTAATCACGGCATCTCGTTTCGCGTGATCGCGAAATGGCTGCGCATGGCGGGGGTGGATCACGCGCATGCCGGCACGGCAGTCGGCAAGCTTGAAGGTGATCCGCTTTCGGTACAGGGCTATTACAACGTGTTGCGTGAATCGAGCAATCCGGTGGACCTGTCGCGCGGCGTCTTCTTCGATCAACCGTGGGCGGGTTTGCGCAAGGTGATGCCGGTCGCGTCCGGCGGCATTCATGCAGGGCAGATGCACCAGTTGCTGGACCTGTTCGGCGACGACTGCATCCTGCAATTCGGCGGCGGCACGATCGGTCATCCCTCCGGCATCCAGGCGGGTGCCGTGGCCAACCGCGTAGCGCTCGAAGTCATGGTGAAGGCGCGCAACGAAGGTCGCGACATTGCGCACGAAGGGCCCGAAATACTGGAAAGCGCGGCGCGCTGGTGCACGCCGCTCAAGCAGGCGCTCGATACGTGGCGGGACGTGACGTTCAATTATGCGTCCACGGACACGCCCGACTTCGCCGCCACGCCGACGCCGGCCTGATGCTTTAAGCCTTTAAGCAACCCATTGAACAAGAGGTCAGCCATGCGAATCACCCAAGGCACGTTTTCTTTTCTTCCCGAACTGACAGACGAGGAGATCGGCTTGCAGATCGACTATGCATTGCAGCAGGGTTGGGCTTGCTCGGTCGAGTTCACCGACGACCCGCATCCGCGCAATACCTACTGGGAAATGTGGGGCCTGCCGATGTTCGATCTGAAAGATCCAGCCGGCGCGATGCAGGAGGTCACGGCTTGCCGCACGACGTATCCGCAGCATTACATCAAGGTCAACGCGTTCGATTCGGTGCGCGGCTTCGAGACCATGCGGCTGTCGTTCATCGTCAATCGTCCGCAGGATGAGCCGGGCTTCCGCCTCGAACGCCAGGACGTGCAAGGCCGCGTGCAGCACTACGCGATGAAGGCTTATTCGAACGACCAGCCGCCCGCAAGCCGCTAAGCACCCAAGCCACTGGAGAGATGACGATGACGTCAGCCACCGCCGATCTGCCGGTCCGCGAACCGGCCGAAAAATCGGCTGTCAAGCCGGACATGCCGAGTGTCGATCTCGTCGCGCTGTTTCGCGAGTCGACGGTGGGCGACGTGCTGGCGGAGCTGGATCGCGATCTGGTCGGGCTTACGCCGGTGAAGACGCGCATCCGCGAGATTGCTGCGCAACTGCTGGTCGAGCGGGCGCGCGAAACGCTTGGCATAGCGAGCGGTGCGCCTACGCTGCACATGTGTTTCTCAGGCAATCCGGGTACTGGCAAAACGACCGTCGCATTGCGCATGGCGGACGTGTTGTTCAGGCTGGGCTATATCCGCCGCAAGCATCTAGTTTCGGTTACGCGCGACGATCTCGTGGGCCAGTACATCGGACACACCGCGCCCAAGACACGCGACGTGCTCAAGCGCGCGATGGGCGGCGTGTTGTTCATCGATGAAGCGTATTACCTGTATCGCCCGGAAAACGAGCGCGATTATGGGCAGGAAGCCATCGAGATTCTTTTGCAGACCATGGAAAACCAGCGCTCGGACCTAGTGGTCATTCTTGCGGGCTACGAGTCGCGCATGGAAACCTTCTTCCAGAGCAATCCGGGTTTTCGCTCGCGGATCGCGCATCACGTCACATTCCCGGATTACGACGTCGCTGAACTGATCGAGATTGCCGAGGGCATGCTCGCGCGGATGCACTACCGCCTCGACGCAGAGGCGCGCGCCGCGTTCGAAGAGTATCTCGCGCGCCGCATCCGTCAGCCGAATTTTGCGAATGCGCGCTCGGTGCGCAATGCGCTCGACCGTGCACGATTGCGCCAGGCCAGCCGTATTTTCGCCGACGCGATGCAGGGAGGCGGTCCATCCGATACCGCCGCGCTGACTCTGCTATCCGCCACCGATATTCGCGCGAGCCGCGTGTTCGACACGCCGCCGCCCAGACCAGTTTAATCACCTCCCAGGAGTGCGCCATGCTGGACGGACGGACCACACTTTCAAAGTTCCTGATCGATACCCTCGACCGTAATCCATCGCCGGTTCAGGCCAGCGGATTGTCGGCGTTACTGATCGACGTAGCGGCTTCGATCAAGACCATCTCGGCTCAACTGACCAAGGGCGCATTGGGCGGCAACTACGGCTCGGCCACGACTACCAACACGCATGGCGAGGAGCAGAAGAAACTCGATATCGCGACCAACGATATCTTCCTGCAGCACTGCGAGTGGGACGGGCTGCTGGCGGGCATGGTGTCCGAGGAGATGGAAGACGTTTATGCGATTCCGCCCGCGTATCCGCGCGGCGAATATTTGCTGGCGTTCGATCCGCTCGACGGTTCGTCGAATATCGATATCAACGGCGTGGTCGGCTCGATCTTTTCAGTGTTACGCGTTCCCGCCGGGCTTGAGGCGGGGGCAGCCGCGATCGACTCCGCATTCCTGCGCCCCGGCTATGAGCAAGTGGCCGCGGGTTACGCGGTATACGGCCCATCGACGATGCTCGTCATCTCGGTCGGCAACGGCACGCATGGTTTCACGCTCGATCGCGAGGTCGGCAATTTCGTGTTGACGCATTCGGACATCCGCATCCCCGAGGACACCTGCGAGTTCGCGATCAACGCATCGAACGAACGCTTCTGGGAGCCGCCCGTGCGCCGTTACGTGCAGGAATGCAAGGACGGCCGCAGCGGCTGCCGCGAACGTGATTTCAACATGCGCTGGATTGCTTCGATGGTCGCCGAGGTCCATCGCATCCTGATGCGCGGCGGCGTGTTCATGTACCCGCGTGACTTCAAGACGCCGGCCATGCAGGGCCGCTTGCGTCTCCTGTACGAAGCCAGCCCGATGAGTTTCCTGGTCGAGCAGGCGGGCGGCATGTCGACCACGGGGCGCGAGCGAATTCTGGACGTGCAGCCCCGCGCGCTGCATGAACGTGTGCCGGTGATCCTGGGATCGAAGAATGAAGTGGAGCGCATTGCCCGCTATCACGCCGACTACGACCGCGGCGAGGACAAGCCCTACACGTCACCGCTCTTTAGCAGACGGTCTCTGTTTCTGCCTGAAGCACCGGTCTGAGAGCGTCGCCTGATCGAATTCGATTAAGAGAACCAGGAGACTCATCATGTCAGTCAAACATCCGATCATTGCGGTGACCGGCTCTAGCGGCGCGGGCACGACAACCGTCATGAAGAGCTTCACGCATATTTTCAGGCGGGAGCGTATCAACGCGCAGATTGTGGAGGGCGATGCGTTTCATCGACACGATCGCCTGGGCATGCGCGAAGCGCTCAAGCAAAGCGAGCGCGACGGCATGCGTAACTTCAGTCACTTCGGCCCCGAGGCCAACTTGCTTGAAGAACTCGCGCAACTGTTCGCCAACTATGGCGGGACGGGCAGTGGCCAAATTCGCCACTATGTCCACGACGATGCCGAAGCCGCGACCTACAAGCAGGATGCCGGCACCTTTACGCCGTGGGAGGACATAGCGGCCGGCACGGACCTGATGTTCTATGAAGGGTTGCACGGAGCCGCCGTGACCGACAAGGTCGACGTCGCGTGTCACGCGGACCTGCTCGTCGGCGTGGTGCCGATCATCAACCTGGAGTGGATTCAGAAGCTGCATCGCGATCAGACCCTGCGCGGTTATTCGCACGAGGCCGTGGTCGACACCATCCTCAGGCGCATGCCGGACTATGTGAACTACATCTGTCCGCAGTTTTCGCGCACGCATGTCAACTTCCAGCGGGTGCCGACCGTGGACACCTCCAACCCGTTCACCGCACGCGAGATTCCACATGCCGACGAGAGTTTTGTCGTCATCCGGTTCGCGCGGCCGAAGGGAATCGACTTCCCGTATTTGCTCACCATGCTGCACGACTCGTTCATGTCGCGTCCGAACGTGATCGTCGTGCCGGGAGGAAAGATGGGGCTCGCGATGCAGCTCATCTTCACGCCGCTGATCCTGCAATTGCTCGATCGCCGCGCCCGCGCCTGAGCGTTCCGGTTTCTCGCTTTTATCGTTAAAGGAGGCATCCCATGAGTGCCGTCACTGAAATATCCGCACCGCCAGGCGTCCGGGATGAAACCCGGCTGATGGCGAACGCGTTGCGTTTCCTTGCCGTCGATGCGGTCGGCCAGGCGAAGTCCGGTCACCTCGGCATGCCGATGGGCATGGCGGAGATCGCCGTCGCGTTATGGACCCGGCATTTGAAACACAACCCGCGTCATCCCGACTGGGCGGATCGCGATCGTTTCGTGTTGTCGAACGGGCATGGTTCGATGTTGCTGTACGGGCTCCTGCATCTGACCGGCTACGATTTGCCACTCGATGAACTGAAGCGCTTCCGGCAACTGCATAGCAAGACACCAGGGCATCCCGAAGTGGGTTTGACGCCGGGTGTTGAAACGACGACCGGACCGTTGGGGCAGGGCTTCGCGAACGCGGTCGGGATGGCGTTGGCCGAGGCGCTGCTTGCACGGGAATTCAATCGGCCGGGCCATGCGATCGTCGATCATCGAACCTACGTTTTTGTCGGCGATGGTTGTTTGATGGAAGGCATTTCGCACGAGGCAGCGTCGCTGGCGGGCACCCTCGGATTGAACAAGCTGACCGTACTCTACGACGACAACGGTATCTCGATCGACGGCCACGTGGCCCACTGGTTCGCCGACGATACCCCCGCGCGTTTCGAAGCCTATGGCTGGCACGTGGTGCGCGAGGTGGACGGCCATGATGTCGATGCTGTCGACCACGCGTTGCGTCATGCGCGTGCCGCCAGCAAACCGACGTTGATCTGTTGCAAGACGGTGATCGGAAAAGGCTCGCCGTCGATGGCCGGGACACACGACGTGCATGGCGCACCGCTCGCCGCTGAAGAGGTTGCAGCGACCCGGCGCGCGCTCGACTGGCCGTATCCACCCTTCGAGATCCCGGCGCAGATCCGGAGCCTGTGGGACGCCCGTGAACGCGGCGAGACGGCCGAAGCGGACTGGGCCGTTCGGTTCGGTGCGTACCGGCGGCAGTTTCCCAATGAAGCGGCCGAGTTTGAACGGCGCTCGCGCGGTGCTTTGCCGACGCATTGGCGAGCCGCCGCTCTGTCGCTGGTGCAGGAGGCCGACCGCGCGGGTCAGTCGATCGCAACGCGTAAGGCATCGCAGCAGGCCATAGAAGGATTAGCGCGGGCACTTCCTGAACTGCTGGGAGGATCGGCCGATCTGACCGGTTCGAACCTGACGCGCTGGAAGGAAGCCGTTACCGTGCAAGCCGGAGATGAAGGGCTTCAGGCCGGCAACTACGTGCACTTCGGCGTGCGTGAGTTCGGCATGAGCGCGGCGCTTAACGGCGTGGCCTTGCATCGCGGATATCTGCCGTTTGGCGGCACCTTCCTCACGTTCTCGGACTACTCGCGTAACGCATTGCGCATGGCCGCGTTGATGAAGGTCCGCACGGTGTTTGTCTTTACGCACGACTCCATCGGCCTTGGAGAAGATGGCCCGACGCATCAGTCGATAGAGCACGCAGCAAGCCTTCGAATGATTCCCGGCCTCGATGTCTGGCGTCCCTGCGACACCGTCGAAACGGCGCAAGCGTGGGTGTGCGCGGTCGACCGTGACCGTCCCTCATGTTTGCTGTTGAGCCGCCAGGCCTTGCCGTTTGTTTCCCGCGACGAAGAACAGATCGATGCAATCGCCAATGGCGGATANGTGCTGCGCGACTGGCCTGAACCGGTGGGNCGCGTGACGAAGCGCGTGGTGCTGATTGCGACGGGTTCGGAGATTGGGCTNGCGCTTGCGGCTATCGAACCGTTGCGTGCGGAGGGTGTCTTCGCCCGAGTTGTATCGATGCCATCTACCACCGTGTTCGACCGTCAATCGCGGGCGTGGCGTGACCGGGTGCTGCCGAAGGATGTGCCGCGTGTTGCCATCGAAGCGGGGGTGAGCGCGTTCTGGCGGCAGTATGTGGGGCTGGAAGGCGGGGTGGTCGGGATCGATTGTTTCGGCGAGTCCGCGCCGGCTGAAGCGTTGTTCGAGCATTTCGGGCTGACGGTAGAGGCCGTGGTCAGGGAAGCAAGCAGGGTCGCTTGCTGAACGCATTGGTTTCCGTGGAGTTATCTTTAACCTGAATATAACGGAGTCCGAAATGGCCTTTATCGCATTGCGTCAGTTGCTGGACCACGCGGCGGAGCATGGCTACGGTGTGCCCGCGTTCAACGTCAACAACATGGAGCAGATCCAGTCGATCATGCAGGCAGCGGAAGTGACGCGCAGTCCTGTGATTTTGCAGGCGTCGGCGGGTGCGCGCAAATACGCTGGCGAGCCGTACCTGCGTCATCTCGTGCTTGCGGCGCTTGAAGCGCATCCTGATCTGCCGGTCGTGCTGCATCAGGATCACGGCGCGAGTCCGTCGGTGTGTCAGCAGGCGATCCGCTCCGGCTTCACGTCCGTGATGATGGATGGGTCGTTGATGCCCGATCAGAAGACGCCCGCCGATTACGCCTACAACGTCGAGGTCAGCAGGCGGGTGGTCGAGGCTGCGCATGCGGTGGGGGTATCGGTGGAGGGGGAGCTGGGATGTCTTGGCTCGCTTGAGACGGGCCAGGCCGGCGAGGAAGATGGCGTGGGCGCGGAGGGCAGGTTATCGCGTGATGACTTGTTGACTGATCCAGCGCAGGCAAGTGCGTTTGTGGAGGCGACGGGTGTGGATGCGCTTGCGATCGCTATTGGCACGTCGCATGGTGCTTACAAGTTTAGTCGTCAGCCGGATGGCGAGATTCTGGCGATCGACCGGATAGTCGCGATTCATCGGCTGATTCCGAGTACGCATTTGGTGATGCATGGATCGTCGTCGGTGCCGCAGGAGTGGCTGGCGATTATTCGTGAACACGGTGGCGAGATACCGGTGACGTATGGTGTGCCGGTAGAGGAAATTCAGCGCGGCATTGCGAATGGTGTGCGCAAGGTGAATATCGACACGGACATCAGGTTGGCGATGACCGGAGCGATGCGCAGATCGCTTGCAACGGCGAAGGGTGAGTTCGATCCACGTCATGCACTGAAGGCGGCGACGGCCGCGGCGAGGGATCTATGCGTGGCGCGGTTCGAGGCGTTTGGATGTGCGGGGCATGCTGACAGGATCAAGCCGCTGGCGTTGGATGTGATGGCTCGGCAATATCATTGAGAGGAGGTTTCGTTCGCACTCGGGGTTGGATTGGGTTTGTCGGGGCTCGCTGGTCGGGGGTGATGCTGGGGTGCTAGGTTCTGGGGTTAGTGGTCGGGGGGCGATGCCGGGTTGCTGCTGCTTGGGTCTGTGGTCTGCTTGAGTTAGCTGTATTTTTTATCACTATTAGCCACTGTCCGTGGCGGGACTTCATTTCTTTTTCAC
>JGI12635J15846_10002740_pt1 | contig 15397 bp, 14 predicted proteins | sample BlaSpr_A8_OM2_M2_FD_15846 | JGI IMG/M metagenome (IMG submission 15846) | reverse complement strand
CCTTGCTGCCGCTTCGGTTCTCTTGATCAAACAACGCGGCAAGGAAGTAGCGATTCCCGTATTTGTTGAAGATCAATTCGCTCTTGGCCGGTGCGGAGCTGGCCTCTGCCGACTGAACGTTGAAGAGAGCCGAGGTAGAGCCGTCCACGCTCCTGATTTCCATGACCGTCAGATCGGAGTCGTCGAGCATGTGGATGACGTACTTGCCCGCCGGAAGTTTGCTGCTCCCCGCATGGAACTGAAATGGAATGTTAACTTGAAGGTCCCCGATAATCTGCGCTTGCGCTTTGGTTGCATTCAACGATAGCGCAAAAATCAGGGCGACAAACAGCGCCAGTAATTGGTGTTTTGACTCCTGTCGTTTCATAGTTTCTCCTTATTGTTTTTGATTCTGGAGGCATCGCTCCTCGTGCGAATTAGAGCGGAAGCCTTGTGCTTAACCTCTTGCCGAACCCGGAGGGAAGCCCTTAAACATCTTTGCCACACCCTTGTCCAGGTTCTTTTCATTCTTTGCTTCCTTGTCGGACAGCGTGTCTTCGGCGCTGCCCCGCCAAATCAACTGCTTGGTTTTCGCGTCGTACAGATCGACCACCAAAGTTCCTTCCTTGTAGTCCTGTTCGGTTGTGGTAGCTTCGCCCATTCCTCCGAACCCTCGCCAACGCCATCCCCCGCCCATGCCGTCATAGAACGTCTGGAGGCTTCTCTGAGTCTGCGTGGTCTTGATCGCTACGATCGCAACATCGCCGCCACTGTCCACCTGAGTCCAGCCCTTGGCTGCCAATTGGGCATCCACTGCACTCTTGATCCGGGCGTCCCACAACGAATTCGCAGGCGTGATTTGCTCCCACGAATACGTCTTGTACTGGCTGAAATTGGCTTGATGATCAAAATCGGTTTTGACGTGCTGCGCGAACGCTGCTCCCATTACTGCCGAGATAAACAAAATACAAACTGCTGTGCTACGAAATGACCTCATATACGAATCTCCTTTTCGTCTTTAAGGAATGCATCTGCATTTCCAAACTGCGTATCAGGCAAAAAGTCCAGCCGATCATTCAGGTTCAAAGCTTTGTGTTACTTGTCCGCCGCGAGCTCTACAGAGCGCCAAACTGTCATCGTCAACATGCCGACGGAGTGTCCACCTTTCGACATGAGGTTAAGACGAGAGTCTGTGGAGTTTGTTCTGGGGATGTCGCCGCGATCCGCATTCTACGCAAAACTTAGGCCGCGCGATTCTTGGAACCTGAATTGCTTACTCCTAGATTGCTTACCTCTGGAAAGTTGGACACAGGAGAATTTATTGTGACATTGCTAAAGCAGAGCTTGGCTCTTTTACTCGTAGTTTCATTGTTCGCAGCCAATGCCCCGGCAGGATTCGCCTATCCGGCAGACGAGCCCTCGACGTCTGCTCCTGTTCGCGCGGCGCAGCAAACTCCCGAGCAGTTGCAGCAATTGGTTGCGCCAATTGCGCTTTACCCGGACGCATTGGTGGCGCAGATCTTAGCAGCTTCAACTTATCCTGACCAGATTGTGGAAGCAGATCGATGGATGCAACAGCATCCTGATCTCAAGGACAAACAACTGGGGGACGAAGCGGATAAGCAACCTTGGGATCCTAGCGTGAAGTCTCTCGTCGAGTTTCCTTCGGTGTTAGCCAACATGGACAAGAACCTTTCTTGGACCTCGTCGCTCGGCGATGCTTACATAAACCAACAGCAGGACGTGATGAACGCGGTTCAGGTAATGCGCGACCGTGCGGAAAAGGCCGGGAACTTAAAAAGCACGTCGCAGGAAAAGGTGACTCACGAGGGGCAGACGATTGTGGTCGAGCCAGCCGATCCGCAGGTCGTTTACGTTCCGGAATATGATCCTTGGCTCGTGTATGGCGCGCCCATTGGGATCTGGCCAGGCTGGTATCCGTATCCAGGACTTTTCCTTGCAGGCCCGGGAATTGAATTTGGCTTCGGCTTTGGAGTCGGCTTCTTTGGAGGATTTGGTTGGGGATGGCACAACTGGGGCTACGATTGGCATAACCACGGCATCATGTACAACCACAACAGATACATCTCCCACAGCAGAATCTTTGCCAATCGCAACAACTTCAATCACGCCGGCGGATTTCACGGAGGAGCACACGGAGGAGGTTCTGCTGGAGCCTCACGCGGGTTCGCTGGGCACAGCCAGGCTGGCATGCACTCTGGCGCGTTCAGCGGTTTCAGTCATGGCGGTGTCGCGCGGTCGAACTCCTTCGGCGGGCGGTCAAGCTTCGGTGGAGGGTTCCACGGTGGCGGCGGCCACGGCGGCGGCGGTCGCAGGTAGTTCAAGATCATCGCAGTCTTGGAAGCGGCTCAGCAATATTTTATAGGGAGAACAAAATTATGCAGCACGTTACGGTTCAGAGGTTTGATGCTTCTCATAGACTCCGGCCCAGCACAATACTTGCCATCACAGCGCTGCTACTGGCCGCAAGCTTAGTTCCCTTGTCCTTCGCGCAGACATCTACACCGGAGAGTTTCTCCTCTGCGGAAGCGGCAAGTCACGCGCTCTACGTCGCGGTTCAAAGTGACAACGATCAGGCTCTGGTACAGATTCTGGGAGCTGGAACGGAACTCGTTTCAACCGATGATACGGCCGAAGACAAACTCGAGCGCGAGCACTTCGGCAAGAAATATGAAGAAATGCATCGCCTCGTGCGGGAACCCGATGGCACCACAGTTCTCTACGTCGGCGCCGAAAACTGGCCCTTCCCCGTTCCCCTGGTTTCGAAAGCTGGCACGTGGTATTTCGACGCCGCCGCCGGTAAGGAAGAAGTCCTGTTTCGTCGGATAGGAGAAAATGAAGCAACCGCAATTGAAACCTGTCACGCCCTGGTTGTAACTCGACAACAACAGGCGACCACGAACACAGGCGACGACCCCGTCATTCAATATGCCCAGTCTTTTGTCGCTACGCACGGAATGAATGGCAAAGAAGCTCCCGCGAGCAAAGAAGTACCATCAGGTCCATTCCACGGATACTACTTCCGAATGCTGAGTGGACAACGCCAGAGTGGACAAGCGAAGAGTGGCGGCGCCAATGCCGCATTCGCCTTCATCGCCTACCCCGCGGAATACCGTTCGTCGGGCGTGATGACGTTCGTCGTTACCCAGGACAATGCCGTACACAAGAAAGATCTCGGACCCGACACTGCAAAACTGGCAAAGAAGATGACCGCGGTCACTCCTTCTTCGAGTTGGCACGCGGTTGAATAACGGTCGGCCGCGTGCTGAATCGATACCGACCCAGTCCGGTGCATGAAGGAATGGCGTCCGTAACTCATACCTTGCTGATAATGATTTTGATTGCCATGACGGATGGTCTGGTCCGGGCGCAATCATCATCCGCCGCCCAGCGGAAAAACGCCGCTGCCTTTCTTCGCTAACGGAGTCCCTCGCAACTCTTCATTCCGAGCTCGCCCAGCCTATCGCTCCGGCAACGCATTCATCTTTTTCGTGAGCTCTCATACGCACTAAGCTGTCCAAATTCAGACTCTGCGTCAGCCCCTCGACGCCTCGCTAGGCAGTTCAGGAGCGCATCTTTTTTGAGGGTGCCGTTGTAATCGATTGCAACCAAAAGAAATCGGGTCGCGGCGTGACTGCGAGGAGTACGAGATTGTTTGGCCGCTCTCGTGCGTTAGCAAAGGAGGAACCAAATATGAAGGAGTATCTAAATGAAATCATTTATCATTCGCATAGTTGGACCGACCATAGCCATTACAGTCATGGTCGCTTTCATCTCGACGGTTGCCTTTGCCGATGACGCTATCTGGTCTCTCGACTCTAGTACGTCCAATGCTGTTTTGTTTCAGGGATCCGCTAAGAATCCACTTTCATTGAACACCGGAGTGGCTCGCGTGACCGGAAAAGTGAGCCTGGGCGCAGATCTGGATCACTCGGTCGTCGATCTCAGTATTTTTCCCTCGGATGAGGATTGGGGACTCGCGCTCACTCTTGAGAGTGATTTGCCAACCGGCTACGTTCCTGACGAAACCGATCACACGCTGCTGACCTTTAAGTCCAAGCGCATTCTGAAAACAAAAGACGGTCGGTTGGAATTAATTGGAGATCTGACCCTGACTCAGGTGCAACGCAGCGTCACAATGGTGCCGACCGAAGCCTATGCTGGGCCGGTGTACGGTGATCCTGTCATTCACACCGAAACTCACGAGACATCCTTTTTTTTCCCGAGTTCAAGTTCCCAGTCTTTATCGAGATCTTTGACTCCTGCAACGCTACAGACGAAAAAATCGCTTGAGCTTTCGGGGTCAACTCGCGTCAACAACGAGAATTTTCCTCAACTCTTAGGTGCGATCAAAGATACGAATTGGCCGCCTGTCGTTAGGAATGAACAGTGTCGCATGCCATCCACGATCGGAGATGACTACAGCGGAGCGCGATGCACCGGAACGGTAATAGCAGCCACCAACAATGCCAGCTGTCAAATGCCAGCCTCCGTGGGAGATGACTACAGCGGCCCCGTATGCACTCCGGCCGCAGGTAATCAAACTACAATTGTTCTGGATTTGAAGTTGCTTCCCACGGCCTCCGAACCGGCAGTAGGAATGCTGTCCTCGATCGGCACCGCTCGATAACCTATAACGTCAAAAGTAATTGCTTCTAAGAAGGGCGGGCGTCAGCCCGCCCCCACTGAAGAGTGCTGGAGGCGCAAAGAATTAAGACACACACGAGATCACTATCCACCCCTTAACTCTTGCACCTCAAGAAATGACAAAAAGGAGGAATCTCAAAATGCCATACGTTAATGTCGCGAAAGAAAACTCCACCAACATCGAACTCTATTACGAAGATCATGGCTCGGGTGACGCGGTTGTCCTCATCCACGGGTATCCACTAAGCGGCTCCTCATGGGAGAAGCAGATCCCGGTGCTCGTTGCTGCCGGTCACCGTGTTATCACTTACGACCGCAGGGGATTCGGCAAATCCAGCCAGCCAATAACCGGGTACAACTATGACACCTTCGCCAAGGATCTCCACAAGCTGGTGACCCATCTCAAACTAAGTGATTTCACGCTGGCGGGTTTCTCCATGGGTGGAGGCGAAGTGGCGCGCTACCTGGGGAAATACGGGTCGAAAGGAGTGAGCAAGGCGGTGTTCATCGCATCTGTTCCGCCGTTTCTGCTGAAGACGCCCGAGAATCTCGAAGGGGTGGATGGCGCAGTGTTCGAAGGCATTCAGAAAGCGATCGTGGCAGATCGTTACGTGTTCTTTACGGAGTTCTTCAAGAATTTCTACAACACGGACCTGTTGTTGGGTAAGCGCGTCAGCGAGCAGTCCATCCAGGCTAGCTGGAACGTTGCGGCAGGCGCTTCTGCCGCGGCAAGTCTTGCTTGTGTGTCGAGCTGGCAGGAGGATTTCCGCGAAGATCTCAAGCGCATCGACGTGCCGGCGCTGGTTATTCACGGCGACGCCGACCGCATTGTGCCGATCTCCGCGTCGGGACTTCGGACCGCCAAACTGGTCAAAGGAGCCAGTCTGGTCACGGTTAAGAACGGACCGCACTGCATCACCTGGACTCATGCCGACGAAGTGAATCGCGAGTTGGTGAACTTCCTCGGGAAAGGCGTTGCCAGGCCAGCAGCCTCAGCGTCCATGAAGGAAGCAGTCGCCTAAGGGGTCTCTTCTTCTTCAAATTGTTAATTCACCGGAGAATGCGGCGCTCGGAGCGGCACCCCGAGAGCGGTGTTGATCGTCCGCCCCTGCGCGGTGATAATCCGCGCTAATAATAACGATGCGTTCCGTCGCCATGTTTATGCCAGCTCCGCTGAGATGGGTGGCGACGGGTGGGCTGCCACTCCGTCCGCGCTATGGCCGTCGTTTGACGATTCCTGCTGACAGTACGCACTAGATGGCGAGAGGATTTGGATCGTGACAGCCACTGCTGGAATCAAGTAAGCAAAAGTTACGAAAACCCACATTAGAGCGCCCGCAGCTTCCTGATCTTGAAGTGCCGAGAAATTTAGTGCTGAAAAATTGAGAAGTCGCTCCTGATGAAGATGAAGATAGTGAGGGTAGACCACGCGGCCGCAGAACGTAAGAAATGCCGACAGCGCATCGCAAGGTAATGTCGCCAAGAAAAGATACACAGGAATAGACCACTGCGGCCGCCGATCCTTAATCGGCCAAGGCCGAATCACGGGCGTCCAGAAGAGGAGTCCGGCCGCGAAGAAACTTGAGCATTCGACTGCATGCCATGATTCCGATTGCATCGCAAGATCGAAGGCTTGAGGGAAATGCCACCCCAGCAGAACTGCCGTCGCGATGAGCCAACAAAATAGGGGCTCATCCAGAAATCTTCCCAGCCATTGCGTTGGAGCCCAACGCAGAAACGGGTGCAGGACGGAGCGAGCGAAGCTCGATGGGAGGCCGCGCTGGATTGACAGAAACGCGTTGCCGAGCAGAAACAACGGGGGGCCGATCGTCATCAGCAGAAGGTGCTGCACCATGTGCATGCTCAGCAGTCGATGATCCAAAGCCGCAAGCGGCGGATTGACTGCGGCCCCGACAGACATCACGCCACACGTGAAAGCGCCAAGCTGCCAACTCGAAATCGAGTTCCTACATGAAGTTCGAAGTTGAAACCAACCCCGCAAGTACACCAACTCAACCAGGACCAAAAAAGACACGAGGAATAATCGGATCGCTAACATGGATAACCTTTAGGGCCCAGGAGAGCGGGGTTGCTCTGCACTTGCTCCAAGTGTGGCGGCGCGGGAAGCGTCTCGCGCTGGCCTTTGCCGAGCAGGATGCAGGGTCTCAAGGAAGGCAACGAGCGCCGTTGTTTCCGCAGGACTCAAATTTTTTCCATAGGCAGGCATATTGCCTCCGCCCTGGATCACCTGCCGGATGAGTTGGTCTTGAGTAAGGTGCACAGCAACACTGTCCAGAGCCGGTCCGCGCTGGCCTCCATTGTCATCGAGTGAGTGACAGTTGCGGCATTGTTTCTCCTGAAATACGAGAGCCCCTCTTCGCTCGAGCGCAGTGCGTCCGGTCAAGTACTGCAAAGGAATCGGCTGGCTGCTCCAGGCGTCCATCACTGGGCTCCACGGCGCGTGCTGCGCGAGATGCGTGAACGTTCCCAGCGTCACAGCGATCAGCAGAACCGACAGGACAGCAATTGGCCTGCGTCTCCAGCTCTTCTCGCCCTCACCCGCGACGAAGGGAAGTGCGAGCAGCACAATCAGTCCGACTGCCGGGCCAATTAGCAATATCGGCGTCTCCGATGACGGGGGAAGGAAAGACAGCAATGCATACAGCCATAAAAAGAAAAAATCTGGATGTGGCGCGGTTTGAATGATCGTTGGGTCGGGCTGGCCGCTTGGACCGAAGGGGCCAAAATAGACCGCGCACGCAGCGATTGAAAGAAGAATGAAGCCGGAGAACAGTATGTCCTTCCACACTGCGTTCGGCACAAACGGCACACCCTGCTTGTGCGTCTGGTCGTGATACTCCTGCAAATAAGTAGCGCGCCGCACGATGCGTCCCGGCATAGGCCATTCGTTGATTCCCAATTTCAGCACCAGGAGCAGGTGCAGACCAACGAAGGCGATGAGCAATCCCGGGACAACAAAAACGTGCAGCGCGAAGAATCGCGAAAGCGTCGCGCCGGCAATGATCGGACCGCCGAGCATCAGGTTCACCAGCCACGGCCCAATCACCGGGACGCGGCTGGCGATCGATGCCCCGATTCCCAGCCCCCAGTAGGCATCCTGGTCGAAGCGCAATACCTGGCCGGTAAAGGCCATGCCAAGAGTCACGAGTAAGAGGAATACGCCAACGACCCAGGTGAGCTCGCGTGGAAACTTGTAAGCTCCGAATAGGAAGACCTGCATCATGTGAATCAGAACAATGGCGATCATGAAGTTTGAGCCCCAGCCATGCATAGCTCGAATAAACCAGCCCAGAGAGACGCTATGATTCAGGATCTGGAGGCTGCTCCAAGCCTCTCCTGCAGATGGCACATAAATCAGCGCGAGCAATATGCCAGTGACAATCTGGACCATGAAGCACGTGAGCGCAGCGCTGCCGAAAACGTAGAACCAGCTGGCGGTTTCACGCGGAACGGGATGCTCGGCCGTCTCTCGAATCGACGCGCCCAACTGCAAGCGCAGATCGAACCACTCACCGAGTTTTTGGATCAGGCGCATGTCGTCCCTCCGCGCGTCGTGTTAGCGGCACGGCCGGGAGTCGGCATTTCGCCAGCCTTGATGAGAAGTTTTCCGTCTTCGATCTTATAGCGGTACTGAAACAGTCCGCGTTCCGGAGGCCCAGAGGCGCGGGAACCATCCTGATAGTAGGCCCCGCCGTGACACGGGCACATGAACAGGCTCGACTGGGGGAACCAGCGAACCGGACATCCAAGATGGGCGCAGTTCACCGCGAAGACTTGAAAGCTTTGACCGTCCACATTTCGGACCCAACAGGCGATGTTCGCGGTCTCGCCATCCCAGGGATTGACCACGGGATTTCGATAGGTTGCGAGCCGAGTCTGACCGGCAGGGAATTGATCTAGTCCGCCCAAAGAGAGCCATGACTCGTAGCCAGGTTTTCGCTCACGGATGGCTGGTGACAGCAAGTACCGCACGATGGGCACGGCTAAAATGGCGGCGACAACACCGTTAAATAGCAATCCCAGCTTTACCAGCATCGCGCGTCGCGATATTTCGGTCCTGATCATGGAGGTCCTCTCTGCCCAGGCTTCATGGATAGGTTCGCGTATGGCTGGTCCGGAATTTTTGGACGCTGGGCAGCCAGCCATGCCACAACGTCAGAGATTTCTTGTGCAGACATGGGATGGCCAGGCACGTCTTCGCGCCAGTCGGGTGCGCCAAACTCTGGCCGTCCAACAATCACATTGGTCCGAAGATCCTGATCGCTTATTAGTGCGAGGTAGGCTCCGTCGACAATTGAGCTCGCCTTGCTGCCTCCGTGACCATCGGGACCATGGCAGGCGGAACAGTAGGTGGCGAACACAGCGGCACCGACGTGAGAATCGCCAGCGACTTTCGTTGCATACGGAGGCGGCGTCGCGTTGCGCAACGCATCCGGTTTCGCCCACGACCGTATTCCACGGACAATGGCATCGACTTGTTTATTGGTGAGCATACCGCCCGCGCTCTCCGCAAATGGGGGCATGGGCGTGCCTCGTACTCCGTTGGTGATGGTCTGCCGAATGGCGGCATCGTCAGCGATGGCAAGAAAAACTGGATCGCCCAATGCGATTGCCGCCCCTCCCTTACCGTTCGACCCGTGACATGCTGCACAGTTTTGGCCGTAAAGAACAGCGAAGTCGACGACCTGATCGGGACGAACAGCGGCTGAGTCTGCAGAAGGACGGCCGGGAGAACTGCTGCAAGCAACGCACACGACTACGGCGACAATCGCAAAAGCGGAACAAGTGGCGTTGCAGTTCATCACCGGGCCTTGCCCTCATCTTTCTCATCCTTATCCACGGCTCCTGACGCTTCGAATCCAGCACGGAGAGCAAAAGGAAGATGCTGCCGGGTAGGTACACGTTGTTGTCGGGAGACCACGATGCCAGCGACAGTCCCAAATCCGACCTGGGAAAAGACGAACCACACCCAGTCGATCTGCTGGTTAAGGATTGGATCGATGAGTTCAATAAAGCTATGGACTAAGCCCGACCACAAAATGGGTGCAATCAAGCCACCCAGGAGAATCGGATGCCGTGGAAGCATTGGTAGCGTCGCACCGTAGAGAAGTCCAACGCTTAAGGAAACGAGCAAGTGGACGACACTCGCGATGAGCAGGGAGTCCCATTGAAAGGCCCCAATCTGCGATAGCGGGTGCCTGCCAGGAAAAAATCCCGCGGCCAGAACATTGATTGCATACCACATGCCGCGCCCGCTGATAATTCCATACGTGACCGCCAGAAGCGCCATCGCGACGCTTCCTGCCATTCCGCCCTTTACACCCGCTCTGATTGGATAGACCTCCAGCGGCAATCGCGCCCGGTGCAGTTCCTCTGTCATCCACTCGACTGCCGCCACTTGTGGACGACTTGTGCTGACGGGTCTGACGGTCTCGATCGCGGACACGGATTCATGCCTCTCGTGCGGCAACACATCGCGGAACCACCCGATGCACCCGCCCACGGCCAAGATTGCACCGAGAAGACTCACGGACCAACTCGTGACCAGACCCGCAAAAAGCAACGCCAGGCCGAAGGCCAGAATGATTGGCCACGCGGTCGGTGCCGGCATTTCGATGGTTTCTGTTTGCCTGTCAGCTCGCGCGAATGTGTCCATGCTCATCTCTGTTTTCCAATCAGCGCCCAATGACGTAAACGACGGTGAAGACCACAATCCAAACTGCGTCCACGAAGTGCCAATAGAGAGACAGCACGTCGATGCGCTCGCCGTGCTCTTGCCTGACCCATCCGAAAAGTGTGAAAACCATCACAGTGGTCAGGCCTAAAAGGCCCACAACTACGTGAAATCCGTGCAGTCCGACCAGTGAGTAATAGGTGGTTCCGAACAAATTGGTAGTGATTGTCAGTCCGTCCTTATAAATCAGGCGGTTCCATTCTGAAGCTGTTCCGTACAGGAAGATCGCGCCGAGGATGATGGTCAGAACCCACCACAAACCGAACCTTCGCACATTACCGTCACGAAGACTTTTGCCGGCAAAGTGAATCGTCAAACTGCTCGAAAGTAAACAGACCGTATAAAGGATAGGGGGCGTGAGAACTTCCGAGGGCACCGGCCCGGACAGGCTCTTACCCATATAAAAGAGATAAGCGACGACAAAGATGGTGAAAATCGCAGCTTCGGCCGTGATCAGGCTATACATCGCCACCTGTCCCCGCGCGGGAAGATCCCACTCAAGTTCTGCCGTTACTGGCGGGACAGTTGTCGTACTCATCACACCTGCTCCTTTATTCGTACTTCCAGTCCGGATCATCCGGATGCTTAAGGTCCCAGAGTGGGCGGCGGCTCTGGACCGTTGGTATGAGGGCGAAGTTGTATGCAGGCGGCGGCGACTGAGTGGACCATTCGAGAGTCCAGGCATCCCATGGATCGCTTCCAGCAGGTTTGCCGCGAAAATAAGACCAGATCAAGTTTCCCAAGAAGACCAGGATCCCCGCAGCCTGGAAGAAAACTCCGATGGTCACAATCAGGTTCCAGGTGTCCCAGCCGCGTCCCGGTTCATACGTGTAGATTCTTCGCGGCATGCCGAGAAGTCCCGGGATATGCATGAAGTCGAAGGTCAGGTGGAAGCCGATAAAGAAAAGCCAGAAATGCAGTTTGCCAAGCGTCTCGCTGTACATCTTTCCCGACATCTTTGGGAACCAGTAGTAGAAGGCTCCGAAAAGGGTGAACATAATGCCCCCGACGATCACGTAGTGAAAATGAGCAACAACGAAATACGAGCTTCCCAGCTGCCAGTTGAATGGCGCTGCACTCAACATGACTCCAGTGAGGCCTGCAATCAAAAACTGGAAGAGGAAGGCAATGCAGAACAGCATCGGGGTCTTGAACTCGATCTTTCCTCCCCACATGGTCGCCAGCCAGTTGAAGATCTTGATGCCGGTCGGAACCGCAATGGCCATGGTCGAGATCACGAAAAAAGTGTTGGCCGCTGCGCCCATGCCGACAGTGAACATATGGTGGGCCCATACGCTCATGCTGATGAACCCGATCGCGACGGTCGCTCCCACCATCACCGGGTATCCGAAGATCGGCTTGCGGGAGAAGACCGGTATGATTTCCGAGGCGAAGGCGAAGGCTGGAAGGACAAGGACGTAAACTTCGGGATGTCCGAAAATCCAGAAGAAGTGCATCCAAATCACCGCTGAGCCTCCAGCCTGGGTATCGAAGAAGTGTCCGCCGAGGTAGCGGTCGACGAGTAGCATGATCTGTGCCGCCGTCAGCGGACTGACGGCGAGGATCACCAAGCCGGCCATCACAAGGTTGAGCCAGGCAAACAACGGCATTTTGGCCAGCGTCATTCCTGGGCAACGCATGCAAAGAACGGTAGCCACGATGTTGATCGCCGTCCCGATGCTGCCAAAGCCGGAGACCAGCAGAGCTAGAGTCCAGAAATCAGTGCTGTGGCCCAACGAAAAAGTCTGTGAAGTGAGTGGTGCGTAGGCGAACCAGCCGACATCGGGAGCGTTTCCCGCTCCATAAAGTCCGTTGGCTCCCACCAAGCTGAAATATAGAAGCAGGCCACCAAATGCGGTCATCCAGAAACTGAAAGCATTCAGACGCGGAAAAGCCATGTCCCGCGCACCAATCATGAGCGGAATCAAGTAGTTTGCAAATCCGAACAGAACGGGCATGACTACGAAGAAAATCATAGTGGTCCCATGCATCGTGAACAGTCGGTTGAAGACCTGGGGCGAAACAAAGTCATTGTGTGGACGGATAAGTTGAATTCGGATTACCGTCGCTTCGATCCCGCCAATCACGAGGAAGACTAACGCGTAGACGATATATAAGATGCCCAGCCGCTTGTGATCGACCGTTGTAACCCACTCGTGGAGCATCTCGACGAATGAGCGCGAGCCTGCGACCGTACTCGGCCATGCGATGGACTCAGTCGCCATTGAAAGATCTCCTCCTAGTGTCAACGAAGCGCATTAACGAAGCGTCTCCAGGTACGCGGTGAGCGAATCCAGTTCCTGATCGTTCAACTGCATTGCCGGCATCAGCGAGCCCGGTTTGATGGTGTCAGGATTTGAAATCCATTGCCGAAGGTTTTCTGGCGTGTTGGTCGCCGCCCCCGCAGCGATAGTGTCTCGGCTCATCAAGTGCGTGAGGTCTGGACCGAAGCGGCCATGGGCCACGGTGCCCGCCACGGTGTGACAGTTGATGCAGGCAGTCGTTTCGAATATGCGTTGTCCTTGCGTAGGGGATCGAGAAGGGGAAGGGGAAGCGGCACTCACAGCTGCCGGCTGGCGTTGCTCCTGAATCCAGCGATCGAAGTCAGCACGGGGCTGAACGTAGACGCGCAGCAGCATCTTGGCGTGCTGTGTCCCGCAATACTGCGCGCACTGCCCCAGATAAATCCCCGCCTCATGGGGATTGATCCACATGCTATTCGGATGGTTGGGAATCAAATCGGTTTTGCCCGCCAGGCGCGGGATCCAGAAGCTGTGATCCGTATCCGCTGAGAACAGCTTGATGAAGGTCGGCGACGACTGATTGTCATCGCTAACCGGCACGTGCAGTTCGTTCGCCGTCACGACTCCGAGCGCCGGGTAGCGGTACTCCCACCAGAACTGGTGGCCGATGGCAACGACTTCGATCGCATTGTCAGGTCGCGCAGTCCTCTGCACGCTGGCGATCACCCGCGCCGTTGCCATGAACAGGGCCACAACAATAAGGATCGGGATGACGGTCCAAGCGAGTTCTACCTGATTGCTGCCATACACTTGAGCAGGTTCGCGTCCATCGTCATTCTTTCTCTTCCGGAACTTCACGACCGAGTAGAGCAGCAAGGTGAAGACGACCAAGAAAATGGCGCCTGTGACCGCGAGCACAAACAAAGCCAGTCCGAAGATCGATTTCGCTGGGGTCGAAGCAGGCGTGAAGATATTTGTCGGGCTAAAGGGAGCGGCCGGGTCTGCAAAAGCTGCCGCTGTACAGCAGACACAAACAAGAATCTGCGAACCCAGGAAGTGCCATTGGTTTGAGCCGCGTAATTGCAATTGGCCCCCTCAGCTCGGCTTGAGTGAAATGGAACCGAATCTCAGAATCTCACTTGGTTCGTCAATCCCCACGTCCTTACAACGAATCCACATCGCAGCCACAGCCTTGCAACATGGTTTTCCCGGGTCAGGACTTACGTCTTGGAGTCCTGGACTCGAGGGTGGAAATCATTCGTTCAGCGGCTGGCGGGATAGCGAGATGGCCGGACAGCACGATCTGCCTCGCCGGAAGTTCGTGTCCATAAATCTTCCGGTTGGCGCCGTTGTCCGGGCGAATCGTTGATCCTTCGAGAGAGATACCTGCAAACGCACCGCGGGCGCGAGAATAGCTCAAGATGTCCGCACGCAGGGTGGCGTCTGTTTCTGCCGAAGCGGTGCGGCCGACCGGGCCTGCGGCGACCGATGCGTCGGCTCCAAGCTTCACTTTGCTGGCGAGAATTCCGCTCGCACCCCGTTCGTTCATTACGAGCAGAACAAAGTCTGTTGCCTCGCCACCGATTTGGAAGCCAAAGCTGCCGCCCTCGAGCGCCATCATCGTAGGAGCGCCCCACGATCCCTTGAAATCTTCACCACTGCGGCAGGACATCGCGCCCCGGCCATAGCTGCCACCAACGATGAAAGCGGCCTTCAGAACGGACGGGAAGACAACCACGCAATCGGCCTTGTCGAGCAGGTCCTGTGGAATGTTGTCTGGAACATCGAGAATCTCCTTCAGAACGGTGCCGCCGTTCCTTAAGCGATCTTCGTCTTTTTCCGAGTCGGCTGCGAAAGCTAAAGAGGAAAGAATGGGTAGAACCACGAGCAACATGCTCATCAAATGCGTAACTGGCTTCTTCATGAATTTTCTCCTTGCACAGTTTCGAACGCTGACCACGTAGCGATTGTTAGCAGTTGTTTCCATAATTCACTTCTTCCTTGCGCATATCTCTACCACCGGGAGTCCTGATTGAGCTGTAAGCAAAGCGCTTGCCAAAGTACGCCTGAGCGGCGGGAGTCATTAATTGAAGAGTTGCCGCCGCAACGCAGACCCTTCTGGCGAGGCGTGTCCGCATTTCGACACGGAGGTAGAAACGCTGACACTCCACCACACCTTCAACAGCAGGTACGGGGAGGAACGATCAGGCCGTAAGGTGGGGTCTTTGTAACGTCACATCGAATCAAAGTTAAATTTCACCACCAGAATCGTGGCGTCGTCTTCGAACCCAACATCCCGAGAAAAATCTGTAACGCTTTCGAGGATATGATTCATCAGCTCTTCCGCTGACAGCGTATGGCCGCGTCGAATCAGATTCGACAGACGATCCATCCCAAATTCCTCTCCCAGTGAATTTTCTGCCTCGGTTACACCGTCGGTGTACAGAACCAAAACATCGCCGGCAGTGAGGTTGGCCGGGCTGATTGCACAAGCTAAGCTGTCAAACATTCCGATCGGGAGGCAGGATGAGTTCATGGGAACGACATCATGAGTCGTAGCTTGAAACAGGAGGGCAGGATTGTGGCCACAGTTGATATAGCGAAGGGAATGGCTGCGTGCATCAATGTCCGCCAGCAGCAGCGTGACATAGCGGTTGCTGTCGGAGATTGAATGGAGTCCACTGTTCAAACGATCCACCACCTCCAGCATGTCTCGTGTCTCCCTCGCTTCCAGCTGAACGGCAGCCGCCGT
>JGI12635J15846_10002738_pt1 | contig 15402 bp, 13 predicted proteins | sample BlaSpr_A8_OM2_M2_FD_15846 | JGI IMG/M metagenome (IMG submission 15846) | reverse complement strand
CCTCCTCCGGATTTCTGAACTAACTCTTACGTGGCTCCGCCTATTATCGAGAACCGTGGACGGAAGGCGGGCTCCGCTCGTCGTCGGTGGAGTCGGCCTGCTGGCTTCCCAGGCGGGCCACCTGGTTGCCTATTCGCTCCGGTTTGGCGCCAACGCGCCGCAGGTTCAGAGCTCCGGCGTCCACGAGTACTTCCCAGCCCTGGCCAAGACGGGCCTCGGTTTCCTCGCGACCGCCCTCGTGGTCGGGCTGCTGGTGATCGGTCTCGCCCGGCTCATGGCGGGCCGGCTGGACAAGGACTCGGCGCCTTCCTACCTCCGGCTCCTGGCCGCCCTGTACACGCTGCAGCTGGCGGTCTTTGCCGGGCAGGAGACCGTCGAGGCCGCCGCCGGCGGCGCGCCCGCGAGTTCGGCCGCGGTCCTGCTGCTGTGGGGAACGGTGGGCCAGCTGCCGGTTGCCGCGGTGGCGGCCCTTGGCCTGCGCTGGCTCCTGGCCCGTCTGCGGCCGGCGCTGTCACAGATCAAGCTGCGACTCGCTCCGATCGTCCAACCCTTCGTTGCCTCGGTGGCTCTACGCCCGATGCCGCCCGCCCCGGACGGGGCCACGATCACCGAGAATCTGTTATTCGATCTCAGCCGGCGAGGACCTCCCCTCTAAGCGCTCAGTCCGTCCTGACTGACCGCATTTAATAAGGAGGAGATCCGTGAACCGGACTCGATTGTTGATCGTCGCCGTCGTGCTCGTTCTGTTCGTCGCCGTCGGTGGCGTGTTGATCTACTCGAACAGCCACAAGGGCCAGAACGTGACGTGGAACGTGACTGTGACCAAGGCGTCGAGCATGAATCCAAGCAGCCTCACCGCTCACGTCAACGACACCGTGACCATCAACGTCACCAGCGACACCGACGGCGAGGTCCACCTCCACATCTACGACATCCTCTTCGACACTAAGGCGGGCCAGACGGTGAGCCACACGTTCACGGCCAACAAGACGTGCGGGTGCGACATCGAGTGGGAGAGCACCAGGACACTGCTCGGCACGCTCACGATAAGCCCATGAGGCTGTCGGCCGAGATCCTGCTTCACGGCTTCGGGCAGAGGTACGACCTGCCGATCGGACTGGCCCTCTACCTGTACGCGGCGGGCGCGGTGGTGGTGGTCTCCTTCGTGCTCGTCGTGCTGTTCGCGGGCGACCAGGTCGGCGCCAGGGCGATCGTCTACCCACGGCGGGCGGTCCCCTGGCTCTTGCCCCTCGCGCGGTCGCCCTGGCCGCGCATCGTCGGAGGCGTCATCGGTGTCCTCGCGCTGCTCACCGCGGTGATCACCGGGTTCTTAGGCTCGACCAACGCCTTCTACAACCCGGCCGAATACATCGTCTGGATCTATTTCTGGGCGCTGACGTTCATCGTGTCAGGCCTCGTCGGGAATCTCTGGTACCTGCTGAACCCTTGGGCGGCGATTTACGACGCCGTGGCGAGGCTGGTGCGGCTCAAGCCAGTGCGGACTCTGCCCGAGGTCGGTGTTTGGCCGGCCATCGTCGCCTACTTCGCGTTCGCGTGCCTCGAGCTGACGAGCGGTATGGCAAACCGGCCGCTCATCGTCGCCATCGCGGCCATCGTCTATTCGGTCATCACCCTTGCCGGGATGTTCGTTTTCGGCCGCGACGCGTGGCTCGAGCACTGCGAGGGGTTCACCGTCCTGTTCGGAATCGTGGGCCGCTTCGGTCCGATCGAGGCCGAACGCGATGAGGCAAGCCGCGTCACCGCGGTCTACGCGCGGCCCTGGGGCGTGGGCCTGCTCAAGCCAGGACCGACCGGTTGGGACCGCATCCTCTTCGTGATCTTGATGCTCAGCACGCTCGCCTTCGACGGGATCTCCGCCACGCCGGCCTGGCAGGACTTCATGATCGCGCTCGACCCGATCTGGCTCCCGATGGGGGCGTTCGGGTTCTTCTTCGTCAAGACGTTGGGCCTCGTGCTGCTGACAGTCGCCTTTCTTCTCGTATTCATCGCGTTCATGGAAGGCGTCATCTACCTGGGCCAGCGAAAGGTCGACGTCAAGGCCACCATCTCCGCATTCGCCCTGACCCTCGTTCCAATTGCTCTTGTCTACAACGCGGCCCACAACTACAGCTACGTGATGGTCCAGTCGCAGGCACTGATTCCGCTGCTCAACGATCCGCTGCAGAAGGGATGGCACCTCTGGCCGGCCGTGGCGGGCTTCACGCCGAGCTTCGCGCTGGCCCAGGCCTCGACCGTCTGGTACGCGCAGATCGTGCTCATCGTGCTCGGCCATGTCATCGCGGTCTACCTCTCCCACCTGCGGGCCGGTGAGCGGTTCCGCACCGCTCAGCGCGCTTTGCTCAGTCAGTACCCCATGCTGTTGCTGATGGTCATTTACACGATGACGAGCCTCTGGATCCTGGCTCAGCCGATCACGCGCGAAACCGGATGAGCGTCAAGCGCGCGAGGCCGATGCGCAAGCCGGTCTCGCGCACGCCCGTGTGGGTCGCCCCCGCTGCCATCGTCGCTGCGATCGCGATCGTGATCGCGGGCTTTCTTGTCGTCCGTTGGTACACCACTCCGCTGCCACCTCCATTGCCCACCGCGGACGCCACGCAGCAGGTCGTCGCCGAGATCACGAGCCTTCCTCAGTCGGAGTTCGACACCATCGGGCAGGGCGCCGCGAACAACCTGATCAAGCCGGTGGCCGGCTCTCTGCTCACGGGCCCGACGGGCAAACCTGAGGTCCTCTACGTCGGGGCGGAGTACTGCCCTTACTGCGCCGCCGAACGCTGGCCGCTCATCATCGCGCTCGGGCGGTTCGGAACCTTCTCGGGTCTGCAAGCAACCACGTCTTCTTCGACCGACGTCTATCCGAACACGCCCACGTTCACCTTCCGCGGCGCGACCTACACGAGCCAGTACATCGACTTCCGCGCCGTCGAAACCAAAGATCGCAACCAGTCGCCACTCCAGTCGCCGACAGCCGCCGAGGAGCAGCTGGTCAACCGCTACGACACGAGCAACAGCATCCCCTTCGTCGACTTTGCGAATCGGTACGCGTTCGCCGGCGCGATGTACTCGCCCGACCTGCTGGGCGGGGGCACCTGGCAGTCGATCGCGCGGGACGTGCAGAACCCCGACGCCGCGCAGGCGAAGGCGATCGTTGGTTCGGCGAACCTGATCACGGCGGCGATCTGCAAGACGACCCAGGACCAGCCGGCAGCGGTCTGCTCGGGGGCGGCAATCCAGAGCCTCGAACAGAAGTTGTGATGTCGCGCGTGCAGGTCGCGGCGGTCGCCGCCGCGGTGGCGGGCGTCGTGGTCTCGATCTATCTGACGGTCCTCCACTACGCGGGCTCGCCGGCAGCGTGCCCGGTGAGCGGACCTGTCAACTGCGAGCTGGTCCTGACGAGCCCCTACGCCATCGTCGCCGCGACTTCCATCCCGACCTCGGTCGCGGGGATCCTTTGGTTTGCGCTCAGTGCGTTGCTCTGGACACGCCGCGTCGGATGGACCCAGGTCGCCTGGTCGGCGATCGGCATGGTCGTCGTGCTCTATCTGGTGTTCATCGAGATCGTGAAGCTCGGCGCGATCTGCCTGTGGTGCACCGTCGCGCATGTCCTGGTCCTTCTGATCTTCCTCATCGCCGTGACCGTGGGGGGGCGACGGCAGAGCGCATACTAGGCGGCCATCGAGTCCCGGTTCGCCGCTGCGCAGGCTTGGACGCTTCGAGCGGGGATCTTTCTGCTGCCGCTCGCATACTCACCGTTCACCTACGAGCACTTCGTCCTGCCCAAGTTGCTGCTTGCGCGCGTGCTCGTGGTGGTGCTGCTGGTTCTGTTGCTGGCGCGCATCGCCGTCACGCGCACCGCGGTGATCAAGCGCACGCCGCTCGACATTCCCCTGCTCCTCTTCATCGCGTCGGGCGCGCTTTCCACGGTCTTCGCCGAGAACCGCAACGTCGCGCTTCTCGGCACCTACTCGCGTTACGACGGCCTGCTCACGCTGGTGACGTATGCCGCCCTGTTCTGGCTGGCCGTGCACTCGCTGGCAAGCGCGAATGAAGCGCGCAGCCTCGTCCATGTCCTGATCGCGTCCGGCTGTGCGGCCGCGGTGGTCGCAATCGTCCAGTCGCTGCACGACTCGCTCCAGTACTCGACGGTCGCGCCTGCGTTCGGCTCGTTAGGCAATCCGAACGTGCTCGGCGCGTTCCTCGCCCTCGTGATCGCGCTGGCGGTGGGCGAGCTCCTCGTATCGGTGACTCTGCCGGCGCGAATCCTTCTCGCCAGCGTCGTCATCGTGTGCGGTCTGGCGCTGATGCTGAGCTTGAGCCGCAGCTCGTGGTTTGCCACGGCCGCGGCAATCGTCTTCCTCGTGGTCGCGCGGCCAAGGCGACTGCGTGCGCTCGCCGTGCTCACCGCTCCCGTGGTCGGACTCCTGTTGTTGGTAGTCGTGGTGAGTTACGCGAGCTCGGGATCGGGCCAGCTCGAGCGAACGCTGGTCGAAAGGGTTATGAGCACGCTCGACCCCCACACCTTGGAAAGGGCGCGAACGGGCATCTGGGGAGACTCGCTGCGCCTCGTCGCGAGCCGGCCGGTTGTCGGATACGGACCTGACAACGTGGGCCTGGTGTTTCCGCGCTTTCAGACCGGCGACTGGGGCATGACCTACGCCCTTGCCACAGGCAACATTCGAGAGCCGATCGACAAAGCGCACGCCGAGCTGCTGCAGGTAGCGGCGACGCAGGGGGCTGTCGGTGTAGCGACGTACCTCCTGATCCAGCTTGCCTTCCTTCGCGCGCTCTGGCGCGCGCGCCGAATCGATCAGGCGGTGATCGCTGGAGCAGGTTGGATCGCGTACCAGCTCGTGCTCCAGCTTAACTTCGCGGCGCTCGCGGCGGCGCTGCCTTTCTGGATCTTCGCGGCCGCCGCCACTGCGCTCTGCGACGCCGTACGCACGCGAACCGNGACCGTCGATCGGCGGAGCACCGGCCTGCTGCTTGCCCCCGCCTTCGCCGCGGCTGCCGCCGTCTCCCTGTGGGGAATTATCCTTCCTTACTTGGCGGACTCGGCCCTGCGTCAGGCGGTGGACGCAGACTATGCCGGCCGGCCGCGGGACGCTCAGCCGCTGGCGGCGCAAGCCCGGCAAATGATGCCCTGGGAGAGCGTTTACGCTGTTGAGGTCGGCAACATCGCGTTCGAGCGGCACGACTGGCCGGGTGCCCGCTCCGCTTATCAGCGTGCGGCTGAGCTCGGCACCTTTAACCCTCTCGTGTACCGCAACCTTGCTCTGGCCGACCTGAACCTCGGTCTGGGCGCCGACGCCAAAGCGGCAGCGCGCAAGGCCGTCGAGCTGGATCGCTTCGATGCCGCGAACCAGGCTTTGCTTGCCGAATTTACGGCCAACAAACCGTAACCTAACGGCCTCCGCTCCGATTTACTCCGTGAGAGCCAAGGAGTCAATGAAAACCGCGCGGGAGATCTTGCTCAGTCACCGCTATCTCGCGGCCGGCCTGGTAGTGGCCCTGACCCTTGTCGTCGCCACCGGGCTCGTACTGACAACCACATCCCTGGGCTGCGGCCCGGCCAACAAGCTGGGGCTGAAGACCTCACGATGCATCAACGCCGGCCCGGTCGCCCACGCCGGCTTGCCCACGCCCAGCCCCAGCCCCAGCCAGAGCGTGAACAGCCCTTCACCGAGCCCTTCCCCCGTGCCCAGCAGCCCATCCCCAGCTCCTCAACCGACGAGCCCGCCTTCGTCACTTCCTCCCAGCCAGTACGCCTCGTCCAGCAGCTATCCGCCGATGGCGTGGCCCGGGTCCGGGTCGCAGCCAGGCGTCATTCTGTCGTGCAGCCTGCCCGTGTACGCCGGTGGTCCGGGTTCAGGGGGATTCATCGTCTTTCCCGGCCAGACCTTTATCGCCGATCCGCGCAGCGCCGTCATCGCTCCGCTTCCCAGCCCGGCCGCCGCCGCATCGCCGACCCCGCCGTATGGATCGGCCGGCAATCCCCCAGGCTGGTGGGCCCTCGCCTACGATTCGGCGTACTCGAAGTGGGTGCCTGTGCCCGTGGCCTGGCTCTCACCTGACGGCGTCCATTACGCCTTCCCCGCTGCCGGCAATATTTACGTTGAGGACATCCCGCATGGGACGCAGATCGAGCTGGGACAGGGCCGCGGTTTCAGCGTCCTCAAAGCCGAGAACGATGGCGTCTACGTGACCGGTGGCCCAGCGGGCGGACTGTATTTCCTGGGCTACTCCGGCACCACGAAGCAGCTGTCGGCGACCGGCTTCTGGCAGGGCGTGGCGGCGGGCGCCGCGTACGGGCCGCCGACTTCGTCGGTCCCCGAGGGCGTGGCGAACACGATCATGAAGCTCGACCTCGCCAGCGGCGCTGTGACCCCGTTTTTCACCCAGGCCGCCGGCCAGAGCACGGTGATCGGCTTTGACGGCGCCGGCCATCCGGTGATCAACGTCACCTATCCCAGCGGCTATGCGATGTTCATCGCGGTCGCTCCGAACGCCGCTGCAGCCATAGCCGGCCTCGCATGGGCCAGCGGTCCCAACCCTCCGTACCCGCAGGGTCCGCCGATCGCCGACAGCCGCGGCCTGTGGTTTTCGGTCGGAGGCGGGATCGTGGTCTACTCCAACGGTGCGTGGTACTCCGCCAGCGCCATCGGCGGGCAGCTGGGAGGGCCCTGCCGCTAGCGCCTGACCGGGCCCGCTTTCTGGTACATCTGGCTCGGAGTTGCCTCACTGAGTGGTCACCTGGCCCTTCGACCTCACCGTCTACACCGGGCTGCTGGTCCTGTACTTCGGCCACGCGCTGCTCGCGCGAAGCGCGCCCGACGCCGAGAGGAAGCACAGTCTGTTCTTCTTGTTCGGGCTCTTCGTCATGTGGGTTGCGCTCGAAACGCCAATCGACACGATCAGCGACCGCTACCTCGATAGCGTCCACATGCTGCAGCACGTGCTGCTCGGGTTCGTCGCACCGCCGCTGATGCTGCTCGGCCTCTCGACGTCGATGGCCGCGCGACTGGCGCGCGTGCCTGGTGTCCGCGCGGCGACGGAGCCCATCGCCGCGCAGGTCATCGCGGGAGTGGTCATGGTCGCATGGCATCTGCCACCGCTTTATGACGCGACCCTCAATAACGAAGCGCTGCACGTGCTGGAGCACCTCACCTTCATCGCTGCCGGGCTGGCGATGTACTGGCCGATCCTCGAGGCGACCTCCGCCCAGTCGCGATGGCGGATGTCGCCGGGCGCGAAGCTCGTTTACATGTTGCTGGCGACGCTGCCGCAGGACGGCGTCGCCCTCGTCTTGATATTCTCGCGCGTCCCCTTCTATGAGTACTACGCGCACGCACCGCGGCTGCTCGCCGGCTTCAGCGCGGTGATCGACCAGACGGTGGCCGGGGCGGTGCTGATGACCGTGGGCAAGGTGAGCCTCGCCGTGGCCGCCCTGGCCGTTTTCTTCCGCTGGTTCGGCGCCGAGCACCGCGCCGACCGAGGAATAGAATCGCCTTTGGGGGTGCGGTGAAGGTCTACGAGAGCATTCTCGACGTCGTCGGGAACACCCCTTTGGTGCGCCTCCACAAGGTCACCGCCGGACTGAAGCCGACCATCCTGGCCAAGCTCGAGCAGTTGAACCCCGGTGGCAGCGTGAAGGACCGGATCGGGCTCACGATGGTCGAGGAGGCCGAGCGGACCGGTCAGCTCCGTCCGGGCGGCACCATCATCGAGCCGACCTCCGGCAACACCGGCCACGGCCTCGCCATGGTGGCCGCGATCAAGGGCTACAAGATGGTCTTCGTCATGCCGGACAAGATGTCGGCGGAGAAGATCAGCCTGCTCAAGGCCTACGGAGCCGACGTCGTGATCTGCCCCACCAACGTCGACCGCTCCTCCCCGCAGTCGTACTACTCCGTCGCCGACCGGCTCGCCCGCGAGATCCCCGGCGCGTTTCAGCCCAACCAGTACTTCAACCCGCGCAACCCCGAGGCGCACTACGCGACCACCGGCCCCGAGATCTGGGAGCAGACCGACGGGCGGATCGACGTGTTCGTCGCCGGGATGGGGACGGGCGGCACGATCAGCGGCGTCGCGAAGTACCTGAAGGAACGCAAGCCTTCGGTGCACATCGTGGGCGCCGACCCGGAGGGCTCGCTCTATTCCGGTCCGATCGCTCCCTACAAGGTCGAGGGCGTGGGCGAGGATTTCATGCCCGGCACGATGGACATCAAGGTCGTCGACCAGATCGTCCAGGTCACAGACAAGCAGTCGTTCATGGCCGCTCGCCGGCTGGCCCGTGAGGAGGGCATCCTGGTCGGCGGGTCATCTGGCCTGGCGCTGCACGCGGCGCTCGAGGTCGCCCTCACGCGCGAACCTGATGACGTCATCGTTGTGCTGTTTCCGGACACCGGGCGCAACTATCTCAGCAAGTTCTTCAACGACGAGTGGATGCGGCAGAACGGTTACCTCGCGCGGCTCGGTGCGGTGCGCATCCGAGAAGTCCTCGACTCGCATCCCCGCGGGTTGCCTCAGCTTGTCACGGTCGAGGCCGGCAAGTCGGTGGGCGAGGCGATCGACCTCATGCAGCGATACGGCATCTCGCAGCTTCCGGTGGTCGAGGAGTCGAACGGTCACGGTGTGATAGGCACCCTGCAGGAGCGCACGCTGCTCGACCGCGTCTACCGCGACCCCGCCGTCGTGACGACGGCGGTCTCGGGCGCGATGGATGCGCCCTTGAGCCAAGTTGCCGTCGATTCCTCGCTCGACGATGCTTTCGAGCCGCTGCTTCGCGGTGAGCAGGCGGTGCTCGTGATCGACGCGGGCCGGCCTGTCGCCGTGATCACGCGCGCGGACCTGCTCGAGTTCGTCGCTCATCGCGGCCGGGGCTAGTGGCTGACCACACTCGGGATTGGGGTTTCTCCACGCGCGCGCTGCATGTCGGCCAGGGTCCCGACCCGGCGACGGGCGCCGTGGTGCAGCCGATCCACATGGCGACGACCTTCGCCCAGCAGGGTGTCGGCAAGCATCAGGGCTTCGAGTACTCGCGCACCGGCAACCCGACGCGCAACGCGCTCGAGGAGTGCCTTGCCGCGCTGGAAGACGCGAGGCACTGCCTCGCCTTCTCGTCGGGGCTCGGCGCTGAGACGACGCTCTTGCTGCTGCTCAACCCCGGCGACCACGTCGTCTACATGGAGGACGTGTACGGCGGCACCTTCCGCCTGTTCGACAAGGTGCTCAAACGGTTCGGCCTGACCTTCAGCGCGGTCGACGCCTCGAATATCGACGCGGTCGAGAGCTCGATGACCCCGCAGACGCGCATGGTCTGGCTCGAGTCGCCGACCAACCCGCTTCTGCGCATCGTCGACATCGACGCCGTCAGCGAGGTGGCGCACAGCCGCGGCGCGATGGTGTGCGTCGACAACACGTTCGCGACCCCATACCTTCAGCAGCCGCTGCACCTGGGCGCGGACGTCGTGGTGCACAGCACGACGAAATACATCGGCGGGCACAGCGACGTGGTGGGCGGCGCGCTCATGACGAATGACGACGACCTCGAGAAGCAGCTGCGCTTTCACCAGAACGCGGTCGGCGCGGTGCCGTCGCCGTTCGACTGCTGGCTGCTGCTGCGCGGCGTCAAGACGCTTGCCCTCCGCGTGGAGCGGCAGAGCGAGAACGCCGGCGAGGTCGCGACCTGGCTCGCGCAGAGCCGCGCCGTGAAACGTGTCTATTACCCGGGCCTCGAGTCGCATCCCAACCGCTCGGTCGCCGCGCGCCAGATGCGAATGTTCGGCGGCATGGTGAGCTTCGAGCTCGCGGACGAGGCGGCCGCCTTCCGCGCCCTGGAGCGGCTGAAGATCTTCGCCCTCGCGGAGTCGCTCGGCGCGGTCGAATCGCTGGCCGAGCACCCCGCCCGGATGACCCATGCCTCGATCCCGGCCGCCGAGCGGAAGCGGGCCGGGGTGGGGGACGGGCTGATCCGCCTCTCGATCGGTGTCGAGGACGCCGCCGACCTCATCGCGGACCTGGAGTCGGCCCTCCGCTAACCTCGCGCGTTCTAGGTTCATGGCGCGGATTGCGCTGGTTCACGACGTCGCCGCGGTGGCCCAAACGCAGGCCGAGATCCTGCGGGAGGCCGGCCACGACGTCGACCACATCCGGCTGCCCGACTTCGGGGCGAATTGGGGCTGGCTGGCCAAGGCGCTCTCGCTGCCCATCCGGCTGGCGCTCTACGTGCCCGCCGCTCTCCGCCTGAGCCGCGGCGGATATGACGTGATCCACATCCACTGGGTGCCGAGGGGGATCGTCGGCCTCCTCGCGGGAAAGCCGTTCCTGGTCCAGGCCCACGGCTCGGACCTGCACATGCACGTCAACACGCCCGGCCTGCGCACGCTCTGCCGCCTCGTGCTCGAGCGCGCGCGCACGATCTTCTACGTCACCCCGAACCTCGAGTCGTACGTTCACCGGTTCGCGGGCCGGCTCTTCTACCTGCCGAACCCCGTCAACGTGCGCTACCTGGGCGGAGCACGGCGTGCTCCCCAATCCGTTCAGCGCGTCCTGATCTTCATGCGCCTCGATCCGGTCAAGGGCGTCGATCGGGTGTTCCCCGCGGTCGAGCGCCTGGCGGCGATGGGCATCGACGTCACCGCCCTCCGGTGGGGACCGCTGTCCGCGGAATACACCGCTCGCTACGGAGCATTCGTGCGCTTCATCGACCCGGTCCCGCACGACCGCGTCGGCGAGCTCCTCGAGGAGTTTGACCTCGTGGTGGGGCAGATGGAGCAGGGAGCATTGGGGCTGTCCGAGCTCGAGGCGATGGCCGCCGGCAGGCCGCTGATCAGCGGCATCAGCCGCAACATGTACCCGGGCGACAAGCCCCCGGTCGTCTCTTCATACGACCCCGACGAGCTCGTCGAGCAGATCGCGCGTTTGAAGGACGACGGCCGGCGGCTGGAGAACCTGTCGCGCGAGGGCCGCGCGTGGGTGCGCCGCAACCATGGCTGCGAGCGCCACCTCCAGCTGCTGGAGTCGGCCTACTTCGGTGCGGCGGCGCGAGACTCGGAGATGCCGATCGCGATGTAGGCCGCGCCGGCCCTGCGAATCTTCTCCGCGTCCAGGGTGCCTCGACCGTCCAGCACGGCGCGCAGCTTTTGGAACGAGCGCCAGTCGAGGTCGCGGAAATCTCGATGCATCGCCTGCACCACGATCGCGTCGACGGACCTCGCCTGGTCGGACGCGAGGTCGACAACCTCGGCCTCGAGGTTCGCGAGCTCGGAAGTGGTGAACAGCGGGTCGTGGATAAGCACCTCGGCGCCCGCGCGCCGCAGCAGGTCGACCAGGGAGAACGCGGTGGAGAAGGCCAGCTCCTTCACGTCCTCGCGGTAGGACGCCCCGAGCACAAGCACGCGCCGGCCGTTGAGGCCGCCGAGCGCTCGCTCAAGCTGCTCGACGCCGACCTCCGCCATGTGGTCGTTGGTCTGCCGTCCGTCGCGCACGAGGCTCAGCTCGCCGTTGCTTGCGTCCCCAAGCATGAAGTGGGGATAGACCGGGATGCAGTGTCCGCCGACGCCCAGGCTCGGGCGGTGGATGTGCGAGAAGGGCTGAGAGTTGGCGGCCTCGAACGCCTGGCCGACGTTCACGTCGCGCCTCGCTGCATACAGCGCGAACTGGTTCGCGAGCGCGATGTTGACGTCGCGGTATGTCGTCTCCGCGAGCTTGGTGAACTCGGCCGTCTCCGCGTTGTCGACCGCCCACACCTCCGCGTCGAGCACCGAACGGTAGAACTGCAGCGCCCGCTCGGTGCTGCGCTCGTCGATGCCGCCGACGATCTTCGGATACTTTCGCAGGTCCTCGAAGATGCGCCCGGCGTATAGACGCTCGGGACTGAACGCGAGATGGAAGTCAGCGCCGGCCCGCAGCCCGGACTCCTTTTCCAGCATGGGTCCCAGTCGCTGCCTGGTCGTGCCTACTGGCAGCGTCGTCTCGAAGATCACGAGGCTGCCCTTGCGGAGGCCGCGTCCGACGGCGCGCGTGGCCGCGTCGAGGCTGCGGTAGTCGATGTCGCGGTCGAGACTAACCATTAGCGGGACGATGACTACGACCACGTCGGCCTTCGCGACGGCGGTCGATGTGTCGGTGGTTGCCTTCAGCTTACCCGCGGCGACGGCGGCGGCGACGGCCTGTTCGAGACCAGCTTCCTCGTGGATATGCGCGCGCCCCGCGTTGATGGACTCCACGACTTCCGGCAGCACGTCGCAGCCGACCACGTCGAGTCCCTTGCTCGCGAACTGCGCCGCCAGCGGAAGCCCGATCTTGCCGAGTCCGACCACCGCGACCGATGAATCCTTAGCGGGCTGCATCGCCTCGCAGCATAGCGAGTGGCTTCAGGGTGATTAGGCCGCTTCGGCTGCCGCCGCGTCGGAGCCGCGAGGCTCGGCCACGGCGCCCGCGCCTCGCTGCGCGACCATCGCCGAGTAGAGCATTCCCAACGCCAGCCACAGGTACGGTTCCTGGAAAAATCTGCCCTCGAACTGGCTGTACAGGAAGATCGGGATGATCAGAGTCGCGGGCACGGTGGCGCACAGCGACCACGCATCGCGCCGCCACCGAGCCGCGAGCGTCTCGCGCCCGAGCTGGATGAGAAGGGCGACCATCAGCAGCGCGCCGACGATCCCCTGCTCGGCGAAGACGGTGACCATCGACGTGTGGGAGACGCTGTCGGTGTAGCCCGCGGGCAGGTAGCGGTTGTAGGTGGTCAGAAGCGCGTGCTGGTATCCGCCGAAGCCAACGCCGAAGATCGGGTGGTCAACGCCCATCTTCAATCCCGCGGCCACCAGATATTTGCGGTTGTCGTCGCTAGCCACGGCGGCCTGGTGATGCCCGGCTGCCGTGCCGCCGTGATGCGCGGTCGCGCCGGTCACCGCGCTCACCGCCGTGAAAGCCGCGTCCGTCGCGCGCTGGCGGGTGTCGGGGTTCACGCCGGTCGAGATCACGAACGCCAGCAGCGCGGCCACGCCGATGGCGGCGGCGCGCCGGCGGTTCAGCGCAAAGCCGATCGCGATCGCGACCGAGATGATGAACAGCGCCAGCCCAGACCGCGAGAAGGTGAGCGGGATCACGACGGCGCACGCGACCGCCGCCGCAACAGTCAGCCACGACGGCCCCTGGCGCGACGCGTAGACGATCACCGCCGCGCACGCGCCGAGGGTCAGGAAGCGCGCGGTAATGTTCGGGTCGCCGAAGGTGATGTTCATGCGGCTCGCCACGGCGGGGTTGGGGGTCCAGACCTGAAGATGGGTGGCGTAGAGGAAAGCCCCAAGCAGCGCCACCGCCAGCGCCGAGGCGAGAAAAGCGATCCACACGCGCCGGTGGTCGCGCTCGGACACCGCGAGGTTGGCCGCGAGCAGGGCGACGAACGGGTAGAGCGCGATGTCGAGCAGCGAGCCGGCTGAGCCGGGCGCCCTGGTGAGCAGCCAGCTCATCAGTGACACCGCGATGTAGGCGAGAAGCAGGTAGACGCTCAAGAAGCGGGGGAAGACCGGCCGGCGCCGTCCGGTGACGACGAGATAGACGAAGGCGGCCGCGACGATGACGAGCACGAAGCGGCTGAGCTGCTGCCGGACGAGGACGCTCGTGAACTCGAGCGGCAGGCACAGGACCACGGCGGCGAGCCCGTACGTGGCGACGAATTCCGCCGCCCGCGTCGGCAAGGAAGCCTGGCGCTCGTTCAAAACGTTCATCCCCCAACATTCAGAACGCCTGCCGGCCTGAAAATGTGTTCGGTGACTGAAGCGCGGCGCATCGTCTTCTACCGCACGCTGGCCATCGACACCGAGTCGAGGACCGGCTCTGGGGTGCGGCCGGCGAAGCTGCTGGAGGCGTTCCGGCAGGTGGGCTACGAGGTCGACGTCGTAGCGGGCGCCTTCAGGGAGCGGAGGCATGGCGCTGAGCAGGTCCGCCAGAAAGTCGCCTCAGGTCTCAAGTACGATTTCCTCTACGCCGAGCCGCCGACCACGCCGATACCGCTGAATGAAGCGCATCACCTCCCGACGCACCCGCTGATGGATTACGCGTTTCTCGCGTTCTGCCACCGGCAGGGGATCCCCGTGATCCTTTTCTACAGCGACGTGCAGTGGCGCCTGCCCGACTATCGTCGCAACGTCGGGTGGGCCAAGTACCTGGCAGCGCTGCCCTTCTTCCATCTCGACCTGGCGGTCTACGGCCGCGTGATCGACGCACTCCTCGTGCCTGACATGGGGATGCTCTCGCGCGTCGCGGGCTGGGCGGAGCAAAAGCCGCACTGGGTCTCGATCCCGGGATTCGATCCGCTCGAAGCGGCCGAGCGCAACGACTCTGAACGGGGCGACGCGCCGCTCCGTCTCTTCTATGTGGGGGGCGTCGAGCCGCCGGTGTACGACCTGGCGCCGCTGCTTCGCGGTTCGGCTTTGGCCGCCGCTCGCGGCGTGAGGCACGAGCTCACGATTTGCTGCCGCGAGCCCGAGTGGGACCGGCGTCCACCGAGCTACGACCAGCACATCGCCGCCCACGTCAGCGTCGTGCACAACCGAACACGCCAGGAGTTGATCGACATGTACGCGCGGCATGACGTCGCGGTCATGCCCTACGGCACGCTCAACTCGGACTGGGCGATGCCGATCAAATTCCCCGAGGCGATCGGGATGGGCCTGCCAGTGCTTGCGGGCACGGGCACCGCGGTGGCGCGCATGGCGGGCGAGCAAGGCACGGGCTGGGCGGTCGGGCCCTCCGACGAAGATCTGGCCGCCGTGCTGATGACGATCGACCACGAAGAGCTCGAGCGGGCGCGGGCCGCAGTGAAGCTGATTCAGCCCAAATACACCTGGGCTGAACGGGCCCGCGAGATCGGCGCGATCGCTGAAGGGGTCGCGCCCGGGGGGCGCGATCGGGTACAAAGTGGCTTAGGCTGAATGTAAATTCATGAGCCTCACCCGCCTGGTCCGGGGCTCGTTGCGCTACGGACCGATGTTCGCCGCCGAGGTCGTCCTCTTCTGGCTGATCCTCGAAGCGGTCAACGCCAGCGGCTACGGCGTGGTCAACCCTGTGCCCACGCAACCGTGGTATCCCGAGGCGGCGTTCTTGCTCGTCACGTTCGCCATGGGCTTCGGCGAATGGCGATTGAGGCTTTACCGGCGCGTGTGGTCGGTCGCCAGCTTGAACGACGCCTTCGCAATCGGTCTCGCCGTGGTCGAGGCGACGCTGCTGGTGACGATCATCAACTTCCTGTTCCCGGAGGGCAGCCGGCCGCTGCGCGTGGGCGCGCCCGCGCTGGCCGCGCCCGCGGTGGTGATCGGCATCGGCCTGCTTCGGCTGCTGCCGCGCCTCACCACCTCGTCCTCACGGCCGAGCGGCAACCGA
>JGI12635J15846_10002737_pt1 | contig 15403 bp, 12 predicted proteins | sample BlaSpr_A8_OM2_M2_FD_15846 | JGI IMG/M metagenome (IMG submission 15846) | reverse complement strand
AATATGCGTTGCAATCCGTCCCGGAGCCATCCGCGTCGCCACAATCGCATCGATCGCATCGCGTCCCACGTCGCCAGCCGTACGCGAAGTCCGCACCCAGCCCGACACCGGCTTCGCGATTCCTTCGATGTCCGAAGTCAGCGGCGCATCATGCTGCAAATGAAACGTTGCGTGATCACCGATCACATTTACGATCGGAACTTGCGCTCGTCGCGCGTTGTGTAGATTCGCCACGCCGTTCGCGAGTCCCGGTCCAAGATGCAGCAGCGTGCACGCCGGCTTGCCCGCCATCCGCGCGTAACCGTCCGCCGCTCCCGTCGCCACGCCTTCGAACAGCGTCAGCAAACACCGAATCTCAGGCGTGCGCTCCAGCGCCGCAACCACATGCATTTCCGATGTGCCCGGATTCGTAAAACACGTATCAATCCCACCTGCCACCAACGAACGAACCAGACTCTCCGCGCCGTTCACTGCGGCCTCTGTCGGAATTCGCGAGACACTTCGTTCAATCGACGCGACAAAATCGCAGCCAGTCCGTCGCAGTGCCGCGACAAAATCTGAAAATGATCGCCCGGCGTGACGTCGGTCACAATTTCGCGCGTGAATGTTCCCCATGCTCCGCGCGGCGAAGATGGAAACGACGCAATTCTCTCTTCCGCTCGCACAAAGTGAATCTTGCCCTCGTAATATCCAGGCTGATAGGACTTCAACGCCAGTTCCTCGCACTGCCGCCTGCGATCGGCATCGGCAAACGTCACGTTCACGGGTCGCTTCCCCGGGTTACCCTTGTCGTCCCAGCTCGAATACGCTTCTCGGTCTGTTCCCTTCACCAGATAGCCGATTTTCTTCTTCATCGGAATGCGCGAAAAAATCGTCGCATGCCGCTTCAGCAGTTGCCCCTTGATTCGCACCTTCTCCGCCGTCGGCAAAAACTCTCGATAAGGATACCCCTCAACGATTCCGAGAAACGCCACGCGATCACCCTTGTTCGTAAGCCTGCGCGCCGTTTCAAACATCACTACGCCGCCGAACGAATACCCGATTAAAAAATAGGGTCCCTGCGGCCGCATCTTCTGAATTGCCTCTGCGTAAAAATTCGCCATGTCGGACACTTTGCACAGCGGCTCCGACTTCAAGTCCGACCCCTTCGCCTGCAACCCATACACGGGATTTGCAATATCCAGATGTTTCACCGTCTGGAACAAATCAAGCACATTGCCGCCGAGACCGTGCGCCACAAATATCGCCGGCTCCTCGCGACCCTCGCGCAACAACGTGACCGTCGGGAACGCTGGCGTGTCCGCTGTTTCGAGCAAGTCCGCTAGTTCGCCCAGCGTCGGCGCCTGTATCACCGTGAACACCGGCAATTTGGGCCCACACTCTTTCTCAATCTCAGCGAACAACTCGCGCGCCTTCGCCGGGTTGCCGCCCAGCGCGAAAAAATTATCGTCCGCATCCGCTGATGCGCGCTGCATCACGCGCGCCCAAATGGGTCTCAGGCGTTCCATCATCGCAGCGCTCGTGGGCAGAGCCAACGCAACCTCGTCAAGGGTATGAATTTCTACAACGTGAATCGCGAGTGGGGACTTTCTCGCCGCCTTCAACCGACAACGACAACCGCAGTCGCGCCTCTATGAAATCTTGCCCTTCGTATGCGCGTACTCCCAATACAGTTCACGCGCCTTCTTATACAGCGGCCCAAACTCCAACGTCCGCTCGCCCACCTTAATAATGGGCACAACCTTCGAATAATTCCCGGTCGAAAAAATCTCGTCGGCCGATTCGAGTTCCGAATACTTCACCGTCTTCTCAACAACTTTCACGCCGGCTTCACGCAGCAAACTGATCGTGCGCATCCGCGTGATGCCCGCCAAAAATGTTCCGTTCGGTATCGGCGTGTAAACTACTCCGCCCTTCCCGTAAAAAATGTTCGACGTCGCAAGCTCCGCGACGTTCCCGAGCATGTCGCACACAACCGCGTTGTCGAATCCACGCGCCTGTGCNTCGAATAGACACCGCGCATTGTTCGGATACAAGCAGCCCGCTTTCGCGTCCACCGGCATCGTCTCCAATGTTGGCCGTCGAAAGGGTGAGACCGTGATCGAAAATCCTTTTGGCGGCCGCATCGGCGCCTCATAAATCGACATGCACCAGCGCGTCGACTCCGGATCGTGCGACTGGATCCACGCGCTCTCGCGCTCTGCCCAATACATCGGCCGGATATACAGCGCCGTCTGTCCGTCGAATTTCTTGATGCCCTCTTTCGCCAGCTCGATCCACTTTTCGGGCGAGACAACCGGCTTCAGGTAAAGCTTCTTCGCCGAATCGTTCGCCCGCGCGAGATGCAAATCGAGATCGGGCGCCACACCTTCAAAATATCGCGCGCCATCAAATACGACAGAGCAAAGCCAAAGTGCGTGCGTGCGCGGGCCCCACATCCCCACATTGCCCTCATGCCAGGCGTCGTCAAAAAACGTCCACGTCTTCGTCCAACCTTCACTCGGCGTCATGCCTGCCCCTGCCTTATCCAAGATTTGCACCGCGGCTTTCGCGCCGGTCGGTGTCGTCAGCACCGCAAAGCGCACCCGTTCTCACACGTCTTTTGAAATTAAGCCACGCACTCCGACCCGTCAACGATGGGCCAGACGCGCTGCCGCGTCATCGCCAACTAGCGTTCTGCCATCCCGCTGCGTTTTTAGGGCCGAAATCCCCCGCAATCCACTGATGCCGTTGAAATTGTCGCTGCCATCGCGATTCGCCCCTTCATTCGAACGCTAACCATCACTTTTTCNTTGACATACGACCATTTNTATACTATCCTGCCATGGTCGAAAACGCCGCCTCATCATTCCGAAAATAGCCGAAGCAAAAGCGAACTCTGTCGAGATTGTAACCACCTTATTGTCATAGGCTTGCGCACTCTTTGCAAAGAATGCAATCTCAAGAAATGCGTATCTCTATGATTACACAGCAGTTGTGCACTCTTAGCGAAGCACCCCGGGGGTATACCCTCCTAGGTGATTTGAAGACCGCCCTTCGACTTTAGGATCAAACCTCCGGAAATAGTGGAAGTGGATTACCACTACTTAGGCAGTCGCCTGCAACCTTCGATTCCATGCCTTGCACAAACGGTCGACGACCTTCGTATATCGCTCATTTTAAGTTGCTTACAACAGAAACAGCGCGCCAACTGAGAGGGGTTCCGACCCCTCCTCTGGCAGGGTGATTGCACTTCAAATAGCCGAACACCCTCTCAGATCCTGGTCGACTGAGAGATATTGCTGTGCCCAAAGATAGAGATACCCTTGAAACCCACGGTCCTCCTCGTCACCAGCTCAAAATGGGTGCCCACCGCCAGGCTCGGAATGGCTATGGCGCAAGCCGGTTTTACCGTCGATGCGGTTTGCCCGGCGGACCACCCGTTGGCCAAGACGAGCGCCCTGCGCACTGGCCATGCCTATAGCGGCCTGACGGCTTCCCGTTCGATCGCACGCGGCATCCTGGCATCCAAGCCCGATCTCGTGATTCCCTGCGACGATCTCGCATCGCTCCAGCTTCACCAGCTCTATGCCGCCGAAGAAAAGCGCGCCGGAGCGAACTCACCGGTCTGCGCAGTTCTCGCGCGATCGCTCGGCAATCCCGCGAATTTTCCGATGCTCTACGAACGCGCCACTTTCATCGAGATGGCCGCGATCGAAGGCGTCCGGGTTCCAAAAATGACGGTCGTCTCGTCGCTCGACGAAATGCGCAAGTGGGCCACCAACGTTGGCCTGCCCATCGTTTTGAAATCCGACTGCAGTTCCGGCGGCGAAGGCGTTCGCGTTGTGCATACGATGCTCGACGCAGAACGCGCGTTTAGCAAACTCCACGCTCCGCCCATGTTTGCGCAGGCGGCCAAGCGCGCTCTGATCGACGGCGACAACACACGCGTGTGGCCCTCCATTCTTCGCCAGCGCACCGTCGTGAGCGCTCAGGAATTCATCGCCGGCCACGAAGCCACGAGCCTCGTTGCGTGCTGGAACGGCACAGTCCTGGCCGAAAATCACTTCGAAGTTTTGAACAAAGTTCACGCGTCCGGCCCGGCAAGCGCTCTGCGCCGCGTAGACAACGCCGAAATGTCTTCGGCCGTCACGAAAATGGTGCGCCGCCTGAATCTCTCCGGCATGAACGGTTTCGATTTCATGATCGAAGCTGCCACCGGCAACGCGTACCTGATCGAACTCAACCCGCGCACGACGCAAGTCGGCCACTTGGCTCTCGGCGCCGGCCACGATCTTCCCGCGGCTCTCTTCGCCGCTGTCACTGGCGACACGCCGCAGCCCGCTCCGGCAGCCACGCAGAGCGACGTCATCGCGCTCTTCCCTGCCGAATGGAACCGCAATCCTGAGAGCGCGTTCCTCAGAACCGGATTTCACGATGTTCCCTGGGCCGAACCTGAGCTGATTCGCGTCTGCGTGAATAAGAAAAAACAGGTAGCCGCGTGGCAGGTTCAGCAGAAGCAACCGCAAGCTCTGTCGTCGGTACAGGTGCCGCGCACAAAGTAGACGGACACGAAATGCAACGCAAAGCGACATCAGACGCTCATGAGAATTCGCCGCTCAATGCAGCGGCCGATCCACAGCGCCGCAACGGGAACGGCAACGGGCATCACCATGTGCCCGATCCGACCTCGAATTCCGTGCCGGTCCCGTTGCGTCCGCATCGCCCATTTTCCAAACGCTCTGCCGGCCCGCACGCCAGCCTCCAGCCGTTCCACGAGCATGTGCGCCGCCCGCTCGCTGTCATGAAATTCGGCGGTACCTCGGTTGGCGACGCGTCGCGCATTCTCAACGTCGCCAGCATCGTTCGCGACGCGGCGTACTCCAGCGACATCGTCGTCGTCGTTTCCGCGATGGCGGGCGTCACCAACAAATTGCTGGAAGCCGCCAACGAAGCCGAAGCCGGAAACTACGCCCGCGTCGCCGCCATCTTCGACGACCTGCAAGCCCGCCACCGTCAAGCCGCCTGTGAACTGATTCCGTCAGCCTTCGATCGAAACCTCATCCTCCAAAAAATGCGCGAACTCTTTGCGGAAACCGACGCGCTCTGCAATCTCGCGGCTGCCGTTCGCAAAGTTACTCCCGCTCAGCGCGACATGATTGCCAGCCTCGGCGAGCGGCTTTGCGCGCCGCTCTGCGCCGCAGTACTGGTCGATCTCGGCGTTCCCTCCGAATCGATCTCAGCCGTCGAACTTATCGTCACCGATGCAAATCACGGTGCCGCCGAACCCCTTGCCGCTGCAACGCGATCGTTCTGCGAAAGTCGCCTGCGCCCTCTGCTCGGCCAGAACATCGTTCCCATCGTCACCGGTTACCTCGGCGCCAGCGCCGAAGGAGCCCTCACCACGCTCGGCCGCGGCGGCTCCGATTACTCCGCCACGATCCTCAGCGCCGCCATCGACGCCGACGAAGTCATCATCTGGACCGATGTCGACGGCGTGCTCTCCAGCGATCCAAAACTCGTCCCTCACGCTCGCACGATTCCAGAAATCTCGTATCTCGAAGCGGCAGACCTCGCCTATTTTGGCGCAAAAGTCCTGCATCCCAAAACACTGCATCCCGTCATGCAGTCCGATATTCCCGTCTGGATTCGTAACTCTTTCGTCCCCGAGCGTGCTGGCACACGCATCACTCCGCTCGGCGTCGCAACCTTCGGCGAGGTAAAAGCCGTTACCGCCATCATCGACGCCAGATTGATCACTGTCAGCGGCGAAATCGCCGGCAGCGTCAATGACGCGCACACTCGGGCCTCACGCGCCGTCGCATCCGTCGGCGCTGAAGCGTGGCTCGTCTTTCAGTCCGAGCCCGGCGACAAGATTTGCGTCGGTGTTAGTCCAGCAATCGCCGGCAAGACCGCCGACGCACTGGTTGAAGAATTTGGCGAGGAGCTTACCCACGGAAAATTCGATCGCGTCGCCGTGCACTCTGCGATTTCAATCATAACGGTGGTTGGTCAGGGCCTCGACGCGTGCAACGGCATCGCCAAGCGCCTTGAAGCCGTGCTCGATCGCGACGAAATCGACATGATCGCCGCAGCGGTCGGCACATCCGGCTGTAACTGCTCCATCGCCATCGACCAAAAGGACATGAAAACCGCCTTGTTGGCCATCCATCGCGAATTCAACCTCGACGAGCCCGAACCGCAGCCGCTAGCCTCAGCGTTCTAGTCAACGCACAGACCTTTTACTGAACCCTTTTGAGGTTCCCGCCAACACACAGTTGGTCTTTGGGATTGGAATCGAACTTTGCAGCCAGAGCGCGAGGAGCATCGCCTAAAATAGTAAGACCGCGTAACGAACGGGAGAGTTCATGCTGCGTGTTGGCTTGATTGGATGGAGGGGCATGGTTGGCAGCGTGCTGCTGCAACGCATGTCCGAAGAAAAAGATTTCGCGGGGATCGAGCCCGTATTTTTCTCCACCTCAAATGCTGGGGGCGCTGCGCCTGTACTCGCACCGAGCAACTCGAAATTGCTCGACGCAAAAGATCTGAAAGCGCTGGCGGCATGCGACGTTTTGATCAGCTGCCAGGGCGGGGACTACACCACAGAAGTTTTTGCTCCGTTACGAAAATTCGGATGGAGGGGATTCTGGATCGATGCGGCGTCAACGCTGCGGATGAGCGACGATGCGATCATCATTCTCGATCCGGTGAACGACCGCGTGATTCGCGACGGCTTGGCGCGCGGCGTCAAGACGTTTGCCGGCGGAAATTGCACGGTCAGCCTGATGCTGATGGCGGTAGGCTCGCTCTTTCAAGCCGGACTCGTTGAGTGGATGACGACTATGACGTATCAGGCCGCGTCCGGAGCCGGAGCAGCAAAGATGCTCGAACTGGTGAAGCAGATGAAGTGCCTCACCGATGCGACGGGCGCGAAGCTTTCCGATGATGCTCTCGAAGTCGATCGTACGACGATTGCCGCACAGCGCGCTGCGAATCTGCCGACCAGCGAAATCGGCGCGCCGCTTGCGGGCAGCCTGATTCCGTGGATCGATAAAGACATGCCGGGTGGGCAGACGCGCGAAGAGTGGAAAGGCATGGCGGAGACGAACAAAATCATGGGCCTCTCGCCGGTCGTTCCTGTGGACGGAATTTGCGTGCGGGTCGGAACGATGCGGTGCCACAGCCAGGGGCTGTGCATCAAGCTGACGAAGGATATTTCGTTGGGCGAGATTGAAAGAGTCATTGCCGGCGCGAATGAGTGGGTGCGCGTCGTGCCGAATGATAAAGAGTCGACGATACGTTGCCTGACTCCGACGGCGGTTTCGGGCACTCTTACAGTGCCGGTCGGTCGATTGCACACGCTGGCGATGGGCCCTCGATATCTTGGCGCATTCACAGTCGGCGATCAGCTCCTTTGGGGCGCAGCCGAACCGCTGCGCCGCATGCTGCGGATCTTGCGCGAAGAGCGCAACTGAAGAGTAGTTCTACAGTCAACGCCCATGGCCTCCCTCGACCAAACGCACGGCCTCACCATCCGTACCGAAATTCATCCGTTCGACACGACGACCCTCACCGATAAAGCATTTCTCACCGGTGCGCCCGGAACTCCTGCACGAATCGCCGCTGAACTTCGCCTCCCGGGTGACCTTGACCGCTACCCCGCGGTGATCCTGAACCACGGATCGGGCGGAGTCACCGCCAATGTGGACTACTGGGCGCGCCAATTGCATGCCATCGGCGTTGCTGCGTTCCTCGTCGATTGCTTCACCGGCCGCGGCATCGCGGAGACCGTCACGGATCAGACGCGGCTCGGTGCTCTCACGATGATCATCGACGCGTATCGCGCGCTCGATCATCTCGCGGGACATCGCAACATCGATCCGAATCGCATCGCGTTGATGGGGTTTTCCAAGGGCGGCTTCGCAACGATTTACGCCGCCATGACGCGCTTTCAAAAAATGTACGGCCCAACGAAAGCCAAATTCGCCGCTTACATTCCGTTCTATCCCGCATGCTCAACGAGGTATCTCGAAGACGAAATTACCGTCGATGCTCCCATCCGCATTTTTCACGGCAGCGCCGACGACTACGTTCCCGTCGATCCTTGTCGAAAATATGTGGCGCGCCTGCGCGCCGCCGGCAGAAACGTCGAATTGACGGAATTCCCCGGCGCACACCACGTATTCGACAATCCGCTCTACATGCCGTTCGTCGATGTAGCAAACCCACTTGTTGCAGGATTCTGCGAACGCGAAGAAAGAGCTCCCGGCGAAATCATCAACGTCGCTACAGGCAAGCCGTTTACCTGGAGCGATCCCTGTGTTCGTCACAAAGCAACTGTGGGCTACGACCCAGCGGCGACCGCGCAGTCGATCGAGATGTTGAAGCTATTTCTCGCGACGATTTTCAAAGTCGCCGTTTAAGTCGCGCATGTCGAAAAATTCACAGCGCGTGGTTCCACACGGGGACGAATTTCAGGAGAACGCATGAAAGACCCTCGACAGTTTTACATAGATGGAAAATGGGTCGCGCCCACGCAACCGCGCGATTTCCCAGTGATCAATCCCGCCACCGAAGAACAGATCGCGACGATTTCGCTGGGCAGCGCCGCTGACGTCGATACAGCCGTCGCGGCAGCGAAACGCGCCTTCGAGACGTTCTCCGAAACTACCGTCGAGCAGCGCCGTGAACTCCTGCAACGCGTTGTCACCGTGTACAAAGCGAAATCGCAAGAAATGGCCCAGGCAATTTCCTCAGAGATGGGCGCGCCTCTCGCCTTCGCCAAAGCCGCACAAGTCGGTGCCGGACTCGCACATTTCATGGAAATTCTCCGCGTCCTCGAGCATTTCCAGTTTGACGAAGTTCGCGGCACAACGCTCTTCCGCAAGGAACCGATCGGCGTCTGCGGCTTGATTACACCCTGGAACTGGCCGATGAATCAGATCGTGGCTAAGGTAGGCCCTGCCCTCGCCGCGGGCTGCACGATGGTGTTAAAACCCAGCGAGCTCGCCCCGCTCTCGGCTTATCTTTTCGCGCAGATTCTCGACGAGGCGAAGGTGCCAGCCGGTGTCTTCAATCTTGTGAACGGCGACGGCCCAACCGTCGGCGCCGCACTCTCCACGCATCCCGACATCTCCATGGTTTCGTTCACCGGCTCGACGCGCGCCGGAGTCGCAGTCGCGACGGCCGCCGCGCCAACGGTGAAACGCGTCACGCAAGAACTCGGCGGTAAGTCCGCCAACATCATTCTCGACGACTCAAATTTCGCCGCCGCAGTAAAGGAAGGCGCGGTCTCATGCTTCCGCAACACCGGCCAATCCTGCAACGCGCCAACGCGCATGCTGGTGCCGAAATCGCGCATGGCCGAAGCCGTGGAAGCCGCAAAGCTGGCCGCCGCGACCACCAACGTCGGCGATCCCGCGGCAGAAACGACCAATCTCGGCCCGCTTTCGGGCAAAGCGCAATTCGAGAAAGTCGACCGACTCATTCAAAAAGGAATCGAAGAAGGCGCAACACTCGTCGCCGGCGGCCGCGGCCGACCGCAAGGGATGACCAAGGGCTACTACGCGCGCCCAACCGTCTTTGCCGACGTTCGCAACGACATGACCATCGCGCGCGAAGAAATCTTCGGCCCCGTGCTTTGCATCATTCCGTATGAAAACGAAGACGACGCCGTCCGCATCGCCAACGACACTCCGTACGGCCTTTCTGGATTTGTCACCTCAGGCGATTTGGAACACGCGCGCAAAGTGGCGAAGCGCATCCGCTCCGGCAACGTACACATCAACGGCGCGCGACCCGATTTTGCCGGCTGCTTCGGCGGGTACAAACAATCCGGCAATGGCCGCGAATGGGGCGAGTCCGGACTCGAAGAATTTTTGGAATTGAAAACGGTGTTTGGCTACGCGCCCGCGGGCTAAAACGCTCAGCCGGGCTCGTGAAGCGCGCTACTTGCGCTCGCGCGGCGTCAACACCGGACGGACGCGAAACTTCGACAGTGCGTCGCCCAGGTTCTGTATGAACGACTCGGAGTTATACACGTCCGCGTCGAGTTTCATGCTCTGCGGCGACGCTGTCGGCGCAACCTGATCAAACTCGAATTCCTTCGCGACTTCTTCCACAATCTTCGCCGAAATCGGTCGCTGCTGCTCGACGTACGCATTAATCAACGAATGTTCGCAGAGAAGATTGATCACGCGTGGGATGCCAACCGAATACTTGTGCACCATCGCCACGGCGTCGGCACTGAAGATCACGGGACCGTCTGCTCCCGCTATTCTCAAGCGCTCGACGATGTAATCGTGCGTCTGTTCCTTGGATAGCGCCGACGTCTTGCAGCGCAACATGATGCGCTGCCGCAACTGCCGCAGTTGCGGGAGTTTCAATTTTTCTTCGAGTTCGGGCTGGCCCGACAGAACGATCTGGAGCAACTTCTCGGTCGAAGTCTCCAGATTCGTCAGCAACCGAATTTCCTCAAGTACCGGGTACGTAAGGTTCTGCGCTTCATCAACAATCAAAACCGTAGTCTCGCCGGCGCGAAACCGATCGAGCAAAAACCCATTGAGCTTCATTAGAAGCTGGCTCTTGCTGCGCGATTCACAACTGATCCCGAACTCCGCGAGAATAAAATCGAAAAGCTGGCTGGAATTCATCCGCGAGTTGAAAAGAAACGCGGTCCGTACCCTCTCTTCATGCAACCAATCGAGCAGCCGATTGACGAGCGTCGTCTTGCCGGTCCCGACTTCACCGGTCAGCGTGATGAATCCCTTCCGATTCTGAATGCCATACTTCAGCCCGCTGAACGCCTCTTCGATCTCCTTGGTGAAATAGAGAAACCGAGGGTCAGGATTGACGTTGAACGGATTGTCTTTCAGGCCATAAAAACTCTTGTACATGGGCTCCCGAGTTCGATCGCGGGCGAGTTCGTTGCGTCGCCCGATCTTGCTTCACTGCGAATTGCTGTGCGACACCACGCGGATTACGCTGGTGCCGTCGCGTGTTTCCTTTCTGCTTTATTCCACGACCACCGGGCGCATATGCCATTGGAAGCTGAGTGAAATCTGGTGCTGCAGGTAGCTCGTGCAGCTNCCGACCTGGCAACCCTGCGTCGACGACTCGATAAACGCAGTGTAGGCGAGCGATGCCGTAGCTTCGCGTCCGAAAGGACGATCCACACCCGCGCCGGCGAACCAGGAATTGACAATCGGCTGGCCGAGCGAAACGACAGCAGCATCTTGCAAGCTGCGATTTCGCGAGTAGCCAAAGCTGATGTTGCCTTCATAGACGCGATTCAGGCGGCGATTCGCGGAGCCTGTGATCGTGTCGGTGGTTGCGCCGGTGAACGCGCCGCTGCCACCTGAGACTCCGTGGTTGTACAGCATCGACAGATTCGTGTGAGAGATCGCATAGGTGAAGTTGCCCCCGCCCGCAATCGAGGTTCGCTGCGATTCACCGTTGATCGGAATCCGGAAGTTCGTGATCTCGGGCCCAACGAATAGCTGGATCGACATGCGGCCGGTGATCTTGTGCCCGTACGCGAGCTGCGCGACTTGATCTTGGATCGCTTCCGGATTCCCGAGGTAGCGGAAGTCGGTATAGCGATACAGAATGCCGAGCGTGTCGCGGCGGCTGACCTGATAGTCATAGCCAAGGCTGAGAATCGTGTCATTACTCTCGATATTGCCCGGGTTCAGGAAGCGCAAGATGCCGTAGGAGGCCGAGACGGTGATCTGGGAGCGTGGCGACAAGAAGTATGCGAGTTGCGCTGTCCCGGAGTTGCTGTAGCGCGAACCGACCGTCGTGAAAATGCTCTGTGTCGGCTGGTAGTTGCTCTGCAACGCGGGCAGCGAAGGGCCGAGCGGTCCGCCGATTCCTGCGATGGCCAGCGGGCTGGAAGCGCCGAAGCCGAAATCGGATTGCGGCAGATAGTCGAACTGATCAATCAACGAAAACTTCGCGTGTCGCGTCTCAAAGGTCTGCTGCACTTCCATTTGCTGGTAGTAGCTGTTGCCTTGAGCCGAGTCGGTGGAGAACACGCCGCCGCCGGTATAGTTCATGGCAAACTGCGCGTGGTTCCACTGCTGAAGCATGCTGAGGTTGCCGGCGAGAAAGCTCGTGGAGTTCCAGTCGCCAACCTGCGGCGCTTCGAGCGTCGAGGAACGGAGAAAATTTCCGTATTGGAAGCCCGGCACGATGTAGCTGTGGCGCTGTTCCTGGGCGCCGAGGGTTGCGATCTGCACGCCTGTCAGCGGCGTGGAGTCAGGGATGATGGGCACACCCGTATCGGTGACTGCATCGGAGTCATCGACCCAACCCGGACCGCGCCCCGCCGGCTTTGGCGCAGGTTGCTCCGGCGTCGGCTGTGGCTGAGCGATCGAGGGTTCAGACTGCTCAGGCTCTTGCGGGCTGGACGGATCCTGAGCGAAGGCAGGCGCCGACCACGTCAGCGCAAGTGCAGACAGAAGAAGGGCCGCTAAAAATATCGGAGATCGTTTCATAATTCCTCTGGATCAATCACGGAACGACGATGACGTCGGCCGGTTGAAGCACGATGTTGAGTTCCGGGTGCTTTCCCGAGACGACGTCCTTGTAATTGAACGGGTGCTTGACCTGTTTGCCGTCTTCGGTGCGGAGAACGTAGATGCCCTTGACTCTGGCGAACTGCGTGAAGCCGCCCGAACTGGTCAGAGCTTGAAGCACCGTCATGCCCGCTTGCAGCGGAAAGGCGCCGGGCTTGATGACTTCACCGGTCACGTAGACGCGGCGGCTGTTGATCTCGGTGACGCCAACCGTCACTTGCGGATTGGTGATGAACTTCTTGAGTCCTTCGGAAATGGAGCCGGCGAGCTGCGTTGGGGTGAGGCCGGCAGCCTGCACGTCATTCAAAAGGGGTAGCGAGATTCGGCCGTCGGGCCGGACCGGGGTGGTACGCGAAATCTCGGGTTCNTTCCAGACATCGATGCGCACCACATCCTGAGCACCGATCTTGTAATCGGGGTCGGACGACGTGGTCACCGTTGGCGCCCCTTTGGGCGCACTGCCGTCCTGATGAGCCTGCAGGGCCGAGCCGCATGACAGCACGAGTAGGGATCCCATGAGTAGAGCGTGTGATTTTCGCATTAGGCCTTCTCCTCGTTTTTTTCCGCAATCGGCACTTGCGCGCCAATCTGTTTGATCTTGTAAAGCAATGACTTGTAGCTGATCTGGAGGTTGCGCGCGGCGCGCTTCCGATTCCAATGCGTCTGTTCCAGCGCTTTGAGGATCAACTCGCGTTCGGTCTTCCGCGACGCGGCGCGGGCAGCGACCTTCAGTGACGCGATTCCCGACGAACCGGACCGTTCCGGTTCGGCATGCCTTGTCTCTTCGGCCGTTTGAGTCATCCGGGCGTTGCGCAAATCGCTCAACGCAAGGTCCGCGTCACCAATCGCAACGATCTTGCGGGCGACATTCTCCAACTCCCGGATATTCCCCGGCCAATCATAGGAGAACAGCAACTTGCGGGCTTCGCGACCAATTTCGGGTGCCCCTTTTCTCAACTCGTTAGCGTGTTTTAGGACAAAACACTCGAGCAAATCGGGAATATCCTCTTTGCGCTCTCGCAGCGCCGGAAGCCGTAAAATCACGCCATTTAGGCGGAAATAAAGCTCTAGACGAAAGCGCCCGGCCTCGATCTCCCTTTCAAACTTGCAGGAGGTTGACGAGATGATCCTGGGCAGCGAGTCGCAGCCACTTTTGTGCTCGCCGTCGGGCAGGAGAGACAGAAGAGCGCGCTGGCAGGCGGCGTCGAGTTCGTGCACCCCATCGAGAAAGACAGTCCTGCGCGATTCCCCCGTATCTGTCTCATTTTGAAAGGCTTCGCGCACTTCGTTGAGCATCTGCCCGGCATCGAGCGCGCCGCAATTGACGCGAATAAACGACGTTTCTGAGGCGCCGGACAGCCGATGGATCAGGCGGGCGTAGATGCCCTTGCCAGCACCACTCTCGCCGACCAGGAGAACAGGGATGTCCGTGCCGGCGATTTCCGCAGCAAGCACGTTAAGCGACTGAAGGTCCGCGCCTTGGCCGTAAACGAAGGCAGGGTCGGGAGTCCGTGTGAGGGGTTGGGTAGCCATATCAACCAAGGTTTTCCAGAAAATGAAAAGAGCAGGCGCGGTGCCAAGCGGCGACCTGGGTTCAGTACCGCCTTAAGAAGCTATGATACTGATTATATTGGCCTTAGACAATCAGGCAGGCTCCCCGAGATACCAAGGGGCCTTGGGTGGTCCCGTTGGAGTTCCACCAAATGGCAAATTCTTGTCCCATCGGGATATTGCATGGGATACCGTCCGGGCGGCTCGGCACGGTTACCTTTTCACTCTTATCGCAAGACATCGACCTCAAGGGAGCGCCAGGATGCCGTTCCAGTTCTTTCGGTCACCTGGCTGATCAGGCTAACCCATTAAAAATAGAGGCTTTAGAATTGGACTTGACGGTCCGATTGCCGCTCGAAGCCAGCGGAGGCGAGTTGACCCTGTTCGAGACCGTCAATGCCCCGGGAATTGGGCCTCTGCCACACAGACACAGGGAGGCAGAAATTTTTCGCGTCCTTGAGGGTCAATATCTCTTCCAAGTGGACGACAGGCTGTTCGAGGCCAGCGCGGGCCACTTGGTGAGCTTTCCCGGAGGCGCCGCGCACGCTTTCGCGAACATCTCGGACCGGCCGGCGCGGCAACTGGTGGTGATGCTGCCGGGAATGGATGCGCACGCGTTTTTCCTGGCGCTCAGCGAAGTCCTTTTGACGAAGCCCGAGCCGCGATGATTTAAACGCGTTTGGAAAACCTTGGGGAGTGAAGTTTCTAGGTCCGCCACTTTCGTTCGCTGGAAGTTAATCGAGCGGGCCGTTAAATGACTTGAGAATTGAGCCACAGAAAAGAACCAGCGCGAGATGCCATTCAACCTCATCCTTTCTCCAGTGTATCGGCATCCAAAAATCGGGTAGAACAGTACCGGCTCCGGGAGGGCGAACTTGCCAAAAACCTCTGTGCTGATTGTTGACGATCATGAAGCGATTCGCCGTACGCTGCGTGCACGGATCGAAGCGCTTCCTGAATTTTCGGTCTGCGGAGAGGCAGTGAATGGCGTGGATGCGGTCGAAAAGGCGCAGCTGCTGAGCCCTAGCCTTGTAATTTTGGATTTCGCAATGCCGGAAATGAACGGCCTCGAGGCCGCGACGGCGCTGCGGTTTATGCTGCCTGCCGCGAAACTGTACCTGCTAACCGCGCATAGCAATCGCGAGCTGGAATTGGCCGCACGCGATGCCGGGATCGATGCCGTGTACTCCAAGTATGAGGATCTGAGCGCGCTTTTTCGCCGGCTGAAGATCGATTGCGTGGTGAGCGAAGCCGGCGGCCAGCCCCGTGAGAAAGCGGCGAGCGAAGACGGCTCG
>JGI12635J15846_10002734_pt1 | contig 15409 bp, 14 predicted proteins | sample BlaSpr_A8_OM2_M2_FD_15846 | JGI IMG/M metagenome (IMG submission 15846) | reverse complement strand
GTCCGCGAATTTTCGGTTTACATCCTGATAATGCTTCCAGTCGCTGGCGCGGAACAGTGGGCGGGTATGAGCAATGTGGCAGAGCGGCCAGAGCCCCTCATTGGCAAACCCGTAGTAATACCCTTGCTCTTCTTCTTTCGTCAGCCACACTCGCCGCAGGACATATCGCGGATCATCGGGCGGGACCAGCAACCGGTCATTGGCGTCCACCATGTCCATATCAGCGTCGCCGGACCCGTGCGCGACCCAGGTCCCGTCACAGGCGCGCAGCACCGGTTCCATCGCAGTAACCAGGCCGCTCGCGGGAACGTTGACTTCGACGTCTTTGCCGCGGCGCACGTGCAAGTAGGGTTCGCGGTTCGAAACCACGAAAAGCCGCCCCTCCTCCAGCCGGGCGCGAACGTGCACCGCCAGCCGATCCGCCGTCCACATGGACTCTCCCGTCTCGCGCAACCGAGCTTCCAACTCGGCAGCCGAGCGAGCGACGTTCAGACTCTCGGCGAAAGTCGCGACCTCCCGTGCCAGCGGACGAAACATCTCCAGATCCGGCAGTTTGATCCGCCCCACTCCACGACCGGTGCGCAACGCCTTCATCCAGTTGGCGGTTCGGGCAATCGGTCCAGCAATGCTCCAGCGCACAATCAGCAAGGTGATCAGGACGATCAGAAAAACATGCGCTAATGCGCTCAGGAAAGTTTCCCGCCAGATCCGCAGGCTTTCGCTCCGGATGTAGCCCGAGTCGTGAATGATCGCCAAACTGCCGATCAGTTCATCTCCGCGATGCAAGGGCAAGGCATAGATGTGAATGGAAGCGCTTCCCATCCGCAGAAAAGCGCTGGTGTCATGATTTTGCTGGAGGGCTTGCAGCACGATGGCCGGTGCACTCCCCATCAGTGGTTGGAGGTTGGTGGTGACCGCAATGGGATGGCCTTGCGGATCGTAGACTGCCAGTCCCGCCAGATGTTCGCGGTTAGCAAACTGCTGGACAGTGCGCTTGACGGCACGTGGCGCGTCCCGTTCCAGATCGCGTTCCACGTTCCTCGCGAGACTCTCTCCCAATACTTCCGCGCGGCGCTGCAGGTCTTTCTGGAGGTTTCGGTTCAGCACCAGAACCTGGTAATACGAGGTGCAAAGCGATACCAGCGTGACGCCGATAATCAACGAGATGATCAGTCGAACGCTGAGCAATCGCATTGTGAGGTCCTCCGTAGCCCGCAATTCAACAGAGGGTCGCGCCCCAATCAAAATCTGGAGTATTACTACGCTCTGCTATTCCGAGTACCGACCAGGAAAAGGGCCTTCAGACGTTCCGCGTCGCAGTCTCTAAGACTACGACATGAGACGAGAGTACTAGACCAGCGCTGTTCTCGCAGCCGCCAAAAGGACGCAAACCTTCACGTCCGTCGCTTCTTCAACTAGCGACTACCATCTGAGGCCAGGAACGTGAAAAAGGTTGCATACCGTATGCCAAACCTAAGATCTTGATTATCAGAGAATTGGCACGCATTCGATGAACGGGGCACGATGTAATTCTTTCCGCGAGAGCGGACCGGAACTCCGGCTCAACTCCACAGTAACGTAGTCACCGACTCCGGCGCCAAGGCAATTTCGGCAGTCTGGTCTCCCTGTTTCAGGGTGGTGTTTCTCGCAGGCCCGGGGTTCGTTACCACGAGAACTTTTCGTCCGTCGGGGTTCTCAAAGGCCACTTGCTCCAAGTCCGTCATCTGGCAAACGGATTCAAACCGCTTGGCCCCACGTTGGATATTACGCGCGAAATGTGCGAAAGCCCAATACTGACCGCTGCGCGTGATCTCCTTCGTTTGAGAGTGGATCGTCACCATTCCGCCGCACGAAAACGGCCCAATGTTCGGCCGGCCCTTTTCATCCAGCGCCAGATTCCAGCCACTGATTGCCCGGCACCAGTGACGAATCGCCTGGGTGAACGTCTTGCCCCAGTTCGTCCAGTCCGTCGCATAATCGGGAGCCGTGTAGTCCGGCCCACCTTCCGTCCAGTACAGGCTCGCCTCGGGATGCGCTTCATGCACCTTGTCCATCATTTCTGGGGTGCCGACGTATCCATGAAATGCGATCGTATCGCAGTATTTGCGAAGACCTTCGTCGTCGAGTTCGCAGATCGCCCGCCCCCACAAGTTGTAGTTGTGATCGAGAACCCAGATCTTTGTGCCAATACCATTCTGCTGAAGCGCTGGGCCCAGGTGGTCTTTAACGAATCCGATTTCGTACTCCTGGCCAAACAGGCACGCCGGCATTCTGCCGTCCTGGTCAGTATCCACCTCGTTTTGCACCGTGACCGCCTGCACCGGCACACCCGCCGCGGCATAGGCCTGCAGAAATTTCACAAAATACTGGGCGTACGGACCAAAATAAGGCTTCCGAATCGAACCGCCGAGCATCGATCCTCCCGCCTTCATCCATCCCGGAGGACTCCACGGCGACGAGAACAGAAACAGGTCTGGATTCACCTTCCGCGCCTGGCGCAGCATGGGCAGAACATACGATTCATCGTGAGCGATGGAAAATCGCTTCATTTCAAGGTCGGGCTCCCCTTCGTCGTAGCTGAACATTTCGGTGGAATAGTCGCTCGACCCAATGCAGGTGCGGCAAACGTTGAGTCCCATTTCCGAAGGATGAAAGAGGTCGTGAAACAACTCGTCGCGAGCCGGGGCGGCCAGCCGGTTGAACGTGTAGCAAGCGGCATCGGTAAATGCAGCGCCGAACCCAAGCATTTCCTGAAATTTTTTGCTGGGGTCGAGCACAATGGCATTCTCTGCAGGGTGGCCGGTTCGCCAGGCCAAACTTTCTCCCGGCGCATAGCGGAGTTTGCCGCTGGTCACGCGAACCGTAATGTTTCCAGCCGGGGCCGAAGCGCTGGAAGTTGTCAATGCGGAAGAAAGGTCGGTGGTTGCGGTTGCAGTCAATCCTGCGGCGGATAATTTCAGGAAAGTTCGTCTGGTCTGTGCATTCGACACGGGGTTCTCCTGGTATGAATCGCTTCGTTGTGAGTATAGTGCGTGAGTATAGATCGAACGCTGGACAATTTCATGGGGGCATCGATGGGATTCAAATTGCAGCGCCCTGTTTTCTTCAGAGCGATTCTGCTGGTTGGCTTATGGGTTGTCGGTGGACGCGCGGAGGCACAGGCTCCNCAGTCNGCGACATCCNTCTGGAAAATGGTCTGGAGCGACGAGTTCAACGGCCCTAACGGCTCCCCAGTCGACTCGTCCAAGTGGGTTTCCGAAACCGGCGGCGGAGGCTGGGGCAATAACGAACTCGAGTACTACACCAACCGTCTCGAAAACGCCTTTCAGCAGGATGGCAACCTCGTCATCAAGGTGCTGCAGGAGAAATACACCGGCGCGGACGGCGTCACCAGAAACTACACCTCGGCGCGCCTGAAGACTCTAGGCAAGTTTTCGCAAGCCTATGGACGCTTCGAAGGCCGCATCAAGATTCCTCGTGGACAAGGAATCTGGCCAGCATTCTGGATGCTGGGCGACGACATCGACAAACCCGGCTGGCCCGACTGCGGCGAGATCGACATCATGGAGAACATCGGCAAGGAGCCCGGCCTCGTACACGGCACCATACACGGCCCTGGATATTCCGGCGCGACTGGTATTGGCGCCCCGTACGCTCTTCCTGGCGATCAGCGCTTTGCCGACGACTTCCACGTCTTCGCTGTCGAGTGGGAACCGGACGTCATCCGTTTCTACGTCGACGACCATCTTTACGAGACTCGAACTCCCACAGAACTGCCCAAGGGGGCAAAGTGGGTTTACGACCATCCCTTCTTCGTGCTGCTCAACGTCGCGGTCGGTGGCGGCTGGCCGGGAAATCCGGACGCGACGACCGTTTTTCCGCAAACCATGCTGGTCGACTACGTGCGTGTCTATGAGCGCGCAACCAATTCGGTACAACACCAACAATCCTTCAATTGAGATGCATGATGACAGCACAGATTCTCACGTGCTTCGCTTCGCATTTCCGCAGTTGACTCCCACATCCTGCCCTCAGATAAAATCGGGGGCTGTTCCACAACCGAAGGAGTAATGCATGAGCAAGGTACGGGTACTCGTAGGCACGCGCAAGGGCGCATTCATTCTTACTGCAGACGGCAAACGCAAAAACTGGGAGGTCAGCGGCCCGCACTTTGCGGGCTGGGAACTGTATCACCTCAAAGGCTCGCCGGCCGATCCGAATCGCATCTACGCCTCGCAGACCAGCGGCTGGTTCGGGCAGGTCATTCAACGCTCCGACGATGGGGGCAAGACGTGGTACCAGCCCGGAACGCCTCCTGGGGAAACGACCGGTCCAGACGGCATGCCTAAGGGCGAGAGCAACAAATTCGTATACGATACGTCCGCTGAAACCGGCAAACCGCTTACCACCCACCAGTTTTACGACGGCAAGCAGCATCCCTGGGAATTTAAGCGCGTCTGGCATCTGGAGCCGTCGCTTACCGATCCCAATACCGTCTATGCCGGAGTGGAAGACGCCGCGCTTTTTCGTTCGACTGATGGCGGCAAGAACTGGCACGAACTCGCCGGCCTGCGGGGCCACGGCACCGGTCCCAAGTGGCAGCCCGGCGCGGGAGGAATGTGTCTGCACACCGTCATCCTCGACCCGAGTGATCCAAACCGGATCTACATAGCCATTTCCGCGGCGGGCGCATTTCGCACCGACGACGGCGGGAAGAGCTGGAAGCCGATCAATAAAGGACTTTTTTCGAAATACATTCCCAACCCGACCGCGGAGGTCGGCCACTGCGTGCACCACATCGCGATGAATCCGAAGCGGCCAGGGGTATTGTTCATGCAGAAGCACTGGGACGTCATGCGCTCCGACGACGCTGGCGACCAGTGGACGAAGATCAGCGGGAACCTGCCAACCGACTTCGGCTTCGTCATCGACGTGCATTCGCACGAGCCCGAGACCATTTACGTGCTTCCCATCAAAAGCGACGGGGAACACTATGTGCACGAAGGCAAGCTGCGTGTTTTCCGCAGCAAAACCGGCGGGAACGAGTGGGAAGCCCTCACCAAAGGCCTGCCGCAGGAAAACTGCTACGTCAACGTCCTGCGCGACGCCATGGCTGTGGATACGCTCGACAAGTGCGGCATCTATTTCGGTACGACCGGCGGCCAGGTTTATTGCTCCGCCGACGCCGGAGACAGCTGGAGCCCGATCGTCCGCGATCTTCCCGCTGTGCTGTCCGTGGAAGTCCAGACGTTGTCATGAGGGTGCCCCACCCTTCTCGCGCTTTTCGCGAGAGGGTGGGGATTTTGACTTTGCCGTGCTCCGAGTGATAGCGTCGCATCCGGTTTACTTCAGGAGAAAACATGAAACTGATTCTTACCGCCGTTGCATGCTCGTTATTTCTAGCAGTAGCGACGGCGCAGGAAATCCAGAAAGCACCCGCCAAGTCGACCCCAAACGCACCTGCCCTCGAAGCTAAGATCCGGAAAGTCTGGGAGGATTTTAAGAACAAAAACAAGGAATCACTCGCGGCCGCACTTTCCGACGATTTCCGCGAGGTTGAGGAGGGTGGCAGCGGATTTGGCGATAAGAAGGCAGAAATTGCCATGGTGGACGATTTCGAAATCAGCACTTACACCCTCAAGGATTTCAAAGTGAAGTCGCTGGGACCCAATGCCGCGCTGGTCACCTATTTGGCGCACTACGAAGGGAAATCGGGCGGCCAGCCTTCAAAATCAGACAGCGCCTTCGGCGAAGTCTGGGTTCATGAAGGCAAAGACTGGAAGGCGCTTTACGTTCAAGAGACTACCGTGAAATAAATGAGGTCGTCTGGGGAGATGCGGCGTCGACAACAACCGTCGGCGCCGCATCGAATACATGCAATGATTCGAGTCGAACTGCCGCAACATCTTCGCACGCTGGCGCATGTCGGACGGGAAGTCCAACTCGAAGTCGAAGGTCCGGTCACGCTGCGCTCGGTTCTCGACGCACTCGAGGCCCGTTACCCGATGCTGCGTGGCACCATCCGCGAGCATGGCACGCAACAGCGGCGCGCGTTCTTGCGGTTCTTCGCCTGTGAGGAAGACCTGTCTCACGAGCCGCCGGACTTCCCGCTGCCCGACGCAGTTGCATCGGGAAAGGAGCCTTTCCTGATTATCGGCGCCATCGCCGGCGGCTAGCACGCGACAAGCGTGGACACCCGTCCGAAAATCAGGGACCTAGTCTGCGTGATAAGATTCTGCCGTGTCTATCACTGATACTAGTCTACGCAGGCGCGAGGTTCAGCTCCAGGTTCAGCGGGCGCTGTCCGGCGAACAGCGCCTTCCCTGCGTCACCACCTGCTAAGACACATGGCCCAATCCTCGCGACCCGCACTTCTGGCCCTTTTCGCCGCAATCGTTTTCACCCCGTGCCTACAGGCTCAGGACAACTACGAAATTCAGGTCTACGGCGCCGACACTGTTCTCCCGCGCTCGACGATGGTGGAGATCCATTCCAATTTCACCGCGAATGGCAGCAAGACGGTGCAGGACGGCATGCTTCCGACCAACCATGCGGAGCATGAAACGCTGGAACTCACGCAGGGCATCAATGACTGGGCCGAGGTTGGATTCTATGTTTTTTCCAGCATCCAATCCGATTACGGATGGCAGTGGGTGGGCGATCACATCCGTCCGCGCGTGCGGGCTCCCGAGAAGTGGCATTGGCCGGTGGGGGTAAGCCTGTCGATGGAATTCGGATACCAGCGCGCCGCCTTCTCGCCCGACACATGGACGTTGGAGATTCGCCCCATCGTCGACAAAAAGATCGGCCCCTGGTATCTCGCCGTGAATCCGGCCTTCAACCGCTCTTTTCACGGGCCGAGCGTAAATCAGGGCGTGACCTTTTCCCCCGCCGCCAAGTTCAGTTACGATTTCACGAAGAAAATTGCAGGGGGACTCGAGTACTACGCGTCCTACGGCTCGGTGGCCGGCTTCGCGGCGCTCCGCGATCAACAGCAGCAGTTCTTTCCCACGATCGATGTCGACTTCGCCCCGGAGTGGGAGTTCAACTTCGGAGTCGGCATCGGGGCGACCCGCTCCACCGATCACCTCATCGTGAAATGTATCGTAGGTCGGCGATTCTCGTGGCCGCACGGAAAGAGCGCGAAGCTGAAGCTGGCGCAACCATAAACAGAAAACAGACTGGACGCTGGCGTCGCGCGATTTCTATCCAGCGGGTTCCGGAAGAGACGCCATCGAAACCGCCTCTTGCTGCGGTGGCGGGGGCGGATAGAGCACCAGACTCAAGGGGCGATATCGCGCCGCGAAGAAATAGATTGCATACGCGGGAAAGAACACGATGGCGGGAACCGCGATGAGAGACGTCAAGTAAAAGAAAACCGCGAACACAATGCATCCCACAACGATGGCGATGCTGATGGTATAGACATTCCACGTCAGCCCTGCGGTCTTCCCCGTAATTACAGCGATGATTCCGAAACCCGCAGCCGGAATGGCGACGATGAGAATCAGAATCGCCGAGGCGATACCAATGATGATCCCCGCGCCAATTGCCAGGACAATCTTCATCAGCATGTACACCGCATAGCCACCTTGCTCCGCCTGAAGCAGAGGCCACAACCTTCGCCAACCTTCGACCGCCCCGATGCCCTCCAGCGCCATTTGCGGCACCACGAAATCCTTGGTAAACACATGCACCACGGCCACGGTCAGGAAGAAAAGCATTAGTAACAAGAACACCACAATGCCGCCGAGGACGAGAGGCAGCATATGTTCGCGTGGCGGATTAAACCATCCCATGGCCAACGCGAAGCCGGCGGGAACGCCCAGCAAAATCGCGAGACCTGCAAGGGTCGCCAGCGCAAAACCCAACTGCCACAGAAAATATTTCCAGCCCGGTTCTTGGCGGCGCGTCCATCCCTGCCGAATGTGACATTCTCTCGTCAGCACGCTGTCGAAGAGAATGAACCGCATCACGCTGCTGACGTACATCATCACAATCACGAAGACGAGGCCCGCTATTACCAGGACGGCGATGAGTCCACCCAGAATTGCGGGATCAATTTTCGGGAACCCTTGCTCTAGGAAGTGACGGGACGATCCTGTTTGTCGCGGAAAGCTGGTCGGAAAATTGAACCCTCCGCTGGAGCCCATCTCCCCGGCCAGTAAGCCGACGAATGCCAGTCGTGTCCATTGCCAGAAGCGAAACGGTTGAAAAAGTTGCCGCTTAGTATGCTGGAAGGCGAGCGTGATCGTATCTACGGCGGAGATCGGCAAGAATTACCTCGGCAAAAGGGTTCCACAGCAAGGTACTGCGAAGTAGGAAACGGAGCAAATTAATTCTTTAGCGATACAGTCGGAACGGAGATCGCGAGCCAGTCAATCATGCGGCCTCGCTGCTCTTGACCCGACAGCCGAGAGCCTGCCCTGAGCGAAGTCGAAGGGCGGCTGTCGCTACGTGTTCTTATTCGTAGCGCAGGGCCTCGACGGGATCGAGTTTCGATGCGCGCATCGCCGGGACCAGGCCGCTGATCACGCCCACCACGAGCAAGACTGCGGTGGAGAGGATTACCGTCATCATCGAGATATTAAGATGAATGTCTCCCTTGCCGGAATCGTCTTCAAACAGCGGTCCCATCATAGGCAGAGTTCCCACGGACCAGGCGATGAGATACGACAACAACACGCCAATGGCGCCGCCGATGAGCATGATGAGAAGAGTCTCGGCCAGGAATTGCAGCTTGATTTGGCGCTTGCGCGCTCCTAAAGCGCGTCGCAGGCCGATCTCGCGAATGCGCTCGTCCACTGACACCTGCATGATGTTCATCACGCCCACGCCACCGATTCCGAGAGTCAATGTGCCGATGAAAGTGAGCAGCACTTGCAATCCAATCGTCAGCGCATCGGTGACCGGACGAAATTCATCCCGGCCAAACATCTGGAACGCCTTGGGATCGGTGGGTGAGAAATTCTGCCGCGTGGCCACAGCAGCCAGAACCTGCGCCATCGCCTTCTTTTCGAACTGAGGAGCGATGGGCTCAAACACCATCACCGCAGCATAGCGCGTATTCCACAAATCGCCGGCCGCCGAATACGGAATCCACGAAGACTCGTCGTCGCTCGAGAAGTAATTGCTGAGCTGAATCTTTCGTGCCATGACGCCGACCACGGTGAAGCGCACGCCCGAGACTTGCACCGTCTCGCCTACTGCCGGGCGGCCGCTGAACAACTCTTCCTTCAGTCGTCCCCCGAGGAAGATCACGCGCCGGCGCTCCATTTCGTCTTCGGCGTTAATCCAGCGCCCTTCCGACGGAACTTCGTTCCGCATCTCGCCATACTCCGGACAGACGCCGCGCACCGGCGCTGTCCCGACCATGCGGTCACCGTAGGCAATTCCGGGACGGCGGACAGTTTCCAGGCACACATGTTTCACCAGCGGAGCCGTTGCCTTCACCATGTCGAGATCCGCCTGCTCAAGGACTACCTTCTTTCCGGCACGCTGGCCGCCCGGCTGCTCGCTGGTTTGCTGCGGCCAGCAGATGACGACGCTCTTGCCGAACGCGTCAAAACCATGCACCAAAACGCTGCGGAAGCTGCTGCCGTACGCGATTAACAGAGTCACGGTCGCGATGCCCCATACAATTCCCAACATAGTGAGGAAACTGCGCGTGACGTTCCGCTTCAGTGCGGTCCAGGCTTCGAGAATGATTTCAATCAGCATGTGTGTGACGTGCAATAACCGACGCTGATGTAAGAAAGTTTCAAGGTTTCAGAGTTTCAAGGTTTCAAGTCCTAAAAGAAGTCGTTCACAACAGCGACGCCACGTCTCGAAACTTGAAACCTTGAAACCTTTTCTCCTTATCCGCCGGCTTCATAGCGCAGTGCCTCAATCGGATCAATCGACGCCGCTCTGCGCGCCGGATAGAGCGCGGCTCCCACGGCGATCGCTCCCAAGAGCGCGGCCGCAATCAAACCGGAACTCCAACTCGGGATCAGTCCCGCAAAGAAGTCAGGCATCGGTAACATGTTCACCAGGGCGCAGAATCCAAAGGCCACCCCCAGACCGATTCCTCCGCTCAACAGGGCGATGATCAGCGCCTCAATAAAAAATTGCCGCAGAATTGTGCTCGCAGGTGCGCCAATCGCTTTGCGTACACCAATCTCGCGCGTTCGCTCCCGTACCGCGACTAGCATTACATTCATTACGCCGATGCCGCCGAGAATCAGCGTCACGATCCCGACCGCTCCCAGAAAAAACTTCATGCCATCGGTCATCGTCTTGAAGGCCTGCGCCTCCTGTACCGTATCCCAGATCGGACAAGCTTCCTTGTCGTTGGGATCGTAGCGATGCATGCGCGCCAGCGCCACCCGCACTTCGTGCTTGCAGGCGGTATGTTGCTCGACTGATTTCGGCGTCACCAGAAGCTGATCGAAGGTTGAATTGGTCCCTGGAGGTTTATCAGGAAAATCACGGCGCATCGCGGCGAAGGGCACGAACACTTTGTTCACATCCCAGCCGTCGTAGCTGGAATCCTGCTTCTTCTTCGCCATCACGCCGATCACTGTGTAGGGAAAATCATTCAAATAGATCGTGTCGCCCACGGGATTGCGCCCGGGAAACAATTGCTTGGCGGCGTCGGAACCGAGAAACGCCACGCGGCGAGCCTCGCGCATATCATCCCAGTCGTAGAAACGCCCCACGCCGACGTCCAGGCTGCGAATGTAACCGAACTGGGGATACGATCCGGTCACACTGAAAGCGGCATTGTTGAAGTTGGAATGTGTGCGGACCGTGTCCTGCTCGAGTTCGGGAATCGCGTACTCGCAGTCCGGCGAATCGGACTGGACGACAGCAACATCCCGATCTTCCCAGTGCACGACCCGGCCGGCATGTGTTCCACCCGCCTGCAGGCTGGTGCGGCCATGGAATACGATCATCACGTCTTTGCCGAGGTTGCGCGCCTGCTCTGCCTGGCCTTTGCGCAGGCCTTCGCCAGCAGCCACCATGAGCACAATCGACACGATGCCCCAGGCAATCCCGAACATCGTCAGGAAGGCGCGAAGCTTGTGCGACCACAAGGTTCGCAGGACGTCGAAGATGAGATCACGCAGCGTCATGACACTTGTTGGACGCGGCCGGGACGAGAAAGTAATGCCCCGGATGCTTAGCGTTAGATACGCATTCGGCAGCACTTTTGTTGCAGCTAAAATCAGGAAGTGGGCAGGGCCTCAGCCGCCATTTGACCTATGTGGGGACAGCCGCCCCGGCTGTCCGGCCGGGCGAAGCCCGGCTGCGTAGTGTCAGGACTTCACAGCGACCGCGACGGCGCTCTCGATCCACCGGTCAAAGTCCCGCAGCGCCAGTTCACACTGCATGCGGTGCCGTTCCTTGCGGTCTCGAATCTTTTTCTCCAGCGGAGGAAGAAGATCAAACGTGATATTGGCAGGCTGGAAGTTCTTCGGATCCGCATGCGTGACGTAGTGCGTGAGCGAACCGAAGGCGGAAGCCCGCGGGGCAGGGGCGATTTCAGCTCCGGAGATTAGGGCGGCGGCGTGCATTCCAGCCAACAACCCGGTTGCAATCGACTCCACGTAACCCTCTACGCCGCAAATCTGTCCCGCGAAGAAGACCCGCGGGTGAGACTTCATCTGCAAGCTCTCGCGCAACAGAGTGGGCGCGTTGATGTAGGTGTTGCGATGAATCTGGCCGTAGCGCAGAAATCGCGCATTCTCCAGACCCGGAATCAGCCGCAGTACGCGGGCCTGCTCGCCAAACTTCAAATGATTCTGAAAGCCCACCAGGTTGTACGAATCAGCCCGCAGGTTCTCCTGCCGTAACTGCACCACCGCGTACGGCATCTTGCCGCTACGCGGATCGATCAAACCCACCGGCTTCATCGGACCGAAGCGAAGGGTATCGCGTCCGCGCCGCGCAATCTCCTCAATCGGCAGGCAGCTTTCGAAATAATTCAATTTTTCCCAATCGCGCTCTTCGACCGACTGCGCCGCCAGTAGCGCGTCATAAAAGCGGCTGTATTCCTCTGCCGTCATGGGACAGTTAATGTAATCTGCCGATCCTTTGTCATAGCGCGCCGCCATGTAGACGCGGGACATGTCGATCGAGTCCGTCTCCACAATCGGGCTGATCGAATCGTAAAAATATAGATGTGGGTTATGAGGAGCGGGCGCCCCCGTCCGCTCAGGTTCCAGGTCCACTCCTCCGTCGCTCAACCGCGCGATCTCAGAAGCCAGCGCGTCCGAAGTCAGCGGGCCCGTGGCAATAATGGTTACGTCCCGTAATTCGTCCACGGCCGTCTTTTCTTCGCGCTGGATTTTAATGCGCGGCTCCTGCGAAATCGCTTCGGTCACGCGGGCGGCGAACGTCACGCGATCCACCGCCAACGCGTGCCCCGCCGGGACTGCGCATTCCCTGGCAATCTCCAGCAGCAACGAACCCGCGCGCCGCATTTCTTCCTTCAACAGCCAGGGAGCGGTGTTCTCGCTATCGGATTTCAGCGAGTTCGAGCAGACTAGTTCTGCGAAGTCCGCTGTCTGGTGGGCCGGAGTCGAGCGCACCGGCCGCATTTCAAAAAGTTCTACATCCAGGCCTCGCCGGGCACACTGCCAGGCCGCTTCGGAACCCGCCAGCCCCGCTCCTATGATTTTGATGGCTGCCATTTTCTGTGCTTATTTAGACCGCTGGCGCGCTTTCCTTGGGTGGTGAATGGTCTCGTTCCTCTCTAGCATCTCCACGAACGCGCGAATCTTTCGGGCTCGTGTCTCCCCCTAGACACTTTCCATCACAAACAAACGGGTTGGGGCGCTCGCGTCGCCGCTCTTGTCCTTCTTTTCAGACGGCTTTCTCCGCCAGTCGCCGCAGAGCCTCATCCGCAAGAATCACCGGACGCCACTGATCGCGAAACCTTGCTCCCAACTGCGTATACAACTCGATCGCTTTTTCGTTCCAGTCCAGCACTTCCCAGTGTATCCCGTAACAACGTTCCTCGACTGCGATCCGAGCCACCGCTGCCAGTAGCGCTTTTCCAATGCCGCGGCTTCGGAACGCCTGTCGCACAAATAAATCTTCCAAAAATAATCCGCGCCCCGCCCGCGTCGAATAGTAACCAAAAAAGAGGGCGTATCCCGCCGGTTGTTCGTCCCACTCCGCGATGAGTGCGCGGAAACGCGGGTTCTCGCCGAATCCATCGCGCGCCAACCCCTTCGGTGATGGTCACCAGGTCGAGTTCATGCTCATAGTCCGCCAGTTCGCGGATCATGGTCCGGAGCAGCGCCGCATCGTGGATGGTGGCGGGCCGAATGTGAAGCATGGACAGGTCAGAACTCCTCGTGAATTAATGCAAAACCGGCGTGGCGTCGGTGCCGATGCAGACCCAGGTTCCGTGTTTCAGAAGCCAGGTGTCGACGAAGCGCTCGTGCCGAGTGTAGGGCTTGCCGGCTTCGACGCCCTTCACCCGCATCACTCCAGTCGCGATCGCGACATTTCCAAATACGTTCACATTGAATGATTCGGGCGCGACTTGTTGCTGCTGCGCACTGGGCTGCTGGGCTGACGATTTCACGCTGGCCAGAAATTCCGCCTTGGTCTGCACCGAGCCGTCGTCGTTGACCAGAACAATGGAGTTATCAAGAATGGAATCCAGAGCCTTGGTATCCCCTGATTTGTAGGCCTTGTTCGAGAGCGACGATTTTCGACTTGATCGCCGAGTCGCTGTCGGTTTGAGCGGGCAGCGTGGCAGCCGTCCCACAGATCAAGAGTATTACGATACAGGCCATTTTCAAGAATCCACCTCCGATGCGGTAACAAAGCCATCCAAATTTAGCAACAAGAGAGAAACAGGATCCTCGTTGCGGACGACTCCTTGCCTCGCACTCTAAGGGCAAGGCTGGGACGTGACAAGTGTCTTTTTCTATGCGGTTGGCGCGGATGCGCTTGAGGGCAGGCCCGCGTGGGATGCAAGCTTTTTCTACCTGGTGATCGGTGCTGATCCTGCCGCGACCAGCACCCAACTACCTTTTTTGTATACCCAGGTATCAATAAACCGCCAGCGCCTCTGCTCTGTCTTGCCGCTTCTTAACTCTCTTTCGCAGTACGTGCCAGTGGCCAGGGCCGTGCTTCCGAAAATGTGCACTGTCACGCCTTCGAACGCGATCTGGTCCAGTTCCGAGTTCTCCCGTTTTATCCTTGCCAGGTATTCTCCCTTGCTTACCAATTTTCCGTATTCGACGTAGACCAGAGCATTATCGAAAATCAAGTCCAAGACACGGGTATCATTGCGCGATTGGCCTTCAGCCCATTCGTGCTCGAGTGCGCGAATCGTTGCCACGGAACCACCCTTATCTCCTTGCTGCCCCCATACCGCCACAGATGAAAACAAGACCAGAAAGAACCAACGGATAACTGCTCTCATAAGTCGTTCTCCCGCATGCGCTGGACATAGGAGCAGAAAAGCCGACGCAACCATTCAATTCCCGCCCGGCGTCGACAGGCTCGCAATCGCTACCCATCGTCCGCCCCGGTAGAGCCACGTATCCACGAAGCGGCCGCGTCGCACAAACGGCTTACCGCGTCCCGCGCCTCTTATCCGATACAGGCCGGTAACAATCGCCGTGTCTCCCTGCAACTCGACAGCCATTGAGTTCGGTATGAACTCGAGCGAGTCGGCCGCTCGGAGATGCGCCAAAACATCCGTCTTGTTGAGTAATCCGCCCTCTACATCCACACAGAGGAAGCCGTCGTCCAACATTGCATCCAGCACCTTTACATCTCTCGTTCGGGGCACTTGCACTTTCTCGATGTGTTCCATTGCCATAAGCTTTGATTCGGCGTCGAAATCATTGGGTATCTGCGCATCGGCGACCGCTATACCTAGGAAAGCCAGCGCCAAATGGAAGACTCTCATTCCAAACTTTCCTCCCAACTGACTGCTATCGGCGAACCAGCCGGTTTTCTTGAATGCGGGCCCGCCTGCGCAAGATCGTCCGATCTGCGATGATAAGAATCAGGTAGTTCGAATCAATCTTGGAGAATCTCAATGGCGCGCATCCGCCTGATCGAGCCGGAGTCGGCAAATGCTGAAGTAAAGGAAATCTACGAGAAGACGCTTCGCGGTAAGCCTGGAAACGTGCAGAAAGCGTTGGCGCATCGCCCGGAAATGCTCAAGAACTTTCTCAGCTTCTACGCCAGCGTGGGACGTTCCCTGGATCGAAAGTTATACGAACTTATTTATCTTCGTGTATCGCTGATCAATGGATGTCACTACTGCACTCAACATCATGTTGCGTCGTCGAAACGCATGGGGCTGACCGCAGAGGACTGGGCAGCACTCAAGGCAGGAGATGACTCGCGTTACAGCGAAAAAGAACGTGCTGCGTTGGTTTACGTAGAAAAA
>JGI12635J15846_10002732_pt1 | contig 15414 bp, 14 predicted proteins | sample BlaSpr_A8_OM2_M2_FD_15846 | JGI IMG/M metagenome (IMG submission 15846) | reverse complement strand
CTTCGGGCACCACACAAGATGATACTTGAGCGAAAAGACCGAACCAGCATTGAGTCTGTACCGATTATCAGCCACGTACGCATTGCACCACAGTGTTCGATATCCGTCAAGCATCCAATTCAGTTATTTTTTACAACAGAGAGTAGACCGATTCCTCCGCCAGCTAAAGCAGACGGTCCCCTCGGTCTAAGAACTGATGGGCAATCGCAAATTTTTCATGCGTGCCTCAACGGATATTCGGAGAGGCGCAACTGCGTATGGCAATAGCAAACCGGTGTTCAAGATCGCAGCGTGAACGGCTACGCTGCAGCTTTTTCAGCTAGAATGGGATGAGTAGAAAGGTCGAAGGAAACGACTTGATTCATCGCCACGTCTTTCACAATGATGCCCTGCTGCCCATCGAGAAAGTTCGCCTTTCTCCCGGACAGGCCGGTCTCATCTGCGGCTGGGGCATCTTCACGACGCTGCGCATCTCCCGCGGTGAAGCTTTTGCCTACGAGCGCCACTGGCGCCGCCTGGAAAAAGACGCCCACCTCACCCGCCTCCCCATGCCCTACACCGCGGCCAAAGTGCGCGTCCATCTCCACGAAGTCATTCGCGCCAACAAAGTAACCGAAGGTTGCGCGCGCATCTATCTTGTCTACAACACCATCGGCTACTGGCAGAGCGACGAAAAGCATCCGCAGGTCGACCTCATCATTTACACCGCTGGCCTCCCCGAACATCGCGAAACCGTGCGCCTCGGCCTCCGCGAACACGGCCGCCACGCCGCTTCTCCCCTAGCCGGCGTAAAGAGCATCTCCTGGCTCAATAATGTTTGGGCTGTTGCGGAAGCAGTCAAAGAAGGATTCGACGAAGTCGTCGTGCTCAACGAGCGCGGCGAAGTTGCCGAATGCACTTCCGCAAATATCTTTGCCGTCAAAGACAGCAAGGTCCACACGCCCCCGCTTAACTCCGGCTGCCTCGAAGGCGTCACCCGCGGCATCCTCATGGAAATTGCGCCGGAAACCGGCGTTTCCGTCCTCGAGCAGGCGCTTCGTCCCGAAGACCTGTACTCCGCCGACGAAGTCTTTATCTCTTCCACAAACCGCAATCTCATCAGCGTCGGCGAAATTGCCGGCAACAAAATCCCCACTCCCGGTCCGGTCTGCGATCGCCTCAACGATCTTTTCGACGCCTACGTCGCCGATTACGTTTCGCGCCGCCTCGCTTCGGCGGCAAGATAAAAACGAATGTGGCCTTTCACCCATGGTTCAGGGACTACGGTTCTAGATGGCTAGCGACACAAACTTGACCGCAATTCGGGCAACCGCTCCTGCAGACGCTGGCGAGAAGACCATCTTCAAAATTCTACTCACCATCAGCTTCTGCCACCTCCTGAACGACGCGCTGCAATCGTTGATCCCCGCGATCTATCCGCTCCTCAAGAACTCCTTCCATCTCGATTTCGGCCAGGTGGGCCTGATCGCCCTCACGCTGCAATTGACCGCCTCCATCCTCCAGCCGCTCGTCGGTCTCTATACTGACCGCCGCCCTCAACCCTATTCCCTCGCCGTGGGCATGGGGATCTCCCTGGCCGGCTTGCTGGCTTTGGCTCTGGCCCCCAGCTACGCGACCGTCCTCGCCGCTGCGGGCCTCATGGGTATCGGCTCCGCGGTGTTTCACCCGGAATCTTCCCGCGTCGCGCGCATGGCTTCCGGCGGACAGCACGGCATGGCGCAATCGCTCTTCCAGGTCGGCGGCAACGCGGGCTCCGCGCTCGGTCCACTCCTCGCTGCCTTCGTGCTCACCAAGGGACAATCGAGTCTCGCGTGGTTTTCGTTTCTGGCTTTTTTCGGGATTGTCCTGCTCGCGAACATCGGCACCTGGACGAAACATCACAAATCCTATTCAGCAAAATCCTTCACCGCCGATCCCACGAGTCGCGCCGCAATGCCCCCGGCGCACGCCGCCTTGCCCACCGGCAAAATCGCGCGCTCTCTCGCCATCCTGATAGCTCTGATGTTTTCGAAGTTTTTCTACCTGGCCAGCCTGATGAGCTACTACACGTTTTATCTAATGGCCAAATTTCACGTGTCCCTGCAGGGCGCTCAGCTCCATCTTTTCATTTTTCTCGGCGCCGTCGCCGCCGGCACCATTATCGGCGGCCCCGTGGGCGACAAGATCGGCCGCAAATACGTCATCTGGGTTTCCATTCTCGGCGTTTTACCGTTCACTTTGCTCCTGCCCTATTCCAATCTTTTCTGGACCAGCATCCTCAGCGTCATCATCGGCCTGATCCTGGCCTCCGCCTTTTCCGCCATTCTCGTCTACGCTCAGGAACTCCTGCCCGGACGAATCGGTGCCGTCTCCGGCCTTTTTTTCGGCTTCGCGTTTGGCATGGGAGGCATCGGCGCGGCGCTCCTCGGCAAACTTGTCGATCTCACCAGCCTCAATTTTGTTTACCACCTCTGCTCGTTCCTCCCCATCATCGGCATCCTCACCGCGTTCCTCCCCAATCTTGAGCCCGCCAAAGCTAAAAGCCCTTCTCCACAGAAAACTACCGCCTGACATTGGGGTGCAACGCGCACACGCCATTCTCCGTCGTCCCCGGCTACCGCGACGTGGCAGACGCGGGGTTTTTCTACCTATGGCGGCTGCACCGCTCCGACGATCGGGTAAATCCTGTATGGCAGTTAGCGTGTTCCCCTGATTGTTTGCTCCTGCTGATCCGGATGTAGTCCGCAATAACCTTGGGTTGGGTCGTTCGTTCGCTCAGTTACCCGCCCAAATCTGCAGGGCCTGAGGAGATCCGGGTGGCAACCGCGCTGGCAAAAATAAACTATTCCAGAAGAATGGTTTCTCGCGTCGAGACTGGCGGCGATGTGTGGGTCTATTGGAGCTGTGGTGGAATCGATGATGTTTCCCGTGTTTGCGACCTGAGCGGGGGGCTATTCCTCTCCACGCCAAGTCCGCGGCCCGTGGGCGAGAGAGCCAGGCTTGATTTTCTCGTTCGGGAAGGACAGATCAGGGCCGAAGCCGTGGTGCAACATCTGATTCCCCAAGGCGGAGTGGGTTTGAAATTCAAGGCAATAACCGACCGGGACTGCCCGAACCTGGTAGCACTAATGAACCGGATGCGCATGGAGTGCACTCCGACTCCGAGGGCGCCTCTTTTCGTAGCACCATCCCATTTGGGCGTCTTCTTGCTTCTGTGCGTTCCAGCGGTCCCGCCTCCAGGCCGACGTGCCTATCGCGACGGGAGTTGGATTACTCCTGAAAAACGGTCAGGCAGCAATCGGGCCATGAAACTTGTGCGCAGTGGCGCTGCCTGCATCATTTAGGCATTTGCCATGGTGGCTCGGGGATGTTCAGCGCAAACATGGGCTGCAAATTCTTTCTCGCGCAGCCGCTCGTACTCCTCCTTCATTTCCTCGAGCGACTTGCCGTCGGGTGCCCCCGAAGGACTGAACACCCATGCGCAGCTGGAGCAGCCCCAGCCCTGAAAACGCGGCTCTTCAATCCATAGCAGCGTGCGTGACGTGGCTACCCTGGGATGCCTCACGAGGTATGGGAAGGTTGGAGTCTCAGTCATTGGTTGTCCTTGCCGGCCGGGTTGCCTTAGATTTGCTTTGAATGGACCAGCAGAAAAAACGATAGTCGCATTCTTCGCATCGATACGGTCGAATCAGTAGGATGGCCAGGAGGGACTCAACTGCCCCTCTCGTTCTTGATCTGTGGATTTGGTCACTCTGGCAGCCGGGGCACCAAATCGACGCCGCAGCCTTCTCCAAAAAGGGCAGTGAAGACAAGCCAGCCGTCAGCCTCGATCTCTGGATGGACCTCATGATCCCTTATTCCCCCACCTCCAGAGTCACGCTACGAAGTGTCCCTGTCCATCCGGTAAAGCCTCCATAAGTCCATCGGGTAAACCCTCTAAAGCCGCCGAAAACTCAGCTTGACCGACAGGGCGGCATCTTTTTTTCCCCGTTCAGCCCTCCACCTTTTTCCGGTCGTCTTTCCACTCCGGTCGGGGCGACAGCAACCGGCAGCCACCCGGGAGCTGTCCTGAAACGGCTATAGAAGAATATCCGGCATTCCCTTCCAATGCCTTATGCATCAAACATATAGGTGCATCTATGAAAGGTACTTTGGTAGTGGGACTGACCTTATTGGCGTTACTGAGTGTCGGCTGCAACGGCACCGCCTATGGCGTGCTGCAGCCCAATCCTGAGGATCTTTGCAAGTGCCTGCCGATCGAGCCGGACATTCTTGATTTCCGCCATTTGGCGAAGCACGTCCCGATTTCCAGCATTGCTGCGCAAGAGATTGGGGTTGATACCATTCTCAGTTGGACGCAGGACGTCATCGTCGCACCCGATGCGCCGCGAACGGGGCGGGAGCTTCAAGTGTTCCATGTGGCGAGCGCATTTCTACAGGAAGCTAGTGTCAATGCTGCCGATTGCGATGTGCACTTCGAGATTTCCATGACCGCGGACAAGAGCGCTCCCAGGGTCATCGTGGAAACCCCTGTGGATAGTGAATTCTGCAGCGCTCGCCAGAATGCTCAAGCCCAGCTGGCGAAACATAAATTCGTGCTGGACTCTCAGCATGGCGGTGAACTGCCACTCGCCTTGCCAGTGGATGTTCTGGGAATGGCCTTTGAAGACTTTGACCACAACCGCGGCTCCGTGCAGGTGCAAACGATCTGGGAACTCCACCCCGCGATCGTGACAATACCCTGAAGATGATTCCCATCTGTGGTGCTTGCCCTGAATCTCGAAGAGCGGTGGAACCCGCCTTATTTGAGTCAGTTGGCACGCGCCGCGAGCCGGCGCTCCATGTTCACGGAGAGACTTTGGTCAAGAACCACTGCGGCATAGCGCGAGCAGATCTGCATTTCGCCGTTCGCCCATGAAGAAATGGAGGGAACCTTCACCCTGAAGAGTTGCTCGAATGCCGTCATAGCCCGATAGTAGGCCGACACTTCTCGAAGCCATGGGCTTGTCTTTTTCAAATCAGGAGACACCTCGTTGCAAAGCTGCAAGAGTGTGCTGAAATCGCCGGCGCCGATGGTCGCGCCATCAATTCCCGCCGTTAGCTGCAACGAGTCAGACAGCTGCTGATTGGCGGCCGAAATCCAAATCGCGCGCCATTGCGAGATTCCGAATCTCACCAGGGCGGTTACGGCGAACACCAGGATGAAGATCGAGACCATTTTTGTTCAACTGAATTTGGCCAGGATGGTCCAGCCTGGCCAATGGGACCGGAGTACTAACCAGATGGGACCCTTGGCGGAAGCGTAGTGGCTCCCCGTCACTGCTTCGTAGTTGGCATTTTACTGAAACATCCACCGGGCAGATAGGCCTCAACTTTGCCTAAATCCTGGAAGTACCTTATATAGTAAAGCACGCCGAATTAGCCTTGACCGGTGTTTTCGAAAGGCTTAACTTGAATGAACGGTGAATTTTTTGGCCTTCCCCTCCACGCCATGAGTGACCCCCACATTCAACCTATCCCGCCTTCTCTAAAGGCGCGCGATCAGGAGCTCGCAAACGAACTTCGCCAAATCGAGAAGCGCGACTGGTGGGTCTGGGGCTACTCTATCTTTGTCATTTTTCTACTGGCCTTTGCAGTCATCGCGCTCGCTCTCCCCGCAGTGCGTCAGGGAGCGGACACCATTTTCAAGATCAAGATGGTCGAAGCTGTTTTTGGTTTGATTGCTTTGGTCGTCATTTTTAACATCTATACGATTTCTCAGGAAATTCTCATCAAGCGGCTTCGCCGTCAACTGGCCGAGAAACAAGGCCATTCCGACCTTCTCCGCAATCTGGCCATGGTTGATCCATTGACGGGTCTATACAACCGCCGTTTTGCCGAGCAACGCCTGGCCGCGGAAGTGGCTCGCTCGGAACGCAAGGGGCATCCCCTGACCGTCCTCACTCTGGACTTGAACAATTTCAAGCAGATCAACGACACTTATGGCCATCCGGCTGGTGATCAAGTATTGCTGGAATTTGCCACCCGTCTGAACAATGTGGTCCGGGGCGCCGACTTGGCTGTTCGGTTGGGGGGCGATGAGTTTCTTGTTTTGCTTCCGGAGTGCACCTTGGAGCAACTGCAACTCGTGTTAATACGCCTCGGTTCCTTGGAAGTGAACTGGCATGGCCGGAAGATTCTCGTCACCTTCTCGGCAGGATGGAAACAGTACGAAATGGGCGAGCGTCCGGAGCAATTGCTGGCATGCGCCGATGAAGCTCTGTACGCCAGCAAGCGGGCCAGCAGGAAAACGCAATCACTGCCGAAGAAGAAACATCGGGCCCCGGAAGAAGCCCCTCAAATGGGGACAAAACTCACGCCCCTCCACGTTATGGTCGATGTCATTTGCCCTTACTGCGACAAGAAGAACTCGTTTGCAGTCATTCAAGACTCGGGGCCCAGTGACTCTGGCCACCCGCAGGTGCAGTGCGCTCATTGCAAGAACGCCTGGGAGCCCCTGCTGCCCGGGCCGATCATGGCCGGCCCGTTTCCGAAATGATGTCACTTTTCTGAGCGTCGCCGTCAGCCCAGAAACGAGTGACGCACCCTCCGCTATCAAGCCGGGGTGCGCGTGAACAAGAGCGAAGGGTGGAAAATTCCTCGTCTTGGTTTCCCGTTAGCCTTTCACGCTCATTCGAATAGCAACTCAGTACACACTTGAGAGGTCTATTACGCATGCGCGGACTTGAGTTTTGAAACTCCTCCTCCATCCCGGCTGCTCCGCTCCGGAATCCGCAGTCCCGAGGATTCCGTGTTAGACGCGCCTCCCTTCCTCTCTGGTTACTCGTCATAAACCACGCTCTGCTAAGTCTTTTGAGATCCGTGCTTCCGAAGAGCATCCCCGCAACCCCTTTAGAATGTGCAGTTCCATACTAAACAGGGAATGGGGTGATGATTGTGATCCCTCCGTGCGTCGCCAGCAGGAGCCGCGGGTTCTCGCTTATCGGGAGCAGCCATTCCTACCTCCCCACCTCCATGCCTCCTCGCGCATGCTACAATTCCCGCATTGGGGTTCGCCCATGCCTGACACCGTTCCCCTAGCCGGTGAAGCAGTTCTCGAAGTCGTCTCCCCCGACGGCGCACGCCGCTACGCCCGCATCACCCAAACGCCCTTTATGATCGGCCGCGGCGTCGAAACCGGCAACCACTTGCAGCTCTCCGACCGCCGGATTTCCCGCAACTGCGCCGCCGTGGTGATCGAGGCTAATCGTTTCTATCTCGAAGATCGCGGCCAGCGCCGCGGCCTCTTCGTCAACGGCGAAAAAGTCGAAAGCCGTGAACTCCAGGATGGCGACGCCATCACCTTCGGCCTCGACGACTCCTACGAGATCATCTTCCGTTCCGCCAAAAGTTCGGACGACGATTCCCTTCCACAACTGCTCACCCGCATGGAGCACATCACCAGCTCGGAGCCGGCCGGCGGCCTGATCAAACTCAAGCGTCTCCTGGAAGCGACCTCACTGCTTCATTCCCAGCTCCCTCTCGACGTCGTACTCGGCCACATGCTGGATCACGCCGTATCCGTCACCGACGCCGATCGCGGCTTGCTCCTTGAAACCGACAATGCCGGCGCCCCGAAAGTAAAACTCGCCCGGCGCAGTGGCGGACTCCGCCTCCCCCCCGAAAGCCTCACGCCTAGCCAGACCGCCATCCAGCTTGCGCTGAAGCAGCAGTCCCCGGTCATCACCGAAGACCTCGCGCAAGCCGACGTGGATTTGCAGGCCGCGCAGAGCATCGTCGCGCAGCGCCTCCGCGCCGTCGTCGTGATTCCTCTTTACGCCTTGTCCCGCGCTAGCACTCAGGAATCCATGGTCGACATCAAGCGCGGTGATTTTCTCGGCGTCCTCTATTTGGATTCGCGTCGTCCTGCCGCTTTCTCGAAACTCGACCGCCAGATCCTAGACGCCCTGGCGGCCGACGCCGCCAGCATTCTCGATAATGCCCGCCTCGTCGAACGCGAACGCGAGCGCCAGCGACTCGAGCAGGAGATCAACATTGCCCGCGACATTCAGCAAGCGCTTCTCCCGCGCGATTTCCGCGAATATCCGCACCTCTCCGTTACCGGCTTCAATCTTCCCTGCTTATCGGTGGGAGGTGATTACTTCGATGTCTTTCCGCTCAGCGACGGCCGCACGGCGTTTCTCATCGCTGACGTTTCCGGCAAGGGACTCGGCGCCGCGCTTCTCACCACCATGCTTCAGGGCGCGCTCTCCGGCATGACTCTCGGCACCGATCCCGCGCGAGTGTTCAATCACGTCAATCGCTTCCTCTGCGATCACTCGGAGATCGGCCGCTATGCCACCATGTTCTTCGGCATTCTCGATCAGCAAGGCCATCTCGAATACATTAACGCCGGCCACCCTTCGCCTTTCCTGATCCGCCGCGGCACCGCCGAAGAAGCCTTTACCGAAGGATCTTTTCCCGTCGGCCTCGTTCCCGAAGCCCAATACACCGCCGTTTGCCTTAAGCTGGAGCCTGGGGACACCCTGGTGCTCTTCAGCGACGGCGTCACCGAAGCAATGGATCCCGACGAGCAAATGTTCGGCATCCCGCGCCTCAAGGAACTCCTCACCGGCCAGATGGAGTGCCCCCTCGAGCTGCTCCAGAAATGCGTCCTAGAAGCCGTCGAAAACTTCGCCCGCGGCGCCCACCAGGCCGACGACCTCACACTTCTCATCGTGCGCTACCGCGCTGCCGCAGCCGCTGCCACCTCGGACACCGACGTCCCCTTGTCGGCTGCGTCCCCCTACTCCGCCTCAGCCGCTGGTTCTTCCGCGTCGTCCCCCGATGCCTCCCCTTCTTCTGCGCCGGCGCAGCGCTCCGGTCCCTCCGCTTCGGCAGCGTCTGGCTACGTACAATCGTGATGCGCTCGCCCGAAGATTGTCTCCGGATAGCTCTGGCATTCAAAAGGCAATGCGCCGAAGCCGCAACAGTTGTGAATTTCAAATAAAACGGGGCGGATGCCTTCACCGGCCCCGCCCCGTTTCGACTTCGTGCAAGCTTTTCTCGGCCTTCTGAGAAAAATCTGTTCAACCGCGTTGAGATTTTTCTCCGGCTTCTGCCTTATACGCCGAGATCCTTCAGATCGTCCTTGGCTTGTTGCTCGGCGTTCTTGGCTGCTCCCTTTGCGTCGGCACTGGGACTCAGCTCATGGATCGCCTTTTTCAGGCTCTGGGCCTGGTCGGCGATCGCGCCTTTGCACCCGGACAGATCCGCGTTGGTGTGCACGCCCGTCACATTCGCGCGCAGGCAAGCGAACTCCAACGCAAGATTGTAGCTGGCGTGGAGCGCGGCGAGACATTCATTCAGCGCGGTGAAAGGCGCGCAAGCATCAGTGGCGTTCGAATTGGCCGGCAAAATACCCTGGGCCCGCAGCTTCGACGTCAGCTTTTTTTCCACGTCGCTCCTGCTGCCGTTCGAATCGGCGGGATTCTTGGAACCCTTGTCTCGCTTTACCCACTTGATGGGATTGAGGGAACGCGAGCTATGCGAGGCCGAGGAGCTCGAACTTCCCTGTGCCGCGGTGGATGCGCCCGCGCCCGCGGGACCTTGCCCCCCGGCGCGTTCCGCACCAATCGTCATGGACAGGGAAACACCCAACGCCACGAATGCAACAACCAACGATGATCTTTTCATAGTCACTCCTATATTGAATGTATTGCGCCAATTTTGGAGGCTGGCGGACCCTGCCTCACTTCTAGTAGGCCACGCGCCGGCGCCGGGGAGAGCATTCGAATGGAGAGTACTACTCCAATCGGTCACGCTGGCCTTGCGAACAGGTTTCCTTGTCCGCCCGGCATTTCTTGCCCGTCTTTCGGAAAGCTTCACTGGTTCGAGTGCAACCCCAAACGGGCGGAAAATGGATCAGGATTTGATTCGGAGGAAGAAGCCGTAGATCGTCATTCCCAGACCACCCAAGAAGAGCAGCGGCGAGAGGTAATCCGTCACCAGCGGCAGGATGAGAACGGGAAGCTGGAACGGCATGCTATAGCCGCCCGCGAAGTAATGAATCACACCCGCGAGAAGCATGTAGAGCAGTCCGCGCTGGATTTGGCGGCGACCGTCGGGGCCGGTGCGACGAGACAAGTGCACCTGCGGAACCGCCTCGCGGCAAAAGGGGCACTGCTTCAGGCGCGCCACCATGTACTTGCCGCAAAATACGCAGCGTTGCGTGTCCGCGGCCGGTTTTCCAAGAGGGTTCATGCGACTGCCAGGATCCTCCCTTCTTAGGCTAGGGTCGCAGTCCTTGAATCGTCAAGAGACATGATGAGTGAGTGTAAAGCACGGATTCGAAAACGGCAGTAAAGGATTGGATATGGGTTCTACCGCCCGGCGAGATTGCGGGTGGCTCCTCTGCAAAGAATTCCCAATACCAGCTTATACCGATTCGAAGCACCCAGACGGTAGACGTACCCTTTTGCTAACAGACGAGCTCACGGGCAGGGTTCACATTCTTTTGATTCGTGTTACAAAATCGTCGGAGACTAAAGACCACCCTGATTTAGAAGCTCGTAGGCAAAATCATACGTGAATGAGGGAGAAACGATGACCTATCCTTTCCATGGAACGACCAAACCTCTTTTCATTCTGCTCTTTGTAATCTTGCCGGCGCTCGCTACCGCTGGATTGACATTGGCGCAAGAGAAGAAGGTTGCGCAACAGAATGGCGTGGATAACTCGAAAATGGGAGCGTACCGCGCCCTGGCGCAACACATCTATGCGGATTTCCAGAAAGGCGACTTGGCAGCAGCCGCTCTGATGGCCAAGGTGCTCGAAAGGGTGTGGGACAAAGCGGAAGACTATGGCGGAGATACAGCGGTTTCGAAGACCAATCATGGCCTGTTCGAACAGATCGACAAGGCCATGGACGATTTTATCTCTCTGATCACCGACGCGAAGGGCAAAGCACCGGATCCTGCCAAGGTAAAAGCTGCCTATAGCGCGTACTTGGAAAAATTGAAGCTGGCGGATTAGCCCCAGTGGTCAAGCTGGTAAGGCGAACCGAGGTCCGCTCCCGGGCCTCTCTTTGTTTTCTCGAAGCGCTTCCGGGGCGCTGTAAGCGCCTCCCCAATGAGTTTCCTTCCGGCGCCTACAGTTCACGGAGGGCTGTGGCCACGGGACGGCTTGCAGCGCGGATGGCGGGGGGCATGCCGCCGAGGACACCCATGACCAGAGCGAAGAGAACGCCCATCCAAAGAAGATCAAAGGTGATCTTGAAAGCGAAGGCCAGGTTGGAAAAGGTCTGAAAATTCATGGTGCTGGTAGTCAAGCCGTTGAGGGGCAGAACGGCGAGGCAGCCAACGAGGCCGCCAACAAAAGAAATCAAGAGGGCTTCAAAGAGAAATGAGAGGACGACGTTCCAGGAGTTGAAGCCGAGTGCGCGCATGGTGGCAATTTCACGTCCGCGTTCGGCGACGGCGGAGTACATGGTGTTGAGGGCGCCAAAGACGGCGCCGATGGCCATGATCGACGCGACAAACCCGCCAAGTATGGTGATGAGCTGGGTCATGCGCGTGGACTGCTTAGCGTAGTAGTCGATTTCCCGGGTTACGTCCACACTCAAACGCGGATCGGCAGTGAGAGTGTCCCTCAACTGCTGAAGGGCGGCAGGCGAAGCGAGGTGCACCGTAACGGATTGAGAAAAAGTGTCGGGACGCTTATAGGCGCCGTTCAGGAGGTGGGCGTCACCCCAAACCTCGGAATCGAAGGCGCTTCCGCCGGCGTCAAAGATGCCCACCACTTGCCAACGTACGCTACCGAGCCCAATAGTGCTTCCCAGAGTCAAGCCCGAATAGGTCGCCTTGGCGTTTTTGCCGACGATGAGTTCGGACAGACCAGGCCGAAACATGCGGCCCTCGATGATTTTGACATTGCTGCGAATGGCAAAAACGTTTGNCGCGACACCGCGAAGCTCAACGTTGGCATCCGTGCCGGTGGATCGCAATGGAATNGGCGCCATCAGGACAGCCTCCGGTGTCAGCAACGGGCCGTCGGCCCCACGAGCGATGCCCGGAGCATCCTGGATAATTTTGACCGAATCGAGAGACACTCCACTGGTCATTTCGGACGTGGCCCCTGCGCGGGTAATGAGCGCGTTGTCCGCGGAACCGGAAGAAACAAGTGTGGCCTTGAATCCGCGCGCGAGCGACAACATGGCAACGAAGACACCCACGGTTCCGGCAATCCCCACCACCGCAACGATTGTGGAGCTCCAGCGAGCTTTGACGCTCCGAACGTTGTAAACGAGTGGAATCGCCATTTCAGGCTCTCCTCAACGCGTTAACGACGCGCATACGCATGGCGCCGATCCCCGGCAGCAGGCCGCTGGCAGCGCCAACCAAGAGGGCGAATCCAAGGCCAAGCGTCAGGAGCGACTTGGAAAGGATAAGAGGGGGCAGAAGGCCAGTGAGAGCCACGCCGATGACAGGGATGGCCAAGTAGGCCAGCGTCAAGCCTAGGAAGCCGCCAACGAGGGCGATGACCACGGACTCCGCCAGAACGAAAAAGAGGACCGCGCGCCCGGAAAAGCCGATGGCTTTAAGGACGGCCAGTTCTGAGGTGCGCTCCCGCACAGAGATAGCCATGGTGTTGCCGGTGACCAAGAGTAGCGTAAAGAAAACGACGCCGCCGATGGTGAGGATTAAGAGCTCGATGTTTCCGAACTGCTTGACGAAATATGCGGCGAAGGCGGATTCCGTCTCGGTCTTGGTCTCAAACGACGAGTTAGCAAACTTTTCGTCAATGGCCTTGGCAACGCGCACGGCATCATCGGGGCTGTCCAGCTTGACCACGTACCATCCTGCCGTGCTCTTGATGACAGCTGGAGCGTTCTCGTCAAAATATTTCCATTGCAGCCAAAACTGGCTCTCGTCGCCACCGGGGCGATCGCTGTGATAAATGCCGTCGAGATTGAACTCCCAAGAGCTGCCGCTGTAGAGAGTAGTCTTGATGGGGATGCGATCGCCGATTTTCCAATGGAAGCGTTCGGCCGTGCGGGCGCCGGCAATAGCGCCCTGGCGGTCCTTGAGGAAATTGTTCCATTGGTCCTCAGGTACCACAAGCTCGGTCATTACCTGGCGTTGATATTCCGGGTCGATGACAAACTGTGGAAAGAAGTTCTTTTCATCCTGATAGACCCCCCCGAACCAGTGATTGTGGGTGACCGCCTTAACGCCGGGAATGGCAAGGATTTTGTCGCGGTGGGAGATCGGCATTAATTGCATTAGACCGATGCGGCTGACGACGATTAGGCGGTCCGCGCCCGCGATTTCCGTGCCGCGGCTGAAGGCGCTCTTCACCACGGCAAGAAACGTGAAAAGAACCAGAGCAATGGCAAAAGACCCGATGGTGAGGATGAGGCGAACCTTTTTGCGGAGTAGATTGGCGAGAATCAAGCGGCTGAATTTCATGCGGCACCTCCGGCCAGAACCGCCTGTTTGGATTTGCCGCCTTCGATGAGTACGCCCTTCTCCAAATGCAGTGTCGTGTGCGCGCGCGCGGCAACAACCGGGTCGTGCGTGACCATCAGAATCGTTTTGTTGTACTTGCCGACCAGCTCATCGATGAGGGCCATGATTTCATCGGCGCTCTTGCGGTCCAGGTCGCCGGTGGGCTCGTCGCAGAGGAGGAACGTGGGGTCGGAAACTATGGCGCGAGCGATAGTGACGCGCTGCTCCTGTCCGCCGGAGAGCTGGCGCGGGTAGTGATTCATGCGATCGGCCAGATTGACGACGCCGAGAGCGGTTTCAACGTGCTTGCGGCGATCCGCTTTGGAAAGCTTGGTCAAGAGAAGCGGAAGCTCGACGTTTTGATAGGCAGTGAGCACGGGAATGAGGTTATACATCTGGAAGATGAAGCCGACGTGGCGAGCGCGCCAGTGGGTGAGCTTATTGCCCGACATATGAGTGATTTCGTCGCCATCCACGGTAATGCTGCCCGCGGAGGGGACATCCAGACCGCCAAGAAGATTGAGCAGAGTGGTCTTTCCGGAGCCGCTGGGGCCCATGAAGGCGACAAAGTCGCCCTTGTCCACGTCGAGGTTCAGACCCTGCAAGACCTGGATTTTCTCGCCGCCGCGGCTGTAGGTCTTGTTCAAACCGCGAACTCGGATGAGGCTGGAAGATTCGTCTCGTCCATCGACTCGGATCATGCTTGGCTCCTACTGACGGATTTCAATTTTGTCACCATCATGCAAACTTTCAGGCCCTTTGACGACCAGCGAGTCGCCAGGGGTGACGCCTGCCAGTATCGCGACGTCCGTTCCCCGATCCATGCCGAGGCTTACGGCGCGACGCTCGACTTTTCCATCGCGAACCAGGAAGACAAAAGAAGCATTCGCATCGGAGCGCACCGCGCCCCTGGGGATGAACGCCACCGCCTGCGGCCCCTTGTCTTTGCTCTTGTCCTTTGCCGCGGGCCGCTCATTTTCCAGGAAAGCCACCTTCACGCCCATGTCCGGCAAAATGAAATCGTATTTTTCCAGGTTCAGGATGGTGATACGCACTTTGACGGTAGCCTTCTGGCGGTCAGCCGTGGGGATGACGGTCCGCACTTTAGAGGGAATCGGCTGATCGGGATAGGCATCCAGAGTCGCTGTAACCTGCTGGCCGTTTTCGACGCGCGCAATGTAAGACTCGTTGACGTCGACTTCAATTTCGTTGGATTTCATGTCTACAATCGTGGCAATGCCCGTGCGCGTAAAGCCGCCGCCGGCGGAATTGGGCGAAACCATCTCGCCAACTTGCGCGTCCTTGGAGACAACGATTCCCGCAAACGGTGCGCGAATGGTGCAATTGTCCACGGCCTGTTGCGCAACGCCGATGCGTGCTTCGGAGGCCGCCACCTGCTGCTTGGCGAGCTCAATTTTGGCCTTAAGACTGTCCACTGCTGTCGAAGCGTTGTCCAGAGCTTCCTGCGTCTGCACGCCAGCTTTCTGAAGCTGCTCCGCGCGATGAAGTAGAATCTGCGCGTTCTTTAGCTGAACCTCGTAGTCGGCGATCGCTGCTTGGGAGGCGTCGCGGTCGGCTTTGGCGGAATCGAGGGAGCGCTTGACGTCGGAGTCATCGAGGGTGGACAGGAGTTGGCCCTTGGCGACACGGGTCCCTTCGTCGAAGAACACGCCCGTGACGCGCCCGGTAATTTTGGCGGCGATGGTGGCGCGGCGGCGGGGCGTGATATAGCCGCTGGCATTCAACAACGCCTGGCGGCCCCCCGCTTCGGGCTTCGCGGCGGTGGCGACCTCCACCACGGGCTTCTGACTACGCAACGCATAGGCGCCCGCGACGATGCCGGCAAAGATGAGCACGGGTATGGCCGCGTACAGGACGCGTTTGCCCATGCCGGAGCCCTTGCGCTGGCCCTCCCCAATGCGCAACGAGCCCAGGTCGTGTCTTGGTG
>JGI12635J15846_10002730_pt1 | contig 15422 bp, 16 predicted proteins | sample BlaSpr_A8_OM2_M2_FD_15846 | JGI IMG/M metagenome (IMG submission 15846) | reverse complement strand
GACGTGAATGATTGTGCTAACGTTTTCCGTCCATGAAAAAACGCATAGGCGTGTTGCTGAGCGGGCGCGGCTCGAATTTTGAAGCTCTCGCGGATAGCGTTACCGCGGGCCGAATTCCAGACGCAGACATCGCTATTGTTATTGCCAATCGGGAAGGCACGCACGGAATTGAACGCGCTAACGCGCGAGGGATCACAACGCGGGTCATCCCTTCGCGAGGGCTTGAACGTGAAGCTTACGACCGCCAGATTGTCTCCGTTTTGCGCGAACACCAGGTTGAATTGTTGTGCCTGGCCGGTTATATGCGCTTGCTGTCGCCGTACTTCATTCAATGTTTTCCGCAGCGCATCTTGAATATTCATCCGTCTCTGCTGCCCTCTTTTCCCGGGTTGGAATCTCAGCGGCAGGCGCTCGAATATGGCGTGAAATTTGCCGGCTGCACGGTGCATTTCGTGGATGAAAATCTGGACGCCGGGCCGATTATTCTTCAAGCCGTAGTACCGGTGCTGGATACCGATACCCCCGATACGCTATCCGAGAAGATTCTGCGCGAAGAACACCGCATTTATTCCGAAGCGGTAAAAATTATCTTGGATGGCCGATTCAAAATCGAAGGCCGGCGCGTGATTCAATTGGCCAATCAGGCTGCTCACCGCTGAGTTAGACACGAATCGATGACCACCACAACATTTAAACCTGTCGCTGAACAACTCGCTTATCTAAAAAAGGGCAGCGCGGAAATTATTCGCGAAGCTGAGCTGCAGACCAAGCTGGAAAAATCCGTTAAAACCGGGAAGCCCCTGCGCGTGAAGCTGGGCGTCGATCCTACCGCCCCGGACATTCATCTGGGCCACACCGTGGTTATCCGAAAATTGAAACATTTTCAGGAAATGGGTCATACCGCCGTTTTTCTGATCGGCGATTTCACGGCGATGGTGGGTGATCCCACCGGCCAGTCCGAAACGCGGCCTCCGCTCAGTCGCGAGCAAGTGAACGCCAACGCGGAAACGTATCTGCAGCAGGTGTTCAAGATTCTCGATCGCGACAAAACCGAAATTCGTTATAACAGCGAGTGGCTGGATAAATTGTCCAGCTACGATATCGTGCGCCTGTGCGCGAAATACCGCGTCGCGCGCATGCTGGAGCGCGAGGATTTTCACACCCGGCTTACCAATCAGCAGCCCATCTCCATGCACGAGTTGCTTTACCCGCTGCTGGTGGCCTACGACTCGGTGGTACTTGAATCTGACGTGGAGCTGGGAGCTACCGAGCAAAAATTCAATTTGCTGATGGGCCGCGAAATTCAGCGCGAGTACGGACAGGAATCGCAAGTGGCATTTACCATGCCGATTCTGGTGGGCCTGGACGGCTCGCGCAAAATGTCCAAGAGTCTTGGCAATTATGTGGGTATCACCGAAGCGCCTGACCAGATATTCGGGAAGATGATGTCCATTCCGGATGAGTTGATGTGGTCTTATTACGAGCTGCTGACGGATCGCACGCCCGAAGAAATCGCCAAGCTTAAGAGCGACGTCTCCAGCGGAAGTACGCACCCCATGGATGTGAAGATGCTACTGGCGCGGGAAGTGGTGAGCGGTTTTCACGGGGAGGCCGCGGCGCGCAAAGCATTCGAAATGTTTCAGCGTGTTTTTCGTGATCGCCAAACGCCTGAAGAAGCACCGGTTAAAAATCTGGCGGCGGGCGCGCCCCAAATGATCAAGCTTTTATTGACTACGCTGGGGCTGGCAACTTCCGTTAGCGACGCGGAGCGCTTGGTAAAACAAGGCGCCGTGGAAATCGACGGCCAGCGAATCGATGATCCGCGCAAAGAAGTGGACCTGAGCAAAGCCAGGGATTTTCTGCTGCGCGCTGGTAAGAAAAAATTTGTGCGTGTCGTCGTGGCGTAATGCGTCGCCTGACGCCGTCACCCGAAGCTTGCAACTAAGCCAAAATCTCGCCCACCATTCCAGCTACCTGGCGCGCTACGGAAGGCGCTGCAGTCAGGCCGGGCGACTCCATCCCTACAAGATGAATCATCTGGGGCACTCCGGCATCGCGTTCGATCACAAAGTCGGCCATGCCGTGTTGATCAGGTGGCACGAGCTTGGGCCGCAAGCCGGAGTATGCGAGCTGCAGGTCGCTGTCGGTAATTTCGGGCACTAATATTCTGGCTCCCTCCGCAAAATCAGCTACCGTCAAGCGATCTCGCTCGTAGTCATCTTTATCTTTCACGTATCGCGCCGTCGGTCCGATCAATACCGTGTCCCAGATTGTTTTTGTGAAATGCATTCCCAAGCTGAGTCCATCGGCATGAGGCAGGGGATAGACCAGGCCATTAATTAAGGAGCGTCGCGGGCCACGCACCTCGCAATACTCCCCGCGAACAGGGTAAATTTTCCAGGAATGGTTACCGATTAATCCGGCGACATCGTCGGCATATAATCCTGCGGCATTTATCACGCAGCGCGCTGTGATGGTTTCCTGCGAGACGGTTTCATCTTGCGCTAGCGATGCACCGACATCTTCGTGTTCATCTTGTCTCCGTGAAGTTTTTGGTTGCGTGGCTAAATCTTCGCCAACGCGAATGCTAACGCGTATGGCCTTCGCTGTTGGTTCGAGCGACATCACTTGCGCGTGAGTGACGATGTGCGCACCTTGCTCCACCGCAACGCGCGCGTAGGCACGCACCAATTCGTCGGCCGAAACGATCCCGGTGCTGAGAACATCCAAGGCCGTGACGCCGGCGATGTGTGGTTCACGCTCACGAATTTCCGCCGGGCCAATCAATCGCAAGTCTTCAACGCCGTTGTCCTGGCCGCGTTTGTATAACGCTTCCAATGCAGCTTCTTCGCCTGATTCCGTGGCTACCACCAGCTTGCCGGTGCGCCGGTGCGGAACATTGTGCTCTTCACAGAAAGCAAATGTGAGCGCATTGCCTTGCAAGCAATGGCGCGCTTTGAGCGAGCCGGGCAAATAATAAATTCCGGAATGGATGACGCCACTGTTGCGCGTGCTGGTGGCCATGCCCACTCGCGGAAAACGCTCCACGACAAAAACATCCTGCCATTGTTTGGAAAGTTCGGCGGCGATGGCGCAGCCGACTATCCCTCCGCCGATAATTAGAATATTTACTTCGTCCATGAGAGCGAATTTCGCTGGTTAACGGTCTGACAACAATTCTATGCTCAGGATCGTTCGCCTTGAGGAACTTCGTCGAGAAAAGGTACCGTCTCCACCAACCGGGCCTGTGTTCCGTCATGCACGGCGTAGGTGGCATGTTTGTCTTTGTCGTAGCCCGAGCGCCACAGCGAAGCGGCTCCGTGCTGGCCGTCTTTATTGATGGCATAGAAAAATATATGAAAGGTGGCAAGCTTTTTCTTGTCATTTTTGTAATTATGCGCCACGCGGCTCATGGCTTCGAGGCACGCGTCGGAGGGTGATTTGCCGCGGCGCATCATTTCCACGATCGTGTGCCCGCCAGAAATTTTGATGTTCTCCTCACCCTTTCCGGTCGAGCCTGCGGCACCCACTTCGTTGTCCACGAAACATCCTGCGCCGATGATCGGCGAATCTCCTACGCGGCCCGGAATTTTCCACGCCAGGCCCGAGGTTGTGGTGGTCGCGGAAATGTCTCCTTTGGAATCTACCGCCATGCAGGGAATCGTGCCGGTGGGTGGATGCGCAATCACGTTTTGAATATGCGGCAGCCATACCCGTTTTTCAGGAGTATCGAAGATGGCAGCGATTTGCTGGTTGTATCCGTCGATCGAGGATTTCTGCACAATTTCGGGGCTGTCAATTCCCGGACGCCAGTTGAACGACGTGGAAGCTTTCCACGCCAGCCACGCAAGCCGGGAACGTTCGGTGAGAAGATTCAAATCTTCGAAGCCCTCGTCGATCGCGAAACGATGTGCCCCTTCGCCGACAATCATTACGTGATTAGTGCGCTCCATAACCGTTTTCGCGAGGCGCGAAACATTTTTGATGCGTCGCACGCTGGCCACCGCGCCCGCGCGTCCGGTGGGGCCGTGCATGCAACTGGCGTCCAATTCTACTTCGCCCTCTTCGTTAGGAAGGCCGCCAAAGCCGACGGAATCGTCGTTGGGATCGTCTTCCACCATGGTTACCGCGGCGACGACGGCGTCGAGGGTGTCGCCGCCTTTTTTTAGAATGTCCATTCCGCGATCGAGGGCGTGGAGGCCGTTCGCACTGGAAATAATCAGCGGGCGCTTGCCTTGAGCGGCGTTTTCGGGGTTAGACGGCAACGGAGTGGCCGCATTTCCTGGGTCTATGTCACGGCCAAAAAGTTTATTGGCGCCGGCTACCGCGCTGCCCGCCAGTGAGGTGAGGAAGAATTTTCGCCTCGACCATATTTCCATGGAAGCCTCCGTTGTTTCGCTTCGCAGTTTTGTCTCAAGCAAAATCCTGCGCGCATAGTATGTGGCAGCGGCGCTATTACGTGAATTAAAACTTTTACGTTTTATAAAACAGGGGATTACTCGGAGGCGCCCAGCGGTAGAAAATATTGTGTGCCTTTGACGGGGTCCTGGAGGCGGCGCAGCAATTGCTGCAGATCTTCAGAGCGCTCCACGAAATCGATCTCCGAAGTATTGATTACCAGCAGATCGGACGCGGCGTAGTGAAAGAAAAAATGTTCGTACGCGCGCGCGACCTCTTCGATGTATTCGGGCGAAATTTCGCTTTCATCGCGAGAAGCCTTTTTTTCGATGCGTGCCCGCAAAACTTCCGGTTTGGCCTGCAGATAGATAACCAGATCCGGCGCGGGAATCCCCGCAGTCAGCACTTCGTAGTAGCGGTCGTAAAGTTTTAGTTCCTCGTCATCGAGATTCAGATTCGCGAAAATGCGATCCTTTTCAAGCAGAAAATCTGAAAGCACCGGGGCCGGCGCGCCCGCCGCCAGCGCTTCGTGGACACGTTTCTGGCGTTCCATCAGGAAGTACATCTGGGTGCGAAGAGCGGAGCCGGGTTTTTCTTTATAAAAATCGGAGAGAAAGGGATTGTCGTCGCAATCGTAAAGACGCCGGGCATGCAGCTTTTCCGCCAGAATCTTAGCCAGCGTGGTTTTGCCGACGCGCAAAGGCCCTTCCACGACGATAAAGCGCGGCGACTTCGGAACAGGGTTCAATCCGCCCTTGGAAGACGGTTCATTTGCGTTCGATGTGTCAGCGGCCCATCCAACCGGTGCATTGGAATGCAAAGGGATGGTGTTCGAATCGTTGGAAGGCATATCTCTTGGGTGGCTTAGAATCGCGAAACCCGTTCGTTCCGAAAGTCGCCAGCGCATTATACCGCAGCTCATGAGAGCGTTACGCTCGGATTTGTGGTGTTCGATGTTTCAACGTGAAGACGGTGCGGAATACAGAGACAAAGGGAGAGGCAAACAGACCACACAAAAGAACAACTCCCCACAGGAAGGGCCTGTGAGGACCCGATTACTACGCCTCTGAGGGGAGATCGTTGTGCGCCGGAAAGCTGCGCATCTTGAAATTAGTGGACTAGAATTTTAGTGGACTACGCCAATATTGTGAATGCCCGCCTCGAACGACACGCTGGCCATTGCGCTTTGCGGCACCCACCACAACTTGTGCAGCCAAGGGCGCTCGCTCATCATCGCGCGCCTGCCGATAATATCCATCAGCAGCGGGGTGACTTGTGTTGCCACGTAAATCGTTCCGGAATGGGCAAACGGGCGCATCAATGGATCGCCCTCTCGTCCGTAATTGCGAGACAACGCGCGGCGGGTGGACCAGGCGTCAAGCACCGCTCCGGCATGAGTCGCGATCATGAGGCTGTACCAGGTTATTTTTTCGTTGCGATTGTTGTAATGGTGACTGATCGCTTGTTTTACGGGCTGGAACGGGAAAGGGCGCGGTTCCGGGACCGCAGGGTCAGCGAAGGACGGGTCGGCGGCGCTGTTCGCTTTTGGCTGGGGCATGGAAGGCACGGACGCCTCCGAGAGGCTGACTGGAGTCGAGCTATTCGGTGCAGCGAATTCCTTGGGCGTTACCGCAGGTGAAGTAGTGTCCGGAAGTTGAGCGACGATTGCCGTGGGATTCGAAACCGGAAGGTCGTTCCCAAGCATCGGAAGCGGGCTCAACAAGAGCAGGGCTGCGAACATCATGTGATTCACCACCTCGGGTGCCGCGGAGTGCAGAATTTTGTGTGCCGTAACTGAGTACAGTTTGCCCGTTCGGACAGGTGGTGGTCACTGGCCTCACGGGCACATTTTTGGTGGTACGTGGGTCATGAAACCAAAGTTTTCAGGCGGGTGATTCTGCGGTACCAAGGAAGTACTAAGGGGCCGAAACGAAAAACTAATTTGCTCACGCCGCAGTGTAAGTCTAAGATGCCTTGATTCTATAATTTACGGCAGACTGTCACCCCATCGCGTAGCGGGATCAAAACACTAAACAAATCCTTAGACTTATGCACCATGCGGTTCAATTCCTGGACCCCGCGGGTGTCCGCATCCCCGGCTTCAGCTTTTCGCGCAGCCTTCCCCGACCACAAAGTGTTGTCGGTAATAAACAGTCCACCACGACGCACTCTCGGCAGCGCTACGTTGGCCGCATCGGAATACTCGCGTTTATTAATGTCGTTGAAAATTAAATCGAACTCGCCGGTAGTCTTTTTTAGCAGTGTCAACGCGTCTCCAGTTTCAACGCGAATTTGTTGCGCGACGCCGGCGCGCTCGAAATAGCCTTTGGCGCGTTTGGCATTTTCCGGATCGCCGTCGGTGTAAGTAATTTCTGCTTGCGGCCCGGCCGCGCGCGCCAGCCATATCGTCGAGTAACCGATGGCCGATCCCAGTTCGAAGATTCGTTTTGCTCCGGAGATTTGCACCAGCAATGCCAACATGCGAGCTACCGCTGGCCCGATTATTGGAACTTTGTGCTTGGTTGCATATTCCTCCATGTCGCTAAGAACGTCATCACGCTTGGGCAGCAATGCGTAGAGATAATCCTCCACCTGCTCGTTCATGAATCCGCTTCGCAAATTCTTTGGCAGCTTCACAAACTTTCTCCCGGTTTCAAGGCATGAATCTCCAGCCCGGCAATGTTTTCGGTCTCCGCGCGCAACTGCTCGGGCGTCCCAGTGAGAACCGGGAAAGTTCCGTAATGCATCGGGATCACATGTTTAACGCCCAGCAGGCGTATTGCATAAGCTGCCTCGCGCGGGCCCATGGTGTAGTTATCCCCAATTGGCAGGCAGGCAATCTGCGGCTTGTACAATTCCGCAATCAGTTTCATGTCGCCGAATACTGTCGTGTCTCCAGCATGGAATAAAGTCAATCCGCCTGGCATGCGAACTATAAATGACGCCGGCTCGCCGCCGTAAAGCATCTTGCCGTTATCATCAATCGAATTGGAATGGAATGCATGAGTCAGCGTGACTTCAAAATCGCCGACGCGTAAGCTGCCGCCCTTGCCCATGGGCTTCACTTGGTCGCCGAATCCCTTGGTGCCGAGCCACATGGCGGTCTCGGCAATGGCCACGATTTTGGATTTATGTTCCTTGGCCAGTGTGAGCAAATCTCCAAAATGGTCGCTATGCGCATGGGTTAAAAATATAGCGTCGAGCCTCTTCATCTTCTTTAAATCTGAGGGACACTTGGGATTAGTGGTCACCCAGGAATCCAGCAGTGCCACTTCACCGCTTGGCGTGGTTAGAGAAAACGTACTGTGCCCGAAAAAAGTGATCTTGTTACCTTTCATATCCAACATGGCTTGTCTCCGGCCGCTAATTTAACCTGCTGACATTAAATCAAGGTAAAAATAAACTGTGTCTGCCAACCGTCTTACTACTTTCACTTGGAGGTAGCGGTGCTGCCGTCACCAGAACTGATCACCATGCGTATAGCCGCCTCATACGTGTCGCGATTATTTTCGCCCACCAGATGTCCGATCTGGCGTCCATCCTTGGCATAGAAAACTGAAGTCGGAATGGCGCCATTCCAGCCAGGTAATACAGCCTGAACAAAATCCGACTCCCCGCCTTTCTTCTTTCGAAAATTAGGAAAGACGGGATTATATCGCGCAATGAATCGCCGCATCAGGATCAAGTCGCCATCGTCGTCGAGGTTCACGCCAACCACCTGCAAGCCTTGCGGAGCATATTGTTTGGCCAACTGATTCAACATGGGATACTCATCGCGGCAGGGCTCGCACCAGGTGGCCCAAAAAGTCACCAGTAATGGTTTGCCCCGATACTGCTCCACCAGCGCTTGATAGCCTTGCGCATCAATGATTTTGGGATCTGGCCGCGCCGGCCCCTTCGACCCCTGGGGTACTGCCATAGCAACGGCGAGAGCCACGGCACTCAAGCAGAATAACAAGGTCACACCTGCAATTCTTCTGATCATCGTGCTTTTCATCCGTTTCCCGGAATATCCTGAACGAAAGTTGAGAATCTGAATCACGTTAACGTACAATGAGTATGCGTCTTCGCCAAAGCGTCGTCACAGTTGCATATTCCTATTAGTTAGACGCCCGCGCTGCTCGCCCTGTGTTTTGATTCAAAGGAGATTTTGAATGGCTTATGTAATCGCCGAACCGTGCACCGGCACCAAGGATACCGCGTGCGTGGACGTTTGCCCGGTGGACTGCATTCACCCGCGCAAGGACGAACCGGGCTTCGAAGGCGTCCCGCAACTTTATATCAACCCGGTGGAATGCATCGATTGCGGCGCATGCGTCCCGGTTTGTCCGGTGACCGCCATTTTTGCTCTCGAGGACCTGCCGGAGAAGTGGCAGAGCTACACTCCCGTTAACTCGGATTTCTTCGCCGCCAAGTAATCGGACTCAATGGCGATCTAAAAGTCTCAGGGGCACGCTTTGTCGCGTGCCCTTTTTATTTTCTTCGTTTAGGTGGCGACAAGCAAATTCTGCGCGAACGGCCATTCCGCGTCGATCCACTGGCCTTCGCAGCGGAAGCCAGTATCGGCGGCCATTTCCAACACTTCTTCCGCTTTGTATTTGTGCGAACTCTCCGTCCAGATGGTTTCCCCTTGATTCAGCATCACGCGCAAACCGGCTGCCGGTATGTCCACGGCTTGCCTGTGTAGGGAACACAGATGCATCTCGATGCGCCGTTCGTCGGTNTTCCAGCGCGCTTCGTGACGGAAAGATTTAAGTTCAAAATTCGCGCCCAGTTCTCGATTGATGCGTCCTAGAATGTTTAGATTGAAAGCCGCAGTTACTCCAGCGGGATCGTCATACGCCAGAATCTGCACATTAATATCTTTTTCCAAGTCCGTGCCCAGCAGCAACGCATCACCCGGAAGTAACGTTTCACGCAGTTCGCGCAAAAAATTGCGCCCGGCATCGCGGTCAAAATTCCCGATGGTGCTGCCCAAAAAGAGAACCAGCAGGTGATCCGCTTCCTTGCGACGGTCGGCTACCGCGCGAAGCCCTTCCAGGTACGGCCGTTCGTAGCCCACAACACTCACCAGATCGATCTGCCCCATCTCTTTTTCACACGCCGCCAACGCCGACGGAGAAATCTCGATGGGGTAGTAATAGGTTTTCTGGCGCTGCGACAGGGCCTCCAGAATCCATCGGGTTTTCTTTCCCGTGCCGCTGCCCAGCTCCGCTACTTGTAGTGGCGAAGGCAATCGATTCACGATTTCGCGCGCATGATTTTGCAGCAACCGCGCATCGGCGCGCGTCAGGCCGTATTCGGGGAGCACGCAAATAGTCTCAAACAGCGCCGAGCCCACTTCGTCGTACAAATACTTCGAGGGTAGCTCTCGCTGCCCGCTCTTTGTTAATCCCGCGCGAACTTCGGCGGCAAATTCTGATACGTGTCGAGTTGCTAGGGTTTGGGTCAACATAAAGGACGCGTTCCTCTTGGCTTAGTCTTCCACGCAACGGAAGGTCGCATATACGTACGGATAGTGCCGCTGAAACCAGTTGCGAAATGACGGCCGTAACATACAGGCGGCAGTGCGGGGCGAGCCGCCCTTCATCACATAATGCTTGCCGTCGAAAAAATTCGCCGAATAGCCGGGGTAGAAAGACATGGCTTTGAATCCCGGAAACGGCGCGAATTCCGTCCGCGTCCATTCCCATCCGTTGCCGACCAGGTCCTGCACGCCAAAAGCGCTGGCGCCAGCTGGGTGCGACCCCACGGCTGAGGGCTCCCAGGAATGAAAATCAAAATTACCGTGACTCTCAGTTGGCGCTTCATTGCCCCAGGGATAGAACCTCGTCGTTCCCGGAGTTTTCGGGCTTCCGTATGCTGCACGATGAAACTGCGCTTCGGTCGGCAATTTTCTTCCCAACCAAGTCGCGTAGGCAGTAGCTTCAGCGTGGCTTAAGTACACCGGCCAGTCGCGCGGCAATCGAACTTCGCCAAACATTCCGCGGTATAGCCACAAATTTCCGTCACGTCTCCAAAACGCGGGGTGCTCCACGTTGTTGGCGATTTTCCAATTCCAGGATTCGTCGTCCCACAACGCACGGTTTTTGTAACCGCCAGCCTGGATGAATCGCAGGTAATCGCCGTTGGTTACATTGCACTTCTCGATGGAGAGCGCCGGCACGTCGACATCGTGCGCGTCCATTTCGTTGTCCCAGCCAAATTCGTCCCCGGTTTCCTTCACCAGTCCCAAGGTCGCGTGCCCTGCTGGAATTTCAACCAGGTCAGGCTTAACTCGCGGCTTGGCCGGCTTTCTTATAATCTCATCGCCAATTTTTTTCTCGCTGGGCAAGCGGTGCAGCATATACGCCAGAGTTTCGGCGTGCATCAAGCGGTGCTCGACGGCTACTTCGAGCATTGTCTTCAGTTGCGGGTGGCCTTTGTCTGGTTTGCTCAGGGCCTCGCTTATTGCTTCATCCAACTTCTCTCGCGCGGCTGCCACGTACGAGGTAATTTCATCGCGCTGCGGCCAGTCCAACGGAGTATCGGTAGGCAATCCGCCGCCGACGGGATCGATGCCAAAAGAAAACAATTGATCGAAGGTGCGCTGGAACGGCCTTAAGCCAAAGGCTCTTTCGGCGAGGAGGTTCCAGTCAAACGCTTCCAGATGTCCGACGTAAAAAATAATGCGGTGCCGCTCGGAGATCGGGCGATCGTATATGGACTCATTTCGCACAATCGCGAACAGCTCATCTGTTCGTGCTCGAGCGTCATCTATTCGCGCTGACAGATCATGGCGCAGGCGCGCTGCGCTAGTTATCGTGCCCATGATTCGTTACCCCGGTTGTTGATCGAAGTGGTCATTGGACGAGCTGTGGAATCCTACAGTGATTCAGATTCCGGTGCGGTGCGAGGCGTTAGATGCACTATGATAGGCCCCCGATGCGGCCGGTCAATAGGACCCCAGGGAACGAGGCTCCCATCTCTTCAGCAACCGCTGACCCTATCATCGAGTTTCAGGAGGTGACATACAGCGTTAAGGGTAGGTCCGCACCTCTGATATCGCAGCTCTCGATGTCCGTTAAGTCTGGGGAAACGTTGGTCTTACTAGGCCGCAGCGGGAGCGGAAAAACGACGCTGCTCCGGCTTATTAATCGAATGCTGGTGCCTTCGTCCGGCGAGGTTGTGGTGGAAGGAAAATCCACCATGGACTGGGATGCAATTCGGCTGCGCCGCCACATTGGTTATGTCATTCAAGAGGCGGGCTTGTTCCCGCATTTCACCGTAGCAGAAAACATTGGTTTGGTTCCCAAATTGGAAAAATGGGATCCGGCACGAATTACCGAGCGCACGAATGAATTGCTGAGAATCGTGGGTCTTGATCCGAGAGAGTTTGCACAGCGCCGTCCTGCGCAACTCTCCGGCGGGCAGCGTCAACGCGTGGGCGTGGCTCGCGCCCTCGGTGCGGACCCCTCCATCCTTCTTATGGACGAGCCTTTTGGCGCACTCGATCCGGTCACGCGGGCCGAGCTGCAGCGCGAATTTTCTGAGCTAGCCCGTCGTCTTGGCAAAACCATTGTCTTCGTCACTCATGATCTGCGTGAAGCTCTGCTGCTGGCGTCGCGTATCGTGCTGCTCCAAAGCGGGAGAATCGTGGCCAACGCGAGACCTCAGGAATTTTTGCGCATCGACCATCCGGAGGTGAAAGCGTTCACCGCTTCGCTTCAGGCGGTTCCGGGAGCGCCGGAATGACGCCCTGGACGTTCATGGTCACGCACCGCGCGGAGATTTGGAGCGCCACGCTGGATCACATAGCGCTCGTTTTGATCGCGATGTCGATTGCCATCGTGATTGCTGTGCCGCTAGGCATGGTTATCGTGCAGCGTCCGGCGCTGCGCACTTTTTCGCTTGGCTTGGCCAGCGTTTTTCAGACCATCCCCAGCCTGGCGCTGTTCGGATTCTTGATTCCCATTCCATTTATTGGCGGCATCGGCCCCCGCACTGCCATCGTCGCGCTCGTGCTCTACGCGTTGCTGCCCATTCTTCGCAACACCTATGTGGGGCTGACTAGCATTGATCCTGCCGTGCTGGAGGCTGCTGAAGCTATGGGCATGACCAACACGCAGATTTTGACCCGCGTGCGCTTGCCGCTCGCTTTGGGAATTATTCTAGCCGGCATCCGCACAGCGACAGTAATCACCATTGGGGTCGCTACCATCGCCGCAGCCATCGGGGCGGGCGGTTTAGGTACGTTCATCTTTCGAGGGGTCGCCATGGTCAGCGATGCAGTGATTCTCGCAGGGGCCATTCCCGCGGCTCTGTTAGCGATACTCGCCGACATTTTTCTTGCGTTAATCGAGCGGCGCCTGCGGGTCCAATAATATTCACCCGCATCGCCAGTACCCACGAATCAGAATACTTCGTCCTTCCACTTTAGAACTGCACATGAGAAATTAGTGCGCTGATGCGCCGACTCTTTGCTTTGATCCTGGTCGCAACGTTAGCGTTCCTCACTTCTTGTCGCGCACCAAAACCTCAAATCGTAATCGGCTCAAAATTTTTCACGGAACAAGTTGTTCTTGCCGAGTTGCTCGCTCAGCACATCGAAGCCCGTACCGGCATTCACGTGGAGCGCAAAACAAATCTTGGCGGTACTTTGCTGGTCCACAAAGCCATGCAAGCGGGCCAAGTCGACCTTTACGTCGAGTACACCGGCACCGCGCTCAATGCGGTCCTTAATGAAAGTCCGACCGGCGATTCCTCCGCTGTATACCAGCGTGTAAAGCAACTGTACGGCCAGCGCTTCAATTTTGAAGTCACCGAGGCGCTCGGGTTCGAAAATACTTTCGCCATGGTGATACGTGGCGAGGACGCGCGGCAGCCTCATCTTCAGCATATGTCTGACCTCGTTCCGGTCGCTCCCAGGTGGCGCATCGGAGTCGGTTTTGAATTTCTGGAACGCTCTGATGGTTTTCGTGGATGGAGCGAGCGCTACGGCTTGCATTTTGCCCAGCAACCCAGCGTGATGGATCTCGGCCTGATTTACCGCGCGTTGCAGGATCACAAAGTCGATATTGTGGCCGGCAACTCCACCGACGGCGTCATCGACTCGCTGCATCTAGTGATCCTGGAAGACGACCGCCATTACTTTCCTCCCTATGACGCGGTGCCCATCGTCCGCCGAGCCACGCTTGAAAAGTTTCCGCAGCTGCGCGGCACCTTGGCAGAGCTAGGTGGCAAAATTACCGGATCAGACATGCGCCACCTCAACTACCTGGTCGATGGGGAACAACGCGACGTCGCCGCGGTAGTGCGGGAGTATCGCCAATCCCACAATCTGTAATGAGGTGTTACTAAAGAAATCCGCTCGTCTTCGCGGCATTTGTGCGCGCGCAAACTTAACGCTACTATTTCCGAATCGCATGGCCCGGTCATTCATCGTTGCATTATTCTTAATCTTTGCTAGCACGGCGCTATGGCTTCCGCGCGCCGCGGCTCAAATCAACGAAGGTTCCACCTACGGTCCTCTCCCGGTCTTTGAATTTCATAGCGGTTTTTGGGTCAATTTGCATCACACGCTCTATCAGGAAGCGAAATTCGGCGCGCCGCAGGACGCATCAACGGCGGCCGGCAACGATAAGGCCGGCAAAAACCGTCCCACGCTCAAAACCTCTCCGGGTGCGAAGTCCCCTCTAACGCCGGCGGAGCAGCGCGCCTGGAACGAAGCCCTGAGCTATTACGCGGCAAACTATGTCGACAAGGATTTGCTGTTCACCACCGAGTTGATCCTGATAAAAAATCAGCTCGGCGATTTCGATGGCTGCGATGAATTGTCTGGAAGAAAAAAGCAAACCTGCAACGCGGGCCTTCCGGCAAATTTGACGCATGTATTGGAGGAAGCCGCGCCGGTCTATCGCGCGCATCAATGGCCCAGCCACGATCTGGCCAATCGCCGCTGGGTGATGCGCGTCGCGCCCCTGGTGCGCGAACAGGGGTTGGGCCTCTCACAACGGCTCGCCGATATTTATCAAACGAAGTGGCCCAAGGATAAAATCCGCGTTGACGTTTGCGCCTACGCCAATCGACAGGGCGCTTACACTACGCTCGATCCTCTGCGAGTCACCATTTCCAGTGTTGACCCGCGTAACCAGGACGCCGAAGCTCTGGAGGTGCTTTTCCACGAAGCCTCGCACGGCATCGCTGAACCGGTGCAGCAAGCCATCATTCGCGAATGCCGCCAGCGCGAAAAAGGGATTCCGCGCGATTTGTGGCACGCGCTAATTTTCTACACCACGGGAGAAGTGATCCGCCCGGTCATTTCTTCCACAAGCACCGACAGCACCTCCGGCAGGGTATCCACCACGAGCTACACTCCTTACGCCATTCGCGAAGGCATCTATCAACGGGGCTGGGACGGTTATCTCAAGCTCCTCACGCAATTCTGGCAACCGTACCTCGACGGCAATTCCACATTTGACGACGCGATAGCGCGCATGGTCTCCGCGCTATAAAACCCGCCGCCTGCAATTTAAATCTCTACCGGTTGGGATCGCCGAGATTGATGCGCGGTTTGTGACGCTTGCTGGAACTGGCTTCCTGACGCTCGTATTCCGCCACTTCTTCCTCTGAGTAGGAGTAGGACTCGCGCGAAGCGAACATACTGTTGTTACCGCGGCTAGCTTCCTGTTTCTTCTTGCGTACCACGCCGAATTCACGACTAACCTGCCGGAGCGGAACGGCGATGGCGTGAACTTCGAATAGCAAGTCACTCACTTTTTGAATAAAATCGTGGAAATTAAAGGGCCGGGCGACGTACGGAAGACGCGCTTGCTCCAGCAATTGCACATATTTGATGTCTGCCATTTCCGGAATGATATAAAGCACGCGGATGCGTCCACCCTCTTCTGCGGGAACGGAAGCCAGTTCCTGCAAGGTGGGAAAGGCCGCGCTGTCTGTGCCCATGACGGCCACGTTGGCTACTACCAGGGCCCATTCGCCGTTGCGAAGTTCGTTTAAAAGAAGATTTGCGTTGGTGACTATGT
>JGI12635J15846_10002726_pt1 | contig 15429 bp, 16 predicted proteins | sample BlaSpr_A8_OM2_M2_FD_15846 | JGI IMG/M metagenome (IMG submission 15846) | reverse complement strand
GCCAGCTCGGCGAGGCGCAGGGCGTCCAGTTGATAACGTCGGACGAGGTGCAGAAGTTCAGCCGCCATAACGGCCGCTGCATCGCGCAGACGGTCAACGGCCACACCGTGGAGTTCGACGTCCTCACGTATGGCGTCGGCCTCGACTATTACACCGAGCCGGTGCGCGAAGGAGTCGAGCTGAAGAGCGGGATCGTCACCGACTCGAAGCTGCGCACCTCGGCGCCGGACGCGTACGCCGCAGGCGACATCGCCGTCTTCTACGACCTGATGGTCGAACGTCACAACCAGATGGGGACGTGGGACAACGCGGAAGCGCACGGAAAGGTGGCGGCGCGAAACATGGCGGGGGCGGACGAGGACTTCTTCGACGTGCCGACCTACACGACCACGATGTTCGGCTCGACGCTCGCCGTGATGGGCGTGACCCCGGACGTGCAGCCCGGCCTCGAGTCGGTCCGGACGTTCAGCTTGGAGGAGAAGTTCTACCGCAAGCTGTTCTTCAAGGACGACAGGCTGGTCGGCGCGATCATGATCGGCCCGCCGAAAGGCCGCAAGAAGCTGATCGAGATCATGCGGTCGAGGCAAAAGATCGAGCGCCCGAAGCAGGAGCTTCTCGACCCGCTCAACCTCAAAGACTCACCGGCGTAGTATTTGCCCTGGACAGATGCCTTTCGCTCAGAGCGAANCCGCCGCGACCATTCGGGCAGCCCTTGGTTCCGTGCTGCGCACGAGGCGCGAGGCCGCGCGACGCACGCTGACCGAGGTCGCGACAGAGGCGGGCCTCTCGCCGGCCCACCTCTCCGAGGTCGAACGAGGGCGCAAAGAGATCTCCACCGAGCGGCTGCTTGCCGTGACCCACGCGCTTGGGATGCGACCGGCCCAGGTCTACGCCGACCTCGCGCGGCTGCTCGGCACGGAGGCGGAGCAGCAGACCTGGCCGGACGACCCGCCCCTGAAGCTCCGCCTGGCTACGGCCGGCCTTCCGCTGGAGGCGCTGCGCAGCGTGGCCGACTTCAGCGCCTACCTGGCGATGGCGAATCCGCCCCCGAAACCCAAAGGCCCCATCGGTTTTTCGACAAGGAGACAGTTCTGATGCATCTCATCCCCACGGTGATCACCAACGACGGGCGTGGCGAGCGCGCCTACGACATCTACTCGCGGCTCCTCCAGGACGGCGTCATATTCGTCCGCGGCCCCATCGACGACGACATGGCCACCACGGTCACGGCCCAGCTGCTGTTTCTCGAAAGCGAGATGCCCGACCGCGACATCCAGCTCTACATCAACAGCCCCGGCGGATCGCTGACCGCATCGCTGTCGATCTACGACGCGATGCAGTACGTCAGCCCGAAGGTGGCGACGCTTTGCACCGGTCTCGCCGCGAGCGGCGCGTCGATCCTGCTCGCGGGAGGCGACCCGGGTGCGCGCATGTCGCTTCCCCACGGGCAGATCCTCATCCATCAGCCCTTCTCCCAGGGCATCCAGGGCCAGGCGTCGGACATCCAGATCCACGCGCAGGAGATCATCCGGCAGCGCGAGCAGCTGGCCCGGCTCTACGCCAAGCACTGCAAGCGTCCGCTGGAGGAGGTCGAGCGCTCTATGGAGCGCGACTTCTTCATGACTCCCGAGCAGGCGAAGGACTGGGGCCTGATCGACCTGATCGTCGCGAAGAACCCGAAGGCTCCTGCCTAGCGTGCTTCCCTCTCCCGTTCAGGGGAGAGGGTCAGGGTGAGGGGCAAGGAGAGAAAGATGCGCGTAGTGGTGCTGGGCGGGACGCGCTTCATCGGCCGGGCGATCGTCGAGGAGCTCGCCTCAGCCGGACATAAGGTGATGGTGGTGCATCGAGGAAACCTCGAGCCCCCCGACATGCCACCGCTGAAGCACCTCCACTGCGAGCGCGCGCATCTGGCGGACCACCGAGACGAGCTGGCCGCGTTCGGACCCGAGGCCGTGATCGACTGCCGCGCGCTGACCCGCGCCGACGCTGAGGCAGCGCTGGGCGCGCTGCCCGACGTGGCGCGATGGATCGTGATCTCGAGCGTCGACGTCTATCGAGCGTTCGGCGCGCTCAACGCCAAGCTGGAAACCGACCCCGTGCCTCTCGACGAGGAGTCCCCCGTTCGCGAAGAGCGATATCCGTACCGCGGCAAGATGCCCGGCCTGGACGACTACGACAAGCTCGACGTGGAGCACGTCTACCAGACAGTGGCCGCGACCGTGCTCCGCCTGCCCATGGTCTACGGCGAGCACGACTACCAGCTGCGCGAGGAGTACATCCTGCGCCGGGTGCGCGCCGGCCGGACGCGCATCCCTTTCGGCGCGGGCACGTGGCTCGCCTGCCGCGCTTATGTGGGTGACGTGGCGCACGCCGCTCACCTCGCACTGCGCTCGCCGGAAGCGACGGGCCAGATCATGAACATCTGCGAAGACAGGACCTACTCGATGCGGATGTGGTCGCGGATGATCCTCGAGGCGGCGGGCTCGGACGCCGACCTGGTTCGCGTTGCCGACGAGGTGCTGCCGGACGACCTGGAGGAGACGGGCGCGATGAGCCAGCACATCCTGGCGAGCGCGCGAAAGGCGAGGACGATGCTCGGATGGGCGACGTCCGACCCGCTCACAACCCTGCTCGCCACGGTGCGGTGGCACCTCGACCACCCGCCCGCTGATGCGTCGACCGATTTCACCGCGGACGATCGTGCTCTGGCAAGCGTCTAAGCTCTAGTCGAGTTGGGGAGGCGTTACAGGCCCTTCGATCCGTTCGAGCGCGGCACGCCGTTCGAGATGGGCAGGGACATCCGCATGCCGCAGATTCCCCGGCGCTTCTGGGGCGGTGTGGCGCTGTTCGTCCTCGCGGCGCTCATTTTCATCGCCGCCGCTCCGATCGTCGGCTTCTTCACCGAGCTCCAGTGGTACGACTCGCTTGGCTACAAGGACGTCTACACGACGCGGGTGTCGATCCAGGCGGCGATCACGCTCGGCAGCTTCGCCCTCGCGTTCGGTTACCTGGCCGTCAACGTCTACATCGCTCTTCGAAGCCGCACGGGGCCGGGGCTCCGCGCGGTGGGCATCCGCCGCTCGGTCCTGCGCAGTACAGCGGGCTGGGTGAGCCTGGGCTCAGCGGCCGTGATCGCGGTGATCCTGACCGGCGGGGCGTACACGCAGTGGACGTCGGTCGCGCTCTTCCTTCACTCGGCCCCGACCGGCACGGTCGACCCGGTGCTCGGCCAGGACATCTCTTTTTATCTTCTGACCCTGCCGTTCCTGCACGCGGCCGTCAACTGGTCCCTCGGCCTCGACTTCATGTCCGTGCTGCTCATCGCCGCCCTCTACTCGTGGCGCGGCGACAGCTTCGACTTCCGGCCCACGGCGCCCGCGATCGCGCACGTGTCTGTGCTGCTGGCGGTCTTTGCCGTAACGCTATCGGCGGCAACGTGGCTGGGCCGCTACGACCTCCTCTACACGCACAACAGCACCGTCCTCTGGGGAGCCGGATACACGGACGTCACAGCGAGGCTGCCCCTGTACACGTTCCAGGCGGGCGCCGGCATCGTGCTGGCGGGGGCACTCCTCGCCAACGCCTGGCTGCGGCGCCTGTGGATTCCGGCCGCGGCGGTCATTGCGTGGATCGCCCTATCGCTCGCCGGCCAGATCTACCCGGCGTTCGTGCAGCAGTTCTCCACGGGGCCTAACGCCGGGAACTACGAGCTGCCGTACATCGCGCGGAGCATCGACTACACGCGACAGGCGTACGGCCTCTCGAACGTCACGGGCAGCACGAGCTTCACCGGCGACCAGCCGCTGACGCTGCAGGAGGTCCAGAACGACCAGGCGACGATCAACAACCTGCGCCTGTGGGATTACGGACCGCTCAAGGACACCTATCAGCAGCAGCAGTCACTCAGGACCTACTACACCTTCAACGACATCGACCTCGACCGCTACAACATCAGCTCCCAGTACCAGCAGCTGGAGATCAGCGCGCGCGAGTTCGACCTGACGCGCCTGCCTGACTCGGCGAAGAACTGGGTCAACCAGAGGCTTGGTTACACGCACGGATACGGCGTTGCCGCGAGCCCGGTCAACGCAGTGGTCGGCGAAGGCTTGCCTCAGTACGTCATCCAGAACGTGCCCCCGTCAGGCCCCATCCCGATCACGCAGCCGGACATCTACTTCGGGGAGCTGACCGGCGACTACGTGCTCGCACCGTCGCTCGCGCGCGAGTTCGACTATCCGCAGGGCAGCCAGGACGTTTTCACGAGCTACACGGGAACGCATGGCGTGCCCATGACCGGTCTCAACCGCGCGCTGTGGGCCTTCAAGCTGAGCGACCCCAACCTGCTCGTCTCCGGGCAGATCACCGACAAGACACTAATGCTCTACCGCCGGAACATCAAGGACCGCGCACAGGAGCTGGCCCCGTTTCTGACGTTCGATGGGGATCCGTACATCGCGGTCGTTGACGGCCGTCTCTACTGGATCCTCGATGCCTACACCACCGCGTCGACCTACCCGTACTCCCAGGCCGAGGCGTTCGGCACCAACAACACCATCAACTACATCCGCAACCCGGTGAAGGTCGTGGTCGACGCTTACGAAGGGACGACGAACTTCTACGTGATCGACCCGAAGGACCCGTTGATCAAGGCGTACGAGGCGACGTTCCCGACCCTCTTCAAGCCGATCGACGCGATGCCCGCCGGCCTGCGCGCCCACCTGCGTGTCCCGGTCGACCTGTTCAACGTCCAGATGCAGGTCTACGCGATCTATCACATGTCCGACCCGCGGGTCTTCTTCGCCCAGGAAGACGTCTGGGACGTCCCCACCGGCCAGTCATCGCCGAATGGAAGCCAAAGCGCGCTGCAGCCCTACTACGTCCTGTTCCGCCTCCCGGGCGAGACGAACCCCGAGTTCCTGCTCATCATGCCGTTCACCCCGCATGGCAAGACCAACCTGGTGTCCTGGGTGGCCGCGCGCAACGACGGCCCGCATTACGGCCAGTACGTCTCCTACGTGCTTTCCAAGGACATCAACATCTTTGGGCCGCAGCAGGTCGCAAACCGGATCAATCAGAACCCCACGATCTCGCGCGATTTCACGCTCCTGCACAGCACGGGCTCCCAGGTGCAGCAGGGCAACCTGCTCGTGGTGCCGATCGGCAACTCCTTCCTCTACTTCGAGCCTGTGTACCTGCGCGCCAATTCGAGCACCGGCCTGCCGGAGCTGAAGAAGGTGATCCTTGTCGACCAGAGCACGGTCGTCTACGCCGACACGCTCGACCAGGCGATCCAGCAGCTGGTGGGCGCGGCGCCGCCGCCGACAAGCAACCAGCCGCCGCCGACTGCGACGCCGGCCGTGATCGCGCAGATCCAGGACCTGGTCAACCAGGCCAACGTCCACTACAAGGCGGCGTACGACGCGCTGAAGAGAGGCGATTTCCAGACGTACGCGACCGAGATGACGACGGTCGGCCAGATCCTCCAGCAGCTGCAGGCCCTCACCGGCACCGCCGCCACGCAGGCGAGCCCGTCGCCGTCGCCTCGCGCGAGCGCCTCTCCCAGTCCGTAGAAGCTCGGCCGAAAAGCCCTCGACGGATCTTCGGCGCCCATGCGGCCCATCTCCGGGTTCAGCTCCTGCGCTGCTCGCTTACGCATCGACTTGATGCGCTCGCTGCGCTGCTCGTCGCTTCACCCGGATCTGGGCCACCTGGATCACCGAATCTCTCGCCGAGGTTTTTCGGCCGAGCTTTAGCCGGTCCGGAGCGGGACGAACAGGACCGGGAACAGCGAGCGATAGACGACGTCGGTCCCCTGGCGGACATACATCCGCAGGTCCTGCGGCTCGTCGGATGAGGTCGCGACCGGGATGACCATGCGCCCACCATCGGCCAGCTGGTCGATCAGAGCCTTCGGCACCTCCGCCGCCGCCGCGGCGACCAGGATCACGTTGTAAGGGGCTTCCGCGGGCCAGCCCAGGCTTCCGTCGCCAACCGCGACCTCGGTGTTGTCGAAACCCAATCGCCGCAGTGTCTCCGACGCATGCTCCGCGAGGGCCGGCTCGCGTTCGATGGTGATGACGCGACGGCAAAGCCGGCTCAGCACCGCGGCGGCGTAACCCGACCCCGTCCCGACCTCGAGCGCGATGCCGTCCGGCTGCGGCGAGGCCGCCTGCGCCATCAAAGCCACGACAAGAGGCTGGGAGATCGTCTGCCCGCACTCGATCGCAAGGGCGCGGTCCTCGTAAGCGTGACGGCGCATGCCAGGCGCCAGGAACTCCTCGCGCGGCACCGAGGCCATCGCCTGGAGCACGCGCTCGTCCGTCACGCCGTGAGGGCGGAGCTGCTCGGCGACCATCCTCTGCGCCGGTGTGGCCATTCGGAAGAGCCTCACGCGCGAGAGTACAATCTGGCTCGTTTCCTTGGCGTCGTCCGTCCCCTCCGTCCCGCAGAAATGGCGCCGCCCGATCAGGCAACGCTCGCGCCTGGTTCGCCGCACGGGCCCTGCGCACTCACGCGTCGAGTTCGCCCATCCATCGGAGCAGGAGTTCGCCCGCTTCCTCGACTACTACAGGATCAGATGGGTCTACGAGCCTGTTTCGTTCCCCATCGCGTGGGAGGGCTCCCAGGTGGCCGAGATGTTCACCCCCGACTTCTACCTCCCAGAACAAGACCTCTACATCGAGCTGACGACGATGAAACAGTCACTCGTCACGCCGAAGAACCGCAAGCTGCGGATGGTCCGCGAGCTCTACCCGGAGCTCAACGTCCGGCTGCTCTACCGGAAGGACTACCAGCAATTGCTCGTGAAGGCCGGTTACGGCGCGCTCGAGGTGCAGCATCTCCGCAAGGAGGACATCGGAGAGATCCTCATCTCACCGGTCGAGCTGGAGACGAGGATCCGCGCGCTCGGGCGAAAGATCTCCCGCGACTACCGCGGGCAGTCGCTGGTCCTGGTCGGGGTGCTCAAGGGGATCACGTTCTTCCTCGCCGACCTGGCGCGCCAGATCAAGGTGCCGTTCGTCATCGACTACCTCGACCTGCAGCGCTTCTCGGGCGCTCAGCCTCAGCAGCGCGTGCGAGTCGTCCGCGACGTCGACTATCCGCTCGAAGGGCGGCACGTCCTGCTGGTCGAGGACATCATCAACACAGGATTCACGCTCGATTACGTGCTGTCTGAGCTCCGCCGGCGCAATCCCGCGTCGCTCGAGGTCGTGACGCTGCTGGATCGCCCGCTCCGCCGCCTCGTGAAGGCGCCCGTGCGCTACGTCGGGTTTCAGATCCCGAACGACTACGTGGTCGGCTACGGCCTCGACTACCGCGAGCTGTACCGGAACCTGCCTTTCATCTGCACGCTCCGCTCGAGCGTCTTCGAGATGCCTCCGCCCAGTCCCGCGAATGCGGGCGTCGACCCCGTCGACTATTAAAAGGGGTCCCCGCGAAGTCACGACGAAGGCTCTGACTTCGCGGGGTTTTGACGCCGGCGGGCGAGTGTCGCGCCTGCTGGCCTGGATGGCACGCCAGGACTTCGAGCCCCTGCATGCTTCCGGACTCCTCCAGGACGTCGAGGAGATCGTCGTCGACAGCCACCGCCGCCTATCGGAAGCGAAGGGCCGACCCTGGTCCCGGCCGGCCGCGTACCACTGGCTTCGCTACGAGGATCCAGACCCGGTGGGGCGGCTTGTCGACGGCGTCAGGAGGTTGCGCACAAGGGGTGCGAAATTCGACGCCCAGGCTGTGGACAAAGCCTGCGTTAAGGCGTCAAAAAGGGGCTATTTGAATTAGACAGCCCGTGTGGGAGTTCTGGGGAAAAGTAATGCCCCAAGAGACCTTCCTGTTTACCCTGAAGTCCCCTATGCGTTTTTCGGTTTCCATCCCGGATTGCTCCGGACCTTCCACCTACTCGACGTTCGGTATCCTCAGGTTTACCGTACTCAGCCGCTTGGGGCGACGCGAAAGGTAACAGGGGCCTATGGGCACGTCAACAAGGAAAACATTCGTATCGCCAGGCAAAAGTCTGTGGCTTGACACAGCGACGTCGGAGTCGTTATTGGAGGACGCTCATTGATGCGTGAAGTTGTCATCGTCGAAGCCGTCCGCACGCCTATCGGTCGCCGAAACGGACAGCTCAAGGATGTCCATCCCGTCGTCCTGGGCTCGCTCGTTTTGAAAGAGGTCGTCAAGCGCGCGGGTATCGAGCCGGGGCAGGTTGATGACGTCGTCTTCGGCTGCGTGACCCAGGCCGGCGAGCAGAGCCTCAACATCGGCCGCAACGCATGGCTCACCGCGGGCTTCCCCGTGACGACGCCCGCGACGACTGTCGACCGCCAGTGCGGCTCGAGCCAGCAGGCGATCCACTTCGCCGCCAACCTCATCCAGTCAGGCGTCTGCGACATCACCATCGCCGGCGGAGTCGAGTCGATGAGCCGCGTGCCCATGGGCGCAAACGCGGTCTCGCCCGGCACGCCGTTTCCGCCCGAGCTCATGGAGCTGTACGACCTCGTGCCCCAGGGCATCTCTGCAGAGCTGATGGCGCGCAAGTACGGCATCTCTCGCAAGGCGATGGACGAGTTCAGCGTGGAGAGTCACCACCGGGCGCACGAGGCGACCGAGAAGGGCTACTTCACGTCCCAGATCATGCCCGTCGAGATCTCACTCAACGGCAATGGGCAGCACGAGCTCTTCGCGCGCGACGAGGGGATTCGCGCCAAGGCGAACTACGAGGCCACCTCGGCTCTCCAGCCCGCGTTCAATCCCGAGCACTCGATCACCGCGGGCAACTCGAGCCAGATCTCGGACGGCGCCGCAGCGGTCCTGCTCATGTCGCTCGACAAGGCAAAGGAGCTGCACATCAAGCCACGCGCCCGCATCCGGGCGCAGGCAGTAGTCGGCACGGACCCTGTGCTGATGCTCGAAGGACCGATCCCCGGCACCGCGGCCGTCCTCAAGCGCGCGGGCCTGGACCTGTCGAGCATCGACCTGTTCGAGGTCAACGAGGCCTTCGCCTCGGTGGTGCTCGCGTGGCAGAAGGAGACCGGCGCCGACCTGAAGAAGACCAACGTGAACGGCGGCGCGATCGCCGTCGGCCACCCGCTCGGCGCGTCGGGCGCGATCCTGATGAACCGGCTGCTGTACGAGCTTGAGCGCCGCGACCTCCGCTATGGGCTCGAGACCATGTGCTGCGGTGGCGGCCTCGGCACCGCAACCATCATCGACCGCGTCGTCGAATGAAAACCTATCAGCCGCTCAGCGACCTCCGGCCTTATCAGATCCGGGACGGGATTGCGGCTCGCGCGGTCAATGGCGAGCGCATGACGCTCGCCGTGGTCGACCTCGATCCCAACGCGGTTCTCGCCGAACACCGCCACCCCAACGAGCAGATGGGTTTCATCATCAGCGGTTCCATGACGATGCGGATCGGCGGCGATAGCCGCGAGCTTCGCGCCGGCGACACCTACGTGATCCCCGGCGACACCCCGCACGATGCCGTCACCGGACCGGACGGCTGCACCGCCGTCGACGTCTTCGCACCCGTCCGCGCGGACTGGGAGAAGCTACCGCGCCTGGAGCCGTCGGCGGGCCGCTGGCCGTAAAGCGCGCGGTAGCGGCCGCGATAGGTTTGGCGAGTCGACCACATAGCGCAGCAGGCGCTTCTCCCACGCCCCGGTGCCCTGCACTCCGATCCGCGGCGTGACGAAGACGCGCCGGTGAGGCGCGTGGTCGTCGACGACGTAGAGGTCAGGCGGCTGTAACGGCACGCCGTTGAGTGCGCGGTCGATGCCGAGCGCGCGGGTGACGAGCCCAGGCCCGCCGCACCGGCCGACGCCCGGTCCTGGTTCGAGTGCGCGCACCAGCACCGCCTGCGGGGCGTCGCGTTCCCGGGTCACGAAGTTCAGGCACCAGTGCATGCCGTACGTGAAGTAGACGTACGCGTGGCCTGGCGGACCGAACATCACCTCGGTCCGCGCGGTGCGCCTGCCGCCACGCGAGTGCGCGGCGAGGTCGTCCGGCCCGAGGTAGGCCTCGACCTCGACGAGGCGGCCCCACAGCGTGCGGCCGTCGACCTCGCGCACGAGCACCTTGCCCAGCAGGTCGCGCGCCACGACCTTCGTGTCGCGGTCGAAGAACGACGCGTCGAGAACGGAGCCCTCAGGAGGTTGGGGTCTTGACAGGAGGTGTCTTGAACGGGTGGGTCTTGTCCGGAGGAGTTTCGGCAAGCCTCTTCTTGACCGCGTGCCGCCGGCGCTTGTCGACATAGAGCGCCTTGTCGGCGAGCTGGTACATCGCCTGCCAGTCCATCCCGACCCGCCACGCGGTGATGCCGATGCTGAACTCCACCGGCACCGGCAGCTTGGAGGTCCGGTTCAGGTGCTCGAGCGCCTCGCGGACGCGTAGGCCGACCTCGCGCGCGTCGCGCTCGTCGGCGTCCGGCATGGCGACCCCGAACTCGTCGCCACCCAGCCGGCCGCACGTGTCGGTGGCGCGGACCGCTCGCTGCAGCTCGGACGCGAGGACGCGGATCGCTTCGTCGCCGACATGGTGGCCATACGTGTCATTGATCTCCTTTAGATTGTCGAGGTCGATCATCATCAAGGCCAGGCGCCGCTTGTGCCTTTCGGCGGACGCGACCGCGCGGTCGATGGCGCGCTCGAACTCCGGCCGGTTGGCGAGCCCCGTCAGGTAGTCGGTGCGCGCCTCCTTGGTGTGCTGCCGTGCGCGGTCGAGTGCAACCGCGATCTGGTCCGCCACGGCGGCGACGAACTCGAGGTCGCTGGACTCGAACGTGCGGGGAAGCCGGGTCGCCACGGTCATGGCGCCGAGGAGGACACCCTTCGTGCGCAGCTCGGCGCGGATGGCGCTCCACTCGCCCGCGATGCGGTCGACGCGCGATTCGGCAGCCCCCGTGGCAACCTCGACCACGCGCATCAACCCGGAGCGGCCTGATTCCGAGAACTCCTCCTCCTCGCCCGGCTGCATCCCGATGGTCTTGGCGAGCCTCAGCCTGGCGCCCTCCCGGGTCCAGACCGCGCCGGCCTGCAGGCCCAGCACCTTCAGCGTCTCGCGCAGGCCCACCTCCGCGATCTCGGCCACGTCGAGCGAGCGGCCGAGCGCGCTGGCGATGTGGTACAGGCCGTGGAGCTCGCTCTGCCTGGCCTTGTGCTTCGTCTCCGTGTAGTCGAGGTAGCCTCGGATGAAGCTCGAGTTGAGGTGCTCGATCACGTCGCCGAGACGGCTCTGGGCTAGAAGCAGCACCTCGTCGGAGTAGGGACTCTCCGCGAGCTCTTCCGTCAGCCGCGCGACGACCGACCTGCGGAAGACCGCCAGGCCCTCCATCAACGACTCGAGCGGGACCCCTTTCTCGGCGTACCGGCGGGCGTATTCCCGGGCCTGCGTGTAGTACTCGGGCCAGGGCTGGTTCGAATCGGGCCGGAGCGCCCGAAACAGCGCCTGGAGGAAGGCGGTCGACATCTTGACGAGCTCGTCGAGGGATCCGTCCTTGTAGCTCCGGAGCAGCTCCGGCTCGATCGCGCTGACGGCCTCAGCAGCGACCATCCCGCTCTCCCTGGCGTTGTCAGAGAGACGGTCCGCTAGCTCGCCCAGGAGGTCGCTCGCCCTCTGAGTCATATCGGCGCACTATAGAGTGACGGATGGCAATTCGCGAACCGGCGGGGCGCGCTAATCAAATGTGTAAGAGGCAATGATGGCAACTGTTACCAGGGGATCCTTAGAGAAGATAGAAGAGGCGCTGGGCGAAGACGCCCGGGACCTGCTCGAGCACAGGTGCCAGACCATCCCCAAGGAGCAGCTCCACCTGCCCGGCGGCGACTTCGTGGACCGGATCTGGAAGGACAGCGACCGGCCGACCCGGGTCCTGCGCAGCTTTCAGTCGCTTCTCGAGCACGGCCGGCTGTCGGGAACCGGCTACGTCTCGATCCTCCCCGTCGACCAGGGGATCGAGCACAGCGCCGGCGCGTCGTTCGCGCCCAACCCGATCTACTTCGACGGCGAGAAGATCGTCCAGCTCGCGATCGAGGGCGGGTGCAACGCCGTGGCGTCGACGTTCGGCGTCCTCGGCTCGGTGGCCCGGCGCTACGCGCACCGCATTCCCTTCATCTGCAAGCTCAACCACAACGAGCTGCTGACGTACCCCAACCACTACGACCAGATCCTGTTCGGCACCGTCAAAGAGGCGTGGGAGATGGGCGCGGTCGCGCTTGGCGCGACGATCTACTTCGGTTCGGCCGAGTCGGACCGCCAGCTGCAGGAGATAGCAGTCGCCTTCCACGCGGCGCACGAGCTCGGCATGGCGACCGTGCTCTGGTGCTACGTGCGGAACAACGCATTCAAGAAGGACGGCGTCAACTACGAGACCGCGGCGGACCTGACCGGCCAGGCCAACCATCTCGGCGTGACGATCGAGGCCGACATCATCAAGCAGAAGCTTCCGGACACGAACCGCGGTTTCGAGGTCATCAACTTCGGCAAGACGGCGCCCGCCGTCTACGACAAGCTTTCCACCGACCATCCGATCGACCTCTGCCGGTACCAGGTGATCAACAACTACATGGGCCGGGCCGGTCTCATCAACTCGGGGGGGGAGTCCAAAGGCGCTACTGACCTGAAAGAGGCTGTTCGCACCGCCGTCATCAACAAACGAGCGGGCGGCATGGGTCTGATCAGCGGCCGCAAATCGTTTCAGCGCCCAATGAAGGAGGGCATCGAATTACTACACGCGATCCAGGACGTGTACCTCAACCCCGGGGTAACCATCGCCTAAAGCTCGCTTTNCTCGGTAGCGGTGCGGCGTTCTCGCTGGACCGNTACAACGGCGCGGTCGTCGCGAACGGCCGGGTGCTGCTGGACGGCGGCGCGCCCCTCCTGCCCCACATGCACCGCCTGGGTGTCGANCCCGGCGACATCGAGGTNGTCTTCCTGACCCACTTCCACGGCGACCACATGCTGGGCCTGCCNCCGTTCGTCCTGTACCGGGTCTTCGTGGACCGCNGGCCNCTCAGCTTTGTCGGGCCCCCCGGAGTGGCCGCCTACCTGGAGAAGCTCTGGGAGCTGAGCTGGGGGTCGGACTGGAAGCGGGTGATGCGGCCGCAGTTCAAGGTGAAGTACGTCACGGCGAAGCCCTCGGGCATTGTGGCGGGTGTCCGCTACGAGACCGTCAAGCTGGATCACGGCACCATGGGCAGCAACGGGTACCGCGTGCACCTGGACGGCAAGCTGGTGGCCTATTCCGGTGACACGGAGCCGACCGCGCCGCTCGACAAGCTCGTCGAGGGGGCGGACGTGGCCATCGTCGAGGCCACAGGCCCAGGCGACGTCTTCAGCCACACCAGCTGGGAGGCCGCGGCGAAATTGAGGAAGCGGCACCCCAACACTCGGTTCCTCTTCACCCACCTCTATTCGGGGACCATCAGCGGGGCCGTCAAGGACCTGCAGGTGATCGAGGTCTGAAGAACCAGAGCCTGGGCCCGGCGCTCATCGGCGCCGTGGCCGGCGGAGTGGTCGGCGCTCTGGTCCTGGCGGTTTTCGTCGCCCTTGGTCTTCTGCTGTCGAGCCGGGTCACCAACCCGCTGCCGCTCATCGTCCTCGGCGTCGCGGGCGCCTACGCGGGGTGGCTGCTTGGGGTGATCGTGTTCGGCGCCGTGCGTGGAGCCGATGAGGCGGAGCAGCCCAATGAGCCCTGAGGCCGTTTCCAGCCGCCCGCTGCTCGACAAGCTCGGCGTTAAGCCCGGACTGAGAGTCGCGGTCGTCGGTCTCGACGAGCCGTCTTTCTTGAAGCTCCTGCGCGAGCGGACGTCAGACGTCGTGACCCGCAGGCCGCGCGGGCGGTGCGACATCGTGTTCCTCGGCGCGACCGAGAAGCGCGACCTGGTCCGAATCAAAGAGGCCAAGAGCTGGATCGAGCCCAATGGCGCGGTCTGGGTCGTACGTCAGAAGGGCGCGCGCGCCGCGATCAAGGACACAGACCTCATCGAGGCCGGCCTTGCGGCTGGGCTTGTCGACAACAAGATCGCGAGCTTCTCCAGCACCCAGGGCGCGATGCGGTTCGTCTTCCGCCTGCGCGACCGTCCGAAGTGACGCTCCGCTTCCGACCAACGTGACGCTTCGCGTCAGGGCGGGAGAGCTCGCCGACGTCCCGCTGATCGCGGAGCTCATCCGCGGGCTCGCGGTTTACGAGAAGCTGGAGAGCCAGGTGACCATGACCGAGGAGAAGCTGACCGACTCTCTCTTCGGCGAGCGGCGGTACGCGGAAACGCTGATCGCAGAGGACGATGGGGCACCGGTCGGGTTCGCCCTCTTCTTCCACAATTTCTCGACCTTTCTGGCGCAGCCTGGCATCTATCTCGAGGACCTCTTCGTCCTGCCCGAGCACCGCGGCCGCGGGATCGGCAAGACCTTGCTCGCGGACCTCGCGCGGATCGCTGTCGAGCGCGGCTGCGGGCGACTCGAATGGGCGGTTCTCGACTGGAATCGCGATGCGATCGGCTTCTACGAGCGCCTCGGCGCGAAGCCGAACTCGGAGTGGACCGTGTACCGCCTCACGGGCGAGTCGCTGCACGCGCTTGCCCAGCCGGGCGCGCGCAGGGCGCAATTCAAAAGAGAATAGGAGAGCGATGGAGGTCCTCCGCCCCAAAGAGCTCGACACCCACCCGGGCGACGAGATCGTCGCGTGGGCCCGTGACCAGCTCGGCATCGCCCGCTCGATCCTCGACAACCCGGGCGGCGGATTGCTCTTCGCCACGCAGACGATCGGTCAGGTCCGGTCGGGTCTGCACGAGCGGGACCCGGAGCGCTGGGCGGACGCCGTCAATCTGCTTGATCGCGCCGAGGACGCCGCCGTGCGCCGCGAGTTCGACACTGCGCGGCAGCTGTTCGACGAGGCCGCCGCCAAGCTGGGCTAGGCGGAGGCGGCCGCCTCCAGCGTCGCCTCGAAACCCGCCGCACCGGCGTGGCCGCTGAAGGGACCCAGGCCCGGAAGCGTGACGCCTGCCTCTCGATAACGGCGAATCGCGGCGCGAACCTGCTGTTCGTCGCCGATGCCGGCGACCTCATCCATCATTGCCTCGCTGACCTGGTCGGCGTCGAGCTCGTCCTTGAACCCTTCCGCATCCATCACCTTTCTGTAGTACGGCAGGGACGCATATCGCTCCACGGTCTTGCGATAGACCTCGAATGCCGCCGCGCGGTCCGAGGTCAGGCAGACGTCGATCGCGGCCACGATCTCGAAACCGTCCATCGACTTGCCCACCTTCTCTCGCCCGGCCCTGATCGTGGGCACGACGCGCTCGCGGATGTACTTAGGGGAGCACATGTAGAGGACGACGCCGTCGGCGAGCTCACCCGCCAGCTCCAGCATTCGCGGGTTGAGGGCCGAGATCATCACCGGCAGGTCCGGCCGGCGCGGGGCGGCGTATGACC